>Ga0105238_10000400_pt1 | contig 46160 bp, 39 predicted proteins | sample KBSC34metaG_FD_81526 | JGI IMG/M metagenome (GOLD analysis project Ga0105238, IMG submission 81526) | Corn rhizosphere microbial communities from Kellogg Biological Station, Michigan, USA - KBS C3-4 metaG | ecosystem: Host-associated > Plants > Roots > Rhizosphere > Soil | place: Michigan, USA...
GACCATGTCTATCTGCTCGGTATGGTTTCGGCCGCAATCTGCCACCGCCGCGAACCGGCGGCAAGCCGCCGGCCGTCGTGGCCATGGAGTTCAACGAGGCAGGAGCGATCAGCCCTGCAGCAAACCGATGATGTCGCGCACCGTCTTCATCGTGCCTTCGGCGATGGCGCGGGCGCGGTCGCCACCGTCCGTGAGCACGGCGTCGACATAGGCGCGGTCGCCCTCGATGCGGCGCATCTCGGTAGCGATCGGCGCCAGCTTCTCCACGGCAAGATCGGCGAGCGCCGGCTTGAACACGGAAAACTGCTGGCCGCCATATTCCTTCAGCACGTCTTCCTTCGAAATATCGGCAAGGCCGGCATAGATGCCGACGAGGTTTTCCGCTTCGGGCCGGCTCTCCAACCCATCGACTTCGCTCGGCAAGGCCTCCGGATCGGTCTTGGCCTTGCGGATCTTCTTGGAGATGGTGTCGGCATCGTCGGTCAGGTTGATGCGCGAGAGATCCGACGGGTCGGACTTCGACATCTTCTTCGAGCCGTCGCGCAGGCTCATGATGCGCGCCGCCGGGCCGCCGATGACCGGTTCGGTGATCGGGAAATAACCGTTCACGGTCTCTTCGCCGACCTGCATCTCGACGCCGACGCCGAGTGCGGCGATCTTCTCGGAGAAGTCGTTGTTGAATTTCTGGGCGATATCGCGGGTCAGTTCCAGATGCTGCTTCTGGTCCTCGCCCACCGGCACATGGGTGGCGCGGTAGAGCAGGATGTCGGCCGCCATCAGGCTCGGATAGGCGAGCAGGCCGAGCGAGGCGTTCTCGCGGTCCTTGCCGGCCTTGTCCTTGAACTGCGTCATCCGGTACATCCAGCCGATGCGCGCCACGCAGTTGAAGATCCAGGCGAGCTCGGCATGCTGGATGACCCGCGACTGGTTGAAGACGATGTGCTTCTTCGGGTCGATGCCGGAGGCCAGGAACGCCGCGGTGATCGACCGCGTCTGGTCGCTGAGGTCCTGGTGGACGAGCTGCGCCGTCAGCGAATGCAGGTCGACGACGCAATAGATGCAGTCGGATTGTTCCTGAAGGGCGACGAATTTCTTGATGGCGCCGAGATAGTTGCCGAGATGCAAATTGCCGGTCGGCTGGACGCCCGAAAAGACGAGTGGCTTGAAGGCGGACATGAGTTCCTCAGGGCTTGTGGAGGGCCGTATAAGCATGATTCCAAAAAGTTGCAGACTTTTTGGAGCCAATCATGCGGCTGGAAACCGCGCGCGGCGAAAGTCTTGCGACGGCGCGCTTATGGACGAGAGCGGGGAGAGGATCAAGAGGCTCCTCAAAGACCAGGGACTCCGAGATGTTGACATGATGATGTAGGTCGCTACATAATTTCTGCTACATTACCGGTTGAAGCAGGGCCGTGATGACGATCAATATTAACAATAAGGAGGCGGATAGCCTCACGCGCGCCTTTGCCAGAATCGAGGGCGTTGGCATCACCGAGGCGATCGTTATCGCAATGCGTGAGGCCCTGGAGCGCCGCCGCAACCGCGAGACGCCGCTGGAGACTGCAGCTCGGCTTCGAGCTGAGTTCGGGATTGAGCTGAGCGAGCAGGCGCGCAATCCGCTACCGCGCTCGGTTTATGACGAATTGTCCGGCGAAGATTGATGTTCGTGGATGCAGCCGCCATTGTCGCGATGCTGAGCAACGAGGTGGAAGCCGAGCGCTGTGCGCAGGCGGTTGTGCAGGCTTCGGTTCCATTCACCTCGGCAATCGCCGTCTGGGAAGCCGCTATGGCGCTTTCGCGACCGGAAAAACTGGCCATACCGGTAACGGTGTGTCTGGAGATCGTCAGCCGCTTTCTCGAAGAGCGGGCAATTGCCTTGCGCGAACTCCCGCCTGCCCCCGAGGCAACGTCTCTGTCAATCGAAGCCGCATCGCGGTTCCGCAACAATGCCATCCGCTTGAACATAGCGGACTGTTTCCACTATGCCTGCGCACGCTACTACGCCGTTCCCATGCTTTCGACGGCAGACGAATTCCGGCTTACGGATCTGGAAACGGTTCCTTGACGGGCGGTCATCCCTTGCGCCCGATATTGCGCCGGATCATGCCGAAATCGGCGCCGCCTGTGCCGAAGGCGGCGATGAAATAAAGCAGCGCCCCGCCGGCGACGAGCCCAAGCACCGTCGTTGCCTTCACCACCAGAGGCGAGCCCGGCCCGATCCTTGCGGCAAAATAGTGCTCGGCGAAGTAAAGCGCTGCGGCCATGATCACAGCGGACAGCACCAGCCGAGGGATGCGCTTCAAGAGCGGCACGTCGCGGCCCCAATGGCCGCGCTTGATCAGCATGGCAAGCAGCATCAGCGCGTTGACCCAGCCGGCGACGGCCGAAGCGACCGCGATGCCCGGCGCACCCATCGACGGGAACAGGCTCAGCGCCGTGGCGACATTCACGCCGACCGAGATGGCCGCGAAGATCATCGGCGTGCGCGTGTCCTCGCGCGCGAAATAGCCGGGCGTGAAGGCCTTGATCAGCACGAAGGCCGGCAGGCCGAGGCCGAAGATCGCCAGGATTGCCGCCACCGTCGGCGTCGAATGGTTGGCGGCGAAGGCGCCGCGCTCATAGACCAGCCGCACGATCGGCTCCGACATCACCCAGAGCGCCGCCGCCGCCGGCAGTGTCATGAACAAGGTGAACTCGACCGAACGGTTCTGCAGGTTGGCGGCCTCGACCAGATTGCCCGATTTCAGCGCCCGCGACAGTTCCGGCAGCAGGACGATGGCGACGGCCACGCCGACGACGCCGAGCGGCAGCTGGTAGATGCGGTCGGCATAGGCGAGCGACGACACGGCGCTGTTCTGCGCCGAGGCGATCGCCGTGCCGATCAGCTGGTTGATCTGCGTGATGCCGCCGGTGATTGCCGCCGGCAGCGCCAGGATCAGCAGCCGCTTGACGTTCGGCGTCATCTTCGGCCTGCGGAAACCGATCGAGATGCCGGCATGGCGCACCGCGATCCAGACGATCGCAAGCTGCACGATGCCAGCCGCCAGCACGCCCCAGGACAGGCCGAAGCCGACATCATGCGCATCGAGCCCATGGTACCAGGCGTAGGCAAGCACGGCGATCAGGATGATGTTGAGGAAGGCAGGCGCGATCGCCGCGGCGAAATAGCGGCGCAGCGAATTCAGCATGCCGGCCATCATGGCGCCGAGCGACATACAGATCAGGTACGGGAACATGATCGTCGCCAGCCGGACGGTCGTCTCGAACTTGCCCGGGATGTCGGCAAAGCCCGGCGCCACCAGGTAGCGCACGATCAGCGGCATCGCGAGTTCCATAGCGATGGTCAGCGCCAGCAGCGCCGAGAACAACACGCCGAACACTTCTTCAGAAAAGCGCTTGGCGCCCTCGTTGCCATGCTGCTCGATCTCCTTGGCGAAGAGCGGCACGAAAGCGGCGTTGAAGGCGCCTTCGGCGAACAGCCGGCGGAAGGTGTTGGGGAACTGGAAGGCGGCGTTGAACGCGTCGGCGACCGGCCCGGTGCCCAGCGCCGCCGCCATCAGCATCTCGCGGCCGAAACCCAGCGCGCGGCTCATCAGCGTGCCGGAAGCGACGGTGGCGAATTTCTTGACCAGGCTCATGCGGGGAATGACTGCCGGAAAAATTGCGTCAAATGGATGGTCACTCGGCCGCCGCCTTGGCTTTGCCGTTGCGTTCGGTCGAATTGCCTTCCAGCGTGTCGATCAGCCGCTTGTGGATGGTGGCGGTGCGCGTCGGGCTGTCGATCTTCTGGCCGGTGAGGTCGGTGACGTAGAACGTGTCGATGACCTTCTCGCCGAAGGTGGTGATGTGCGCCGATGCGATGTCGAGCGAAAGATCGGACAGCGTTCCGGTGATCTCGGACAGCAGGCCCGGCCGGTCCAGCCCCTCGACCTCGACCACCGAAAAACGGTTCGACAGCGTGTTGCGGATCTCGGCGCGCGGCGGAATCCGGAAAGCCTTCGCGCCGCGCTTTGGCTTGGTGCGCTTCTCGATCATCTCGGGCAGCCAGCTTTTGCCGGAAAGCACGTCCTCGATCAGCCGGCCGACACGCTCGGCGCGGCGGCGCTCGTCCTCGTCGAGATCGAATTCCCTGGAGATCAGGATGGAGTCGAGCGCCCGTCCGTCGGAGGTGGTGAAGATCTGGGCGTCGACGATGTTGCCGCCGGCCGCAGCGCACGCGCCTGCAATGATCGAAAGCAGGCGCGGATGGTCCGGCGCCAGCACGGTGATCTCGGTCACCGCTTCGAACTCATGCGTCTTGACCATGGTGGCGAGCTTCTTGCCCGCCGCATCCGCCTCGCGGACGAATTCGGCATGGCGAAGCTGGTCGGACAGGTCGACCGTCAAAAGGTAATTCTCGTAATGCTGCGCGACGTAACGCTTGCGCTCCTTGGCCGGCCAGGCGGAGAGCGCCTCGGCCAGCCGTTCGCGCGCGGCGGCCGTACGCTCGGCGCGCGAGACCTCGGAAAAGCCGCCGGTCAGCAACAATTCGGTCTCGTAATAGAGCGTGCGCAGCAACTGTCCCTTCCAGCCGTTCCACACACCCGGTCCGACGCCCCGGATGTCGCAGACGGTAAGGATCAAAAGCAGCTTCAGCCGCTCGACCGACTGCACGATCGAGGCAAAATCCTCGATCGTCTTGCGGTCGTTGAGGTCGCGCGTCTGCGCCGTCATCGACATCACGAGGTGATTCTCGACCAGCCAGGCGACTGTCTCGGTATCGGCTGCCGACAGCCCCATATGCGGACAGATGCGCCGGGCAATGCGCGCGCCGGCCTCCGAATGGTCTTCCGGCCGGCCCTTGGCGATGTCGTGCAGCAGCACCGCGACATAGAGCGCCTCGCGGCTCTTCTTCAGTCCCGGCATCAGCGAATGCGACAGCGGATGCACTTTCGCGCCGTCGCCGCGCTCGATCTCGGCCAGCACGCCGATACAGCGGATCAAATGCTCGTCCACCGTGTAGTGATGGTACATCGAGAACTGCATCATGGCGACGATCTTGCCGAAGTCGGGGATCAGCCTGCCGAGCAGCCCCGCCTCGTTCATGCGTCTCAGGTTCAGCTCGGCGTTGCGGTCCGAGGTCAAGATGTCGAGGAACAGCCGGTTGGCTTCCTCGTCGCGCCGGAGCGACTTGTTGACCAGGCCAAGCGAGCGGGTGAGCAGCTTGAGCGCGTCGGGATGGAACTCCAGCCCATGCTTGTCGGCGAACCAGAACAGCCTGAGCAGATTGACCGGATCGCGCTCGAACACGCTGTCGTCGGCGATGTTGATGCGGTGATTGTCGACGATGAAGTCGGACGTGCCGGCAAGCTTGCGCTTGCGCCGCGAGAAAGTGAGGAAGATGCGGTTGAAGCCCGGCACATGCTTGGCCTGCTCTTCCTCGAGCGCCGCGCAGAAGATGCGGGTGAGGTCGCCGACATCCTTGGCGACAAGGAAATAGTGCTTCATGAAGCGTTCGACGGCCGACAGGCCGGGGTGCGTCGTATAGCCAAGACGCTCGGCGATCTCGCGCTGGATGTCGAAATGCAGCCGCTCTTCCGCCTTGCCCGTGAGGAAATGCATGTGGCAGCGCACCGCCCACAGAAAATCCTCTGCCTTCTGGAATTCGCGATATTCGGCATCGGTGAAGACACCCTTCTCGACCAGTTCCTCGCCGGTGCGCACGCGATAGAAGTACTTGCCGATCCAGAACAGCGTCTGCAGGTCGCGCAGGCCGCCCTTGCCGTCCTTGACGTTGGGCTCGACCAGATAGCGGCTTTCGCCGGCCTTGGCGTGGCGCTCGTCGCGCTCGGCAAGCTTGGCCTGCACATATTCCGGCCCGGTCGTGCGCACCACCTCATGGTCGAAGCGGGTGAGCAACTCGTCATAGAGCTTGTGCTCGCCCCACAGGAAACGCGCTTCGAGGATCGACGTGCGGATGGTGATGTCGCTGCGCGAGAGCCTGAGGCACTCCTCGATGTTGCGGGTCGCGTGGCCGACCTTCAGCCCCATGTCCCACAGCATGTAGAGCATGTATTCGACGATCTGCTCTCCCCATGGCGTCTGCTTGTAAGGCAGCAGGAACAGGAGATCGATGTCGGAGCCCGGCGCCAGCGTGCCGCGGCCGTAGCCGCCGACCGCCACGACCGCCATGCGCTCGGCGACGGACCGGTTCTTGACGCGGTAGACATGGGTGGCGGCGAAATCATAGAGCGCCCGGATCAGCTCATCCATCAGATGCGAGAGCCGCTCGGCGCAGGCGTTGCCTCCGCCATCCTCCTTCAGCATCGCCTCGGCGATCTTTCGCCCTTCCGCCATCCTGCCCTTGAGCAGTTGGAGGACAGCCGTGCGGACAGCCGGTCCCGAACCGTCGCCGGCGCTCGCCGCCGTCAGCGCGGTCAGGTCGCGGCGCAGCGCGTCGCCATCGATGATTTCGTCGAGTTTGAGGGAGATTTTTGCCATTCGGCGGCGTCTATAGCGTGTTTTGTCCGCGCTGTGTATGGGGCTGGTGGCCGCGTCTCCAATGGCTTGGGATGGATGCGACCTGTGGTCGGGCGGTCAACTCGCCAAAAATCCAAACCGCCCCTTGACCTTCCAGTTACTGGAAGCACTACCTCCGCCTCAAGTAAGAAATTTAGAGGCCTGGCCATGACCCATTCCGACCACCACCACCATGCGCATGGCGGACCATGCTGCTCCGCGAAGGACGCCGCGCCTGCCGCGGAAGCGATGATTCGCGATCCTGTCTGCGGCATGACGGTCGATCCGGCGGCCGGCAAGCGGACGGCCGAGCATGGCGGCCGGACCTTTCATTTCTGCAGCGAGCGCTGCCTCACGAAATTCCAGGCCGGGCCGGAAGCATATCTCTCGGCCACCGACCCCGTCTGCGGCATGAGCGTCGATCGGGCGAGCGCCAGGCACTTTCTTCGCCACGAAGGGCAGGGCTTCTATTTCTGCTCCTCCGGCTGCAAGGGCAAGTTCGAGGCGGAGCCAGCAAAGTACCTGGCCGGCCGGCCCGGGCCGCAGCCTATGCCGAAGGGCACGCAATACACCTGCCCGATGCATCCCGAGATCATCCGCGACAAGCCCGGTTCCTGCCCGATCTGTGGCATGGCGCTGGAACCGATGGGCGTGCCGACAGGCGACGAAGGCCCGAATCCCGAGCTCGTCGATTTCACACGCCGGTTTTGGGTCAGCGCGGTGCTCTCCGCACCGCTCCTGATCATCGCCATGGCGCCGATGCTGGGCTTCAGCTTCGAAAGCCTCGTCGACGGCCGGACGAAGACGTGGATAGAGCTGGCGTTGGCAAGCCCGGTGGTGCTGTGGGCGGCGTTTCCGTTCTTCCATCGCGGCTGGGAATCGATCCTCAATCGCAGCCCCAACATGTGGACGCTGATTTCGCTTGGCGTCGGCGCCGCCTATCTCTTCAGCCTCGTCGCGACGCTGTTCCCGGATGTCTTTCCGCATCAGTTCCGCGGCCATGACGGCGCGGTGCCGGTCTATTTCGAGGCCGCCGCCGTCATCGTTGCCCTGGTCTTCCTCGGCCAGGTGCTGGAACTCAAAGCTCGCGAGCGCACCGGCTCGGCCATTCGCGCCCTGCTCGACCTTGCGCCGAAGACGGCGCGGCTGATCGGCGCCGACGGCTCCGAAAAGGACGTGCCGCTGGACAGCGTCAAGACGGGTGACCGCCTGCGCATCCGCCCCGGCGATGCCGTGCCGGTCGACGGCATCGTGCTGGAGGGCCGCTCGGCGATCGACGAATCGATGATCACGGGCGAACCGCTCCCGGTCGAAAAGACGGAAGGCGACGCGCTTACCGGCGGCACGCTGAACAAGAACGGTTCGCTGGTCATGCGCGCAGAGAAAGTCGGTGCCGAGACCACGCTGTCGCGCATCGTCGAACTGGTCGCCAAGGCGCAGCGCTCACGCGCGCCGATCCAGGGTCTGGCCGATCGCGTGTCCTTCTATTTCGTTCCGGCCGTCGTGCTGGTGGCGATCCTTGCCTTCATCGCCTGGGCGATCTTCGGTCCAGAGCCGAGCCTGATCTTCGCCATCGTCTCGGCGGTGTCGGTGATGATCATCGCCTGCCCCTGCGCGCTCGGCCTCGCCACGCCGATGTCGATCATGACGGCGACCGGGCGCGGCGCGCATGCCGGCGTGTTGATTAAGGAAGCCGCCGCGCTGGAGCGCTTTGCCTCCGTCGACACGCTGATCGTCGACAAGACCGGCACGCTGACCGAGGGCAAGCCGCGGCTGACCGATGTGGTTGCGGCCGGGGGCATCGATGAGAATGAGCTGCTCAGCCTCGCCGCCGCGCTCGAAAAGGGCTCGGAGCATCCGCTGGCCGAGGCGATCGTCGATGGCGCTGCGACACGTGGCCTGAGGCTGGCCGACGCTGTCGATTTCGAAGCCGTTACCGGCAAGGGCGTTTCGGGCACGGTTTCGGGCAGGAAGGTTGCGCTTGGCAATGCGGCGATGATGGCGGACCTCGGCGTCGAAACACCGGCCATAGCCGAGGCGATGCAGGCCGAAGGCAAGACGGCCATGTTCGTGGCCGTCGATGGCAGATTCGCCGGCATCGTCGCTGTGGCCGACCCCGTTAAGGCAACGACAGCCGAGGCGATCAAGGCTCTGCACGACAAGGGCCTGCGCATCATCATGGCCACAGGCGACAACGAACGCACCGCGAGGGCGATCGCCGGCAGGCTCGGCATCGATGACGTGCGCGCCGGCCTGCTGCCAGACGGCAAGAGTGCCCTGGTGGAAGAACTGCGCGGCAAAGGCGCCACAGTTGCGATGGCCGGCGACGGCGTCAACGACGCGCCGGCACTTGCCTCGGCCGATGTCGGCATCGCCATGGGCACCGGCGCCGATGTCGCCGTCGAAAGCGCCGGCATCACGCTGGTCAAGGGCGACCTCAACGGCATCGTCAGGGCCCGCACGCTCGCCCAGGCGACGATCGGCAACATCCGCCAGAACCTGTTCTTCGCCTTCCTCTACAACGTGCTCGGCGTGCCGGTTGCGGCCGGCGTGCTTTATCCGCTCACCGGCATGCTGCTGTCGCCGATGCTCGCGGCGGCGGCGATGAGCCTGTCGTCGGTGTCGGTCATCGCCAATGCTTTGCGGCTGAGAACATTGAAACTCTGAGCAAAACACCCAGATACGAAATTCAACCAAAAAGGAGACCTGAATGACCTTGGCCAAGAAAATCATGCTGCTGCTGATGGCCGCCGGAATGCTGCTTGCCGTGTTCCTCGAAAGCGTGCCGGCCTCATCGGAGGAGATGAAGCACGACATGTCCAAGATGGCGATGGGCGCCCAGAGCCCGGCCACCGTCGGCTATGAAGCGGCGACGAAAAAGATGCACAAGGACATGATGGTCAAATATACCGGCAATGCCGATGTCGACTTCGTCCGTGGCATGATCCCGCATCATCAGGGCGCCATCGACATGGCCAAGGTCGTGATCGCCAACGGCAAGGACCCGGAAATCCGCAAGCTCGCCGAAGGCGTCGTAGCGGCGCAGGAAGCCGAGATCAAACAGATGCAGGACTGGCTCGCCAAGCATCCGGCGAAATAGCCGCTTCGGCAGATTCGGACGGCCAGTCGGCTCGGCCTGGATTTCCGCCCTTCGGTCTGGATTTCCGGCTTTGGCTGTGCTGCGATCCGGCCTCACGCGGAGAAAGCCATGTCGTCATCAGCGAGAACCTTGAAGCTGCCGTCTGGCGAAGCCGTTCCGGTGCTGGGTCAAGGCACCTGGAAGATGGGCGAGGACCGGCGCCGCCATGCCGACGAGGTCGCGGCGCTGAAGCTGGGCCTCGATCTCGGCATCACGCTGATCGACACCGCCGAAATGTATGCCAGCGGCGGCGCCGAGGAAGTGGTGTCCGAAGCCATCGCCGGGCGCCGCGACGAGACCTTCCTGGTTTCCAAGGTGCTGCCCTCCAACGCCTCGCGCGCCGGCGTGAAACGCGCCTGCGAGAACAGCCTGAAGCGGCTCGCGACCGACCGCATCGATCTCTATCTGCTGCATTGGCCTGGCAGCGTGCCATTGTCCGAAACCGTCGAAGCCTTCGAGGCCCTGAAGGCCGAGGGCAAGATCCGCCACTGGGGTGTCAGCAATTTCGACACCGACGAGATGGAGGAACTGATCGGCTTGGCCTCCGGCGGCAATGTCCAGACCAACCAGGTCCTCTACAATCTGTCGCGCCGCGGTCTCGAATTCGACCTTGCGCCGTGGAGCAGGGAGCACCGCATTCCACTGATGGCCTATTCGCCGGTCGAGCAGGGCGCGCTGGCCCGCAATGCCCGGCTAGAGGCCGTCGCTGCCCGACACAACGCCACTGCAGCGCAAATCGCGCTCGCGTGGGTGATGGCGCAGCCGGGCGTTATCGCCATTCCGAAGGCCGGCCGGCAGGAGCATGTTCGCCAGAACGCCGCCGCGCTCGACATCGAGTTGACGGCGCAGGATTTCGCTGAACTCGACCGCGCCTTCCCGCCACCGACGCGCAAGCGCGGCCTGGAAATGATCTAGAGCAATTCCAGGAAAAGTGTGAGCGGTTTTCCGTCCGGAATTGCGTAAAAACAAAGAGATAGGGTGTTTCGCCGTTTCCGTGAAACGGTGAAACGCACTAGCCCGAAAACTCAATCCCGAATTGCGACTGGACAGAGAGCAAGCGTTGGAACGGATTTCAGACGGGTCTTATCACGCGACCTATAAAATCGGCGACATCAAGGTCACGTCGCTGCGCGATGGCTATGTCGACATGCCGGTCCGGCGACTGCGCCAGCCGGGAGACAAGCCCTTCGGCGACGATCTCCCCTCGCAGGTACCGCTCTTCGACGGCGCACTCAGATTATCGGTCAATGCCTTTGCCATCGACGACGGCGAACAAACCACGCTGATCGATACGGGATCCTCGAACGCCTGGCACCCGACGATGGGCTTTCTGCCGCAGGCGCTGAGCGAAGCGCAGATCGCCGTCGATCGGATACGCACGGTTGCCTTCACCCACACGCATCTCGACCATATCCATGGGCTTATCCTTGCCGATGGCGGGGACGGCTTCCCGCAGCTCTCCCGCTTGCTTGTCCCTCGAGCCGAGCTTGCCATGTTCCGGTCGGAAGCAAGATTGAGCCGCTTCCATGATCGAGCACAGCCTTTGGACCCGGGTCAGCGTTTGAGCGCGAACATCGAGCCGATCGCCGCCCCGGGCCATGAAATCGGCCACACCTGCTTTCGTGTCACGAGCGGCGGCGAAACATTGTTGGTCTGGGGCGACCTCGTGCATGTGCCGTCGCTTCAGTTTGATCGGCCGGAGATCGCATGGGAGTTCGACGCCGACCAGGAGCAGGCGAGGGCGAGCCGGCTGCGAATATTGGCCCTCGCCGCCGACAACGCTTGTTGCGTTGCCGGAGCGCATCTCGATTCACCGGGCGTCGGCCGGATTTTCCGAACCGAAACAGGCTTTCGCTTCGAACCGGTGTAAAATCGGGGCTAGATCTTAGCCTGTAGTCCAAGCCGCATCCGCAGCCGCCGCAATGCCCTTGAAAATACATCGAGGTCATTGGCGGCGCGGGCAAGCGTGAGTGCGCCCTGGATGGCGGCGACGGTCTCTTCGGCTAGCTCGCTGGCCTCGCCTGGCCGGTGCCCAAATCGCTCCAGCGCATCGGCAAGATACGTGACCCAGCGGCCGAAATAGTCCCTTATTTGGCCGGCAAAAAGATCGCGCGATTCATCCAGCGCGAAGGCGCCTATCAGGCAAACGCGCCGCCCCGAGCGGAAATAGCTATCCGTCGCCTCGAGCATCTGCTCGATTCCGGCCAACGGGTCCGCGCTGTCGCGCAACGGTGCAAACACATTATCCTCGAACCAGCCGTCGATATGGGCAATGACGGCTCTCGCCATCTCTTCCTTCCCGCCGGGAAAGAAGTGGTAGAGGCTTCCCTTGCCCAGCCCCGTCGCCTCGCCGATCAAGGCCAGGCTGGCGCCTTCATAACCGTGCTCGCGGAAGACCTCGGCCACCATCGCCAGCAACTCGGCGCGATCTGGGGCGATGCGCCGCACCGGCCCTAGAGCCCGAGTTCCGAAAGGCCGGGATGGTCGTCCGGCCGCCGGCCGAGCGGCCAGTGATATTTGCGCTCGCTCTCGCTGATCGGCAGGTCGTTGATGCTGGCGACCCGGCGGCGCATCAGCCCGGCTTCGTCGAATTCCCAGTTCTCGTTGCCGTAGGAGCGGAACCAGTGCCCGCTGTCGTCGCGCCATTCATAGGCAAAGCGCACCGCGATGCGGTCGCCGTTCCAGGTCCAGACTTCCTTGATCAGGCGGTAGTCGAGCTCGCGCGCCCATTTGCGCTTGAGGAAGCCGACGATCTCGCCACGGCCGGAAACGAATTCGGCCCGGTTCCGCCAGATGCTGTCCTCGGTATAGGCGAGCGAAACCCGCTCCGGGTCGCGGCTGTTCCAGGCATCCTCCGCGAGCCGTGCTTTTTGCGCTGCCGTTTCGGCTGTGAATGGCGGCAATGGCGGACGGCTCATGAAAATCTCCTGTCGGTTTCGATCGTGGGTAACCGACATTGTACCGATCAGTACAATGAGTCAATGGCACGTCTGATTCTATTGCTTTGTCGCCAGCCCTTTCAGCCGGTAGAGCGCCTCCAGCGCCTCGCGCGGCGTCATCTCGTCGGGATTGATGGCGCCGAGCGCATCGCCGAGCGCATCGCCTTTGGCGGGCTTCGCGGCTTCGCGTTTCACCGCCACTGAAAACAGTGGCAGGTCGTCGACCAGGCGGTTGGTCTTGCCGGAGACCTCGCCTTCCTCGAGTTGGTGCAGCACTTGCTTGGCGCGTGCCACCACCGCCTCGGGCAGGCCGGCGAGCCGCGCCACCTGCACGCCGTAGGAGCGGTCGGCCGCACCCTTGCCGACCTCGTGCAGGAAGACGACGTCGCCTTCCCATTCCTTGACCCGCATCGTCACGTTGGACAGCCGGGACAATTTGCCGGCCAGCGCCGTCATCTCGTGGAAATGGGTGGCGAAGATCGCCCGGCAGCGGTTCTTCTCATGCAGATATTCGACCGCCGCCCAGGCGATCGACAATCCGTCGAAAGTGGCGGTGCCGCGGCCAATCTCGTCGAGGATCACCAGCGCCCGTTCGCCCGCCTGGTTGAGGATCGCCGCCGTCTCGACCATCTCGACCATGAAGGTCGAGCGGCCGCGCGCGAGGTCATCCGAGGCGCCGACGCGCGAGAACAGCCGGTCGACGATGCCGATATGGGCGCTTTGCGCCGGCACGAAGGAGCCGGTCTGGGCAAGGATGGCGATCAGCGCGTTTTGCCTGAGGAATGTCGATTTACCACCCATGTTCGGGCCGGTGAGCAGCCAGATCGCGCCGGCCTTTGCTCCGCCTTCGGGCGACAGGTCGCAATCATTGGCGACGAACGGGCCATCGCCGGAACGCCTGAGCGCCTGTTCGACCACCGGGTGGCGACCGCCGGCAATCTCGAAGGCAAGGCTGGAATCCACCAGCGGCCGGCACCAGCCCTCGCTTTCCGAAAGCAGCGCCAGCGCGGATGAAACATCCAGAGCGGCAAGCGCCTCGGAGCCGGCGCGGATCCTCTCGGCCTCGCCCACGACCTCAGCCGTGAGCCGGTCGAAGGCGGCGAGCTCGATGCTGAGCGCCCGGTCGGCGGCATTGGCGATCTTGGATTCCAATTCCGCCAGTTCGGTCGTGGTGAAGCGCATGGCGTTGGCCATGGTCTGGCGATGGATGAAACGCGCCTTCGCCGCGTCGCTGCCGGTCATGATCGAGTGATGGTTGGCGGTGACCTCGATGTAATAGCCGAGCACATTGTTGTGCCGGATCTTCAGCGAGCGGATGCCGGTTTCCTCGATCAGCGAGCGCTCCAGCCCGGCGATCACTTTTCGCGATTCGTCGCGTAGCGCCCGCATCTCGTCGAGTTCGGCATGATAGCCGGTGCGCACGAAGCCGCCGTCGCGCTTGATCAGCGGCAACTCGTCGTCGAGCGCTTCGCTGAGGTGACGGGCAAGCGCCTCCGGCAGGGCCTTGATCGCGGCCAGTGCGGCGGTGAGCTCGGCGGGCAGGGCGGCCGCCGCGAACAGTTGGGCGATCGCGCCTGCCGCCTCGAAGCCGGCGCGCAACGCACCCAAATCACGCGGCCCGCCGCGGTTGAGCGCCAGCCTGGACAGCGCCCTCGGCATGTCGGCAACGCTTTTGAGACTTGCACGCAATCCCTGGCAAAGCCGCGTCTCGGCGCGGAAGAACGACACCGAATCCAGCCTGGCCGCGATTGCCGCCGGGTCGGTCAGCGGAGCCATCAGCCGGTCGGCGAGCATGCGCGCGCCGCCACCGGTCACGGTGCGGTCGATTGCCTTGAACAGTGACCCGTCGCGGCTGCCGGACAAAGTGCGCAGCAGTTCGAGATTGGCGCGCGTCGCCGGATCGATGAACAGCGTCGAACCCTGCTCCTCGCGCTCTGGGCGCGACAAAGGCGGGCGCTCCGCTTTCTGCGTCTTCTCGACATAGGCAATCGTGCCGGAGATGGCCGACAGCTCGGCGCGCGAAAACGTGCCGAAACTGTCCGGCGTCGCCACCTCGAAGAAGCGCGCGATGCGGCTTGTGGCCGAAGCCGAATCGAACAGGGAAGGTGGCTGCGGGTTGGCAACCCGGCCCAGCACGTCGAAGACCGGTCTGAGTTCCGGATCGTGGAACACCGACTCGGCGACGATCAACTCGCGCGGGTCGACGCGGAAGATGTCGGCGAGCAGCCGCTCCGCTGTCGTTTCGGCAACCCTGAAGGCGCCGGTGGAAATGTCGATCCAGGCCAACGCAAAGCTCGCCTGGCTGGTTGCCGCGCCGCCGCCCTTCACGCGACCGAGCGCCATCAGGAAACTCGATTCCGAAGGCGCAAGCAGCTTGTCCTCGGTGATGGTGCCGGGCGTGACCAGCCGCACGACATCGCGGCGCACCACCGATTTGGAGCCGCGTTTCTTGGCTTCGGCCGGATCCTCGATCTGCTCGCAGACGGCGACGCGAAAGCCCTGCGCGATCAGCTTCTGCAGATAGTCGTCCGCGGCATGCACCGGCACGCCGCACATCGGGATGTCGTGGCCCTGGTGCTTGCCGCGCTTGGTCAAGACGATGCCCAGCGCCCGGCTTGCCTTCTCGGCGTCGTCGAAGAACAGCTCGTAGAAATCGCCCATGCGATAGAACAGAAGCGAATCCGGGTTCGCTGCCTTGATCTCGATGAATTGCTCCATCATCGGCGTGACGCCGCCCGTGGCGGGCGCCGGGCTCGTCGTCTCCGGAGCGTCGGTATCTGTCGGCATGTGCATGTTCATGCCCGAACGCTAGCAGAAGTGGCAGCCCGGTTTAATGCCGGCGGCGCGAAAAGCAGGGGAAGACTGGCAACGGGCCTGTCGCGACCGACCCGTTGCGCCCGGCCGACGTGGCACTCTATGGTTCCCCGGGGTAACGGCGGCGGGAACTCTGTGGATCAGGACAAGCAGGAGACTTTCGACGAGATGGTCGGTCCGGTCGGATCGGCCGTTGAGCGCCTATGGCTGCTGGCGGCGCGGCGCGCGCATCGAACCGCGAACAAGCTGAGAGTTTCGGCACGCAAGCGCTTTCCCTATATCCTGCCGGCACGCGGTCCCTTGTCCGATCTCGACGGCGGCATCGAGATGTCGGCTCACATATTCAGCCGCGACCCGCTGGTGCTGTACATCCCGGTCGGCGGACCCCGTCCCCTGCATCCGTTGGCGGCCGTCGGCCGGCGCCTTGCCGCGCGGCGCGCCACCTTCCTGTTGATGCCGATGTGGACGATGGAGAGGCCGGCCGTCGTCGCCCAGATGGGCCGCGATCTTGCCTGGTATGCAGCGCGTTTTCCCCTTCACGAGGTCATTTTCCTCTGCAACAACGAGGAAGAGCGTCGTCTCATCGCCGCGGTCGGCGGCAATGCCATGTTCTCCAATCACAACCTGATGATATCGGAAGATATTTTCCGGCCGCTGCCGGATGTGCCGATCGAATTCGATGCCGTCTATAACGGCCGCATCTCGCCGATGAAACGCCACTATCTGGCTTTCGAAATCGACCGGCTGGTTCACGTCACCTATTCGATCGGTGAATTGACGCCATCGGCCGCCCGCGCCTTCATTCGCCGCCTCCAGGCACAATCGCCGCGTCATCGCATTGCCAATCCGCTGGTCGACGGCCTGCCCGGCAGGCTGACCTCAGACGAGGTCAACCGTGTCTACAACCAGGCCGCGGTCGGGCTCTGCCTTTCCGCCGTCGAAGGGGCGATGTATTCCAGCATGGAATATCTGATGGCCGGGCTGCCGATCGTCAGCACGCCGAGCCTCGGCGGGCGCGACGTCTATTTCGATCCCGACTATTGCCTGGTTGTCGAGCCGGAGCCGACAGCCATCCGCCGCGCCGTCGACCGGCTTCGCGATCGCGCCATACCGCGCGAGGAAATTCGCGGCAGGACGCTTGAGAAGGTTCGCGCGCAGCGGCTGGAACTCACGGCGTTCCTGTCGTCGCTTCTGCAGCGCAAGGGCAGCAGCGCTCCGCCGTTGGAGACATGGCCGTTCTCAGGCACCGAGGGCTTGATGCGCTGGGCCACCGTGCGGGAAATTGCCGCGCTCGTCAGCGAACCGGACCGCGCGTGATCGCTTGGCCGTTTACAGCGCTGCCGTGTAGCCTTAATCCGAAGACACACAAACACGCACCTGCCTCAAGGGTGTGCACAGGCGAGGAAATCAAAAAACATCATGGCCAGGAAAACCGAAAGCAGCGGCCCTTCCGTCAGTCCCGAGGAGGCGTTGGAATTCCACGCCATGGGACGGCCCGGCAAGCTGGAGATCGTCGCCACCAAACCGATGGCGACGCAACGCGATCTGAGCCTCGCCTACTCGCCGGGTGTCGCCGTTCCCGTGCGCGCCATTGCCGAGGATCCGAGCCGCGCCTTCGATTATACGACGCGCGGCAACATGGTCGCCGTCATTTCCAATGGCACCGCCATCCTCGGCCTCGGCAATCTCGGCGCGCTGGCCTCGAAGCCGGTCATGGAAGGCAAGGCGGTGCTGTTCAAGCGCTTCGCCGATGTCGATTCGATCGACCTCGAAGTCGCGACCGAGGATGCCGACGAATTCATCAACTGCGTGCGCTTCCTCGGTCCGTCCTTCGGCGGCATCAACCTCGAGGACATCAAGGCGCCGGAATGCTTCATCATCGAGCAGCGGTTGCGCGAGTTGATGGACATTCCTGTCTTCCATGACGACCAGCACGGCACCGCCATCATCTCGGCCGCCGGGCTGATCAACGCGCTGGAGATCACCGGGCGCGACATGAAGACCACCAAGATGGTCTGCAACGGCGCGGGCGCCGCTGGCATCGCCTGTATCGAGCTGATGAAGGCGATGGGCTTTGCGCCGGAAAACATCACCCTGTGCGACACCAAGGGCGTCGTCTATCAGGGCCGCACCGAAGGCATGAACCAGTGGAAGTCGGCGCATGCGGTCAAGACCGAGGCGCGCAGCCTAGCCGAAGCGCTCGACGGCGCCGACGTCTTTCTCGGCTTGTCCGCCAAGGGGGCGCTGACCACCGCCATGGTGCAGTCGATGGCGAAGAACCCGATCATCTTCGCCATGGCCAATCCCGATCCCGAGATCACGCCCGAGGAAGTGGCCGAGATCCGCACCGACGCCATCATGGCCACCGGCCGCTCGGACTACCCCAACCAGGTCAACAATGTGCTGGGCTTCCCCTATATCTTCCGGGGCGCGCTGGATGTGCGCGCCACCACCATCAATGACGAGATGAAGATCGCGGCCGCCAGGGCACTGGCCGAGCTGGCGCGTCAGGACGTGCCGGACGATGTCGCCGCAGCCTATCAGGGCAACCGGCCGAAATTCGGTCCCAACTACATCATTCCGGTGCCGTTCGATCCGCGCCTGATCTCGGCGATCCCGCTGGCGGTGGCCAAGGCCGCGATGGAATCCGGCGTCGCCCGCAAGCCGATCCTCGATCTCGACCGCTACGCGCAGGAACTGTCCGCCCGCCGCGACCCGATCGCCTCGACGCTGCAGCGCATCTACGACCGCGTACGCCGCCAGCCCAAGCGCATCGTTTTCGCCGAGGGCGAGGAGGAGCAGGTGATGCGCGCCGCCGTCTCCTACGTGAACCAGAAGCTAGGCACGGCGATCCTGCTCGGCCGCGACGATGTCATCAAGGACAATGCCCGCAATGCCGGCATCGACCTCAACAAGCAGGGCCTCGAAATCATCAACGCCAGGCTGTCGCGCCGCAACGGCATCTACACCGACTATCTCTACGAACGCATGCAGCGAAAGGGTTTTCTGTTCCGCGACTGCCAGCGCCTGATCAACAACGACCGCAACCATTTCGCCGCCTGCATGGTGGCACTCGGCGATGCCGACGGCATCGTCACCGGCGTTACCCGCAATTATTCGACGGCGCTCGACGACGTGCGCCGCATCATCGACGCCAAGCCCGGCCACCGCGTCATCGGCGTGTCGATCGTGCTCGCGCGGGGCAAGACGGTCCTCGTCGCCGACACCGCGGTGCACGACATGCCGAACGCCGAGCAGATCGCCGATATCGCCGAGGAGGCCGCCGGTTTTGCCCGCCGCATGGGCTATGAGCCGAGGCTCGCCATGCTTGCCTACTCCACCTTCGGCCATCCGCAAGGCGAGCGCTCCGAGCGCGTGCAGGAAGCGGTGCGTATCCTCGACAAGCGCCGCGTCGATTTCGAGTATGACGGCGAAATGGCGGCCGACGTGGCGCTGAACCCGCGAGCCATGGCACAGTATCCGTTCATCCGGCTGACCGGTCCGGCCAACGTACTCATCATGCCGGCGTTCCACTCGGCCTCGATCTCGACCAAGATGCTGCAGGAACTCGGCGGCTCGACCGTCATCGGCCCGCTGCTGGTCGGCTTGAACAAGCCGGTCCAGATCGTCTCGCTCAACGCCAAGGACTCAGACATCGTCAACATGGCGGCGATCGCGGCTTATACGGCGGGGAACTGACGCGGTAGCAGCTCTCGACCGTTTCTTTTGCTTGAGCCAAAGCAAAGGCCCGCGGCGATGCCGCGGGCCTTTCCTTTTTGATCTTTGCGTTCGATCAGAAGTTGCGCTGGAAGCGAACGATGCCGCCCCAGTTGTTCTTCTTGAAGGCCTTGGTGAAGTTGTAGTCGTCAGCCTGGCCGAACTTGCCGTCGTGGTAGTAGTTGACTTCGGTCGTGACCGTGAAGCCGGGAACGAGCGTGTAGGCTACGTTTGCCGCGACGGCGAAGTTCTTGGCGTCGTCGGCCGAGACCTGGAGGTTGAAAGCGGTCTTCGGGTTGAACTTGTAGGTGCCGCCGCCCCAGACGGCCCAGTTGCCGCCCCACGGCTTGTAGAAGCCGCGACCCTTGGCGTGGTCGACGAAGTTGTCGTCGGTGCCGTAGCCGCCCATCACGAACAGCGACAGTTCCTTGGTGACGTTGACGTCCAGGCGAACCTTGCCAGCCACTTCCTCGTAGTTGCTGTCATAGGCGACGACACCGGTGATCGCGCCCCAGTCGCCCTTGTACTTCAGGCCGCCGACGACATGCGGGACATAGCTGTCGATCAAGCCGTGGATGTTGCCAGTGTCCGCACCCTCTTCGAGCGAGACCACGCCCGAGAAGCCGCTGCCGGCGTCGAAATAGTAGCTGACGACATTGGTGACCTTGATACCGTACGGGATGATCGTGTCCTGCACGACGTTGCCGGCATAGCCGATGAACTGGTCGTAAGGCGTCTCATCCACACCGACGCGCAGGCCGCCGAGCTGGATCCAGCCGAATTCCAGGTTCACCGCCGAATCGCCGTTCTTGAAGTTGAAGCGGGTCTCGGTATAGGTCTTCAACGTACCGAGCTCGGTCTCCTGGCCGGTCCAGGTCCTCAGCGCGAAACGGGCGTTCTTGTTCCAGCTGTTCTGCGGGTCGCGGTCGATGACGTCGGCCGTCCTGCGTCCGTCGAGGGTGCCAGGATCGCCGAGGCCGGCGTCATAGCGGATATAGCCGCCGACGCGCAGGCAGGTCTCGGTGCCCGGGATATAGAAATAGCCGGCGCCATAGACGTCGCAGATCTTGACGTATTCGGCCGGTTCCGGCTCGGCGACGGTCACCGCGTCGGCGGCGCGTGCGCCCGAAACTGCGATCAGGGCCGCAGCGGAGCCGAGAAGAAGGCTCTTGATGTTCATTTTCTTGAATCTCCAGTCAAAGGTTCAAGACAGGCCTGACATGCCGTTCGGCTGTTGCCACCCCCGTCCCCATCGTTGAAAAAGTCGCGCACCGGCGCCGCTTCTTCGCTTTGGACATGGCTTAATCGGCGGTCGCGTACAACAGAGATTGTGTCTGAAAGACGGCTTTTTGACTCTTATAAAGGTCTTGTTGCCCAAATATCACGTCATATATTTGTAAAATTGGAACATATTGCACAATCTATACAATCGAAACGTCAGAGAATCCTAGAAATGTGCCAAATGTGCCAATTATTACAGTTTTGTGACGGATAATTATCCGGCTAATTTGCGCGGCGCAAAAAACAGACTTTCTCGGAGACGACTCAGGACAGGGTGCCGGCGGCCCGGACCACGTCCTCGACCATGTCTTCCCTCAACATCTCGATGGGGACGCGGCCATCGAGCTCGGGGGAGGGCCGGCTCAGCCAAAACCAGGCAAGCCTCGGACTGGTGATCGCCGACAGCACCTCGCTGATTCCCAGAACCGGCCTGCCGTCGACGAACTGGGCCAATGGGAAGACATGCTTGCGGCCGCCCTTGCGCAGCGCAACGACCTCGCCGCGCCTTTGCCAGCGATGCAGCGTGGAGCGCGGGATGCGTAGCTTCTCCTCCAGATAGGTCGAGCCGGCGACCTCGCCGGCCCAATCCTCGATCAGCATCGACTGGAGGTCCGCGGCCCGCTCGGCAATCTGCTGGGCCGTCGGCCTTGCCGTTTCCAGTTTCGGTGGCGCATGCTCGAAAGCACGGTCGGATACGACCGAACCGTCGCTGGCGATCTTGTCCGTCATCACGCGGAAGAAATCGGCGGCAAGGCCGGTCCATTCACCCTTGAAGGAACCGATTGCAAGGCGCTGTGCCGGCGGCAGGAAGGGAAGGGCGGCAGCCACATGGCCGGCGACCTTGCTGGCTGATGCCAGCGCCTCGGCATCCAGCAGGACACCGTGCTGCATCAGCACCTGTTGCACTGCTTCGGCCATAAGGCCTGCCAACGCCTCTTGTGAAATCCCGCCGGACGGGTTCTGGAATCTGGTCATGAATCTGTCTTGTGGCCGGCGCTCCTCCCCAGACGCCGGCAGTTGCTGAAATCTATAGCTGAAAATAAAAATCGCGACGGCAACGGGCGCCGCGGCCCGGCAGCTTGCTGGTTTGCATCTTCACACCCCTGGTTTGGCGTGCCGAAATGTCAGTCGCGGCACGCCTCATTTTGCATCTTAGAAGTCCAACGTGACAGGTCCGCGACAACCGGCCTTGTTCAGAGGCTGCTGGCGATGACGCAACGGCACTTCTTCCCGCGCAATTGCGGGAACGGAAGCCGTCACCGCTCTATTAGGGCTGTTCACAGCGGATCATCGTTTCACGGGAACGATGATATTCCTTGTTTTGACGCAATTTTCGAGCGGCAGGCTACGGCAAGGCGCCGATCCCGACCGGGGCCGGTTTTCCTGGAATCGCCCTAGAGAAGCCCGGCTTGCTCGGCCTCGCGGCGCAGGTTCTGGCGCGGACGAGGGCCGATCTGCTGGATCACCAGCCCGGCCGCCAGCGAGCCGAGGTCGCCGCAATCCTTGAGGTTGCGTCCGGTCGTGTAGCCATAAAGGAAGCCGGCGGCATAGAGATCGCCGGCGCCGGTCGTGTCGACCAGTTCCTTGATCTTCGTCGCCTGGATGACGACGGTCTCGTCGCCGCGCACGATTACCGAGCCTTTTTCGGAACGGGTGACGGCGGCGATCTTGCAATCCTTGCGGATGGCGGCCAGCGCCTCCTCGAAGGAAGCAGTCTGGTAGAGCGACTTGATCTCGTGGCTGTTGGCAAAGACGATGTCGACTGTGCCCGAACGCATCAGTTCGAGGAACTCGTCGCGGTAGCGGTCGACGCAAAAGGAATCCGACAGCGTCATCGACACTTCACGGCCCGCCGCATGCGCCAGCCTCGCTGTCTGGCGGATAGCCTCCTTGGCGCGCGGCGGATCCCAGAGATAACCCTCGAAATAGGTCACCTTGGCGCCGGAGGCCTTGTCGGCCTCGACATCCTCGGGGCCAAGTTCGACGCAGGCGCCGAGATAGGTGTTCATCGAACGCTCGCCGTCCGGCGTGACGAAGATCATCGAGCGCGCCGTCGGCGGTTCGCCTTCGAGCGGCCCGGTATCGAAGGCCACGCCCTGGGCCTGGATGTCATGCGTATAGATTTCGCCCAGCGCGTCGTTGGAAACCTTGCCGAAGAAGGCGGCCCGTCCGCCGAGGCTGGCCACGCCGGCCGCCGTGTTGCCGGCGCTGCCGCCGGAAGCCTCGATCGCCGGTCCCATGCGGCTGTAGAGCAGTTCGGCGCGCCGGGCGTCGATGAGGTTCATGGCGCCCTTGATGATGCCATTGGTCTCGAGAAACGCCTCGTCGCACTGCGCGATGATGTCGACAATGGCGTTGCCGATGCAAAGCACGTCATATTCCGGCATCAAAATCTCCGCCAAGAACCCACCCGGCTATCTGGCATGCCGGCCGGGCGCGGGTCTAGCGAGTCGCCGCCGCTTTGCCTACCCCGAAAATCGTCATTGTCTTGCGTCACGCCGGCCTCAGCGCCGATTGTTCTCCAACTGCGGCAGCGTTCGCATCGAACTGGCCCATATCGGTCGCGCCCCTCGCCGCTATGGTTTTGCCGTGATCGAAACATTTCCGCGGCGTCGCGGGCTAGAAGCGAATTGTTCCGGGAGCAGGCTGAAGGGCGCGACCCACCAAATGTCCGATAAGACCGAAATGTCCACCGACCTCGCGCTGCTCGGTGTGCTGGCGTTGTTGTGGGGCGCTTCGTACACCTTCATCAAGATCGGCGTCGAGACGATCCCGCCCGTGACCTTCATCGCCGCCCGGACCATGATCGCCGGGGCTGTTCTCTTCACCGTCATTCGCTGGCGCGGCCTCGCCATGCCGACCGATGCGGCAATCTGGCGCCGGTTCGCCTTCCAGGCCTGCCTCAACAGCGTCGTGCCGTTCACGCTGATCGCCGCCGCCGAACGATCGGTCGATGCCGGCCTTGCCACCATCCTCAACTCGACCTCGCCGATCTTCACCTTCCTGCTGACGGCATTGATCACCCGCCATGAGCCCGTCACGGTTCGCAAGCTCGCCGGCGTCGGCGCCGGCATCGTCGGCATCTGCTTGATCATCGGCACCGAGGCGCTTGGCGGACTTGGTCATGAGCTGTGGGCGCAGCTTGCGATCATCATTGCGACGATCTCCTATGCCGGGGCGGCGATCTTCGGCCGCGGCTTCAAGGGTCTCGATCCGATGCTGCCCGCCGCGGGTTCGATGCTTTGCGGCGCGGTGATGCTTGTGCCGCTCAGCCTGGTCGTCGACCGGCCCTGGACGCTTGCGCCGTCGACCGCATCGATCCTGGCCCTGCTCGGACTGTCGATCTTTTCCACGGCGCTGGCCTTCGTCATCTATTTTCGCCTGATCCATACGCTGGGCTCGGTCGGCACCACCTCGCAAGCCTATCTGCGCGTGCCGATCGGCGTCGGCATCGGCGCAGTCTTTCTTGGCGAAAGCCTGGGGCCGGCAGCCTGGGTCGGCATGGGCTTTGTCGTCGCCGGCGTTGCGGCCATGACCATTCCTGCCCGGCGGGCCAGAGCAATTCCGGGAAAAGCGTGAACGGCCAGGTTCGGCAGTCTCGCTGTAGCCTCCGGTGAACCATCCTGGGGGCGCGATAGTTGCGCCGGCCGCCGTCGCCGCCTATCTCGGGGGCGTCGTTTCTCGATGAGAGCCTGGACCCGACGTGATCCTAGACGCCGCCCGCGCAGCCGCCAGCCGGCTGTTCTCGCCTGAATTCCGTTCCGTCTTCCTGAAGACGCTGGGGCTGACGCTGCTCGCTTTGGTCGCCCTTTGGCTCGGCCTGGAGAGCCTGCTTGAATGGCTGGCCTGGCCATGGCTGCAGACGCTGCTGCCGGGTCTGCCGTCCTGGGCCGGATGGCTGGGCGGCATCATCGCCGGCATCGTTCTGGCTGTGGGGATGGCTTTGCTCATCGCCCCGGTCACGGCGATCGTCGCCGGCCTGTTCCTCGACGACGTTGCCGAAGTGGTCGAACGGACCGATTATCCCGACGATCTGCCCGGCCGTGCCGTGCCGGCGCTGCATTCGCTTGTGCTGGCCATCAAATTCTTCGGCGTCGTCGTCCTCGGCAACATCGTCGCGCTGCTGCTGCTTCTGGTGCCGGGTATCAACATTGCAGCCTTCTTCGTCGTCAACGGCTATCTGCTCGGCCGCGAATTCTTCGAGTTCGCCGCCATGCGTTTCCGCCCCGAGGCCGAGGCCAAGGCGCTGCGCCGCAAATATGCCGGCACGGTGTTCCTGGCCGGGCTGGTCATTGCCGTGTTCCTGGCCGTGCCGCTGCTCAACCTGCTGACGCCGCTTTTCGCGGCCGCAATGATGGTGCATCTGCACAAAGCGGTTGCGGCGCGGGAGCCGGTTTAGCCCTATTCCTTACCTTCCCGGAACAGCGCCTGCAGCTTGCCGAACGGCATCGCCGCCCGGGTGAAGCCGAAGGTGCCGTCCTGCTGGATTTCGCGCGCCGCCGTCTCCAGCATGCCATAGGCGAAATTGGTCAGCCACGGTCCGAGCGAGATGCGCTTGACGCCGGCCAAGGCCAGGTCGGCGATGGTGAAGCCGGGTCGGGCCATCACATTGACCGGCCGGCTCACCGACGAGCAGATCGCGCGCACCATCTCGACGTCGCTGATGCCCGGCGCATAAAGCACATCGGCGCCGGCTTTCTCGAAGGCCTGCAGTCGCTTGATGGTGTCGTCGAGATCGGCCTTGTCCCAGAGGAAATTCTCGGCCCGCGCGGTGAAGACGAAATCGTGCTTGAGCGCCCGAGCCGCCTCGACGGCGGCCGCGACGCGTTCGGTCGCCAGCGAGAAATCATAGATCGGATTGGCGGGGTCGCCGGTATGGTCCTCGATCGAGCAGCCGGCGAGACCGGCGGCCTCGGCTGCGAAGATGGTCTCGGCCGCCTGTTCGGGGCTGTCGCCCTTGCCGCGTTCGAGATCGGCCGAAACCGGCAGGTCGGTTGCCGCGGTCACCTCGCGGCAATGGTGGATCATCGCCTCGAAGGTCACGGCGCCGTCCGGCAGGCCGCGCGAAAAGGCGAAGCCGGCGCTGGTCGTGGCCAGCGCCTTGAAACCGAACGAAGCCAGAAGCTTGGTCGTGCCGATGTCCCAGGGGTTGGGCATGACGAAGGTGGAGGCATGCAGATCGCGAAAAATCTTGCCCTTGTCCATGGCGGGTCCTCAATCATGAGTGGGGGTCGTGACGGGAATTTATCGCGACCGTTCGAGCCGGGCAAATGAATGCGGCGGGTTCAGAAGCGTTTGGCGTTTTCTGCTGACAATTTCTCGAAGGCGTCGGAATTGCGAACGTAACGCGACCTGGCTTTGTCCCAGTGATAGGTGACCGAAATGTCGTGCGAGACCGCCTTGGGCGCCGGCTCTTCGCAGCTTTCACCGCTCGGCTTGGTGGCGTCGGTCACCGTCACCTTGATCGCCGCATAGGGTTTTTCACCGCCAGGCGTCCGGAAGGAAAGATCCTGTGTCCGTTTGTAGGCGCAGACATTCTCGTCGAATGTACTGATCTGGTCGATCGGCTCGAAGCGGTCGTTTCGAACCAGGATAAGGATCGTGCCGACATAGCCCTGGTTCGAATTGAAATGTGTGCTCATGGTGACGAGCACGTCGTCGCCAGGGCTGACAGCGAGCTTTCCCGGATCGCGAAAATAGCTGCTCTGGTCGGTTCCGACATTGACGGCATCGAGCAGCTTCGGCTTGCCGGTGAGATCGTAGAGCGCCAGCACGGCAAACCCTTCGGCGCTGTCCTGCGCCTGGCCGAGGTCGAAAAGCATCGTCAGCCGGTCCTTGCCGCCGGACTTGATTGGGAGAACAGCTGCATTCGGCAGGTTGATGGTTTCGGGCGGCGAGCCGCCGTCGTCGCCACCGAGGATGTCGCGCATCTCGATCGGCGCGCTGCCCTTGTAGAAACCATCGTCTCCCGCCGTCAGATCGGGAACGACCATCTTGGCGAGGTCGAAATAGGTGATGTCCTGATGTCCAGGAACGGCGCTGCTCAGCTCCGGAAAGCTGACGGCCTGGGCCAGCGCAGCCGCCCACAGAGAGGGCAGCAGCAGACAGGCGAGCGTGAGACGGGACAGAATGGAAATCATCGAAAGCACCCCCGAACTGCACGCTAGCATGGAGTTATGAAGCGTGCAGCCTGGGCGGTCAGCGGATCGGCACGAGCCCGGCAAGTTCGCGCATGTCGTCGAACAGGATGCCGCCGGCCGCCGCAAGGCCGTCGCGATCGGAGAACGGATCGGCGTAATAGGAGAACACCCGCATGCCGGCGGCAATGCCTGCCTGGGTGCCTGCGACGCTGTCCTCGATGACGATACAGTCGGTCGGTGCGAAGCCCATCGTCGCGGCCGCGTGGAGGAAGAGGTCGGGGAACGGCTTGCCGCGCCCGACCATGGTCGAGGAGAACATGGCGTGCTCGAACAGCGGCAGGAGACCGGTCTGGCCAAGCGTGATGTGCATCTTCGAGACCCGCGCCGATGAGGCGACGCAATAGGCGATGCCGGCCGCGCGGACTGCTTCGACGAACTCACGAACATAAGGGATCGCCTCGACGCCATGCGCGAACAGATCCGGCAGGCCGGCATTCCAGCGCTCTACGAAGTCGGCGCCGAGCCGGACTGCGGTCGTCTCTTCGATCTCCTTTTGCACCGAGACCATGCTGCGGCCGGAAAAATGCTTGCGGCAATAGGCGAAGGTGGTCGTAAAGCCGGCGGCAGTGAGCCATTCGGCGAGACGCCTGTTGGCAAGGTTCTCGGTGTCGACCAGGACCCCGTCGCAGTCGAAGATGACGAGTTCAGGTATTGCCATTTCAAGCGGTGCCGGTCGACCCGAATCCGCCGGCGCCGCGCGTCGTGCCGCCGGCCAGCGCTCTCTCCTCAACCGCAACCTGGGTCACCGCCGCAAAGACGATCTGGGCAATGCGCATGCCGCGCGTCACCGAGAAATCCTCGTCGCCGAGATTGACGAGCAGCACTTTCACCTCGCCGCGGTAGTCACTGTCGACCGTGCCGGGCGAATTGAGGACGGTGAGGCCATGCTTGAAGGCAAGGCCCGAGCGTGGCCGCACCTGGCCTTCCATGCCTTCGGGGATTTCCAGGACAAGCCCGGTCGGCACCAGGGCCCGCTTTCCGGGCAGGATGAGCAGCGGCCGGTCTTCCGGCACCGCGGCCCGCAGGTCCATGCCGGCAGCGCCGGCGCTCTCATAGGCCGGCAGCGGCAGGCCTTCGCCATGCGGGAGCCTGACGAAACCGACGGTGGGGCCGATGACGGAGGAAGGATGGACAGCCGTGCGCATGAGCGCATTCCTATCGGCGCGAATGCCGATTCGGTCAACTCTGGCGTGGGCCTATCAACGGCTTTCTTTCGAACTCGGCTCCGGCGCCCGTCAGCGCAGCTCCACCGGCACCACGGTGGTCTCCTTGATCTCCTCCATGACGAAGGAAGCCGAAACGTCCGACAGCGCCACCTTGGCGATCAGCCGCTGGTAGAGCCTGTCATAGGCTTTGACGTCGGCGACGCGGGCTCTCAGCACATAATCGAGGTCGCCCGACATGCGGTAGACGCCGGTGATCTCGGCAAAGCCAGTCACCGCCGCGCGGAATTTCTGCAGCCAGTCCGGGTCATGGTTGGAGGTGCGGATCAGGATGAAGACGGAGAGGCCAAGCCCAAGCTTGTCGGCATCGACCAGCGCGACGCGGCCGGTGATGACGCCATCCTCTTCCAGCCGCTTGACGCGCCGCCAGCAGGCATTGCGCGACAGCGCCACCCGCTCCGACAGCTGGTCGACGGAAAGCGTGCCGTCGCGCTGCAGTTCGGCCAGCAATCTTCGATCGATCTCATCGATTTCTGTCGGCATATTGGGATAAATGTCCCACGAAATAGCTAAAAGCAAGGACAATTTGGGATCGATGAACCTTCAGCTTGTGGCACGATACTCAATATCGGGGCTCATCCCGGCAGGAGGGACCACCATGACGACACGGTTGACGGCACTGTTCACCTCTCATCCGGAGAAGGTCGGCGAGACCTATTTCGGCCACATGGCCTTTGCTGCCTGGTTCTGTTCGCGTCTGTCGATGGCAGCCGGTGCCGCGCTCGTTCACGCTTTCTTGCCGTTTCTGTTCGAAACTACGGCGAGCCGAATCGTTCGTGAGCTCTATGAGCGCACGCACAACAGAGGCTCGCATGCGGTCAAGGAGCCCCAGGCCCTGATGGATCGCGCCTGACAGATGGTGGAAAGCGATGTGCCGGTGGGCGGCCTATCTTGGTGAAGCGGTCTTCCTCGAAGACATCATTACCGCGCCCTGCCACTCGCTGATTGCCCAGAGCCATTGCGCCCAGGAAGCCAAGTCGCCGACCAATGGTGACGGTTTTGGTCTAGCCTGGTATGGCGACCGGCCCGAACCCGGCCTTTACCGCGACATCCTGCCGGCCTGGTCCGACCCCAACCTGAAAAGCCTCTGCCGGCAGATCAGGTCCGGCCTGTTCCTCGCCCATGTGCGCGCCTCGACCGGCGGCGCCACCAGCCGCATGAACTGCCATCCCTTCATCTCCGGCCGTTGGTCGTTCATGCATAACGGCCAGATCGGCAGCTTCGAGAAGATCCGCCGCGCGTTGGAGAATTCGCTTTCCGACGACGTCTTCGACCAGCGCGAGGGCACCACCGATTCCGAGCTTTTCTTCCTCCTGATGATCGACCAAGGCCTGGCGAGCGACCCGCAAGGCGCGGTGTCGCGGGCGACCGGACGTGTCGTCGAAGCCTCGCGCCGCGCCGGCATCGAGCCAACCCTGAAACTCACGGCGGCCTTTTCGGATGGCGAGGCGCTGTACGCCGTTCGCTACGCCACCGACGACCATGCGCCGACGCTCTATACTGGTGCCTTCGCGAAGCGCGCCGGCCATTGCATCGTCTCCGAGCCCTTCGACCGCGACGGTGGCGACTGGCAGGCGATCCCGCCATCGAGCTTCGTCACCATGACCAGGGATGGCACCAGCATCCGGCCGTTCGCGCCGGCGGCTGCTTCGCTCGCGCTGGTGGGCTGAACCGCAATTTCGATCAAGCATCGCCGTCTTCCCGGTGCTGAACTCGGCTTGAAGCCGTCGTGCGATCCTCCATCTTCGTAGCGAGCGGCAGCAGCCGGAGCATTCGTCATGGACCTCGCCTTCTCTTCGATCGCGGAAATCGCCACTGCGATCGCGGCGCGCAAAATATCGGCTGTCGAAGCGCTCGATGCGCATCTGGCGCGGATCGATCGGCACAATGAGGCGCTGAACGCTATCGTCATCCTCGACCGGGAGGGAGCACGCGAACGCGCCCTGCAAGCCGATGCCGCGCAGGCTCGCGGCGACATGCTCGGACCGCTGCACGGCGTGCCCTTTACGTTGAAGGACGCCCATGAGACGGCGGGCATCAGGACCACCGCCGGCTTTCAGCCTTTTGCCGACTATGTGCCGAGGCAAGACAGCTCGGCCGTCGCCCGGTTGAAGGCCGCCGGCGCTGTGCTCACGGCCAAGACCAATGTCGCCACCCTGCTGGGCGACTGGCAGTCGGACAATCCGCTCTTCGGCCGCACCCGCAACCCCTGGGATCTGTCGCGCACGGCGGGCGGGTCCAGCGGCGGTGCCGCAGCCGCGGTTGCGGCGGGCATGACGCCCTTTGACGTTGGTACCGACATGCAGGCTTCCATCCGCCTGCCTGCCGCCTTCTGCGGCGTCTATGGCCTGAAGCCGACCGAACATCGTGTGTCGCTGACCGGTGCCTTCCCTGATCCAGGCGGCATTCCGCGCAGCGTCCGGCTGATGTCATGTGTCGGCCCGCTTGCCCGCAGCATCGAGGATCTGGCGCTGATCTACCGGATCATCGCCGGCCCGGACGGGGCGGACACCGATCTGGCGCCGGTGCCGGTGGAGCCGATGCCGAAACTCGAACTAAAGTCGTTGCGCATCGCCGTCGCCGGGTCTTTCCCGGGCTTTCCGGTTGCCGCCGAGATCAGTGCCACGGTCGAAAGCCTGGCTGCGCAGTTCGCGTCAGCTGGCGCGACCGTGGAGGAGGCGAAGTTGCCGAAGCTCGACCTGCAGGACGATTTGTCCGAAGGTGACGCGCTGATCGGCATGATGCTCGAAGCCGCGCAGCCGGAATCGCCGGGGCAGCCGACCCCGGTATCGCACTGGTTCGCGGCGCTTGCCCGCCGCGACCGCTCGATCCTTGCCTGGCAGCGCTTTTTCGAGACTTGCGACGCCTTGCTTTGCCCGGTCGCGATGACGACGGCCTTTGCCCATTGCAAACCCGGCAGCCCGCTAAAGGTCAACGGCAACGACGAGAGTTACTGGATGCTGCCGGCCCACAGCGCGGTGTTCAACTATTCCGGGCATCCGGCGCTCGCATTCCCGTGTGGGCAGGACAGCAATGGCTTGCCGATCGGCCTGCAACTGGTCGGCCGGCATTGGTCCGAGTCACATCTGCTCGGCGTCGCGGCAGCGATCGAGCTCATCACCGGTGGTTTCCGCCGGCCGCCAGCTTACTGAGCGGCGGCCGGCCGCCAGCTTACTGAACGAAACGCTCCAGCCCATATGGTGCCAGGAGTGGATCGCGCTCGCCTTCAAGGATTTCGCGGGTGGCAAACAGGCCGATGGCTGGCGCCAGCGTGATCCCCGAATGCATGACGGCGACATAGAGACCGCCGACGCCATCGGCTCGGCTGACGATCGGAAAGCCGTCGGCCGGTGTCGGCCTGTAGCCGACAGTGTGGAAATCCAGCTCCAGTCCGTCCGCGCCATGCAATGCTGCCTTCATCGTCGCGAACAGGTCGCGCGCCGTGGCTTCGGGATTTTCGCCCGGATCGCCGCCGGCGAAATCCGAGCCGGCGATGATGCGGCCATCGGCCGTCTGGCGCATATGCAGCCCCTCGGCATGCACCAGCCCGTTGAGCAATTTCCTGTAGGGGCGGGAATGCACGATGAGGCCCGGCGGCGTGTCGAGCGGCAGCGTGATGCCTGCCGTCGCGGTGACGGCCGGGGCGCCCGTGCCGGCTGCGACGACAACTTCATCTGCGTCGATGGTCTGGCCCGAAACAACCACGCCGGTGACCCTGCCGTCAGCGAGCGCCATCGTCTCGACGGTCCCGACGATTACCCGCGCCCCCAGCCGCTCAGCATCGGTCAGCAGCGCCTTGGCGGTCGCCACCGGTTCGGCCACGCCTTCCTCAGCGACATAGATCGCGAAATCAGGGGGAACGACGAGGTTTGGCTCGATCTGCGCGGCCCGCTCACGGCCGACGCGTTCGATGCCGTAGCCCCATGACGAGTGTTCGGCCGCATAGGCCTCGAGCCTGTCCGGCGGCAGGTCGAAGCACAGGCCGCCGCACCAGGTCAGCGGCAGTCCAGGCACGTCCTTCGCCAGTCTTTTCCATTCGGCCATGGCGCGTGTGCGCAGCCGGAAATAGACCTCTGGGTTGCCCCAACTTGCGTTGATCCAGGCAAAGGAATTGGGCGTGGCGACACCGCCCGCGCCACTCTTAGAAACGACCGTCACCCGCGCGCCGGCTTTTGTCAGGTGCCAGGCGATCGAAGCGCCGATGATGCCTGCGCCGATGACGATGACTTGTTTCGCCACGCTGTTCTCCATCCTGTTCCCGATGAACTTTCCACCTGCCATTTGCAGGAGCCTTTGCCAACGCAAACTTGCGCGCCGGCGAGAAGCTGGTGCTTGAGGACAACATCTTCGTCGAGAAGATCCTGCACGCTTCCGCCGGCGATCCCGGCGCCTCGATTTCAGCGCAGGCGGCAAAGGAGTTCGCAGCCGGGCTGAAAAACTGCCGCTTCATCGATCTGGGGCAGGGCGCCCATTATCCGCAGGAAGACCATCCTGATACGATCGGCAAGGCCATTGCCGGCTCGCTGCCGCAGATTGTCCGGACGGAAAGCCCGGCCGAACCGGTTTGAGCCGGGCGGTTGACGCGGGCCATTGCCCCGCCCCATGTCGACAGGCCGGCGCCACGCTGGTAGAAGCGCCGCCTGTCACACGGAACGCCTTAAAAGAAATGCCCGAAACAATACCCGAAGAGGTTGCGCGCCGCCGCACCTTCGCGATCATCGCGCACCCGGACGCCGGCAAGACCACGCTCACCGAAAAGCTGCTGCTGTTCGGCGGCGCCATCCAGCTTGCCGGAGAGGTCAAGGCCAAGAAGGACCGCATCCAGACGCGGTCCGACTGGATGAAGATCGAGCGTGAGCGCGGCATTTCGGTCGTCACCTCGGTGATGACCTTCGAATATGACGACAACGTCTTCAACCTGCTCGACACGCCAGGCCACGAGGATTTCGCCGACGACACCTACCGCACGCTGTCGGCGGTGGATTCCGCCGTCATGGTCATCGACGCCGCCAAGGGCATTGAGCCCCGCACGCTGAAGCTGTTCGAGGTCTGCCGGCTGCGCGACATCCCGATCATCACCTTCGTCAACAAGATGGACCGCGAGAGTCGCGATCCGTTCGAGATCCTCGACGAGATCGAGCAGAAGCTGGCGCTGGATACAGCGCCTGTCACCTGGCCGATTGGCCGCGGCAGGACGTTTTCGGGCACCTACCATCTGGCGCAGAACGCGGTGCGCCGCAGCGACGACGAGAAGGAACGCACACCGGTCAATGGTCCGGATTCCAACCGCGTGGCGGGATTGTTGCCGGACAATGAGCGCGAGGCCTTCACCGAGGAACTGGAACTTGCGCGGGAAGCTTGCCGTCCGCTCGACGTCGAGGCCTTCCGCGAAGGCCATCTGACGCCCGTCTATTTCGGCTCGGCGCTGCGCAATTACGGCGTGCGCGACCTGATCGAGGCGCTCGGCGCCTATGGCCCGCCGCCGCGCGCGCAGGAAGCCGATGAGCGCACGGTCGAGGCGACCGAGGACAAGATGACGTCCTTTGTCTTCAAGATCCAGGCCAACATGGATCCCAACCACCGCGACCGCATCGCCTTCGTCCGCGTCTGCTCGGGCAAGCTCGAGCGCGGCATGAAGGCCAAGCTTGTGCGTACCGGCAAGCCGTTGAGCCTGTCGGCGCCGCAGTTCTTCTTCGCCCGCACCCGCGTCACCGCCGATGAGGCCTTTGCCGGCGACGTCGTTGGCATCCCCAACCACGGCACGCTGCGCATCGGCGACACGCTGACCGAGGGCGAGGAGATCCTGTTCCGTGGCGTGCCGAACTTCGCGCCGGAAATCCTGCGTCGCGTGCGCCTCGGCGACGCGATGAAGGCCAAGAAGCTCAAGGAAGCGCTGCACCAGATGGCCGAGGAAGGCGTCGTCCAGCTGTTTTCACCCGAAGACGGTTCGCCGGCCATCGTCGGCGTCGTCGGCGCACTGCAGCTCGACGTGCTCAAGGAGCGGCTGAACATCGAATACACCCTGCCGGTCGATTTCGAGATGTCGCGCTTCTCGATCTGCCGCTGGATCTCCGCCGACGACAAGGCGGAAGTGCAGCGCTTCATCGAGGCGCATCGCGGCGACATCGCCCGCGACCTCGACAATGATCCCGTATTCCTCGCCCAGCACGCCTTTTCGCTCAACTACGAGGCCGAGCGCTGGAAAGCGATCCGCTTCACCGCGGTTAAGGATTACCAGGTGCGTGACAAGGCCGCGTGATTCTGGTGAATGGGTGAGTGGTGAATAGTGAATAGTGAATAGTAGTCGGTAAAGAGCGGGTACTGATCTTGACTACCCACTACTCACTACTCACTACTCACTAATTACCCTTCGCCGCTTCTTCGATCTTGGCGATGTCGATCTTGCCCATTTTCACCATGGCATCCATGACGCGGCCGGCCCTGGCCCGGTCGGGATCCTGAAGCAGGCGCGGCAGCTGTTCCGGCACGACCTGCCAGGAAACGCCGAACTTGTCCTTCAGCCAGCCGCAAGGCCCGGGCTCGCCGCCGCCTTCGGTAAGCCGCACCCAGAAATGATCCACCTCTGCTTGCGTCTTGCAGTCGATCGACAGCGAGATCGCCTCGGTGAACTTGTATTGCGGCCCGCCGTTCAGCGCCTGGAAGGTCACGCCGTCGAGCTCGAATGAGGCGACCAGCACCTGGCCTTGCTGAGGATGGCCTTCGGGCCAGCGCGTGACGCTCCGCACCTTCGAATTCTTGAAGACGGAGATGTAGTGGTTCATGGCCTCTTCGGCTTGGGTGTCGAACCACAGGAAGGTGGTGATCTTCTGCATCGTTTTCTCCTTTGTGCTCTCTTGGGAAAGGATCAGGCGGCGCCTTTGGCTGTGTCCTGAAGCGAAGCGAGATAAGCATCGAGCTGGGCATAACTGTCGGCCATACCCGAGGTCATGCCGGTGCCAAGCGCGCCGTCGCGCGCGGCTTGCGATGCGTAGAGGATTGTTTGCGTCAGCAGCGTCTTGCCGTCCACCTCGGTGAAGACCACGGTTCCGAGCGCCTCGCCGCCGGTCCAGTCCTCGTCGAACAACTCTGCGGCCACGATCAGGCTCGGCCGCACGATCTCACGATAGGTGGCGCTCATGCCCATCGCTTGCCCATCACGATGGCGCCACACATAGCGTGCCGCTCCGCCCACCCTGAGGTCGATCACGCAAGTCTCCAGCCGCCAGCCGTCCGGGCCATGCAGCCAGCCCTTAAGCAGCCTCGGAACGGTCCAACAATCAAACACCATCGGACGCGGCGCGTCGAAAACGCGAGTTATACGAACCTCACGATCGCTGGGGGTTGTAACGGTCAGCACCGCGACGGTCGTGCCTGGCAATTTCGTGGTGCTCATCAAATGTCCTCTCTACGCTTGCCTGACCCAAGGACGTTCAGCCAGGCGCTGATGCGACAGTGCGTCGGCCTTTCCGACCAGCCCGCAGGCATTGGGCCTATTGTTCCGGCTCGTCCGAGCCTTTCTGGGCCTTGAGCGCGCCGAGCAGCGCATCCAGCCGCTGGAAATTGCCTTCCCAGATATTACGGTAGCGCTCCAGCCATTCCGTGGCTTCGGCCAGCGGCTTCACTTCGAGCCGGCATGGCCTGCGCTGGGCGTCGCGGCCACGCGAGATCAGCCCTGCATTCTCGAGCACTTTGAGATGTTTCGAGATCGACGGCTGGCTCATGGCAAACGGCTCGGCAAGTTCCATCACCGAGGCTTCCCCATCGACGAGCCGGGCGAGAATGGCGCGCCGCGTAGGGTCGGAAAGTGCTGCGAAGGTGGCGTCGAGCTGGTTCATTTTAGATAGCCAAATGGATATATACCTAAGTGGCTATATTATACCCGGCGCCGTTGGTCAACCAACTTCCTGGCGCAGCGCAAAATTGTGGCAAGGCCGGATCATGGCCGCTATAACCGCTGCCGACTAAGATACAGCGCCGCCATGCCGCGTAGCGGCGCGGCCAGCCAGCAAGGACACTCCAATGCCTGCCTATCGTTCCCGCACCACCACCCATGGCCGCAACATGGCCGGCGCCCGCGGTCTGTGGCGCGCCACGGGCATGAAGGACTCGGATTTCGGCAAGCCAATCATCGCGGTGGTCAACTCCTTCACTCAGTTCGTGCCCGGCCACGTGCATCTGAAGGACCTCGGCCAGCTTGTCGCGCGCGAGATCGAGAAGGCCGGCGGCGTCGCCAAGGAATTCAACACCATCGCCGTCGATGACGGTATCGCCATGGGTCACGACGGCATGCTCTATTCGCTGCCCTCGCGCGAGCTGATCGCTGACTCCGTCGAATACATGGTCAACGCGCATTGCGCCGACGCCATGGTCTGTATCTCCAACTGCGACAAGATCACGCCCGGCATGCTGATGGCGTCGCTTCGCCTCAACATCCCGACTGTCTTCGTTTCCGGCGGTCCGATGGAGGCCGGCAAGGTGGTGCTGGCCGGCAAGGCGCAGGCGCTCGACCTCGTCGACGCCATGGTTGCGGCCGCCGACGACAAGATCTCCGACGAGGACGTCAAGGTCATCGAGCGTTCGGCCTGCCCGACCTGCGGCTCCTGCTCCGGCATGTTCACGGCCAATTCGATGAACTGCCTGACCGAGGCGCTCGGCCTGTCGCTGCCCGGCAACGGTTCGACCTTGGCCACCCATGCCGACCGCAAGCGCCTGTTCGTCGAGGCCGGCCACCTCGTCGTCGATCTCGCCCAGCGCTACTACGAACAGGACGATGAAAGCGCGCTGCCGCGCAGCATCGCCTCCAAGGGCGCCTTCGAGAACGCCATGACGCTCGACATCGCCATGGGCGGTTCGACCAACACCGTGCTGCATATCCTGGCCGCGGCGCATGAAGGCGACGTCGACTTCACCATGGAAGACATCGACCGGCTGTCGCGCCGCGTTCCGGTGCTGTGCAAAGTGGCGCCGGCCAAATCCGACGTCCACATGGAAGACGTCCACCGCGCCGGTGGCATCATGGCCATCCTCGGCCAGTTGGACAATGCCGGGTTGATCAACCGCGACCTGCCGACGGTGCACACGGCAAGCCTCGGCGAAGCGCTCGACCATTGGGATATTTCGCGCACCTCCAGCCAGAATGTTCGCGACTTCTTCCTCGCCGCCCCCGGCGGCGTGCCGACGCAGGTCGCCTTCAGCCAGGATCGCCGCTGGGACGAGCTCGACCTTGATCGCGAAAAGGGTGTCATCCGCTCGGCGAAGACACCGTTCTCCAAGGATGGTGGCCTTGCCGTGCTCAAGGGCAATCTGGCGCTCGACGGCTGCATCGTGAAGACCGCCGGCGTCGACGAGTCGATCCTGAAGTTCACCGGTCCGGCTCGCGTGTTCGAGAGCCAGGATGCTTCGGTCAAGGCGATCCTGTCGAACGAGATCAAGGCCGGCGATGTTGTCGTCATCCGCTACGAAGGCCCGCGCGGTGGCCCCGGTATGCAGGAAATGCTTTATCCGACCAGCTATTTGAAGTCGAAAGGCCTCGGCAAGGCCTGCGCGCTGATCACCGATGGCCGTTTCTCCGGCGGCACGTCCGGCCTGTCGATCGGCCACGTCTCGCCGGAAGCCGCCGAGGGCGGAGCAATCGGGCTGGTCCAGGAAGGCGACACGATCGAGATCGACATCCCCAACCGCATCATCCGCCTCGCCGTCAGCGATGCCGAGCTCGATGCTCGCCGCAAGGCGATGGCGGCGAAGGGCGCGGACGCCTGGAAGCCGGCGGAAAAGCGCAAGCGCAAGGTGACGACAGCACTGCGCGCCTATGCCGCCTTCGCCACCAGCGCCGACAAGGGCGCTGTGAGGAAAGTGCCGGAGTGAGGTTGGCTCCCCTTCTCCCACAACGGGAGAAGGGAAAGTCGGCGCTACGGCATCAGCTGATATTCATAGAGCTTCTGATAAAGCCCGCCTTGCCTGAGCAGCGTCTTGTGCGGGCCGTTTTCCACGACCTGGCCTTTTTCCAGCACCACGATCGTGTCGGCCTGGTGCACGGTGGATAGCCGGTGCGCGATCACGATCGTCGTTCGCCCGACCGTAAGCTGCTGCAGCGCGTCGCGAAACAGCGCTTCCGATTCTGCGTCGAGCGCGCTGGTCGCCTCGTCGAGCAGCAGGATCTCGGCATTGCGCAGCATGGCGCGTGCGATCGAGATGCGCTGGCGCTGGCCGCCGGACAGTAGCGAGCCATTCTCGCCGACCTCCGTATTGTAGCCCTTGGCCATGGCGCTGATGAAGACATGCGCATTTGCGGCCTTGGCGGCGGCGATCACCTCTTCGTCGGTCGCATCCTGGCGGCCAAGGCGGATGTTATGCATGACGGTGCCGGCAAACAGGAAAGTGTCCTGACTGACATAGGCGATTTTCTGCCTGAGCGAATCGAGCGTCGCGAACGAGATGTCCTGGCCGTCGAACATCACCTTGCCCGTCTGCGGGTCATACATGCGCATGATCAGGTTGAGGATCGTCGACTTGCCGCTGCCCGACGGCCCGACCAGCGCGGTCATCTTGCCGGCCGCCAGCGTCAGGTTGAAGCCTTCGAACACCGACGAGCTCTCCGGATAGGCGAAGCTCACATTGTCGAAGCGGATTTCACCTGGGCCGGATTGCAGCGGCTTGGCGTCGGGTTTTTCCGCGAGCGTCAGCGGTCGGTCGGCCAGCTGGAACATCATTCGCACGCCGACCATGCCGGTCTCGAGCGAGATGCGCACACGGGCGAGACGCTTTGCCGGCTCATAGGCCAGCAGCAGCGCAGCGATGAAGGCCATGATGTTGCCCGGCATCTGGCCGCCCTGCAGCACCAGCAGGCCGCTGACCAGCACCGCGCCGGCAATTGCCAGCCCCGCCAGCGTTTCCATCACCGGGCTGGTGGCGGCCTCGAGCGTGGCGATATTGTTGGCGCGGTTCTCGACGTCGGACACCGCCTTGTGCATGCGCTTGCGCATCGCACCTTCGAGATTGAAGGATTTGACGACGCGCACGCCGATCGCCGTCTCCTGCATCACATGCACGATCTGGCCGAGCGACATGAATTCCATCGCCGCGATCTTGCGGACACGCTTCAGGATACGGTTGACGCCATAGATCGCCACCGGTCCGACGACAAAGCAGATCAGCGACAGCGCCGGCTGTTGCCAGACCATGACCCCGACCAGGACGACCAACGTCACCAGGTCGCGCACATAGGATGTGACCACAAGGTCGAGGACGCTGCGCGCGGCCTGCGCATTGTTGGTCATGCGCGCGATCAGATCGGCCGACGAGGTCGAATGATAGAACTCGATGCCTTGCGCCAGGATGCGGTCGTAGATCTTGCGCTGCCGGTCGGCGATGATGGCGTTGCCGACGCGGCTCATGAAATAGGCCTGGACGAAGCCGGCGAAGCCCTTGAGCAGGAAGATCGCCGCGACTCCCGCCGCGATCAGGTTGACACGGTCGAGCCTCTTGAAGACGACGAATTCGTTGGTGATCTCGCGCAGTATCCAGGCGCTGGCGCCGGTCATGGCCGCCACCACCAGCATCGACACTATGGCGGCGGCATAGCCGAATTTATGCTCGTGGAAGGATTCCCTCACCAACCTCGCGACGAGGCGCTGGTTTTCCGTGTAACGGAAGAAGCGAAACAACGGCGGACCCTATATCTGGCTGCACGAACTTCGGATTCGCCACGAGGGCGAGAGGCGGCTTATAGAGCGAGTTGCGGCGCGATGGAACCTTTCGGCTGCCAAGGAAAGAAAAGGCTGCGCCAGGCTGTCTTTTCGGCCACGATGACTGCCGATTCTTGGGAGAGGTGACGACGGATGGATTTCGACCTCATCGTGCGCGGCGGCACGCTGCCGGACGGCAGGATTGCCGATATCGGCATTGCTGGCGAGACCATTGGGGCCATAGAGCCGAATTTGCCGGGCTCCGCGCCGACGGAGATCGACGCGCGCGACAACCTCGTCTCGGCGCCCTTCGTCGATCCGCATTTCCACATGGATGCCACGCTGTCCTACGGCATCCCGCGCATCAACGCGTCAGGCACGCTGCTCGAAGGCATTGCGCTCTGGGGCGAGTTGAAGCCGCTTTTGACGCATGAGGCCGTGCGCGAGCGCGCGCTAGCCTATTGCGACTGGGCCGTGTCGATGGGCCTGCTTGCCATCCGCAGCCACGTCGATGTTTGCGACGACCGGCTACTCGCCGTCGAAGCCCTGCTCGATGTGAAGAAAACCGTCGCGCCCTATATCGACCTGCAGCTGGTCGCGTTTCCGCAGGACGGCCTCTATCGCTCGCCGACGGCGCTCAAGAACACCATCCGTGCGCTGGATATGGGCGTCGATGTCGTCGGCGGCATCCCGCATTTCGAACGCACCATGGCCGATGGCACCCGCTCGGTGACGGAGCTTTGCGAGATGGCGGCCAAGCGCGGCCTGATGGTCGACATGCATTGCGACGAGACGGACGATCCGCTGTCGCGTCATATCGAGCAACTGGCCTTTGAAACGCAACGGCTCGGCCTGCAGGGCAGGGTGGCCGGCTCCCACCTCACCTCCATGCATTCGATGGATAATTACTACGTCTCGAAGCTTTTGCCGCTCATCGCCGAGGCCGGTGTCTCGGCGATCCCCAATCCGCTGATCAACATCATGCTGCAGGGGCGCCACGACACATTTCCGAAGCGGCGCGGCCTGACCCGGGTGAAGGAGATGCTGGCGCTCGGCATCCGCGTCGGCTGGGGCCAGGATTGCGTGCTCGACCCCTGGTATTCGCTGGGCACGGCCGACATGCTCGACGTCGCCTTCATGGGCCTGCATGTCGCGCAGATGTCGAGCCCGGCCGACATGGCGCGCTGCTTCGACATGGTCACCAATGTCAATGCCGCCATCATGGGGCTGGACCATCTCGGCCTCGCCGTCGGCAAGCGCGCCAGCCTCGTCTTGCTCGATGCCGGCAATGCGATCGAGGCCGTTCGCCTGCGCCCCGAACGTCTCTGCGTCATCGCCCGGGGCAAGGTCGTGGCCGAGCGGACCAGGCAGGAAACCAGGCTTTCGATCTCCGGCCGACCGGAAAGCATCAACCGACGGCATAAAACAGCCTAGGTCTCTGCGTCGGTTTGACCGGTCACGTTACCCGACGGACAGCGTTTCGGCCATGCCATGACTTATGAGAGGTGCAGCGGGTCGGAACGACCTCTGTCCTGCGCGGCATTCACTCTTCGCGCGAGGTCACGACATGGATCCTCGGGTCGGCGCGTCCGCTTCGCCCGTGGATGACGAAGTTCCGGCGCCTCGGCCAACCTCGATTTCCATTGCTGGTCTTACGGATTTCGCTCGTCAAACCCGCGACTTGCAGCTAGGGAGCCGGCATGGCTCAATCCCTTGCCCGCAACTTCACGGTCAGGAACGCTTTGTTGGCCGGCATCCTGTTGATGCTGGCCGGCGACTTCATGTTCGCGCTCAACGACGCGATGGGCAAATGGCTGGTCGCCTCCTTCTCCGTCGGACAGGTGGTGCTGATCCGCTCGGTCGGCGCCTTCATCGTGCTTGGCCCGATGATCGCCAACCAGGGCACGGCCAGGCTGTTTCACATGGACCGGCCGCTCTTGCAGTTCCTGCGTGTCGTGGCCACCACCACCGATACCGGGCTTTTCTACGCCGCGGTCGTCTACCTGCCGCTGGCCGACGTGATGAGCTTCTACATGGCCGGGCCGATCTATGTCGCGGCGCTGTCGCACTTGCTGCTCGGCGAAAAGGTCGGCTGGCGCCGGTGGCTGGCGATCCTGGTCGGCTTCTGCGGCGTACTGATCATCCTGAAACCTTCCTCGGCGGCCTTCTCGCTGTCTTCCGCTTTCGCGCTGGTCGGCAGTATCGCCTTCGGCTTCGCCATCATCCTCGGCCGCCTCCTGCGCGGCACCAGCGACACGACTTTGGTCACCTGGCAGACCATCGGCACGCTGCTGGTCGGCGGCGTGCTCGCCATCGGCGCCTGGCGCACGCCGTCGGCGCTCGATCTCGGGGCCATGCTTTTGCTGGGCGTCGTCTCGTGCGCCGCCCACCTGATGATCACCCGGGCGCTAAAGCTGGCGCCGGCCTCGACGCTGGCGCCGCTGCATTACAGCCTGCTTCTGTGGGCGGTGGTCTTCGGCCTGGCCTTCTTCGGCGACGTGCCCAGTCCGCGCATCCTGATCGGCGCGGTCATCGTCGTGCTCGCCGGCCTGTTCATCTTCCATCGCCAGAAGGTGGTGGAGACCGAGGTGCCGCCGGAGAACGTGCCGAAAGGCGTGAATTAACCCGTACGCACGGCGGCAAGGTGGCGCGAAAATTCCGGCGTCTCCATCAGCGTCTTGCAGCGCGCGAAGCGCCCGTCGGCATAGGCGCGGAAGTCGTCCACCGGATTGTTGTTGGCGAGCTGGATCAGCCCCCACAGCGTCCACAAAAGGTCGCACATTGCCTTGTGGATGACGATGCGGCCGCGCTCGGCCGGCTTCGCCTCGCCGCCGAAATAGGCGCGCATCATTTCTTCGTCCTGACCCGCATCGAACTTGCCCTCGACCGAGAGGTCGCCGAGGTCCCAAAGCGGATCGTTCATGCCGGAATATTCCCAGTCGACGATCCACATCCGATCGCCCGTATCGAGGAAATTTTCGCACAGCGGATCGCAGTGGCAGGCGGCAAGCGGGATGGCATGCGTGTCAAGAGCCATACGCACTGCGCCGGCCTCGCGCACCACGTCGTGGTAGCCGGCGGGCAGCGCGACATCCTTGGTCGAGAGCACCTTCAGATAGTCGTCGATCATCGCGAACAATTCGAAGCGGAACGGAAACACGGCGCCGGACGAATGCAGCTTGCGAAAGGCTTCGCCCGCACGCGCCGGGCTGCCCGGCCTCGTTCTGAACTTCCCCGGCGACATCGTTTCGGCGCCGGCGACGAAGCGCGTCACCATCACGCCGGTGGCGGCGTCGACATGCAGCACCTCGGGACTGACGCCGGCCTTCGCCGCCTCGCGCGCCGCCACGGCCTCGTTGGCGCGATTGATGTATTCCTCAGTGCCCTTGCCGGGAATGCGCAGGCAGACATCGCCTGCCCTGTAGACGAGATTGGTCAGGCCGCCGAGCCGCTCGATCGGTCCGCGGTAGCTGGCCGTCGCAGGAATAGCGGCCAGTGCCGCGCGCGCCTCGTCGTTCATCATGTCCCCCAATATCGTTGCGATGACGGTTCCACAGTTTTCGCCGCTTGGCTATCATCCTGTGCACATGAATCGGCGGCGAGGCAGCGATGACGGATAGCAGGCACAACAGAACGCTGGGCGCCGCTTATGCGGCGAAGCGGCCGGAGGAAGTGGCCGCGATCTATGATAGCTGGTCGGAAACCTATGATGCCGACATGTCGGCGGCCGGCTATCGCCATCCGACGATCTGCCTGGCTCTGCTGGCCCGGCACCTGCCGCGCGGCGCCGAACCCCTGCTCGACGCCGGCGCCGGCACCGGCCTGATCGGCGAATGGCTCGCCATCACCGGCTACCCGCAAGTCGAGGCGCTCGATATCTCGCAAGGCATGCTGGACAAGGCCGGGGCGAAGGGCGTCTATACGGCGCTGCATCGCCTGGCCATGGGCGAAACCCTGCCCTTTGCCGACGGCGCCTATGCCGGCATCATTTCGGCAGGCGTCTTCACCTCCGGTCATGTCGGGGTCGAGGGCCTGGACGAGTTGATCCGCATCTGCCGCCCGGGCGGCGTCATCGTGCTGACCGTCAAGAACACGCTTTGGCAGGCCGGCTTCGCCGAGCGCATCGCCGGGCTCGAGGCTCAGGGCACGCTGAAGCGGGTCGAGGAAACATTACCCTATGCATCGATGCCGGGCGAAACCGATACCGTGCCGAGCAGGGGACTGGTGCTGCGCGTCAACTGACGCGCTTCCGGTAGGTCAGGCCTTTATCTTCGCACCGGCCGGATCGTACATCGGCTCGAGATGGATCCTGGCCGGCGTGGGCTCCATCGCCACCACAAGCTCATAATCGCCCGAGGCGAGGAAATCGTCGCTGACGCCATCGGCATTGCGCACATAGCCATAGCCGATGTTCTTGCCCAGCGTGTAGCCGTAGCCACCGCTGGTGAGGTAGCCCACCGGCTCGCCATTGCGCAGGACCGTCTCGCGCCCGACCAGCACGGTCTCTGGATCGTCCACCGTGAAGCCGGCAAAGCGTTTCGTCGGCGGCTTGCCGGCCGCCTTCTCCAGCGCCCGGCGCCCGACGAAGTCGGTGTTCTTCCGAAGCTTCACCGCCCAGCCGAGACCCGCTTCCAGCGGCGTGTCGTTCGGCGTGATGTCAGAGCCCCAGGCGCGATAGCCCTTCTCCAGCCTGAGCGATTCCAGCGCCCGGTACCCGACCGGGCGAATGTCATGTGCCTTGCCCGCCGCCATCAGCGCGTCGAAGACCTCGCCCGTGGCGGCGATCGGCACATGCAGCTCCCAGCCGAGCTCGCCGACATAGGTGACGCGCAGCGCCTTCACGATATGGCCGGCAATGCCGATCTCGCGCGCATGGCCGAAGGGGAAGGCGGCGTTCGAGACATCCGCATCCGTCACCGTCGCCAGCACGTCGCGGGCGCGCGGCCCCATCAGCGACAGCGTGCCGAAATCCTCGGTGACGTCCTTCAGCCTCGCATCGAGATCAGTGCCGATATGGTCGCTGATCCAGGACAGATCATGCGTGCGGAAGCCGGTGCCGGTGACGATGTAGAACCTGTCCTCGCCGAACCGCGACACGGTTAGGTCCGCCTCGATGCCACCGCGCGTGTTGAGGAGCTGCGTATAGGTCAGCCGCCCGACCGGTTTGTTGACGTCATTGGCGCAGACCCAGTCGAGCGCCTTCAACGCATCGGTGCCGGTCAGCTCATATTTGGCGAAGGAGGACTGGTCGAAGATGCCAACCTTCTCGCGCACATGCCGGTGCTCGTCGCCGACCGGGCCGAACCAGTTCTGCCGACCCATCGAATAGACGTCCTCGGCTGCTGTGCCGTCGGGCGCGAACCAGTTCGGCCGCTCCCAGCCAAGCTTGGAGCCGAACACCGCGCGGTGGGCCTTCAGCCGCTCATAGAGCGGCGAGACGATACGCGGCCGTCCAGTCAGATATTCCTCATGCGGAAAGCCGATCGTGTAGTGCTTGCCATAGGCTTCCAGCGTGCGGTCGCGCACCCAGTCGCGGTCGCGATGCAGGCTGGAGAAGCGTCTGATGTCGACGACCCAGAGGTCGAGCGGCGCCTCGCCGTCGACCACCCATTGCGCCAGCACCCAGCCGGCGCCGCCGCCGGACGCGATGCCGAACGCGTTGAAGCCGGCGCCGACGAACATGTTCGAACATTCCGGCGCCACGCCGAGGATGAAGTTGCCGTCCGGCGTGAAACTTTCCGAGCCGTTGATCATCTGCTTGACGCCGACGGTTTCCAAGGCGGGAACTCGCGCGATCGCCTGGGTCATATGCTGTTCGAAATGATCGTAGTCGTCGTCGAACAGGCGGAATTCCCAGTTGTTGGGGATGTCGCCGCCAGCAAGTCCAGTTGCCCAGGCCTGCGGGTTGGGCTCATAGCCGCCCATCACCAGTCCGCCGACCTCTTCCTTGAAATAGGTGCGGCGGTCGGGATCGCGGATCGTCGGCGCGTCGGTGGCGAGCCCGTCGATCTTCTCGGTGACGATGTACTGATGCTTGACCGGCTGCAGCGGTACATTGATGCCGGCCATCGCGCCGACCTGCCTTGCCCATTGTCCGGCGCAGTTCACCACCTTGTCGCAGGCGATGTCGCCCTTCTCGGTCTTCACCGCCGTGATGCGGCCGCCCGTCATCTCGAAGCCGGTGACGCGCATGTCCTCGAACAGTTTTGCGCCATGCATGCGCGCGCCCTTGGCGAGCGACTGGGCGATATCGGACGGGCTTGCCTGGCCGTCGGTCGGCAGCCAGGAGGCGCCGACCAGATCGCCGGTTTCCATCAGCGGCCACATGCGCTTCACCTCCGCCGGCGACAGAAGCTGCATGTCCATGCCGAAGCTCCTGGCCGTCGTCGCCAGCCGCTTGAATTCGGTCCAGCGGTCGGCATTCGTCGCCAGCCGCAAACAGCCGGTCATCTTCCAACCCGTCGCGAGGCCGGTCTCGGCCTCGAGCCCCTTGTAGAGCTCGACGGAATATTTGAGCACGCGCGTGATCGAGGCCGACGAGCGCAACTGCCCGACGAGGCCAGCGGCGTGCCAGGTCGAGCCCGAAGTTAGCTTGCCCTGTTCGAGCAACACCACATCCGCCTTGTGGTCGCGCGCCAGATGATAGGCCGTGGAACAGCCGATGA
>Ga0105238_10000401_pt1 | contig 46145 bp, 46 predicted proteins | sample KBSC34metaG_FD_81526 | JGI IMG/M metagenome (GOLD analysis project Ga0105238, IMG submission 81526) | Corn rhizosphere microbial communities from Kellogg Biological Station, Michigan, USA - KBS C3-4 metaG | ecosystem: Host-associated > Plants > Roots > Rhizosphere > Soil | place: Michigan, USA...
GCCATTCCGACCACGAGAGCGTCCGTTGGTGTCGACACGACCCCGTGACCTGCGTTACAAGGCAATGACGCACTGTCGAAACAGGTGTTTTGGCAGTCAATTCACGCGTCCTGACAACAACGGTCCTCATGAAATTCGCACTGGTTATTCCGGACGGAGTCGCTGACGAACCTCAAGCCGTATTGGGTGGCAAGACCCCACTGCAAGCGGCCACCATTCCGCACATGGACGAAGTGGCGCGGCGTGGACTTGTCGGCCGCGCCGATCATGTTCCCGCCTCGATGCCATCAGGCAGTGACGTCGGCACGATGAGCCTGTTCGGCTATGACCCCCTGCAGTACCACACGGGCCGCGCTCCGCTTGAGGCGGCTGCGCAGGGAATTGAGCTGGGTCCGCTTGATTGGTGCATTCGCTGCAATTTTGTCACGGTCGAAAACGACCGCATGGTCAGCTTTACCGCCGAACAGATTCCGAACGCACTCGCTCGGACGCTTATCGAGCAATTGCAGAAAGATCACTGCGGGGACGAACACTGGAAGTTCTATCCCGGGGTCAGCTATCGCAACCTGCTGGTCTATCGAGCCCGCAATCAAGCAGCACCGTTCGGCCCCGCAACATTCACCACACCGCCACATGACATCACTGACAAGTTGATCGCTCCGTTTCTGCCCAGTGGGCCCGGTGCCGATGTCTTGATCGAGCTCATGAATCGCAGCAAACCAATCATGGCGGACTGTGCCGAGAATCAAGAGCGCGCCGCGGCTGGCACCCATACGGCGACTCAGATCTGGCTGTGGGGACAAGGACAACGCCCCGCGTTCAAACCATTCCTTGAACGATTCGGTCAACGCGGAGCCGTCATCACTGCGGTCGATCTGTTGCGCGGACTGGGACGACTACTGGGTTGGCAGGTGATTGAAGTCGCGGGCGCGACGGGCTACCTGGATACCGACTATGCTGCGAAAGGCCGCGCCGCGATCCAGGCTCTGAAGGACGACGTCACCGATTTCATCGTGGTCCACGTGGAAGCCACCGACGAAGCGTCGCACGAAGGAAAGGCCGATGAGAAGGTCAAGGCGCTGGAACAGATCGATCAGCACATTGTCGGACCACTCCATGAGTTTCTTCGATCTCAGGGGGACTATCGGTTGCTGATCTGTCCCGATCACCCCACCTTCCTGCGAACGAAGACACACAGTCACGGATACGTGCCATTTGCGATGTGTGGTTCCGGGATTGCTGCCGATCAGGCACAAACCTACGACGAAGTCACCGCCACCGCATCAAGTGTCCGCCTCGATCGTGGCTGCGAATTGATGCCCTTCTTGTTTCGATCGTAGTCGACACAAATCTGTTGACTTGTCGCGCCGCATGTCTCGCACCGAACCTTGTGCTCAGATCATCTACCACTTGCCGGCACTCGCTCCGCCGTCAACGTGCAGGATTTGTCCTGTCACGAATTCAGCTTTCTCAAGATACAAGATCGCATCGATCACTTCTTGCACCTCGCCCAGCCGATGGATGGGATGCAATCCGGCGAGGAACTCATGTGTTTCAGGAGCATGCATGGGAGTCTTGATCACGCCAGGTGCCACCGCGTTCACTCGAATACCCTTGTCGGCATACTCCAGAGCCAGTGCGCGCGTCACGGCATTCAATCCGCCCTTGGTCAATGAGGCGAGTCCCGCGGAGACCGATTTGACCGGTTGCTCGGCAAGTGTCGTGGTGATGCTCAGAACATGGCCATTCCCTTGTCGCAACATCTGTTCCAATACCGCCTGTGTCATATTGAAGAAACCCACGAGATTGACCGACAACATCGCCGCGAAATCCTCTTGAGTGTATTCGACGAATGGTTTCGGGATGAAGATGCCTGCATTATTCACCAATGTGTCGATACGACCGAACTGCTCTAACGCCGCACCGACGACTCGCTTCGCAGTCCGTGGATCAGCGACATCACCGGCCACCGCGATAACATTCGGAGACGTGCTTGGCTCGATCGTTCGTGATGTGGCCACGATCCCATAATTCTGAGCGGTCAGAGCCTGAACCAAACCGGCTCCAATCCCTTGAGAGGCACCGGTCACAATAGCAACGCGACTGACGTTTTGACTCATGATAGGTCTCCTTGATAGGCGTGCGACGCTACGATGGGAACACCGCAACGAATTGCTCGCCCGATTTGATGAGGGCTTTCGGAGGTGGGAGCTGCGAGCAAATCTGTTTGCTCGAACCTGATGAGATCAAATACCGGCCAGCTGCGACGATCTTACATGGCCGCGCGAGTGCTGAATTCCGGACGGTTTGAACTGACAAGGAGGTGCGAGCGAAGCATCGTCGCCCAGTCATGTTAGAAAATGCCAATGGAGCCTCGAGAGAACGGCTCCATTGACCTGAACTCAATTGTCGGTGGACGTGCGGTCAATGCTCTTTGGCAATCGCCGCGGCCCTTTCGGCAAACATCTGATTGATGATCTCATTCGCTGGACGAATCTCGAACGGTCCCATCCGGACGCCCGGGTGTTTGGACATCAGCGCAATCGCATGATTCAGATCACGGGCCTCGAGCAGCAGAATTCCGCCGAGCGATTCTTTGGTTTCGACGAACGGACCATCGGTGACCGCCACAGCACCATTTTGCGTTCTCAACGTCACCGCCTTCCGGGCAGAATCGAGAGCCTCGCCACCCAAGAAGTGTCCGCCCCGTCGAAGTTCGTCATCGTAGGCAAAACACTCCTCCATCATCTGCTGCGCTTTTTCTGCCGGAATACTGGAAAACTGTGCTTCGTCAATAAATCCCAAGCAGACAAATTTCATGAGCCTGTCCTTTCTGTTGCCCCACTCTCAATCTACCTGACCCACGCGACTGCCAGGCCTTTGAGAAATAGTCGAACAAGCCGGACCGAATTCGACATCGGAAAAGTTGTGCTGGCCAATTGGAGCCTGAGGCGCTCTCCCCGGGCCGAATCGATCCTTTGACCATCTGCTCGCGACGGTGGCGGATTGGAGCTCAGTCGGACAGAGATCGCTACTTATCACTCTTCTGCTTTTTGGCCTTGATGTCCCATTCTCGCTTTTCGCCGCCAAACGACGATGATCCCTTTCCCTTCATCTGATCGCCGTCGATCGTCAGCTTGTACTCGACCGTGATGCCGTCATCCATTCCGGCCAACTTTCGCACCGCCGTGAACGACAGCGTACTGTCCTTCAGCTTTAGTTCTGTGACCTTGGTGTCCTCCTGGTCCGGCCAGCTCATCGTTGCGGAGAGGGTTTCTCCGTCCTTTTTGACTTTCAAGGTCGATGTTCGCTGCTGTCCACCAATCTCATATTCGCACTTCCAGGTTCCGACAGGGTCTGCGGCCTTTTCATCCGCCGCACGCGCCACGCAACAGACACCAAGCGCCAACGCCATCGAGAGAATGACTTTCATCTTCGCCTCCAAGTTTGTGGTGCAGCCTCAGCAGTTCACTAATGATGACTGCCGGCCGTTGGCACAGATCTTATGCATGCCGCAATCAATTGTCAGTGCTGCGTACGGTTTCCTGGTCGCGTTCCGACGACCGTTCGTCGAGTTAACGCAGACGCGCATTCGGCATGACTCGAATCAGCCGCGGGGAACACAACCGAGAATGACAAGAGTCCGCTTTGACCTCGTACCAGACTTGGCTTAGCATGTAACGCAATTCGTGATTGCCATTTCGGCCCGGACGATGAGCGACGTACCCGGTTAAGACAAGACGACGCGCCAATCAGGAGCGTTGTCATGCCGTGGGTTCTTCTCGTTATCGCAGGTCTATTGGAAGCCGGTTGGGCTGTTGGTCTGAAGTACACTCATGGCTTCACCAAATTCGTTCCCAGTGTTTTGACGATCGCTGGAATCGTCACCAGCATGTATCTGCTCGCCGTTGCCGCTCGAACCATTCCCATCGGAACGGCGTACGCAGTTTGGGTCGGGATCGGTGCATTCGGCACGATGGTCCTTGGCATGGCCATCCTGGGCGAGCCCGTGAATTCCGTACGCCTCTTCTTTCTCGCCCTATTGATGGTCGCCATCATTGGATTGAAGTTGACTGCGCAAAGCGGAAATTGATTGTCTGCGAACGAAAGTCCCTGCACGGTCTCAATCTGGATTCTCCGACAGGAACTTTTCGACTTCACCGATTTCCGCTTCGGAAAGTCTCCAGGCGGCAGCGCCGATCAGTTCGGTGAGTTGTCCTGGCTTTCTCGCACCGACGATCGCCGCTGTCACGGCCGAGTGCCGCAATACCCAGGCGATCGCCACCTCGCCAGGTGATTTGTTGTGCTCGCGCCCGATGCCACGCAGAACTTCGACCAGGCGCAGGTTGCGCGAGAATAACGGCTCTTGATACTGCTTGTTCTTTTCTCGCCGCCAATCGTCGGCGGGCAGCGCCGCATGTCGCTCCTTCGTCCAGGCACCCGTCAGCAAGCCAGATTGCATCGGCGAATAGACGATCACGCCGATGTTGTGCTGTTGGCAGTACGGCAATGTTTCCACTTCAATGTCCCGTCGCAACATTGAGTACGGTGGTTGCAACGGCGTGATTGAACCGTAAGGCGAAACTTGTTCCATCTGAGCCGCGCTGAAATTGGACACGCCGCACCAACGAATTTTTCCTTCTTGCTTCAGCTTTTGGACGGTTTGCCAACCTTCGTCGATGTCTTCGGGAGGCTCGGGCCAGTGCACTTGGTACAGATCAATCACATCAACCTTCAGGCGTCTCAAGCTGGCTTCACACTCCTTGCGAATGCTGTCGGCCTTCAGACACTTGCCGATTTGCCGCTGTTCATCCCAAACGCGAGCACATTTGGTGAAAACGTACGGCCGACGATCGGCGGGTATTCCCTCCAGCGCCTTTGCTACGACTTCCTCAGACCGTCCCAGTCCGTAGACCGCGGCTGTGTCGATCCAGTTGATGCCGCAATCCAGCGCCTCGTGAATGGCCGCAATCGAATCGGCGTTATCCTGCGGCCCCCATCCAAAGGCCCAGCCGCCGCCGCCAATCGCCCACGCACCAAATCCCATCGGTGTGATCGCCAAGTCCGAATTGCCAAGTTTCCGTGTCTGCATCCATCTACTCCAATTGAAATTGACCGCTTCAAGGATTGTCGACTCCTCTGTGCTGGCGATTCAGACATGCTAGTCGAACGCTTCCAACGGCTGTACTCTGCATGCGGACAAATCGGTTCTGAGGTGGATTCAGTTGGCCGAGTCGATGCAGGGAACGGCGCCGCCTGATGCCTGACGTCTCAAATGCTTATGGTGGAGGTGTCAATCACCGGTGAAACGCCAGCAGCGTCCCAACGCGCCACAACGAGACAACGATGGATTGAAGACTTTGGTAACGTCACACATGGCGGGATGGCAGCGCTGAACTACTCCCAGTAGTCCTCCCACCGATCTGTGAATGCCTGTTTCAACCGCTCCATGTAGGCGTACGTCTTGATCTTCACCATCCAGAGATCCGATCCGCCTGATCCGCCTTTGCAAACGACGCCTTCGGCGACGTTGTACTTACCAGTCCGCACATCCTCAGCGAACTTGCCCGTCAGCTTGCCTTCATACATGACGCGAGCGGCGTTCAGATGGCCGAAGTCGGCATTGAACTCGCGTGGACCAATGATTCTGACGTATTCAGCCAGCACGTCGAACAGGCGAAGTTCTTTCGGATCGTCGTCCTTGTGCAGGCCGGCGAACGAGTTCGGCCCCACAAATTCGGTGAACACCTTGATCGATTGAAATCCCCGATAGTCAGAGTGATCTCGAAGGACTCTTTCGATCGCCTCGGCCAATGTCGTCTGGAACACTTCGACCGCCTGTCGCAGATGGGCGTGGCGCTGGGCAAATTGCTCGATGCCGACATCGGTCAAGTTGAATTCGTCACGTCGAGTCCCGAAGGCGTGCCATCCGAAGTCGCGATCCCAGTCCCAATGCAGGTTGGTGCCGTCGCACTTTTCAAAAGCAATGCAACGACCGTCAGGAGCGTTGCGGCTGCCGGGAATTTTAGGGTAATGCAACACGGTACATCCTGCGTCTGAACTGGCGCAGAGGGAACTGAATTGGTCTGGTGATCTCGTGCGAGTTCTAATCGTCGCGTCCACGACTCACGTCTGAATCGCATGGGTTAACTGGAACGAATGAAGTCTATCTCTTTGGGAAGTATTCCAAATGTCTCCCACCAGAAATGCATTGGTCTGTCGCGAAACTTCTTCCATGATCGGCGACCTTGTCGCATATTGCGTTCTCGAAGTTCTCGTTCCACGCTCAACCAATCGTCGAATGGGAACGATTCACTGGTGATCTGCTGCAGAAGGCGGCGCACAAGTCGACGACAGACGTAGTTTCGGCCTTTGTTCCCAGGCACGACGCCGTTTTCACGCATGATCGAAATTGTCCGCACGTGATCCGATACCACCGGATGCAGGTTCTGATCGAACAGGGATGTCTGATCGACTCCTTCGACACGTTCCACGACTTGATGCAATCTCTCCCAGCCGAATCCGACATCAACCGAATGTCCCATCGGATTCACCAGATTGCCGATCTCGAGATCACCACAAAATAGCTCGCAACAATGGCCACCGATCTGACCGTCACTCCGGACACACGAGGAATCCGGTACAACGCTGTATCCCCACTTTCGCCAAAGCTGCTGATGGTCATCGCGAGTTGGGAAACAATGAACTTCCGTCACGGAAATGCGAAGATCGGTCAGGATGGAATGCCAAAGCTCGACAGAGTCCTGATAGTCTTCACCGCCGAACGAAAAATTCCCGATCATCTCGAAACAAGTGAGATGAGAGCCGTCACCAACCAGGTCGATGTCGTCGGTTCGGACGCACGACTGCAATGAGCCATGACGACCGCCATCTGGCGAATGGAACCGGCATTTGACGCGCTGCATGCCACTGCAGATGAACAGTGTGGAATCATCGCCGTGATCAGGAACAATCACGCGATCCCGAATGAACGGAATGCCAAACTGTTCAAAACGCCGTTGAACGACTTCGAATACGCCGAACGCAGGTTCATTTCGTTATCCTCCCTACTCAGAGTGCCTGTGAATCACGACGGACTAGACAGTCGGATCCGCAACGGGTTCGCTTGGAGACAGGCAAACCCCGAGCGAGCCCAAACTTTTCTCGCACCTGACGATTCTCCCGATCCAGTGCGTGGCCTGAGATCTGGGAGCACCCTGCACAGCGATCTGCGTCAGCGCGAGTCGCCTAAGTTCAGGCCTTCAGGGCGTTGCGCCGCGTCGCCACGACTCCGGTCACCACCAGCAGCATGCTGACGCCGGCAGCGGATGTCGAGTTCCATTTTCCCGCAATCTCAACGATCGCCCCACCGAGAAACAGTCCGAGCCCCAGACCAATGACGAGTCCGCCGAACACCTGATTCCATTTCATGAATAGCCTCCGTTTCACCGGTGAGCGCACCGAACGCTGAGACAACTAAGCACGACTATGCCGCGTTCATGACCGAGAAGAAAGAGGAACCTGCCAGCGGCTCGATTCCAGGCGGCCGATGCGAGCATATTGACATCGCACTGAGATCTCAGTAAAGTCTCAGTGGATTTAATGGCGGTTTCGTCAATGCAAAAGAAAATCGCTCGGTCGAGATGCAGTCGCCGATCTCTGCGGCGACACGTCCGTCTCTGGTCCATCCATGATTCAGGATTTCGACATGGCAAATGTCACCTCGCGGAAACTGGCCCCGTCGCGTCAGCGCCGATTGATGAAGGAGCGGGCCTACGATAGTTTGAAGCAGTTAATCCTTAATGAGACATTCGAGCCCGGCTCGTTTTTGTCCGAACGGCAACTGGCCGGCCGCCTGAAAATGAGCAAGACGCCCATCAAGTCGGCCCTGGAGCGATTGGAGTCCGAGGGATTTATCGGAGTTTCCCCGCAACAAGGGATTGTCGTTCTGGATCTGACGCTGGAAGAAATCGCCGATCACTTTGAAACACGCGAAGCACTTGAAACGTACGTCGTGCGGCGGCTTGCCGGAAAATTAACGTCCGAGCAAACCGTGAGGATCCGCGAGAACCTTGCGGCTCAAAAGGTGAGCGTCGAGAACCTGGACGATTCTGCCAATCGTCTGCTCGATTCAGAATTCCATTTATTGTGGTGCCAGTTTTTAGGCAATCGCGAGATTATCGCCGTCATGCGACGGCTTCGTGACCGAATTCATCGCATCATCTCTCGAGTGAACTCGCGCAATCTGTCACGCATGAACGAAGGACTGGAAGAACATCTTCGCATCGCCGAGGCGGTGATCGGTGGCGATGGCGACGGCGCGGCACGAGCTGTTGAAGAGCATCTGCGATCCGGCAAGTTGTGTCTGCTCTCGTTGCGGTAAGCGATGCCGCACTGGGCTCAACCATGTTCTATTCGTCGAATTGGCTTGCCATGAGAGTTGCCATGCCACGCATCTGGAATCACCGACTTGCGGCAATGATATTCGTCTGTCTGAAGACATTGAACGCGTCGTCCACCGCTGCTGAAGTCCCCGATTTCGAGCGCCACATCGCGCCGTTCTTTGCCAACTGCTGTCTTGATTGCCATCGGCCGGGCAAGAGTAACGGCGGATTGAATCTTGCGACTGGGCACGGGCTTTTGATTGGAGGCGACAGCGGGGCGGCGATCTCTCTAGATCAGCCGTCGCAGAGTCTGCTGCTCAAACGTCTGCACTCCGGAGAAATGCCTCCCCAGACGGAAGGGCATCCCCGGCGAACTCCAACGGAAACGGAGATCGAGCAAGTAGAAGTATGGATCGGCGGCGGCGCGAAATGGCCTGAAGGCCGAGAAATCGGCTTGCACGAGCAGACGGTCGACTTGAATGCAGCGCGCGAGTTCTGGTCATTCCGGCCCGTGCGACGACCAGTCATTCCACAGGTCAAACACGCTGATCGAGTCCGAAATCCAATTGATTCGTTCATCTGGCAAAAGCTGGAAGCAGAAGGGATTGAGCTTTCGCCGCGGGCTGCGCGACGAGATCTTCTGCGACGCGCTTATCTCGATCTCGTAGGATTGCCGCCCGGCATCGATGCGCAAAATCGGCTCCTGACCGATCCATCCGATGAGGCATTCGCAAATGAAATCGAAAGACTGCTCCGCGATGCGGCGTATGGCGAACGGTGGGCCAGGCACTGGCTTGATCTCGTCCGGTACGCGGATTCGAACGGCTACGAACACGACAACAGCAAGCCCAATGTCTGGCGATATCGAGACTACGTCATCGACGCACTCAATGCCGACATGCCTTACAACCGCTTCGTGCTGGAACAACTCGCCGGCGACGAACTTCCGGATGTGAACGAACGAACTCGAATCGCGACGGGCTTCTACGCCCTTGGCCCCTGGCTGGACGAGGTTGACCCGCTGGTCGCGGCCCAATACCGGGCGGACGAACTGGATGATCTGGTCCATACCACGTCGCAGGTGTTCCTGGGAATCACGCTCAGTTGTGCCCGCTGTCACAATCACAAGTTCGATCCCCTGACGATGGTCGATTATTACAGCCTGGTATCGATACTCGCTCCTCTGAAGTATCCCTTCCGCAACGGCGATCGCGACCTGCCGCTGGGAACACCCGCTCAACTTCGAGCTCTCCAGATGCGCGATGATCAGATCAATCAACTCTCGTCAGAAATCGAAAAGCTCAAAAAGGCGGGCGGGGACCAGACAGAAAAGATCGCCGCGATTCAGCAGCAGATCGACAAACACAAGGCCGAAGTCCTGGATCTGCCGCGCGGCTACGCGCTCCTTGAAGACTCGCCGCAGCCGTCGCCAACTCACCTGTTGCTTGCCGGACGAGCCGCCAATCCCGGTCCCGTCATGCAACCTCGCGTTCCGGCTGTACTGGTGCGCGAGCAACCTTCTTTCCTGCCGCCGAGTGAACACACTTCGCGGCGCCGGCTGACGTTGGCGAACTGGGTGGTCGACCCTGCCAATCCACTCACTGCGCGAGTGATCGTCAATCGGGTCTGGCAACATCATTTCGGTACGGGACTGGTGGCCACTTCGAGCGACTTTGGCAATCGCGGCGCGCGACCAACTCATCCCGAATTGCTCGATTGGCTGGCAGACTGGTTCGTACACGATGCAGGCTGGTCACTGAAAAAATTGCACAGACTCATTATGGCCAGCGAGATCTACCAGGCGGGAAGCGCTGCGGGTGCGCTGTCCGTTGAAAAGGATCCTCAGAATCGATTGCTCGCACACTTTCCGTTGCGTCGCCTTGATGCGGAAGTGATTCGCGACTCGATCCTGGCCGTTAGCGGTGAGCTGAGAACCGAGCTGCACGGTCCTGCGATCTATCTGCCGATCGCCAAAGAGGTCGTCGAGGCCCATACGGACAAAGAAGGGGCTTGGGGACAGTCTGGAGCGGACCAAATCAAACGTCGGACGATTTATGCCTACGTAAAGCGAACGCTGTTGGTCCCGATGCTCGACGTCTTCAACCTGTGCGACGTCAACCAAACGACGGAGCGCCGAGTGACAACGAGCATCGCGCCACAAGCGCTGACCTTGTACAACGGACAATTCGTGAACGAGCAGGCCGCCGCATTCGCTCAGAGACTTTTGCGAGAAGCGGGCATGGATCCCAAAAGGCAGATTGATCTCGCTTTTCGATTGGCGTTCGCTCGTCCTCCCGCCGCGCAGGAACTCGAAGCGATGTCGACTTACCTCATCGACGAAGCGGGCCAACTGGCCAAAGAGCACCCCTCGCTGCCGGTGTCCGAATTGCAGCAACGAGCCCTCACTCAACTCTGCCGAATCATCTTGAATTTGAACGAATTCGTATATCCGAATTGAGTGACACCGGTGCTGGCGAAAGTATTCCACTGAAGAAGGCGCGTGATCATGTCACGATTCATTGCCAATCCGACGCCGTGCGGTCACTCACGTCGTTCATTCCTTTGGGATGTTGGCGGCGGCTTCGCAGGTCTCGCGTTGGTCGACCTGCTGTCTCGCGACGGCTTCTTTCGGAACGTGACTGCGGCCGAATCGCCGGCCTACCCTCTGAAAAGGACCGCCAAACATTGCATCTTCCTGTTCATGAACGGAGGTCCCAGCCAGGTCGACACGTTCGATCCGAAACCATCTCTCGAAAAGTACGATGGCAAGCCCTATACGGGAACCACGAAGGTCGGTTCGAACGGCAGGCAAGTCGGGTATCTGATGAAAAGCCCGTTTCCATTCACGCAGCACGGCCAGAGCGGTCTTCCAATCAGTAGCCTGTTTCCACACGTCGCCAGACACGCCGACGAAATCTGCGTCTTTCGCGCCATGTATACTGACACCGCGGCTCATTCCTCGGGCTGCCTGCAACTCAATACCGGTTCACCGCTCACAGGCCGCCCCAGCCTTGGTGCGTGGCTGAGTTATGGATTGGGGACACTGAATGACAACCTGCCGAGTTTTGTGGTGATGACCGACCCACGTGGCGGCCCGATTGGTGGTGCTCCGAACTGGGGGGCAGGTTACATGCCGGCCCAACATCAAGGCACGCTATTTCGCAGTGGCGCCAACCCCCTGTTGGACCTGGCCACGCCCGTCGGAGTCAGCGAGCGGACTCAGCGGCACTCACTTGACCTGATGGAGATGTTGAACGCCAGTCATCTGGCCCAACATCCCGATGAATCGGAACTGAAAGCCCGCATCCTGTCCTATGAACTGGCCTATCGAATGCAATCAAAGGCGGCGGAAGCAGTTGATCTGGCCCGGGAAGATCGCCGCACGCAGGAAATGTACGGACTGGATCAACCGCTCACGCGAGATTTTGGCAGTAAATGCCTGATCACTCGACGCCTGATCGAGCGCGGCGTGCGGTTTGTCCAACTGTATTCTGGCGGAGGTCATATCGAAGCGACATGGGATGGCCACAACGATTGCATCACCAACCACAAAATGCATGCGGGTGAGACAGATCAGCCGATTGCTGCACTGATCACTGATCTCAAAGCGCGCGGACTCTGGGAGGAAACGATCCTTGTCTGGGGAGGAGAATTTGGCCGCACGCCGACCAGCGAAGGTGTGGGGAAACCCGGTCGAGATCATAACTGGCTGGGCTATTCCATGTGGCTGGCAGGCGGAGGCGTCAAAGGTGGGCAGGCAATCGGCGCCACGGATGACCTGGGTTTCGCCGGAGTCGAGAAGCGGACGCACGTCTCAGACCTGCACGCCACAATTCTCGCTCTCATGGGAGTAGATCACAGGCAACTCACCTATTTCTACAATGGGCTCAATCAGAAGTTGACCGGTGTGGATGAGCGGCACGTCGTGACTGAAGCAATCGCCTGATTCCGACTTCTCTGGGGACACCTGGTTCCAATGTGGAGTGCGACGAATGCTCGCTGAATGGCAGCACATGTTTCCTCTGTGTGAGCCGATTGGACACCGGTTGAGGGCGGCGTTTCAGACGCGCTGGGTACGATTTCACAGCCTGCCTGAGTCCAAACGCTACCCTGAAAATGCGAATGACCATGCCACCGTGCTGGAGCGGCACAACCGTATTCTGGGCGAACTTGCCAGCTCCGATCAGACGGTCATTCTTCTCACCACGGCACACGCCGAGGTGTCCGATGTCGCTTATCCTGCACCCGAACTGCGATCACTGGTTCCAAACGCGCAGCTCTGGCGCAGCGTCCAGATGAATGACGACGACGGGTTCATCGACTCGAGTTACTGGCATGTCTTCGCCAGCGAGCACGAGTGGCGATCGGGTGTGTTCGACACAATCATCCGCATGGTTGTGGATCAAGAGTTGATCAATGTCATACTTGTGCACCTGACTGTCGGTGGCTTGTCCACCCGTATGATGGAGGCATGGATGTGATTTTGAACACGACATCTGCTCGAAACCAACTCCGGTCCGCTCACTCGGATTGGATATCCCGCAGACCGGACGGCATGTAGTCGCATGCGGAACCAGTGATGAAAGGCACCATCGGACGACCTGGGTCCAGCTACTGCCTTTGATTGCCTTCGAAAACTCTTTCCGCCATGCGCTTTAATTCATTTAGCGCTTTTGCTAAGTTATGTCCGTGCCGAAACGAAAACTCAAACAGCCACCTGACGCGTACGAGCTGGTGTTTACCGCTCTTGCCCATCCGGCGCGCCGCCAGATTCTGATGACCGTGTATTTCGAAGGGGGGACGATGGCGGCCGGAGAGATTGCCAATCTCTTCAAACATGCCTGGCCGACGACAACCCGGCACCTGAAGGTATTGGAATCGGCCGGGCTGCTACGGCACGAGCGTCAGGGCCGGACACGGCAATACCAGATCGACCGCCGTCGTTTGGAACTCGTCACGAATTGGCTCGCGTGGTTCTCGAAAGATCCAAAGTAAAAACAAGAGACGGAGAAGACCGTGGTCGAAAAAAAAAGGGGAGCAAAAACTGCCGTGAATGACAAACAGAGCGACCACGAGCCGAATGACGTACCAAGCCTGTTCCGCATCAACATCGAAGTTGGCAACCTGAACGAGGCCGCCGAGTTCTACGGCACGCTATTCGGCGTTGTCGGGCGCCTGCAAGCGGGCTCGCGGTGCTACTTCACCTGTGGCGCGGTCACACTTCAGGTGGTTGACGTGTCGTCCGTCAGCCAGCCGCACCCCGCCGCCAAGGCACTGTACTTTTCCGTGCACGATCTCGACGCGGTGTTCGAACGAGCCAAGTCGCTGAAGTGTCTGTCACAAGAACAAGTCCACGGCGAGCCGGGCGGCCAGATCAGCGTCCGACCGTGGGGCGAGCGCTCCTTCTACGCCGAAGATCGGTGGCAAAACCCGCTTTGTTTTGTCGAAGCGGGCACTTTGTATCCGGGCTGACCGGTACGCATTAAACAAGGCGGTTCGGCAAATGCCGGATCACGACGACATTGGAAGTATGTTGCAGCGGTGGATCAATGCAGGCGCGATCTCCGAACGGGCTTCGATCCTTGCTTCCCAGGAATGCGAAGTTAAAGGTTGTCACAGTCAAATCGTCGGCGACATCTGCGGGCTGAGGAAACGGAGCCTGCCTTCAGTCGGCCCGATCACGCAATCTGTTCCGTGCGGCTGCAACCATCGCCTTATAGTTGGGCTGGAAGATTCCTTCCAACTGTTTCTGGAGCAAACAGTGCAGGTTCCACAGCGCTCGCTCCTCGGACTGGTCATAGAGGGCGAGCGTACCTTCATCGTCAAAACGCTGGAGCAATTCAAATAGCACCAGCGCCTCGTCGCCTGTCAGCTCCAGGCGAACTGCTTCGCCCATCACGTACCTCCCGAGTCCGAATTTACGGTTATTCTGCAAAAACTGGTGGAAGGTAGCGCAAGTACAACGACTGTTCAATGACCGCACGTTGCCGGCATCGATATCATAGGGGCGAATTCGTTACGAACCATATTTGAGACTTACTCGTCGTAGGAATCTACCAAGATCAGGCACGTGAACGAACATTTTGAAGGGTTAGATTGTGCGATCGCTAAGGCTGACGCGCATTTTCAACCTGTCCATGAGACAGGGCAGTGAGTCAGAGCTCTGATTCGGAAGGTCAAAAAGATTCAAGTTCAGCGACCCACACGAGAGAATCAGATGTAGCAGTGACGTGACGGCTGGGTTCGCTTCGGAGAATGGCGACACGTCGGGCATGCCTCATCCAAGCTGTTCGGCAAGTGCGACGATGATGCCCTCGGGCCCGCGGATGTAGGCGAGACGATACGTGTCCCCGTACTGCATTTCGCCGATCAGCTCGGCCCCGTGTGCAAGCATGTGCGTCACAACACCGTCAATGCCTTCGACCGCGAACATGATGCGGCGAATGCCCAGCGTGTTCATCGGCGCGTCCACGGGACCAAACCGGATCGCGTCAGGTGTGTGAAACTTGTCCAGCTCAATCCCCTGGCCATCGGGAGTCCGGAGCATCGCGAGCGTGGCCCGGACATTCTCGAGCCCGATCAGTTGTCCGACCAAAGGCCCCTCGACTGTCGTCTCGCCCTCCAGCTTCAGACCCAGCTCGATGAAGAATGCCTTGGTAGCTTCGAGATTCTCAACAACGATCAGGACGTTGTCCATCCGTTTCAATGTCATTTCTACCTTTCTTCGCTTCACTGATGATGCCCGTACTGCCGCTGTGATTCTGGATGGCATCCAATCGTGACGAGCAAAACGGGTCGGAGCCAGCGGGTTCGGCCGTGCCTCGGCTTGCCAGGTTGCGAGTGGCCGCGGGATTCATCCAGTCCACCAGGCCACCGACGTATGACTGGATCTTCTGGTCACGATCCACCTTTTTGCACTTCTTCGAGATGCTGCACGGATCGCCCACATTGGTTCGCAAGGCCGATCAGCAACAACCACGTGCTGGCGTCGAATGGAATTGCGGGCATAGCACCAGCATGGTCTTGATCGGGATCAATTCGCTCGACGACACTGCATTGCTTTTATTCAGCGCCTTCTTTAGGAGGTGCGGAGATCAAGTCGGTGGCCGTCCGCGAAAGCTGAGTTCCTAGCTGCAGAGAATTTTTCACTAGCCCCAAAGCGACCAATTTCGAGACGATCGATTCAACTTTTGAACCCAAATCCGGAAGTCGAAGTTCCAGATCCTGAATGAGCAATCTTTCGTTGGAATTGTGCGCTAAAAACATCAACAGATTGAGACAATCAACACGATTGAACTCAGAATTCTCTGGCAACGCGTCCTTAAACGCCTGACGAACCCTGCTCCAATCTCTTTTCCCTGAATTTCCCATACCGCATTCCTGAGCTTTACCTATGTCCGACCTGTTCAACATCTCTGTACAATACAATGATTACGCCCAAATGTGATGCGAACTCTGATGAATGTCCACCAGCAAACCACAGGCGTATGGCGACAATTAGAACTCTCGGCGTGTTGCCTGGAGCTGTCCATTGTGGTTCAGCAGGCGGAGAACCGGGAGCAGATCATCGAAGTGGCGGCGAAACTGTTTCGCGAGCGCGGCTTCGACGGCATCGGTGTGGTGGAGCTGATGAAATCCGCCGGACTGACCCACGGTGGCTTTACGGGAACTTCGCCTCGAGAGAGGACTTGATGGCACATGCCTGTGCTCACGCGCTGAAAGGGTCGCTGGACACGTTGCAAAATGCCGTCGAGCGTGGCGGCGAAGACGTCTTGTCTGCCGTCGCGTCCGCGTATCTGTCCCCCGCGCACCGTGACCAGCCGGGCGCGGGATGCACGCTTGCGGCGCTGGGTGCGGAAGCCGCCCGTCACGACTCGCCGGTGCGCGGAGCCTTCACTCAAGGCGTGCGCTCCGTAGTCGACATCCTGGTGCGACTTCTGCCAGGAAAGCCCAAGCGAGCGAGCTTTGACGATCTACGCGAGCATGGTCGGTGCCTTGGTGCTCGCACGGGCTGTTGATGATGCCGAACTCTCCAACGAGGTGTTGCAGTCGGTATTGGCGTCAATCGCCCATCCCGATTCACCCTAATCGCAGACAACGAACACAACGTCGAATCATCCGAAACCCATGTGTGGCCTTCCTCAGGCGTCGACTTCAACGTCGCCTTGGATCTTGGCCTGGCAGGCCAGAACGTAGCCCTCGGCCTTGTCTTGATCCGTCAGGGCATCGTCGACTGCCATCGTTACCTGCCCCGAAATCAGCTTGACGCGACAAGACGCGCAAGTGCCGGAACGGCAGGCGTTGTCGATGGAGACGCCGGCCGTCTCGGCCGCGTCGAGTATCGTCGCATCGGCCGGAACAGGCGCGGTTATGCCGGAAGCCAGGAAGACCACCCGCCCTGCGATCTCCGTTGATCTGGTCTCCTTCGCGGACGGATCGCGTTTGACCGTCCCGAACGCTTCCTTCTTGATTTGAACATCGGGGACTCCGAGCGAGACCAGTGCAGCCATGACCGCGTCCATCATCGGCATCGGTCCGCAGACATGTACTCGATGGTCCACGAGATCAGGCACAGTCGATGAGAGCAGGGCCGCGTCAATTCGGCCGACGCGCCCGGACCACCCTTCGTCCCCCGGGCCGCTCATCGTGACGGTCACACCAAGATTGGCGCTGCGTGACTGGAGTTCGGCCAGTTCTTCTTGAAAAATGAAGTCGCGCGGCGATCGAAAGCCGAGAATCAGGTGCATCTTGCCCGGCCAGTTCGTTGCCGCGAGATACCGCACCACGCTCATCAGAGGTGTAATTCCCACGCCGCCGCCGATCAGCACCACGCGATCCGCCTCCTTGCCGCTGAACGTGAAGGTACCATTCGGCGCTTCAATCTCGACTTCGTCCCCGATCTTCAACTCGTCATGCAGCCACTGGGAAACCAGTCCCTGGCCTTCGCGTTTGACCGTGATCTCGATTCGATCGCGTGAGGTCGGTGACGATGCGATGGTGTAGGAACGTTTGGTAGGGATGCCCCGAGGGGTGACGTGGAGCGTCACGAACTGGCCAGGCAGGTGCTCGAAAGGGATTGCCCCGCCAGCAGGAGGAGTGAAGCGAAATGTCTTGACCTCGTGCGCCTCGTCGACCACGTCCGAGAGCGTGAGCTTCCCTCGCCATCGGGTTTCTTTGGTGGTTACATCGTTTTTCACGTAGGACGCTGCTTCGCCCCTGAGCTTGGACGCGGCGGGTAATGTGTCGACCACATGTTGCCGCGTCACCACACCAGGAAAGCAGTTTCCGAAGGCCACCAGCAGTTTGAGTGGGCCGTCGAGCCGAATCTTCTTCCGCAGGATTGACCACACCACGTTTTTTTCATTTCTCAGAAAGCCAACCCATGTCTGTGAGTCGGCGGTAACGTGGAGATCAGACTGGCCGACATGTCCCTCCTGCACCCGGATTTTCTGGTCCTTGATCACGACCGTTGCCTGACGCGGCTCACGTCCGGTAAAGCTAAAGTGGTAGGTGGCGTTCAGCCCAGCGGATTTCCCAGGTTGGAAGACGTTCGGCATTCCGTTCAGGAAAATCTCGATGCTGTTCGGCCGCAGGCTGTTGCCGATGTGCTTAATCTTCTTATGAGGAAACCGTTTGGTGACATGGTCTTCAGCGTCAGAGTTTTTGGTGACATAGATGATCTCTTCTTTCTCCTGAAGAGGCCGCACGATGTCCTTGAGATGCGCCTTCCGGTCGGCGAGGAACGGTCCAATCACATCTTCTCCAGCCGGGCAGACCGCCAGACAATATGCTGCTTTGTAGTTCGCACCGTAGGACAGGCTCTGCCACATCGAAGCCGACTCCGCATCGCTGATTCGACTACGGTAATCGGCGGCGCTCTTGCTGTCTGCCACCTGCTCGACCCAATCAGTGAAGCCACCCATGAACTCCCGATAATTATGCGTGTAGCAGGACGAGAAGTTGAAATCTCCTTCCGGCGAGATGGCTCCGACGGGACATGCGGCCACGCACAGTTTGCATTCCAGACACGGGTTGTAGTGAATCGGCTGGCCGTACTCTGAAACTTCGGCATCCAGCAGGATGGTTCCCAACAGGATGAAGTTCCCGAACTTCTCATGAATGACGTTGCGGTGAATGCCCATCATTCCCAACCCTGCCGCCACTGCGACCGGTTTGTGTGAGACAACCCAGACCTTGCCTGGGAACTGGCCCATCTCCATCGGAAAGCCCATCGCGGGGTTCATGGCTCGAATTCCCTGGTCTTCCATCGTTCGAACCACGCTCCGGGAAATCTCATTGACCTCCTCGCCGCTATGGTGGAATTCGAGGTTGGAGACTGACCGAGCTGGTGTCCGAACAGCCTCTCGATTCATGCGAACCACGAAGCTGACCAGCGTCTTGGTGTGTGGGAACGACTTGAGGATATCTTCCCGCTGATCGTCCAGAGCGGGTCTGCCGATCTCGACAAACCCCACGTCATCAGCACCCGCATCGAGGACCAGTTGCTTCAGCCATCCAGCATCCAGCGACTCATTCCTGGGCGGAACGGCAGGCACAGTCTTGAGGCGAATCCGCTGCACGGTCGGGTGGTCTTCAAGCTTCACGACGGCTCCTTGTTGTATATGCAACTATATGGCGAAATAAAATCAACTTGCCGCAGCCCCCCGACCGACTCGTTTCACAGCCTGGTCCAACTGCTCCAGGAAGCCGTCACCGAGAAACTTCTTGACTTGCTGTTGCGCCTCGCTCCAAGCCGGAATCGCCTTTTCCAGCAGCTTGCGTCCCTGTGTCGTCAGGCGAAAGGGCTGTGAGCGACCGTCCTCGTCGGGCACAACTTCCAGCCAGCCGCGAGCCTTCATTCGTTCAACGTTGCGGCTGAGGGTCGAAACGTCGAGATGGAGATGATCGCAAACGTCAACGGGGCGAGCAGTACCCATCTTCGCGGTGGCGACCAGAATGTTCATCTGACTGACCTTCAGGTCGAGCGGCCGTAGAGCGTCGTCGTAGATGTTCGTAACGACTCGATTCAGCATGCGCAGCCGAACGGCAACGCACTCGCTGGCAATCTCGTCAATCATCGCTTGCGTCTGCTCGCCAGCCATTTCCTGCCTCCTCATTTTAATTGTATATGCAACAATACGGCTCGTCAACAAAAAGCAGACGATTTTCCAGAGAAGATTCGAAGCTGGGCGAGGCGCGGCCAGAAGAGGTTCCGGCCGGCAAATCGATGCGGCGCACAGCACTGAAAGTGTGCGCCGCCGGTCCCGGTCACGGCGCCGGCTGTCCAGGGCGACTCGAGTGTCATCTTCGCATCGATTCCCTAATTTGTTGTAGCAGCCTCCACGAGATTTGCTCGCGCTTCCAGTCACCAATCCGAGGCCTCGTTATTTTCCATGCAATGTTGCGGTGTTGGACCGTGCGTCAGACATCGAGCAATACGAATCTTGCCGGATTGATCCGCTCAAAGGTTTTGATCCCTTCTGGAAGCCAGGGCAAGTTTCCTGACGAGCGCGTCAGGGATTGGCTGGCTAGGCGAGAAGGTGACACCAGTCTTGGTGGACTTGAGCCCGGCTGCGACAATGTCGTCAGCATGCGACTGGATGGCGGCAGGGGATAGATAGAGGCCGCACTGCTTGCTGAACGCTGCATAGCCCGCGATGATGGACTTCCCGATCCTGAACCCCGGCATCTTATAGGCGATGACTTCTTCGGCGTCAGGCAGCGCCCCGGCGAGTTGCGCTCGCAATCGAACCAACAGAGGGCGGAGATCTTCAGGAGCATCCGCGATGTAGGCGTCGTGGTCAGCAATCATGGTTAGCGCACGCCTCCGTTGGCATGACGTTCAAGGCAAGCACCCCGTCACCTCAGCTTAACAGATCGGAGGACTCGGTCGAGTGATGTCAGCCGTGAAAGCGGATCGGAAATCGCTCACCGGTGGTGGCTCCAGCGCATTGTTCGACTGTTCCGCGGGAACTTGAGTGAGAGGTACCATCGACCTTACGAAGCGGGATCGAGCCCGAACACTCGTAGCTCCTGGGGGCAGCGGCTGAGGCGAGCACCGGCGGGACGGATTCGTCGATTCCGCCGGCGAAGACATAAACACCGGCGGCCTTTGCTTCCTCGATGACCGCGTGCGTGTCGCGACCAACCGCCTCCAACTCGCCATCGGGTACGACCATCGCTGCGCTTGGAATGAGATCAGATATTTCGCCATGCGAATCCAGCTCCAACAGAGTTGGCGGCAATGATCGCCACTCAGGATTCTCGGCGATCACACTTCTCCCAGCAGTCCGTCGAGCAATTTGTAACTCATCTCCATCCCGTCGGTCATGCCCGTTGCGAACGCCGCGTCGCGGTCTGCCTTCGAGGCGTACCTGATCGTAGTTGTCACGTTTGTGATTCCGTTGGTCTCTTGGAAGGTCACGGTGATAATCGACGGCTCGTTCCCCATGGAAACGCTCAGGTCTCCGGCGTCGAAGATTTGCGTGTGCACGATTTTCGCGTGCGGAGTGACTTCGAGAACGTCTCCCGTGAATCCAAACTCCTGGCCATCCTCGTCGCTGCGCCAGCGCCAGCGATACTTTCCGCCGACGCGCATATCCATCTCGCAAATGGGCATCGTCCAACCGGGCATGCCCGTGCACCAACGACGCATCAGGTCCGGTTCCATGTAGGCCCGCCACACCAGTTTGACCGGTGCATCGAAGCTGCGCTTCACCAACACTTCTGTCTCTGACGGCAGACTTGCTTCCGCGGGTTTCATTTCTTTCGCTCCTGTTTCTCGGCTTGCTTCAACTCAGTCAGTAACGCATCGAGCCGTTTATAGTTGCCTTCCCAAATCTCCTGCACTTGTTCCAGCCAGTCGGTCACTTCTTTTAGTCGCTCGGGCACTAGCATGCAGGGCCGCAACTGGGCGACTTTGCGACGCGAAATCAGCCCCGCAGATTCCAGCACCTTCAAGTGCGAGGAGATCGTGGGTTGCGTCAGCGAGAAATGGCCAACGAGTTCGGACACCGATGCCTCACCACGAGCGAGACGCACGACAATTCCGCGTCGGGTGGGATCGGAAAGGGCCGCAAAGGCTTGGTCCAGTCGTGTCATGTATATAGAATAACATCTATATAGATGGATGTCAATTAAAGTGCTGTCCTCGTTCGCAGTTGTTGAGGAGGAACAGCAGATTGACGTCAACTGCCCGCGTTGCCTGATTGAGACAATTTGCCGATCGCGGCATTTGTCAAAAACTTCGCGCAGGAACTCTGTACGCCGCCTCGCGGTTCATCGAGTGGCAAGTCGAGGTTGCACCTGGCACTCGCCCGTCAGCCACTTACGATCTGTACCGGCGGATCAGTTTTTCGCGCCACTCGGCGAGAGCCTTCTTTTCATGCTCGTCGCGAGGGGGCCAAACGCTGAAGATCTCTCGATGACTGACCAAGGGTTCCGGTAACCCGTCACTCGCGATTTCGAGCAACTCTTTCATCGCTGCCCAGTCCGTCTGATTCAATCGAGCGTCAGCGACCAGGGCGACCATCAATTCCTTCGTATCCGCCCTGTTCGCCTTGTGCACCGACCTGAGAAAGTCGACTGGGCCGTGGTTGGATTCGTCACTCTTTGCCTCGGTCACCCTGGCTTGCGCCCGATAGAACCAATCCACAATTCTTTGTTGCTCCTTCATCCCATTGATCCGCCACAAACTTCCGATCAGGACCGCCTGATGTCGCCCACCAAGGATGTTCGATATCGGAAACCGACCGAGCGCGGCGTCAATGATCTGAGTGGCGGCCGCCGGATCGCCATCGCCCGTCAGTTCGGCTGCCGCGGCAGCCCAGTACGGCGAAATGCCATTCAATGTCTGAGGAGTCTTTCTCTCGAACTCCTCGCGTGCCAATAGCGCCGGCACATCCTGGACGCGCAATAGCTGACCTGCGCGGCGCAAGATAAAATGCGCCATGAACGAGTGGACGCGGGTACTCTCGCGCTCAAGATCGTCAAACCAAAGATCGGGGTCGTCAGTAACTCGCCGCCGCTCCAGAAATCGAATCATCTCGTCTGGCCCGAGGGTCTTCAGGTCTGCAATACACGTAGCATCGGTCAACGTCTCGTTGAGTTCGGTAGAACTCTTGCAGCGCAGAAAGACTTGCGTCCACGCTCTCTCGGCCAGGGGCAAGTCTTTGATCTCCGCAACCACCCGTTGTACGTCGCGTTGATACTTGGGCTGGGGAGGCGAGATATTGCGGGTAGCGCGATTTATTCTGACCAAAAACCAGCTCGCACACGTTTGCCGACCACTGCGTGCCCGCCAGTATTCATCAAACTTGCAATCATCCCTCAAAGGGGCGGCCTGGCGGTAAAAGAAGACCATCGCTTGGGCTACCTGACCAATGGTTTGAGGCGCCAGGATTTCCGTGAGGTCGCCGGTAAAACCAGCGGCGTTCAACGAATGGTGCGCATGCGGAAAGGTGGGTGACTGATCGGCCACGAGCGACGCAATCAGCGGCAGGTCATGCGGGTCCTCGCGTACGAACAGCGCGCCAAGCACCAACGTGCGCACCTTTGGATCGCGATGCCCGACCAGCGCGTGTAGCGACTCGGGCATTTGAGCCCACGTCTCGAGGTCAGCCAGGAGCATCGCTTGCTCGGTAATCAGCGTCGTTGGCCATTCGCGATCTGTCGGATAATTGGCAATGATGTCCGAGGTCGCAAAATGCGCATAAGTCTTGGTGGCGGCTTCCAGCTGCCGCTGTATTTCGGCCGTGTCGGCACGCACCCGGGCAGTTTTCGGATCGTCGGCTGCGCGAGTGCCGGTCACAACAAGTGAAGTAGACAGACTGACCGCGACGATTCTCATCAAGGTGGTGTTCACGGTCAGATCGTCTCCATCTCTTTTCGCGGTGTTCAAACTTCGAGACAGTCCAGCAATCTTGTCCCGTGGTCAGGCCCGGCCGAGTTCCTGCCACGTTTATGATCGTTCGGTCCCGTGCATCAGACCGAAATCCCGGTTCATTGTACCGTTTCGCGAAAAATCGCGCGCAACGAGGTTGTAACAACCAGTCATTGAGGAGTTCGTGTGAAAGTAGTATTGGCCCTTGTCCGCGATAGGTGAATTGGGGATCGAATCGTCGATGCGGCCGCAGATCACTGTCGATGGCGATTCTCAGGCGGGGAAGCAAAAAATGATGCGGCACCGCCCACCCCTGTGAATCCATCGTCGTAGACGACTGCTCAACCGACACCACTGCCCAAATCGCACTGCAGCGAAACGCAAATGTCATTTCGTTAGCCATCGGCAGATCGCTGCCGCACGCACGCCAACGAGACCGCGGTCGTTGCGGCGGACTTCTTGTATGGCCGCCCGATCGTCGTCGAAAAGTGTCTGACGACGATCGTCAACATTGATTCCGCTGTCGATGCGTTCACGTTTTCGGGCAACGCCCAGGCCGACTTCATGAACAAGGCGAAGCTCGTCAAACTCGAAGTGCAGGACGCGAACGGCAACTGGACGACGGATTTTGATCTGACCACCGCCCATCTCGTGGAAGTGACCATCCGGGATCAGCCCGCGCTCCTCGAAGTAGGCGCCGTGCATTCCCTTGTATTGGCGGTGTGCCCCGTCTTTTCCAGACAACGTGGACTTACACTTTGGGCGCGGCTATTTTGATGTGAATCTGCAATTGTTTCGTACTGCTTTCGAATTCCTTTTGGCTCCCGGGAGGTTTCGATGTTGTGGTCGAAGTGCGGACAAATCATTCTCATCCTGAATTTAATGACCGGAATCGTTTTAGGGATAGGTGCCATCCAACTTATCGTCTGAAATCGAGAACTCATCGTCATTTGCGGCATGGCTGCGTGCAAATTCAGATGGCGAGTCTGGCGGTGGGGGGGGGATCGCTCGCTGAAATTTATCGCAAACCAATCGGCTAAGACGCCTGGCCGATCATTGACGCCAAAATCGCCACCACGGGCGCCTTGCACTACCCGGTGGAACTGGGATTGGTTCTGGAAACGGAAAGTTGAGCTCGGCCTCAACGTCCGGCGGTGGCTACGTTTCAAAGGGCATTTCCCGCCGAGTCCCCTTTTCCTTTCCTTGCCGCGAATGACAAGCTTTCCGACGATACTTGCCAATAATACCACTACGGTATTTGGATGAGGTTGTCACATCCCCTCGATCATCAGTCGATGGATTTCTTTTTCTTCAGATTGTCTGCCGCAGTTGCGAGAAACATCGCGCGATGAACTGCGGATCCTGGAACATCATTCAGCGTCACCCCTGGTGTTGGTGCTTTGTCGCCCTGTGCATCCAATTCCTTCGAAATCCGTTGCATCTCCGGGATGACACTTTGATCGCCGATTTGGACAAGCACTTCGCAGATCACCTGGTATAGCCCAAATGGAACATCGGCAGGTTTTGTCGGCTTCGTGATACTTGCCATTGTCCCATTCAAAGTACCACTCGACTCGCACAGCTTTAGTAGTTGAGGAAGTGCACTCACGTATTTCAGATTCCCTAGACAGAGCGCGGCTGTCGCGCGGAGGGCCTGTTCTTGCTGCGGATCTTGCAAAGTTGCAATTGCACGCGGCCCCGCGCGACTCTCCCCAAGTTTGCCGAGCAGATTCATCGCCTGACTGAGATACTCAAGATCGCAAAGACGCGTCTTAGAGCTCCTTACTGGAAACACTTGAGGGCGAGGATCGTGAATACATTCCTCCGGTACCCAGCCCTTCATAAGAATTTCGCCACAAAGTGGAGACCACAACGGAGATTTTCGCACACGAAGCAATTCCCAATACTCCCGCACGCGGGGAGCCAGATCCCCCCACAAAGATTCGATCGAGTCCCAACGCGGATATCCTTCTTGATCGCCAGGTAACGATTCGCCAGGGATCAACAATCCACCAAGATGTCCGGGGTGTGACCCCAGTGTCCGTGAACGGTCCGGGTAAGTGTGATAATACAAGAATACCTTCTCGTGAAACTCTTGCTCCAATTCCTTAAACGCCTCGCGTTGCGTTAACCGGGCCAGCAGGATTTCCGCTAACCAGCGAGCATCAGCAGTCGCCGCAGACTTCTGCTGATCACGCAAAAATTCCTCCAGCCCAACGGGGGCCTGAAAAATCGCCGTTCGAATGTCGGCATATTGCCGACCTGTATTGGTCGTCGCTTTCAAGAACAAGGCTTCGAGATTTTCTGGCTCTGCGCCGCTGAGAACACCACAAAAAACAAAAGCCACTCCGCACAAATTTGTCAGAAATCGGCTGACTCGATTTACCATATGCTTCAAATAGGTTTTCATAATCAACACTTGCACGACGGTGTTTGGATGAGATTGTCACATCCCATCGATGATCAGTCGATGGATTTCTTTTCTTCAGATTGTCTGCCGCAGTTGCGAGAAACATCGCTCGATGAACTGCGGATCATGGAACATTATTCAGCTTCACCCCTGTCGTTGGTGCTTTGTCGCCCTGACGGAAGGAAAAAGGGACGCAGCGGACGCAGCTCATTTCTGGGAGTGGAATGACCGATTGCGGGCACCAACAGCAATATTAGTACGGCCCCCAATTGACATATTTGCCCTTCAAAGATTGTTGGGCAGCAAGGCACAAGAGATCGTCGGTTAAACAAATACAGCGTTCCATGAAGTCCTGCACGAGTTTCTGGTTCCAACCCGCCGCAGCGGCTGCGACCCACTGTCTCAGTCCTTTGGGATCATTCGGATACTCAACGACAGCGTCTACCGCTGCTGGAAGTTCGGCGATTCGGATCAACTTCAGGATTTCCGATTTCTTCGGCACCATTCGCAACATGGCCATCGCTTGCAGCGCACCTTTGATCAACTGGTAATTCCCCGTTTCGATCGCGTTTAAGACGGGACGGATGTCATGTTCGGATTTACGCCCGATCCTGATGATCGCGTCCCAAGTCCGCTGTAAATGATCGTATGTTCCGTTTCCCCCTCGGTCAGTTCCCACAGAAAAGGAAGTGCCGGTCGATACTGGCAAAAGCCGATGGCAAGAATCATCGCATACTGCGCTGACCATGTTCGCGGATCAAGAACCTCAATCGAAGCTGTTAGTGCGTGTCGCACGGATGTGTCGTGTTGAACACGGGTTAGACGTTATGAAAGGCATAGATTCGTAATTGCAGGTTTTACACCGCGTCGCGAAAGTGACTTCAAGAACCTGACTTTCCAAGCGTTTCCAGCAATCCGATCACGGCCCATGCGGTGCCCCAGTAGTGGTAGATTTCGTCGCGAACCTTCAGGCGTTCAGGATCGGTGGAGTTCGTGAAGTTCTTGGCCGGAGTCAACCAGGAACCGTCGGATTGCTGCGACGCGAGCAGCCATTTGCGAGCGTCTCGAAAGACGGACGAGTCATCTCCAGCTCGGACCTTCGCCAGAACGAAGATCGCCAGGCCGGTCGTGAGTGCATCGCTTGGTACGCCTTTTTCCCACCCCCACGCGCCGTCGCCGTTCCGAGCATCGAGCAATTGTTGACGCAGTTTCGTGAGATCCTCGGCCGACCCGAACTGACGCTCAAACAAGAGCCTCATCGCCAACCATTCGCGATTATCGAGATTCGGCGTCTGTTGCTGTTGATAACGAACGGCCTTCTGAATCGACGCAGATCGCTTCGGATCCGGTGTGTCGTAAGAGGCCAGTGCGAGCGCCGTCCACATCGTGGTCGCTTGATGTGCCGTGGGAAGCGTCCAGCGGCGCATCCCGGCGAACTGACCGCCCGTCGTCCACGAGCCGTCCGCCAACTGAATCTGGCTCATCAGGTCGATCAAGCCGTCGCGAAATTCTGGTTGAGTCAGAACACTCGCCGTTCCTTGACTTGCGATCAGCAATGGACCTAGCGCCTCGAGGCCGCCTCCCACACGATCGTATATGTCAACGGGCCGCTCGGAAATCTTCAGTACGGTCGCCCGATGCGACTTCATTTCGTCTTCAGTCAACAGCGGCGTCAGCTCTGCAAGGAACTCCGCTTCCGTTTGGAACGGGCGAAGGATCAACGGCTTAAGCTTGTCTTTCACAGCCAGCGGCAGCGTCGCCGCTTCGGGTCGGCCGAGGTCGTAATTCCTCAGCCGGAACAGCAGGCGATTTGCGAGCGAATCCTTCCGAGTCCACTCGTCCCACGCCGCCAACTTCTGGGAATCGACAGTGAAGCCTTGCGCCTGAGCCGATCGATGCGACCACAGCAGGAACGGCACATGATGGCACGACATGCAGGCGTAACCTTCCATCCAGGCGACTCCGTCCTTTTCCAGGAAGGGAAGGCTGCGTGACACGGCATCCCGAATCGCAGTGTCGTTGACTTGCGCCGGATCCTCGGCCCAAGCCATGGCGCTGAGGGTACCGAAGCAAAACAGGGTCACAAAGATCACGCGGGTCATGCTGAACCTCACTCGTTTGACGGTGACGCTTCCGAGTCTTGAGAATTGTCGAACAAGCTGCGTGCCACGTCTGTCGACAATCAAGAGAGTCAGTCGACAGTCTACTGCCATTCAACGGGACTATGAACCCACGTCCGCAGCGTGCCTGCCGTCTGGGTCGTATTTCGGGATGGCCAGAAGAAGACTCTCGTGCGAGATTCTGACCGCCGAGTCCACCCCGGTGCATCATCGGTAAGCTCTGCAATCTTGATTGGACGGGCAGCGACTTCACTGCAACACTTGAACGGTATCTTGTCGCCGCCAATTCTTAAACTTCAGCCCTTCGGCCCTTCGGTCCGACACACCGGAGGCAGTTTCCGGCACGTAGACGTTCTGGAACTGCCAACCGCAGATTTTAGAATCAACTATTCAAGGCTTGTAACGGAGGTGCGGCGATTGGTCGACAACCAGTGAGATGAATGACTTAAGTTAGATCATGCCGAGTAAGAACATGTACGCCAAACCCGGAACGCATGGCGTGGCACCGATGCACCGTGTGGCTAAATCTTGCCACTAACTGGAGCTTTCCTCCCCTTCGCGAGCAGCAACCATGCTGAAAGCAGGGTGAGTGGAAGTGTGAACCACGAATACGGCGCGATGGCAACATTTGTCACCCATGTTGGAGTGACCTGGGTTATTCGAAGGGCGCCGAAGTCAGATGCGATTGAATACATCATTTCAGGAGTTGCGGCATACTGCTGCTCGTCTCGATGAGTCAGGCTGCGCACCCAAAGCCCCATGAACCCACACGCTGCCCCAAGCAGCAGCATCCCAAGCTTGCGTCGTAATGGCCGAAAGAAGTCACGCTGGGGTACGCTTCCTGTTGCCAGGAGGATCGGTGACAATCGCGCAGTCACCAGAACTCACGAGCAACATCATGTGCGGATTCTTTTGCGGATGGAAACGGAAAGCGGGCATAGTGACATTGGTGATGGCGTGCCTACTGGCGGCCGAGTGGATCCGAACGCAATTCCTCCAACAGGAGGTGACATTCACGTTGCACGATCGACGCCATAAGATTCTCACTTTCCATGGCGGCTTTCTGTGGCTCTGTGAAGATGGTTTGGCAGGTCATGCCCCGAAAATATGGACATTGAGTTTCTTGTCCTTCATAATTCCCTTGACCATCATGTCCGCATGGCTGCTTCTGAGCAAGACACGGCAGGCACCGAGACTGCCCACAGCGTGACGCTCGTGCCGCAGACCTGCCACGTCGCGCGAGTTCATCGACCAGTGTGGATTGGCTGTGGCCATGGCAGATGCCCCGCCCGCCAATCACTAAGTGGTCCCGGCCATTGATTCGGATGCGAGTCTGACCACTGCACGAATGAAGTAGGCGCGATTTCGAAGAATCTTCGGCATCGTGCGGCCCCAAAAGGTTGGTGAAAGCGATTGCTTCCACGCCGCACTGCCGGCGGAAGTGGCAAAAAGAGTGGAAGTCCACTGATTTTACTGGCACTTCCAATAGTGGCAGACAATCACAACTCGCGATTCGGCCATCAGTTAAATCAAATCGGGATGACAGGATTCGAACCTGCGACTTCCTGGTCCCAAACCAGGCGCTCTAGCCAAGCTGAGCTACATCCCGTGATGCGGGCACAGTCTAGATGGCATCGTGATGTGCGTCAATGAGGATTGAAATTGCCAACCTGCGAAGTGGACAAATCTGCAATTCGATCTGCTGGGCCTGATGCGGACCGCCCCCATCGTTTCCGCTCCAGAGCTATTTTGAGAGATCTCACCCAGTTCGACTGTGGGGGGGGGGACGCCGACCACAGCCACTCGGACGACTTTCTGCTATTGCACCTTCGCCTGGTCGACCTCGTACTTCACCTTCAGGTAGAGCGTGAATTGAACGACCGGTTCCGTGATCACCGGATTGATCACGTCGTCGAAACCATCGGCGTCCAGTCCGTTGTAATAGAATGTGCGGCTCTTCCGGGCCTGCTGAACGGTGTATTTTTGACGAATGGAATTGCTGTTGATCACTTCCGATTCGGCGGCGGTGTACGACTCGTACAGGTCGGTCGGGTAATGAATCGCGGACCGATCAGCGTAGATTTGCATCGGCTGAAGCAATTTTACTCCCAGAAGTCGTCCGTACCGGCCTTTCTTTTGGTCAAGGACGCGCGATGCGGCTTCTGCCAGCTTGTCCTGGATCTTGTTCAAATCCTTGACGATGTAATCGACTTTGACCAGATCGAAGATCTGTGCCCGTGACGCCGCTGTGATCAGCTTGTCGAGCAAGTGTCGATCGGAGTAGTGAATCGAGACGTTCTTTTTCAGTTCAAATCCGACCAGCTTTTCTTTGGCAATATCGCCCTCCACAGTAAAGCCGTAAGTTTTCGTTTGCGCAATGAAGTCGATGAAAACGGCATCACCCGTGATTCCAAGAGCTTTGACGTCGCCCACGAAGGTTCTCAGTATTTCGTCCGATTTCTGAGCGCATTCCTCGACCGTTTCTGCATCTGCGGAAACCGCGAACACGGCGACGTATTCGTCCGCTTTGACATTCATCATGACGTTCGCTTCCAGAAAGGTTGCGGTGCTCGTCGGCGGGTGATCATCTTTAGAAATCACTCGACGGGCTCGCTGGTTCTGTTCCAATCCGGCACGCCCGCCGGTCTGACCATAGCCGGCATTGCCGCCAACTTGAGCGATCAAACAGGCTGTCGTCGAGAGGACGAACAGGCTGACCAGAGCAATCGATGTTCTTGTCATCTTTGGCAGCTCCAATTTGCGAAAACGGTTGCGACACGAAGACCCGCTGGATCGTCCACTTTAACGGTGAGCGTGTCGAATTACTTACTGGATGTTGAAGAGACGATTGACGATCCGCGATGCGTCTTGGATAGAATTGTGGCAAATCGATTGAGAGGGATGCACCATTGATGCGACGACTGTGGAAACAGCGATTTATGCGGTGGACGACGTATGCGACGATCGTCATCACGCTGATCGTATCCGTAGCCTCTTGCAATTTCGGGATCACATCGGGTGGCGAAGTACTGGCGTAAGTTGGTATGGCACGTGAATGCCATCCCGTGTGGCGGGACCTGGCACTCCGCCGGATCTACGAAGGACAACGGGTCGACGACGTGATCGAGCGAACCAAGCCCGTTTGCGTCGTGCGACATGGACGATTCGTCGAAATCGCGTATCAGGATCCGCTCTCTTTCAGCGGGGTCCATATGGTGGCGATGGATGACAAACTCGTTCGTGCCATGTCGCTAAGCTGCAAGTGGGAGCACACGTTTTTCAATTCCATGTCGGACGAGGACGATCAGCAGATGCACCTATCGTACGAGACAAATCAGCGCACAGTTCAGTACGATGGAAAGACCGTTGTGAAGCCTTGAATTTCAATTTCGCGTGGGGATCAGTCCCAACGCGATCCTCTGCGAATCCGGAGCTTGCCGTGGCGCGTTCAGTCTTGCCGTTTTTGATGTTCGAAGGTTCGGCGGAAGCTGCGATGAAGCTTTATGTCTCGTTGTTCCGGAATGCCGAGATCAAGCAGATCGAGCGATACGGCCCCGGAGAACCAGGCAGAGAAGGAACGGTCAAAAGGGCTGAGTTCACTGTCGCAGGGCAAAGCGTGATATGCATTGACAGCCCCGTGAAACATGGGTTCACGTTTACTCCGTCGGTGTCGTTGTTCGTCGAATGTGAAAGTGAAACCGAACTCGATGACCTATATCGCGACCTCTCCCAAAATGGCGGGGTGCTGATGCCGCCCGCAAATTACGGGTTCAGCACAAAGTTTACGTGGCTCAACGATCGTTTCGGTGTTTCCTGGCAGCTCAACTTCCGGTGACCTCACGTGGCCGCGTTCGGAATGTACGAACACCCGGTTGGAAATACGACAACTACATATTCGGAAAACTGGCACAATTGACGCGAATTCGATGGAGTCCGACCCACTGCGTATTCTTTGGCGATCGCAAGAATTGACGAATCATTCCCCTTGAATGTCTGGTGAATTCTTCTAGCCTGAGCACGTTCAATCTGGCAACTTCCGTATTCACATCTCTAACTAAGGGGGCCACGACGTGAAGTATCTCGGAAAGTGCTTTGGTTTTCTTGCTGCTGCGGTGTTGAGTTTGGTTGTTCCAGGCTCGTTGCAAGCCGACTTGTTCTCGGACGACTTTGAGAGCGGTTCTCTGTCTGCCACCAATTGGGTCACGATCCATTCGGGCGTCGTCTCCCTGGATCCGACGAATGCCAGCAATCATGTGCTGGACTTCAACAGCCGCGATGCCGGTGGTGATACTTTTTCAGCCACGTTTACGATTTCAACGCTGGGAGTCTACGACTTCTCGTTCGATTACCTGGGAACAGCGCGAGATTCGGCTGGGTTCGCCGGACTGTATGGTCCCTGGGGAGAGAACTGGGTTGCGGGAGCTTCACCTTATCCCGCTGCTGTGTTATTGACGAACGATGGCGCTTGGCACACGTATCACATCGCGTTTACGACCGCTGCCACCGCGGGTTCAACGACGGTCGGTGTGAAGTTTGAAAACTGGCAAGGGGGCGGTTCGTCCGTTAATACGGCCTTCTTCGACAATGTCGACGTTCGACAAACAGGAACGGTTCCCGAACCATCTTCCTTGGCGTTGCTGGGGTTGGGTAGTCTGGGCATCGCGGCGGCCGCGTTTCGCCGTCGTCGAAAGGCGATTGCTTGATCACGATAGAGTATTGACTTGAGTCTCTACGTAGCGGACGGTCCACCTGGACCGTCCGTTTTGCATTTACGTTTTGCATTCAGTTGTGCGGTTCGTTGTGGCGTACACTGTGTGGCGCCACGGTGAACCACAACTCCTGTTTCCGTGTCGGATGGGTCGCTTATCAAACGGACGGAGTCACGACACTGAGATTAATCACGAAACGCACCAGAAGGATGGAGCTGGCCAAAGAGACGGTCGAGATCTGCGAGCGCGGCAATTACCAATCGCTCGATGGAGCTGAAATCGAGATTGGAAACTCGATTCGCGCCTGCCTGGAATCAACGCGGTTCTACCAACCGGATGAATTGAAGGAACTGACTCGAAAAGTACTCACGCAATCGAGCAGTGCGGGGTTTGAAACCCGGATTGAAGTTGTCAACGAGACGGCGATTTCTGGAATTGCCCGGTTAATGAAGGACGTGGTTGCTCCGATTGCCGCTCTGAATTTTGCCTCTGCAAAGAATCCGGGGGGGCGGATTCTTGAATGGCAGTCACGCTCAAGAAGAATCGTTGGCGAGAAGTTCTGCACTGTATCCATAGTTGCTGCGAGCGAGGACGTTCTACGAGCAACATCGAGCGTCGCCGTCACTGCTTTATTCTGACGCGATGGTCTGGTCACCGCGCTGCCCCGTTTTCCGCAAAGACGACGGCGACCTCCTCGACGAACCGCATCTGGCGACCTTTATCACGAGTCCCGCGCCGAACGCGGGTGCCGCTGGAGACACACGTCCAGACGAACTGCCGCAGATCCGGGATGTCCTGCGTCAGCGGGCGGAGTATGTGCTGGCCCTCGCGGCGTCGCACGGATACAAGCGTCTGGTGCTCGGTGCGTGGGGGTGCGGCGTCTTTCGGAATGACCCGCAACTCGTGGCGAATGGTTTGCACATCACCTTCGGAACGCCTGGGACGGTCATTTTATCGAGGTCGTTTTCTCGGTGTTTGACCGGTCGACATCTCGCGACACTTGTCGAGCGTTTGAGCAGGCATTTGAGTAAGTCGCCTGTCCAGAAACGGAGAATTGACGGCAATTGTCCGACATTTGAGCCTGCACGGATTGCGCATCTGCTGTGCGCCAGTTCGAGTTCCGTCGATTTCTTGAGACAAATTGGCTGATCTTGATCGGTTTTTTTGATTGTTCTAGCATCCCGCCCTCTCCCATCACAATTTCATTTCATCAGCTACAGGCCACGTCTCGTGGAAGTGCTTCGCACTCGTATCCGCTGCGTGTGGTGCGTCCGTCTGTTGACGGTCGCGCTGTTACTGCATGGTCAGACGTCGGTGTTTGTCAGTTTCGCTCAGGCCCAATCGCCCGAGAAGGCCCGCTATCGTGCCTACGAATTGAAGCACACGCAGGCCGAGAATGCCGCGGCGACATTGACCGAGATGTTGAGCGAATTCAGCGACGACATCGACATTGTCACTGACAACAGATCGAATCGTCTGCTGTTGAGTGGCCCTGACAACGTGCAGCAGTTGGCCGCCAAGATCCTTAAGCGATTCGATCAACCGCCTGCCGCCGCGAAACCTGCCGCGACCGAGCCTGTCGTCAAAGCGTATTCGTGTCCCGCCGAAAAAGTATCGACTGTCGTAACCAAACTGCGACAGAAGTACGGACCAGCGGGAATCAAAGTCGTGGGTGATGCCGTCGGAGAACGGTTCCTGGTTCTCGCGCCACCAGAATCGCATCGTGAGATCGAAGGATTTGCTGAACAAATCGCATCGGATTCTGCATCGACTGAAACTCGTACACGCCGTGAAACGCCGGTGGAACCTCCTGCTACTCTCGCTGGCAACGAAACCGGCGTCGCACGTTTGACCTCGTCGAAGAAGCGATCCAATGCATCACAAGACGTCGCCAATGATGCCTTCTTGAACAGGCCGAAAACAAACGGAAAGAGCAAATCGGATTCGGGCGATCCGTGGCAAGGCAAACCAGCAACCGAGCCCACCGCCCCGCGCGACATCCGACAAGTTGCCACTACGGATCAGTCGGACGACGAGAACTTTGTCGCTGTTCAACAGCGTGAATTCGATTCGATCTATCCCCTGCTTAAATCGCTGTTCCTAACTCAACTGAAACCGGTTGGTACGGGCAGCAAGAAACTGCGGCTGACGAATGCGGCCGGGGCGTCACTCGAAATGTCGTTCGACCGCAAACGGCAGGGGATCGTGTTAAGTGGCGATCCAAAACTGTGCGATCAGATGGGTCGAGTGATCCGGGGGTTGGACGCGTCTGCAGAGGAATCCGACGACGGTATTCAAGTTCTGCCAGTCAAGGGAATGAGCCTCGAAACGATTGATCAGATCCACAAGGCAACGCAATCGGAAACTCCTGCGGTCGAAATGCCGCGTGAAACGACGAAATCGAATAAAAACTCTCGCAGCAAGTCGAGCGTCATCGCGGCGAATCATCAAGTCGAACAACGTCGCTTCGACTCGATTCAACTGGTCGCAGGCCAGGACACGCCAGCGGCACCCGGTGACCCAGATCCTGATGCCGCAGCGGTGGAAGATCAGGCCGGACAACTGGATCAGCCACGACGCAAGTTGGGCGCCGATCTCGAGGTCGAAGTTCTGCCGGAACTCGATGTCATCATTCTGCGCGGCAACAAAGCCGACGTTAAAGAAATGACTCGTATCCTGAAGGAACTCGAACGTCTGAGCGTCGAAACCGAGCCGACGGTCGAAATCTATCCCTTGCAGCATGTCCGCGGAGAATCGCTGGCGAGCCTGATCGAAAAAATCACGATGGACCTGACAGGTGGGCTACGCGGGAAAGTCACAGTCACCCCCTTGGTGAAACCCAATGCGCTGCTCATCATCGGTTGGGGGGAATCGGTGACCTCGGTTCGTCAACTGATTGAAAAACTGGACAAGCCGGTGACGCCCGGCACGCAGTTCCAGGTCTTTCGACTGAAACACGCCGACGCCACGGCAACGCGCACCGCCGTCCAGGATTTCTTTACTCAACGGACTGCGTCCGGTACCGCGGCAACTACGACGACCAACGTTGGGCTTGCACCTCGGGTTCAAGTCACTGCCGATGTACGGACTAACTCATTGATCATTCAGGCAGCGCCACGAGAATTGCTTGAGGCGGCAGAACTGGTCGAACAATTGGACGTTCCCGGCGGTGAAGTCGTTCACCAGGCGCGCGTCTTCCGATTGAAAAACACGCTCGCGACCGACATGGCCACGGTGCTGCAGACGGCGATTGATGCAGCGCGCGGTAAGGAAGGTGCTTCTTCCAGCACGACCGGTACGCAAAAGTCTTCGATGCTGGAATTCCTGTCGATCGATAGCGAGGGCCACCAGGTTCTGAAGTCGGGAGTTTTAAGTGATCTGAAGATCACACCCGAACCACGGACGAATTCGCTGATCGTGTCGGCACCGGCCGACAGCATGGAACTAGTCGCTGCATTGATCAAACGATTGGACGAATCGACGGCGGAAGGAGCTCAGATCAAGGTCTTCCGCGTGATCAACGGCGACGCAACCAGCCTGGTTCAAATGCTGCGGTCGTTGTTGCCTCCACCAACCGGACCGCAAGGATCACCTCAACTGGCAGGTGCACGAGATGAATCGGCGCTGGTTCCGGCACGGTTCTCGGTCGATCTGCGAACGAACAGCATTATCGCTACGGGATCGACCGGCGATTTGAGAATTGTCGAAGCGTTGTTGTTGCGGCTCGATCAGAAAGATATCGAGCAGCGAAAGAATATGGTCTATCGATTGAAGAACGCTCCGGCACCAGCGGTGGCGAAAAGCATTAACGATTTCCTGCGCAGTGAACGAACAGTTCAACAGGCGGCGCCCGGTGCGATCAGCCCGTTCCAGCAGATTGAAAGCGAAGTGGTTGTCGTTCCCGAACCGGTTGGCAATTCGCTGATCATCAGCGCCACACCTCGGTTCTTTGACGACATCGAAAAGCTGGTCGAAAAACTGGATGCTCAACCTCCGCAAGTCATGATTCAAGTCTTGATCGCGCAGGTCTCGTTGAACAATACGAACGAATTCGGTGTGGAACTGGGTTTGCAGGATTCGCTGCTGTTCGACCGCAGCCTGCTGGGAAGCCTGGTGACGACGACCAGTACCTCTCAAACTTCGACACCGGCCGGTATCGTCACCTCGACTGCAACCAACATTCTAGGGGCCACGAATACGCCTGGTTTTGCCTTCAACGGCGCACCACTTGGAAACAGCGGTAGCACTCAGTCGCTGGCGACTGCGAGCGATGTTGCAGGTCAAGCCGTTTCGAATTTTGGCGTGGGTACGACGAGTCCGACGCTCGGCTATGGCGGCTTGGTGCTGTCGGCCAGCAGTGAAAGTGTCAGCGTACTGATCCGAGCACTACAGCAATCCAGCCAATTGGAGGTTTTGTCACGTCCACAAATCCGTACGCTGGATAATCAGCCTGCCTTCATTCAGATCGGCCAGCGCGTTCCGCGCGTCAATTCCGCCCAGGTCAATCAAATTGGTTCGGTGAATGGAATCACGCTGGAAAACGTCGGTCTGATTCTGGGAGTCACCCCGCGGATCAGTCCGGAAGGGATGGTGGTCATGGAGGTCGATGCCGAGAAATCGGAAGTCGATCTGATTGATCCAGGCATTCCCATTTCGGTTTCGAATTCCGGCCAGATCATTCGTTCGCCCATCTTCAACATCACGACAGCATCGACAACGGTCAGTGCGAACAGTGGTGAAACGATCATCATCGGTGGACTGATTACCAAGAACACGAACAGTACGCACCGGCGCGTCCCTTATCTGTCGGACGTTCCGGTCCTGGGACAACTGTTCCGCTACGACAGCCTGAACAATCAACGTTCCGAGCTGTTGATCATTCTGACTCCGTACGTCATTCGCGGCCCTGAAGAATCAGCCAGGATCAAACGCGAAGAAGTGGCCCGGATGCACTGGTGTGCCGGCGACGTGTTTGACATCTATGGTCCAGGGATCATTGACGACAAGTGTCCGCCTCTCACTGACCGCGAAGTTCCTGTCATTTATCCCGATTCGAATCCCCGTGGAACGATTGAACCACCGCCTGATTTTCCGTTGCCACCCGCTCCGGACCAGGAACTGCGCGGTCAGGATCCTAAACGCGGCCGCACAAGTACTGCGAAGAGTAAGAAACCTGGATTGTTCTCCATGTTCTCAGACAAAAAACGCGAATAGCGGTGACATCCTCCGGACTGAAACACGAGACGCTCGTCGAGACCAATGCAATATACTGACGATGAACAGAGCTGTATGAAGGCTGCCAGTGGATTGAACAAATCCATCTGTCGGTCACGCTTCGGTCGCGGCCCCGACGGGGTGACATTTGCGCCGATTGCCGCATCGTGGTTGTTCATATTCGCGCTGTGCCTGGTCTGCGGTTGCGCGAGTTTCGATCTGAACAGGAACATTCCGTGGATGGATTCTGACAGCGTGACGGCGCAGCCCGCGCGGATCACCACGCTTTGGTCACATACGGTCCTGAACCAACAGGGCAAACGCAGTGTTCGCGGATTTGGTGGCCGGATCATGTTTCACGGCAAAGAAGGGGACAAGTCGGTCAAGGTTCAGGGGTCGCTGATCATCTATGCCTTTGACGAAACGACGCATTCCAAGTCGGCTCCCGACCGCAAGTTTGTCTTCACGGCGGAACAATTCGAAAGCCACTACAGCAAATCGAAACTGGGGCATTCTTACAGCGTGTGGCTGCCTTGGGATGAAGTCGGTGGTCCCCCGCGCCGCATCAATCTGGTCGCTCGATTCGAACCGACGGACGGTCCGATGATCATGTCGGACAACGCAATTCAACTATTGCCGGGCATTTCGCCGGATGACAAAGAATCCCCTGATCAGAAACCGGACGAGGACGAATACGATCCAGTCCCGACGAATAATAGTATTCAACAGGCGGGTTATCAGAAATCAGCGTCGACCAAGCCAGTCGGAAAAGAGCCCCGACAATTGAATCATCACGAGACCGAAACGATTGAACTGCCGCCCAGTTTCAGTCGGCGTCTGGGCTCGGCCGCGCAGTACATTCCCACCAAAACGCTGAATCAACAAGACGTCGATTTCAGCGACCCCGAACCGCAGCCCGCCTCAACGACTCGCAAGCCGAAGGAAGGGCAGACGACATCGAGGTTAAACGAAGCGCAAGAATCGGACAGCACTACTGATCGAGCGACGAATTCGCAGAAGGCGCTTAAGGAGCGACAGAAAGAACTTTTAGGTCATTTTGGACGGCGGAAATCCCAGGTTCAAAAAGCATCACCTGCTCGATCAAAGCTCGAGCCTCCGCAGAGCTCACCTGTCCTTCGAGTCGAACAGTCGACCCTTCCACCGTCATCGTCAATTGCAGATGCGGATCCAGTTGAGTCAGACGCGTCTTCTGATCGTTCAAGTTTGCGCTGACGATCTCTGTCTGACGTGGAACAGGGCGGAAGCCGACCATCAGTCTGGGTTCGTACATCCTGCTTCGCGCAGCGGACGTTCGTGGCGGATTCAAAACTGTCTCCGGGACACGACGTTCGAATACTTCCATGGCGGCGGGTTGAGTGCCCAAGGTGTCCAGCAACTGCGGTCCGCCAACCTGCCGTGTCGGATTACCGACGTCCTTACCGACGAAGTCGCCCGAGGTTCGATTCTGGCGCAGGAAACGCGATGCACTGTTGATGCTTGGCGGAGCCGTTGCCCCCGTGGGCTGTCCGGGAACTCCGGATCCAATTCCGGGTGCCGGTACAGGGCCACCCAGACTGCCGCCACCGGGATTCGTTTGGGGCTGAAGCGACTGCCCAAAAGTCCGCGGACCGAACATCTGCGCCTGACAACTTCCGCTCAGGATGGCACCAGCCACGAATACGTTCGCAATGATGATTAAAGGTCGCATCTGTTGCCCTTTGCACACGTTCCATCTGGACAAACCAGGCGGGCTTTAACGGCAATATCAATGTCGAATTGCGCTTATTACTGTAGTATGGGGGCGAGAAGCTCGAAAAGCAGCTTCCAGCCTCCCGAAAAAGAATTCGGAACGTTTCGCCTTTGAGCTTAAATCCGATGCCCGTTCGAACCACGATCCGGCATCAATTGTCACGCCCGTTTGGCAAGAAGGCCGATCTCCTGTTGACTGGACAGAATCGAGCTGCGGCAAAGTTCGGATTAACGCCTGACACAGACTCGTGTTAGGCGATTGTCAGATGGTTTTTGGAGCGACTACCTTGGATCGCAAGCAGCTTTCTTTGATTGTTCTCACGTCGCTCGTTGGTGTGACCTGTGTGACTGAACCGGCGGCACATATCACCCTGTTTGCCCAAGAGGCCACCCAATCGGCGGCCGAGGTGAGCTACATTCGGCTCGCCGATCCGAAAACGGCCGAGGCGTTGAAACTGACAGATGAACAGCGTCTGAAGGTCGCAGACTTGATGGCGCAGCGGGCCAACGAGCTTGGCAATGCCGCACCCACAGACAGAGCCGGGGTTCTGGCGCGATTTGAAAAAGGCCTTTCGGATGTTCTGACAGATGAACAACGCGCGCAACTCATCAAGCAATCCTCGGACCTGCGGTTGAAGTTCAATTTTCGTTTCCAGCGGTGGGCAGAAGTGCTGGATTGGTATGCCAAGCAATGTGACCTGTCGCTGGTGATTGATGCACCGCCGCCGGGAACATTCAACTACTCCGATACCAAGGACTATTCACAGGTCGAAGCGATGGACCTGTTGAACAGTGTGTTGTCGACCAAGGGTTACACTCTAATCCGCCGCGACCGGATGCTGCTGGTCATCGATCTCCAAGAGGGACTTCCCGAGGGTCTGATTCCGCGCGTGGAAATCGCTGACTTGGACAAACGCGGCAAGTTCGAGATTGTCAGTGTCATCTTTCCGCTGGGCGATCTCGATCCCGCCGCAGTGAAGACAGAGATCACTCCTCTCTTGGGGACCTTCGGAACCAGTGTCTCGTTGCCGCTGACCAAACAATTGCTGGTGACAGACGCAGCGGGTGTCATTCGCGCGATCAGTGCGGTGATCGCGTCGATGCCGAAAACGCCTGCCACGACGGCCACCGCCGCAGCGCCACCGGAATTGGCGGTCTTCCCAGTCAGTGCCGCGGATGCGAAAGTTGCGGAAGAAGTGCTGGTCAAGATGTTTCCTGCCGCCAAAGTCGTGGCGGATATCAAGGCACAACAGATCAATGCGTTCGCAACTCCGACAGAACTTGCTGCGATCAAGGGAGTTGTCGAGCAGATGCAGGCTCACAACCCGCCGGACAAGAAGCCTCGCCTCGAGGTCTATCCGGTGCGGACTCCGAACTCCGCTCAGTTGGTTGCCAATCTCGCACTCGTTGCACCGCTGGCTCGCATCACATTTGACGCGCGGGAACAGCAGATCGTGGCGTTTGGATCACCCGAAGATCAGGCCAACTTGAAAGCCTCCATCGAGAAACTCTCCGCAGGTGGCACGGTCGAACAGAATCGCCAGATGGAGATCTATCCGCTTTTCAAGGCCGATCCGACTTCAACCGTGACTCTGCTTCAAGCGATTTTGCCGCAAGCTCGATTCACCGTCGATCCGCAGACGCGGCGCCTGGTTGTTATTGGATCGCCTGACGATCAAAAAGCGATCAAGGCCATTCTTGAGCAACTGCAGTCGACGACCCCAGGTCCAGAGACTCAGACATTGCAGTTCTATCCGCTTGAACGATCACTACCGGCGACCGCCATCACGACGCTGACGACGTTAGCCCCCAAGGCTCAAATCGTTGCCAATACCGATGGTCGACAATTGCAGGTTCTGGCAAACACCGCCGACCATGCGGTCATCAGGTCGAATCTGGACGAACTGCAAAAGGGATTGTTGCCGCCAGAAAAACGATTGCTCGTCATCTATCCCGTCACGGCGATTCAGCGAACCCGTTTCCGATCGGTCATGCCCTCGCTGACCACAGATTTCCCTGATATTCGGATTGTTCCCGAAACAGACCCGACGGAAGTCGCAATCTGGGCCAAAGTATCGCAACACGAGATCCTCAGGACCTTGATGGAATCGATGAAGTCCGACGTGGCTGATGAAGCACGGCCGCAACTGGTCATACATCCCTTGCGTGAGGCCGATCCGACAACAGCAATCTCGATCCTGAAAAGCCTGGTTCCCGCGGCAACGGTGTCATTGGACGCCGTCAATCGACAAGTCGTGGCCATCGCTACGACGGACGATCAGGCTGCCATCAAAGCTAGCCTGGAAAAGCTGCAACCAAACGAGATGGGACGCGATGCCCCTGTCGTTCGGTTCTATCCTTTGGAACAACCGTTGCCAGCCACGACGATCGCAGCATTTGCGAAACTGGTTCCCAAAGCCACGGTCACATCCGATACCGAGGGGAAATGGCTGCAAGTGGTGGCGACGCAGGTCGATCATCGACTGGTGAAGAGCAACCTCGACGAAATCGTGAGCAGTCTTCCGTCGGCAGAGAAACGAAAGTTGGTCGTCTATGCGGTCACGCCGGCTCAGCGATTGCGATTTCAAACATTGTTGCCGACGCTGACAGTCGACTTCCCAGACATCCGTACGGTCGCTGATGCAGGGATGAACGAGATCTCGATCTGGGCCAAGCCGACTCAGCATGTTGTTCTGAAAGGTGTTCTGGACGAGTTGAAGCGCGAAGTGCCCGCCGACGAAAAGAATCGCCTGGTTTCGTATCCGTTGAAGTTTGCGGATCCCACCGCCACTTCGACCGCGCTGCAACTGTTGTTTCCGGGTGCCAAGATCACCGTTGATGCGACGACCAACCGCCTGCTGATCTGGACGCGGCCTGATGATCATCCCGCGATCAAACAGGCCATTGATGAACTTGATGGCGAAAAGCTGTCCGAGAATCAAGAAAAGGTCAGCGTATATCCGGTACCCGAAATCGACTTGGATGTCGCTTTGGGTTTGCTGCAGGGGATGTTGCCGAAGGTGAAAATGCTGAAGGACACCAAGGCCAAAACGATCGTGGCCTGGGGCAGGAAAACTGACCAGTTGCTGATCGAGCGTACGTTGAACTCGATGCGCTCGTCGGCGGATGGCGACCAGAAAGCTCGGCTGAAGATCTATCCTGCCGGACGGGTGAGCGCGAGCAGCATGATCGATGTCCTGCGTAGCACGCTTCCCAACGCCCGCTTGGCTATCGACCCGAAGACAGGAGGATTGGCCGCGCTGGGTACCGCGGCCGATCACGCCGAGATCCAGTCGGCGCTCTCACAGATGAACGACTTGGGAACCATTCAGCACGCGCGGTTGGCTACGTACACCCTGTCCAAGATTCGCGGATCGTCCGCCGTCACACTGTTCGGGCAGGCTGTTCCGGAAGCGCGGGTCTCGGTGGGACAGGACCCAACACAATTGATCGTCTGGGCCAAGAACGAAGATCACGCAGCGATTGAACGGATTGTCGAACAACTGGAAGACGAGGCCGCCGCAACACCAGGTTTGGTCCCCAAGAGCTATTTCATCCGCACCATTGCCGCTGCGACAGCGATTCCGCTATTCAACCGCGTGGTTCCGAAAGCCGTCCTGAATCCCGGCACTGACCCGAATCGCTTGATCGCATTTGCCTCGCCCGCCGATCACGCCGTCATCGACCAGGTGATCAAGCAACTGGATGTCGAACATGGGCCGGGCACGTCGATCGAATTCTATGACGTCTTCCGAGTCGATGCCGACGCGGCTTTGCGCCTGGTGCAGGCGGTGCTTCAGAAACATCCGATCGGCACATCGGTGGCATTGATTCCAGGCACCAATCAGCTTTATGTCGAAGCACGCCCTGATCAGCATGAAATGATTCAGACCGCACTTTCACGTCTGAAGACCACCGCCGAATCAGGGTTGGAGGTCTTCCAGCTTGATATCGTTGATCCGATTGCCGCCGAAAGCATGATTCGCCGCATGTTCAGCGGGACTCGGCTGAATGCGCCGATCGTTGAACCCGACGGAGCGACTCAGAAGTTGTATGTTCGCGGAACGAAGGACCAGATTCAGCGCGTCCGAGAGTTGCTCGAAAAGATGGGTGAGACAAGTCTGTCAACCGGCACGGGGACATCAAATCGACGAGTTCGCGTGATCCCGTTCAACGGTGATACGGAAGCTGCCATTCAAGAGATCCAAAGAATCTGGCCCAAACTTCGATCGAATGAACTACGTGTCATTCCGACGGACAGTCTGAAATCGAATCAAATCCTGCCACGATCTATCAAGGACTCGAAGAGTTCCGATGCGAAGGAGGATTCCGGAACAAAAGTCGATGTGCCCCTGGCTCCGGTCCCTGACAAGCTGCCTGCAAACTCGGACGGGGGCAAGCCCGACGCTTCGCAGAATCGTCCCAAGATTGATGATCAGAAGACTCGCACGCCGAAGCCAATTTTCACTGGTCGCACGCCAGCCGAATCAGGGATCACACTGGCACAGGCAACGGATAAACCTGAGTCGGCACCTGCCGACGACAAGAACGCCGCGCCCATTGTGATCATGCCTCGCGACGGAACCATTACGTTGTTTTCTGATGATCCTGATGCGCTGGATCAGTTAGACAAGCTATTGCGGGCTGTGTCACCGCCTTCGGAAGTCGGGGGACGCGGATTCGCCGTCTATGCATTGAAGTATGCCGGTGCCACATCGGTCGCCGAGACTGTCCGACAGTCACTGAGGATTCAGAACTCAACGGGCGGCAGTCGCTTTGGCCAGTCGGGTCCGACGGTTGTGGCGGATGAGCGATTGAATGCGATTGTCGTTCATGCCAGCCGAGCAGATCGAGTGGCGATTGAGCGACTGATCGAGACGCTTGATTCGTCCGAGATTCAGGACTCGTTTACATCCAACAAACCTCGACGCGTCCCCGTCAAGAACGGGTCTGCCGCGCAGATCGAACAGGTGTTGCGACTGGTCTATAAGGCGCAGCTCTCGACGGGAGGTGGCCGCAAGGAACTTCCAATTCCCAGTGGCCTCGATCCACAGATCGCTGCAACCCTGCAACAGTTGAACGCGATGAACACGGGGCCGTTGCTGACACTCAGCGTTGATGACGCCACCAACGCCATCGTGATCATGGCGCCCACGACCTTGGCCGAGCAGGTAACAGCGTTGATCGAAGAATTGGATCGAGCCGCACTGACCGAGAACTCGCAGACGACGAATATCATTTCGACCCAACGAATGAGTTCAGCGCGTGCACAGAAGGTACTCAACTTGATACTCGAGAAGTCGCGTCGACAAGGTAAACGCTAGTGCGTGTCGCACGGACGTTTCGCGTTGGAACATGGGTTAGCCGCTATGGATTTAGGCCCGCGCGACACTGAAAACTTGATGCGATCTACTAGTTCCTCGCGGGCTTCGGCAGTTTACCGCCCGCATTCTTTTCAGCAGCCCACCACAGATTCCAGGTTCGTCTGTCGTAACCGAAGTTCTGTTGAGTGAGCGAACCCAACGCACCCAGCACCTCAGAATTGAAGTGCTCGACATTGACGGTCACCAGTTTCTTTGGTGGCGGATCGCTCGGCGGCGCCATGATCGGTGGCGGAACCTGTCCGGTCCGGACAGCGTTCATGAGGCCTGGTGGCAAACTCGGGGAACTGGATCCGAATCCGCCATCGGTCGTGAAACTGTAAGTCATGTTGTTGGGGACATCCATGGCCACTTGATAGTGATGAGTCGTGACCAGTGCATCAATCAGCGGTCCCACCGCATTTCGATCACCCATCTTTCCCAATGCTGTTGCAGCACGGCAGACCACGGCGTTGTAGTCGCTGCGCAGGGCTTTGATGAATGCGGCCTGAGCGTGTTCGGTGTACTCATGCCCGATTCCATCCAGAGCGACTGAACGCACATCTTCGGATTCATCGAACAGTGCCAGTTTCACCAACCCAACGGCCGCTTTGCCGCCCGAGATCTTGATCAGCACGGCGACTGCCAACTTTCGAATGTCGACGCTGGGATCCTGGCCCAGGAATTTGATCACCGCCGGTGCCGCGTTCTGATCATCGAGCTCTTTCAATTCGCCGATCGCCTTGCGGCGGCGATCGTTACTTTCGCCTTTCAACCACGTATGCCAGACACGAACCTTCTGAAACCAGCCGCGTTCGCGTTCCAGTTCGTCGGTTGTTTTTTCGATCACTTCCAGTTCCTGTGACGTGATGTATTTGTTCTTGTATTTGACATACCCGCGCGACGCCATCAGTTCGTCGCGATCGATCCAGGCACCCTGATTCCAGACGCGACCCAGGGCCGTCTGAGCCTTGTCGTTGTCAGGCGCCAGTTCCGTCACGCGGACCAACTGAACTTCGCGCTGCTTCGACAAACCATGCTGACGACACCACTCGGCAAGTTCCCAGTGCGATTCCGCCGTGTCAGCGATCTGTCGAGCGCGCGTTTCGTACTCTTCCACGGTCAGTGATCGCATCGTGACGAACTGCGTCTGATCGCGGTCGATGACCACCGTCGCACCAGTCAGTGTCTCCAGCCGAATTCGTTCTTTCGTGTCCGACGAGTGAACGATCTTGCCACGCAGTTCACCACCATTCAGCAGTTTGACCAGATCGGCCCGTACGGCTTGCGGAGACAACACCAGCAGGCACGTCACGCA
>Ga0105238_10000402_pt1 | contig 46031 bp, 76 predicted proteins | sample KBSC34metaG_FD_81526 | JGI IMG/M metagenome (GOLD analysis project Ga0105238, IMG submission 81526) | Corn rhizosphere microbial communities from Kellogg Biological Station, Michigan, USA - KBS C3-4 metaG | ecosystem: Host-associated > Plants > Roots > Rhizosphere > Soil | place: Michigan, USA...
GAAACCGTCCGCCTGCCGGGCCGTGGGTGCCGCCAATGGCCGTAACCCGCTTTCCATCATTGTCCCGTGCCATAGGGTGGTGGGTGCCAACGGCGCTTTGACAGGCTTTGCAGGTGGTCTGAATGCCAAGAGCCATCTGCTTGGCTTGGAACGGAAATTTATCTGATTTCCATTCGCAAATGGCGCACCCAAGAGGGATACCTAAACCTCTTGGAATCAACAACTTACGTTGGATAACCCAGTCAACCCGACCCACGCTATTCTGCGGGGTTGCGGGGCTGATGGCTAACCTACAAAGGGCGCTGTACCTCCACTCGATCGGGCAACCGATTCTTCGGCGAATGGTGGAGTTTGGCAACAAGTTGCAGCGCAGTTTCGCGCCGCAACTCCTGCCCCTTACCCCCGCCGGGAAGGCGTCTTTCCAAGTGGAGGGTCAGTCTCCCTCCCGGTCTCCCTCGCTGACGCTGTGCTTGGGAGGATGGAAGAGGCCGAAAACCCCGGAAATACGGGGCGGCGGGAGCATCGCCGTTGGCCGGGAGGCTGATCTGTAAAAGTCCGCGCACGCACCCGCACGCGTACGCGCGTATGTACGCGCGCGCACGCGTGTACTTTTGGTCATCTGGACTCCCACGCTCCCTCACTGAGCTTAAACCCACGTAAAACCTTACTTTCTCCCTCCCATCTGTTCCTCCCACCTAAGGAGAGAAGAATGAAAAGCTCCCAAAAAGAACCGGAGTTTCAATTTGAAGGGCTGCTGCTGACCACTGGAGCGCCGTCGGACACGTTTCCCAATTTCTACCGCGATCATGTCCGGTATCAGGCGGGGACGCGCCTAGGTGCTGAGCAACTGAAGGCGGCCTATGAAGCGTGGGCGGACAAGCAAGACTTGCCGACCAGCTCTCCGCGCGAGGTTCGGCGGTTCATGGAATTGAACGGCCATCGTCATTCGAAGTCGAACACGGTCTTCTACCGTGATGCCGTGCTGGGCGACTTCGCGGGTCAGCCAGTGCCCGCGCGATCGATGCCGCTCGCTGACGGCCGCAAGGTGCGTGAGGCGGTCAGCGTGACGGTAGATGACCTGGACCAGATCATCACCGAGCTTCAGGCGATGCGCGCCCGCATGACCCGCATCAAGGCATCGCTCACGCCCAAGGGCACGAGCCGATGAGCGGGCGCGAAGGCGACGGCCGGGGGGTGGGTCAAAAGTCAGGAGGGGCTGACGCCCTATTACCGCCGTCCCTCTCATGCGCGGATTTTTTTCTTGGCGAGGTAAATTTTGACCTCTTCGGTCAGCCTATCGAGGGGTTCGATCGGGCTGGGGACGGCCGTCGTCATATCAAGACTGATGAAAACTCACGGAAAGTCAGTGAGTTAGCGTCATCTGGTTTAAGTAGGATGGAGATTGCTGCGGCAATTGGGATCGCGACATCCACTCTCTACGCCATTTATTTTCCTGAGCTTGGTGTGCGGGCGGGCTGCCCTGGTCGTCGCCGATTTCAGCCTAGCGACGCGGACCGGCGGACCGTCGCTGTCCTGCGGGCGGCCGGAAAGGCCCAGCGGGAAATCGCAAAGGCGTTGGGCATCTCGGAGCCGACCCTGCGGCTTCATTTCCCGCGCAGCTCGTGATCGACAATCAAGGAGATAGAAACATGCTTTTCGAACCAACCGTAGAACAGGCCGAACATTGCAACCTCGCGCAGCACGAGGTGATCGAGTTGATTAAGTTGCCCCGCGCGCGCGTCAGCGATTGCCTGCTTCTTTTCCGCACTCGCCTGGGCGATCCGCGCCAAGCGTTGCTGCCGCTGATGACGTGCTACATACCATTCATCGAACAACATCTCGATCAGGTCGAGCAGGAGTTGCGCCTCTCGCCGCTCAGGGTGAGACGAGGCGCGCGGCATGATCGCGGGAGCGTCAGCGCGTTGTGGGAGGATGGGTAGATTCCCCGCCTGCGGCGGGGAGATGGCGGCGAATGGATTCTATTCACCAGAATATTTCCTCTTGCCGTTCCCTTTCGGGTCTGGCAAAAGGCGTTCAGGTGAACACTTATCTGGGGTCGCTATGTATCGGTTCGGTCACGTCGCTCATGCCATCGGCCTTGGTGAGCCGGCATTGCGCAACTGGCTCCGCCGAAACAAGATCGACCTGTTTGAGGCGCAACCGGAAAGCGGTTGGCGGATCTTCACTGAAAATGACGTTTTTGTCTTAGCGCTAGCGGCGGAACTGGTGCGCTTCGGTGCGCCGGTGAAGGAGGCGGTCGACGCAATGCGAGCCGCAATGGGCATGGTCAATTTCAAGACGTGGGACAAGCTGCCGAATTACATCTACGCCGCGCCCGTTGAGCCGGGCTGGTATGCCTCGGAAAATGAAGGACTTGTAGCTGACAGAAGCGGGCCAACGCTGGTCAAGGTCGCTGTTCCGGTGGTCATGAGTGCGGCCCGTAAACGCCTGCTGGCTTATGAAGGCGGTGCTGCGAGGACTGCCGGGTGATGAGTGCGCGGCGCGCCTCTTTCAAGCAAGCGGACGCGACCCGCGCTTTGAAGGCGGCGGCCGCTGCTGGTCTGAAGCCGACCGGCTACCGGATTGACCCCGGCGGTGCGATCGTCGTCATGTTCGGTGATGCGGCCGCGCGCCCGTCAAACTCCTTTGATGAAATCCAAGGCCTATGAAGCGGCGCTGGCTTCCTGAATGGGTGAGCGAGTATCGCGATCGGCACGGGAAGCCCCGCTATAGGTTTCGCCGTAAGGGTTTCGCTGTTTACACGTTCAAGGCAGCACCTGGCACAGAAGCGTTTCGTCAAGAATATCAGGCCTGCCTTGATGGGCTGGCTGCGCCGTCGATCGACGCTGGTGCCGATCGCGCGCTTCCCGGCAGCTTTGATGATCTCATCGCTCGCTACTATCGCTCGCCCGACTTCCTAGATCCGAGCGAGCGCACGCGCGTGGTTTATCGCGGCGTTATCGAGCGGTGGCGGCAGAACAAGCCCGGCAAAGGGAAGCGCTATGGTGAAGCCATGGTGCGAGATCTAGAGCCGCGTCACGTCGAGAAGATGATGGCGGACATGCTGCCGCATCGGACGGCCGCCAACATGCTCAGGAAGCGTCTGAAGGCGCTTATGCAGTTTGCTATTAGGCAGGGAATGGCGAAGACCAATCCCGTCGACGCAACCCGGCCCTTCAAGGTCGAGGGAACGGGTTTCCATACCTGGACCGAAGATGAAATCGCGGCATATGAGGTCAAGCACCAGCTCGGCACGATGGCGCGGCTCGCTTTCGATCTTCTCCTGTTCACAGGGCAGCGGGGAGGGGACGTGCGCCTGTTGGGGCCAGGGCACGTCCGCGACAAACGAATCACGCTCACGCAGGAGAAGACGGGCGTAACCGTCAGCCTCCCGGTCCTGCCCCCTCTCGCGGCTTCAATTTTAGCCACTCCCTCCCGCGCGATGGTCTTCATCGTGAATGGGCACGGCCGACCATTCACGCGGAAGGGCTTCGGAAACAAGTTTCGCGACTGGTGCGATGAGGCTGGCTTGCCAGAGTGCAGCGCGCACGGCCTGAGAAAGGCTGCTGCGCGTCGATTTGCTGAAGCGGGATGCACCAATCAGCAAATCAAATCATGGACCGGCCACACGACGGATAGTGAGGTTGCGCGATACACAGCAGCGGCGGATCAGCGGACGCTTTCGGACGAAGCTGGAGAGATGTTGATGGCTAACCTTCGCAAAAGGTTAGCCATTGAAATCGATAACCTATTGGAAAAGGGCGCATAAATGCGAAAGATGGCGCACCCAAGAGGATTCGAACCTCTGGCCTTTGCCTTCGGAGGGCAACGCATCCCCATGATCCGGCAGTAAATCCGCAGTCCTGCGCGAGCAAATCGCAGGAACACTATGCGAACATCCAGCAGTTTGCGGACCCGGTGCGGTCCCAGATCCCGACCGTCTCCATGCCCTGCGCCCCCTTCTCCAAGGGAGGCTGCTGATGTTCCAAGGTCTGTTCATTGATGGCTTCGCTGGCGGCGGCGGAGCCAGCACCGGCATTGCCCAGGCGATCGGCCGCGAGGTCGACATCGCCATGGAGCGTTACGGGTCACGCGACCGCGATTTCATCATCGACGGGCAGACGGTGAACAAGCCGGCGCCTCGCTCGAACACGCATGTCACGGCCATCTCGCAGGAGTTCGCCTTGGGATTGATCAAGCTGGTGGAGGTTGTCGCGCTATGACGGAACTGGACCATGATGATGCCCCGATGGCAGTCCGGCGCTGCCCGATCTGGGTTGCCCCGGAAGTGCTTGGCATGTTCGCCGGGATGCTGCCATAGACCTTCCGCATCGTCGGCTCGCTGGGAAGCGGGGCATATAGCCCATCGGTCTGCCTTATCCTGGAATCAGGGTGCATCGAACCGGACGCGTCCGAGTTAACAGCGGTTTGCAGGATCGAGGGGCCTGCTTTCTCCATGACGATCGAGACGGCGAAGCGGAGGGTGCAGGTCAAACAGGTAGAAGTTCATGAAATCAGCTTGGCCGATTATCCAGCCGATCCATATGGCGTCGGACCTGCCAAATTCAGCATGGTCAAGGAGTAACGCCTTGATTTACTGGATCCGCTCTCTCTTCGCCTGGTGCCCTGTGCGCGATAGCGGGGTCTGGCTCTATCTGGAGAACAGCGTGACCGGACAACGCGCTGCGCGCCGGATCAGCAAGACCCATCAGCCATTGGACTTCGATTGGCTCGACGCTGGCCGGGGCCATCCCACCATTGACGGCATTCCCGCTTGGCGAACCGCGCAGGGTCAGGGTAATGATCGTTATTTCTTATGAAGGGGAGAAGCTCATGACCCCGCTTGAACGCGCCGCCCGCGCTGCGGCCGAGCAGCACGGCGAGGATTGGGACCGGCTTCCGGATGTAAATCCGGTCTCCAACGGCGAACTCGACAAGGCGCATTTCATCGAGCTGGCCCGCGCGGTCATCGTCTCGATCCGAGAGCCGAGCGAGGTGATGGTGAATGCAGCCGTCGTCCGTGGGCAGGCCAGCGGCTATACCGATGTCGTCGGCCAGCATCACGCCATGATCGACGCTTTGCTGGAGGAAGGGTGATGCGCACGCCCCAACAATGCGCACGGTATGGACACCACTGGACCGATTGGGGGCCGTTCATTCCGGTCGCCTGGCCCGCCGCTTTAGTCAGCGCCACCAGCAGTCCGCCGACTAACGAGCCTATAGAGGCGTATCGCTATCGATGGTGCGAATGCGGCGCAGGCGAGCAAGAGGCTTATGCGGGCGGCGAGCGTGAAACCTTTTCATCACATTACACAGTTCCATGACGAAATAATTTCGCATATTGACGCATTTGGGAAATGCGTTGTATATCGCCACCATATCTCGAAATGCGCCTGACACTGAAACGGTGGTCAGGCGCTTCTCGTTTCTGCGGCGGCGTGGTCGCCAGCGTCAGGTGCACTGGCGGGTCCCGTTCAATTCGGGATTAGGGAACTCGGTAGTTCGATGGACCGGCCGCAGAATAATCATTCAGCCATCGGGAGGGCGGCATGGACGCACCTCGCAGCCATCTTTTCCAGCCTGGCCAATCCGGCAATCCCGGCGGTCGGCCCAAGAAAACCATCCCCGTCGAGCGCAACGGCGAGATCGTCCACCTCAGTCTCGCAGAGATCGCCCGCGAACACACCATGGAGAGCGTCAACACGCTGCTCACCGTGATGAAGGAAGGGGCGAACTCGGACCGCAACATGGCCGCCAAGCTGATGCTGGAGTTCGGCTGGGGCAAGCCCAAGCAATCGCTCGAACTGGAAGGCCCCGCCGACGGTCCAAACGGCTCTCAATATCATCTTATCGTGCTTTTCGACCGAGTCGCTCAGCTTCTGATGATCGGATGATATCTGATCGATCTTCTGATCGAGCTTGCCAAGCCGCTCGAAGATCTGATTGAGCTGCGTCCAAGCGAACTGGTCAAAACTGCCCATCGGTCGCTGGGGATCGATAGTTTCGCCAGGATCATCCTGTATCCTGTCGGACTGGCGAGAGCCTGATGTACCGGATGGTCTAGGCATTTAACGGCCCTTGCTCCGCAGCCAATCCCAAAGCGTGCTCGGCGCGCGCCCTGAGTAAGTACTCACTGGCAGCACCAATCCTGTACCCACAACCTTGTCACCGCCGCGAATGCCTGCGGCTTCGGCGAACTCCTGGGCCAGCCCGTCGTAGGCGATCATCCACTTGTCGGGCGCGAGTTCATACCGGCTATCCTCGGGCACGAGCTGGATAATTCGTTCCCGTACCGCCGGAGCATTCTGAAGGGCTGTGACAAAATAGATGCTCTCAGCCATGGGTTACCAGGTACTCCTAATTCGTGTGACGCATATAATGATGACCACCGGTTGATCAATCACAATAAGGGTTAACGCGCCGGCCGATGGTTTTGTCCCTTCTGAACGTCGAGGGCGGCCGACGAGTTCGCCGCTTGACAGAATCGACGGGGACAAGCTGATTGCGCGGATCACAGAAGGGGGATTCATGATCGTTCTCAATGGCCTTTCCGGCGGCAAGCAGTTTCCTGCATACGTCAACCCGTCTCAGGTTCGTCACCTGTTTCAGCATAAAGACGGCGTGGTGAAGATCGTCTTCTCCGAAACGCATCACATATACGTGGAAGGCGTAGCTGCCCAAGTTGCGGGTAAGCTCGCCCGGTGATCGTTGCTCTCCTCCTCGCCGGCGTGACCGTCGTGGACGGCGACACCCTCCGCATCAACGGTGAGCGCATCCGCCTGCTTGGCATCGATGCGCCCGAGATCCACGGTTGCCGTCAGGGCAGGGTGTGCGTGCCGGGCGACGGTCAGGCCAGCAAGCGCAGCCTGGAGGCGATGATGGGCGGCCGGATTAGCGTCCAACGCGTCGGGCAGGATCGTTATGGGCGAACGCTGGCGCAGGTCTATGTCGGCGGACGGAACATCGCCTGTGAGCAGGTCCGGCGCGGCCGGGCGAAGTATGTCGCCAAGTGGGACAATGGCGGATTGCTGGCGGCGGATTGTCGATGAGCCGCTATCGCTATCGCTGGAAGGATCGGCACGACGATCTCGTGAACCGCAAGACGCCCTGGCTCCTCTATGCCGAGTTCGCGCTGCTGGTTGTGCTGACGTCGCTGGCGATAGGGCAGGGCGTCATGTCGCTGTTTCGCTAACCCTTGCCGACACAATTCCACCAATCGGTATTTGCACGATGGTGCATCGGCGGATCGCCTTTCGGCTTCCCCTTCGCCGCCTTCTTTCTCTCCGCGCGTTTGGCGTGGAAATAGGCCGCGACCGCCTGTTCTGACTCTCGTCTCGAATCGTCCATGCATAGAACATAGGCGGAACATACCCGAGCGCGCTAGAGGATCAAGCGGGGCGCTTAACCATCATAGTGCCATCGTGGACCGGATAGATATGGAGGCGATTCCAAGGATGTAGTATATTGGCATCGGCCGAACAGGGAGGGCCACCATCGTGAAGCACGATCATCTTTTTGCCGTCCGTCAAGCGATCCTCGATACGCTGTATGCCGGCGCTAGCCCGGAGTTTCTTTCATCTGAGATCGGACAGATTGAGATTGACGATCATGTCGCTGGGCGTAGCCAGAAAGCCGACGCAACAGTGATCCCATGGCTCTCCCGGATCATCGACCTTCAGGACAAGGCGATTGTGGAATTCGGCTGTGGGACTGGCGCGATCGCCACCACGTTCGCCCAGCACGGTGCGCGGGTCCACGGCTATGAGATCGACCCGGCCCGCGCCGAGGCAGCGCGCCGCCGCGCCGCGTTGATGGAGCTGGACAGCTGCGCCTTCGACCATGCTGCGGCCGACGATCTGCCGGAAGTCGTTCGCGCTCAATGGGACGGGCAGGCCGACATCGCCCTGCTATTCGCCGTGCTAGAGCATACGACGCATCAGGAAAGCATCAACCTGATCCGCAGTGCTTGGTCGTGTCTGCGGCCGGGCGGACTGATGGTCGTGAACGATACCCCGAACCGGCTGTCATTCTTCGACTATCACACCAGCCACATGCCGTTCTTCAACAACATGAGCGACGAGATGGTGGCGACCGAGGCGTATCGATCACCCCGCGACGGATTCAAGGCCGCTTTCGCTGACCAGCCGATGACGGATCAGCGGCGTGAGGATCTGGTTCGCTGGGGCCGAGGCGTTAGCTATCACGCCTTCGAGACGGCGATTGGTCCGCAGGTGCATGACTATGTCGCGCTGACCGGGTTCGAGAAGGAGATCGCGGACGAGTGGCCGATCTTCCTCGAAGACACGTTGATGATGACGTATTTCAAGGCGAAGCCGATCGAGGCCCATGAGGCGTTCGCGCGGTCGGCTCTCAATCTGGTTTTGCGGAAACCGGAGTAGCGGCGCAGAGCCGATCCCATTTCGCATTGTGGACGTCAATCTCCTGGACCGTCTCGTCGCTGTCCGCCTTGTTTCCCTGATCGTCAGTCTCTCGCGTGCCGTCGGCGCGCTTGGGCATCTGCGCATAGCTGAGCGGGCGAAACGCCGTGCAGGAGCTATCAACAATTCTCGGGGGTGCGGGAGTGGCGCACGCAACCAGCGTTGCGCACAGCAGGGTCACGGCGCACAGCTTCAGCCGCATTGATCGCCTCCAAGGTTCGATTGAGGGTAGTGGTCGCGGTGTCGGCGCGCTCCTGCGCTGCGCCGGCATCATGGGCCTGCGTCACGGCGCTGTCCTGTGCACGGTCGGAGCAGCGGACCAGAAGCACGATGAGGAGCAGTAAGCCACCGGCCGCAAGCGCGGGCCAGAAGCGACGGAGCAGGGTGAGGCAGGCGGTCATTCTTCCTCCCAGGTGCAGCCGTAGAAGATCAGCCAGGCGAGTAAGATCATTGCTGTTCCTCAACCGGGACGGGCTTGTTGGCGGGCTGGTCGATCGAGACTGCACCCTTGGGGCGGAAAGTGCCCAGCACGCCGACGAGCCCCGTCGTTATGCCGCCAAAGCCGAGTGCCTCTGCATATTTGCCCTGCGCCGCGAGCCACGCCGCGACTGTGGCGAGATAGCAAATGGCGAAGAGAAGCATGCCAAAGGCGATGAGCGGGTGCTTGTCTGTCATCCGATCAGCGCCTTCATTTTTGCGAGCTGGTTTTTGCGATCGTCCAGACCGTTCGGCGTAACCTTCGAGCGCGGCCCGCTGGTGTTGATGCCGCGCGATACCGCCAGCACATCATCCTGATCCGCATAGGCGTTCAGCCCGACATCGTTCCAGAAGAGGCAGGCCAGTTTGACCGCAATGGCGGGTTCGGCCGCCAGTTCCGGATTGGCCATGAGGTCTATTCCGATCCGCTTGCCATATTTTCGATAGTTGGTTGCGCCGGTGATCTGGAAGATGCCGCGACCACGCAGTAGCTTGCCGTCACCATCCACAGCGGCCGTGTTGCCGAGATCCGTTCGGGTGTCGTAGCGCGCCTGCGCGGCAGTCGGCCCCCAGATTTCCGCCATATAGCGGAAGCCAGCCGTCTCATGCGCTGCCTGTGCCATGAAGTGAGCGAGGCGGAGACCGTTGGTCATGATGCCGTAGGCCGGGAACTGTGCGGCGGCCGCTTTGCCGAGATCAGCCGCCATCGATGCACCAGCGCCCATCCCGCGAAACGCAGCAGTCAGGGTAAGGGGACCAGGCGCATTGTCCTGCAGGACGCCGAGGTTTTTCTGAAGGGGGCGCCAGTCCATCATACCCCGATTACCTTTCCGATAATGGCAAGAGCCGCCCCCCCGACGCCAGCCGGGACGAGCCATGGCAATGCCTTGAGCAGCGCAGTCCCAAGCGTGATTGCGCCCTTCCGCTGGTGCTCGATCGTCTCCAGAGCCGTGACGCGGGCCTCTAAGGCTACGATGCTGGCCTTGTTCTCCGAGATCATGCCGGGCAGGTGCTTCGATTCATCGACTGTCCTGGCGACGCCCTCGAATTTATGGGCGAGGTTCGCCATTTGGTGGACGAGTTCTCTTAGCTGACCGCGCATCTCGCCTATCATCAGGGGGAGGGATTGATCTTCGGGCATGGCGTTCAAACCCCCCGCGTGGACCATTGATACGAACCGGGAACGGTCCCGCTATTTCGCACGACCACGGCATCTTTTGTGGTGGACATGATGCCGATTGCGGGCGCGGCGCTGCCCGACACAGGGATACTCGACCCCAAGGTGAAGCGCTGAAACACCGAGAAGGCCATACCGGCAGGCATGAAGTCGGCGAAGGTGATGGTCTGGGTTTCGCCGGCACCGATCAGGTTATTATAGCCCCACGTCTCCTTGAAGCCGCTGTCCCAGATGCGATAGCCGCGGTTGTCCGTCAGATCCTGAGCGATGAGCTGGTCGATGAACATCCACCCCGCGCCGCTGGCATCGGGATTGGTCATGTTGTTCTCGGCGGTTGAACGGTACGACCGACCCGGCGTTGCGGCAGACCCCACCACGGCCCCGCGCGGATAGCCGCCGATCGCAGTTTGAAAAGTGGCATCGTAAACAGCAACGCCGCCCGCCGCCATCCAGCGCGCCCAGGCCGAAAGCTGGTTCAGGATGCCATTAAAATCAGCACCGTTGGGCGGAACGCCGCCGGAGCCCAGCGGAACGAAGGTCTCAGGCGGAAAGCCGTCGTGAAGGCTTGCCGGTGCGTCGGTGGACGTTGGCGTGACATGATCGGTCGGGATCGCTCGGATATAGGCGCTTCCGGCCCCGTCCGCGAAGGGAATGGGGAACCGCCGGGGAAGGTCGCTCAGTTGCATCGTCAGGGGTGCTCAACAATGAACGACACGCCGACAGGCTTGGGAAGGACGCCCGACTGCGTGACAATCGCGTAATCTATTTTGGAGGGCGCGGCACTGAAGACGAACGTCATTGTCATGTCAGCATTGTCGCGGACAAAGACGTTTCCATACTCGGGAAAGAGCTGCATCAGGACGGCGTTGATCGCCGGGATCGAGCCGTCGGTGATGTTGAGGGCCGCCTTCGCCATGATGACGCGCCGATAGGCCAGATCTGTCATCAGATAGTTCGGCGTGAACAGCCCCGCGCCATAGAAGACACCGCTGCCGAAAGGGTAGGCGTCCGAGGAATCAGAGAAACCCAGATATTCGCCGTCGGGCACATAGAGAGCACGACCGACACCGACGATCCGTCCCCAGATATCCAAACCGAACCCGACTGCGGTGTCTATATCCCAGACGCTTTCATAGAAGGCATCGAAATCCATCTGCCGGTCGATCGCGTAGCTGAGCGCCTCAACCAGGGAGGTCAGAACGGGACTGTTGGCATATTGGCTCAGGAAGGTCTGGCGCACATTGAAAAAGAGCGCCGCAATGCCCTCGGTCCCGCCGCTATATCCCAGCGGCTGCGATGATGCCGGATAGGTGGCCGTCATACGAGAGCGACCGCAATGTGCGAGGCGTCGAGGGTCGGAATCTGATTGATATTGATTGGAACGTCCGTCCCGGTCGGGCTGCTGCTCGTGCCGATGGTAATGGCGACGAGCTGCACCCACGATCCCAGCGCCGCGAGTGACGTCGCGAACCGTAGGGCAAAGACCGTCGAGCCAATGCGCGCGCCGGAACCGCCGTCATCGCCATTAAAGGCCGCGACGATGGCATCCCTGACCCGCATGGCGGCGTCCGAGGGAACCTGGGCGTTGTTTGCCAGAGAAACGGAGATATAGATCGGCACCGCCGTCGGGCGCTGGAACTTCACGCTATAAGACGGATAGGGGAGAGCGTAGCCGGAATCGTCATCAGTCACGGTGACTGTCGTCGATCCGGTATAGGCACAGCCAGGCGATTTCTTCAACCAGATAGCCTTTGCGACGTCGTCGTCAGTCCCGCCATAGGCGCAGACATAGATCGATCGGGCCGCGATGCTGACGCCGCCGATCGTTGCGGCTGAAGCGGTAGCATTCTCCGTCACATAGGCGTCAATGACGCCATCGACGGCCAGCACCTCACCGCGCACGGCATCAAGGGTACCGCGGGCATTTGCCGCGACGGACGCGCGCCGGCGCGTCTCAAAGGCGGTCCGGCTTTCAGTGTCGCGGCCGACGACGCCATCGGCGGGATTGGTGATGGAATCCCAGCCGGGTACCACCCGGTAGATCTTGTTCAGCGACCCGGCCGGGCAACTGATCGGGCCGCCGGTGATCGCGCGGAAGGTTACAGATGCGGTTCCACCGCTGCCGATCGTAGCCGGGCTGACACTCTGATAAACCGTGTCGTCGGTCGCCTGCGCGAGAGAGCCAGCAGGGATAAGCGTCCCCGCTGCGCCGAGGCAGGTGCAAATAACAGATGTCGGCTGGGCAGCGATGCGTGTCAGATAATAGATGCGGCCGATGGCATCCTGCATCCGCCCATCTGCAAAGGCGGGGTCGATCTGATTCACATATTGGAGGAACAGGTCGTTATTGGCGCCGAGAATGGCCGCGAGCGCCATGATAAGTTGCCCCTGCGGCGTCACCAGGCTTTCGTTGAGGGCGCCGTCGAAAGAGGCCTGAAAATCCTTCCAGAGACCGGCAACAATATCGCTTTCGCTCGGAACGACGACGCCGGTGGACAGGAACGATGGATGCGGGACATTGGTGCTCACAGGACCGTGACCCCTTGCTGAAACTGGACCTGGCCGCCGATCTCCCGGGCGCTAATCGCGGTGAGAAACACCTTCACGCCGCTCACGCCGGGCACCAGCGCGGCGGCGGCGGCCAGGCTCTCTTTCAGAACCTGGACTGGCTGCATCTGCCCGAGAATCTGGCTCGGATAGGGGATGCCGCGGGTCGTGTCGTAATAGCACTCGCCCTCATAGACCCGGCATTCCGAGGCGACGTCCTGCGACTGGCTGTAGGGTTCCGTCGCCATCGCAATATTGCCCAAGGCGTCGAGGCATAGATCCCAGGTGTCTCGGTCAAGGAGCAGGGTGGCGGCCATGTAATCTATTCTAGTTGGGCGCCCCCGTATTGCCGGAGCCGCTTTGGACGCCGGAATGCGTGTGGGTCTTCCCGCTCTTCCCGGCCGCGATGACGTCGGTATCGCCGGTGATCGTGCCAGAGCTGTGGAGATTGCCGGTATGATCGACATTCCCGGTTATCTCGACATCGCCGATCAGCTTGATCTTCCTGCCCGAAGTTGCCTGGATGGTGATTCCCTCGTCATCGTCCAGCTCGATAAACTGCGTCGGTGCAGCGTTCATCATCGGCAGGCCGCCAAGATATATACCGTCGGCCCATGCGTAGCGGCGTCGACTTGCAGGGAGCGCCGCCTTCTTGGTGGCCTTCACCGATGAAATGTCGCTGTGGCAAAAAACGGCCAGTCCGATGTCGCCGACTTTCGGCTTCAGCAGGACCGCCGACACACCGGCCTGAAGCGCGAAATAGGGCATTCCATGAATGGTATTATGCGGAACGCCGGTGTCCTTGCCGTCGATCTGGCTCACCAGCGGCAGCACATCCACCGTTCCGCCATCCACGGCCTTGACCTCAACGACGGTAGCCGTCGCCATGCCATTGATCGCCTGTTGGATCACGAACTGGAGGCGGGAGAAATCGTCCAGTGCGCTCCCGATGTCTGCGAAGCCGGTCCGGTTCATGCGACGTGTCCGAAATAGCCGCACTCGATCTCGGTCAGCCATTGTCCGTTAGGGAGCAGGGCATCGAGCTGATGCGCCATGCCGACAACGACCCATTGCCCGTTCGCAGGAGCGAACTGGCTTTCCACCTCGATCGCGCGGCCGAAGGTGATATTCGGGTCATAGATGGTGGCGAGCTGGATGCCGGTCTGGGTAAAGGACGGATAGCCGATCATCCCCGATGAGGCGGAAACTTTCACGATAGAGCCGTTGCGGACTTGATCCTTGGGCCAGATCGCGAGGATCTTCTGCGTCTCGTCCAGATCGACATTGCACCCGATGTCGGTACAGATCTGCTTGACCTGCGTGCCAGCGTCTCCCGGATAATAGGGGTTCGTCAATCTCGCGCTGACGCCGCTATTCTCGAAGCCATATCCCATTTGTTCCGCGATGCCCGACAGAACGAATGCTGCATCAACCGAACCCTTGTAGCTCGTCGGTGGGATGATTGCCGTCGAATCGAAGCGGCCGGACTGCGCCAGCACATGGAACATCACGTCTGGCGGCTCGCGTCCGTCCGCCCATGCCTCCAGGATTGTGCCCTTGAAGCAGACCGACACGCCATTGTCCTCGTCGCCCGCCATGATGACGACGGTGTTTTCCCGGTATTCCTGCATCCCCAGCCGGTTGACTACGGCCAGCTTGTTCATGAGGTCGAGAGGCATTCCCCAGATGCGAATGTCCGCCTCCATATAAGTGTAGCCGGACTTCACGATGTTCACCGAACAGCGCAAGCCGCTCAGATCAACAGTGTCCATGCCTGCGGTTCCGAAGTCGCCCTGGCCGAGTTGGAAACGGAAGGTGACGATCCGCCGAGAGAAGGCCATCAGGTGCCCCATATGAGGAGGAAGCGGGCGCCAAGGCCGGAATAGTCCGGATCGGACGCTCCCTGCGTGTCGATGAATGTCAGGTCGCCGGGAAAGCCCCTGTAGGTCTCGCGCACGATCCAGACCCGATCCCGGCAGAGAACGCCGGTGATGATCGGCGCATCATTGAGATAGATGTCGACGAAAAGCCCGGTGCGCTTTTGATAGACATGGATCTTCACGGGCTGGGTGGCGAGCTGAATGCTCAGCACCTGCGAGGGCGTCGCCTGCATGGGAATGGTGGCCTGTGGCGTCACTGGATTGTCCCCGCATTGCTCGGTGCTGCGTTCGCTTGGGTGACGCCGTTATTGTAGGGGGACACGCTTGCCGGGTCTTTTGATTTGGAGAATTCGGCCTTCGCGTTCTGCCGGATCTCGCGGAGGTGGATGTCGACGATGATCAGCCCGGCGCCGCTTTCCAGCGTTCGGTCGATCTGGATGTCCGTGATGTTGACGTTGAGATACGACGCTTCGGGCGTGGAGACGTGGTAGATTTTCCTATCGCCGCGGATCGCCTGCACGTCCTTGATGAAGGCGTCGCGATCAGCCAGCGTACCGCCCTTCGTCATCCGCACCGTGGCATCGAAGGGCATGGCGACCTTATCGTATGACTCGAAACCGCCTTGCTCGATGGGATAATCGGCGACCCGATGCTCCGCCCGGAAGTTGACCGCCGTAATGTTGTCCGGCCACAGTGCGAGGCCTCCGCCGGAGCGGTAGATACCCCATTGGCTGGACGCCATCTGATTGACGTCGGTGCTGTCGACGGTGAGCAGACCGACGCCCGCAAGCACCTGTGTCGCCCCGCTTCGCAGCACGGCCGGAACGCCCAGGGCGACTGGGACATTGGGGAAGATTGGACCCGCCATTATGGCCTCACACGCTGGTCAGCATGGACGATCGTGGAACGCTGCTTCAGCGCGCCGCGCATGTCGCGCGCGATGCCCTTCGCATCCGTGGCGCGGGTGTGGATATTGATCGTGCCGATATTGGTGGTCTGGCCCGCCGCCCAGCCCCGCAGGAATTTCGATGCGCGCGACATATCGCCTGCCCAGTCGCCGCGATGCTCCCAATTCTTGCCCTGCGGGCGCATGAAGTGCGTGATATAGGCTTCGAGCGTCTTCCAGATGCCCTTTGCGCCCATAACCTTCTTGCCGCCGTGGTCCCCGCCGTTCAGCTCATACCACATGAAGTCGAGCTGGTTTTGCAGGGTGGGCCGCGAGCCATATCGTTTGAACAGATCGCGCTTGCGGGAACCGAGCCACTGACCGATGCCGAAGGCACCGCTTTTCGGGTTCACCGCCGTTGCCGTGCCACCCTCGGCGAAGATGCCGGCGCGAATGCCCAGAGCCTGATCCAGGCTCATGCCCTTTCCCATGAAATATGACATGATACCGTCAACGCCTTTGGGCATGGCTCCGCCCCGCCGCGCGCCCGCTTGCGCGGCACCGCTCGCAGCTTCTTCGCCCTCTCGTCGGATCGTGACCAGACCGAGCGGATCCTGAAAGATCGTACCTGGCTTCTTGGGTGCCGCGTCACCGCCGCCGATGATGGAATTGACCCAATCGACGATGCGCGTCAGCAGCGGCACCAGCCTGTTCAGCACCGGCACCAGCGATTTCGTGATCGAATCGTTCAGCTCGGATAGCGATTTCTGGAGCTTTTCAGCCTCCTTGGCCTGCTTCTCCAGTTCCTTGCTGTTCTTCTCATAGGAGGTGATGGTCTTTTTGACCTGATCGCCGCCCTGCATGAGAAAATAGATCATGTTCTGGGAGAGGCCGAGCTGCTGGAGCTGGTTGGCATAACGCTCGTTGCCCCACGGCTTCGGTGCGCCCGCGAGCTTCATCAGGATCGAGCCTGGATCGCTCTTTTCCAGATCCTGGGCATTGACGCCCATGGACTGGAGGATTTGCGCGCGCGGGCCTCGGATGCCGAACTGCGCCCACTCCTGTTTGAGGCTCTCCATCGCCTGGAGCGAGGAATCGGCATCGCCCGGCTGGCCGCCGACGTCCTTCATGGCCCGTTGCCATGCCAGCACCTTGCCGGTGGTCATGCCGATGGTCTGACCCATGCGGTCAGCCGCCGCGGCGCCGGTGACCATATTACCGATGAAGCCTGTTATCGACCCGGCACCTTGGAAGGTGAGGAACAAGCCCAGCAATTCCATGCTGATCGAACGGACACCCTTGGCAGTTTTCTTGCCCGCGTCCTCGATGGCGCCAAACGTCTTCTGCGCCACATCTTTCGTGCGCTTGGAGGTGTCCTGCACCTCCTCCGAACCCTTTTTGAATTTGGCGGCGTCGATCGCGAACGAGACGACGAACGCTTCCAAAATCGATACCATGAAGCTACTCCCGAGGGTGTAACCTCAGAATAGCGAGTTGGAGAGCTGTGATGTCCCGCCCGATGCTGTACGGTCTCGTCCCGGTGCTGCTGATGGTCAGCGGCATGGCTGTGGCGGCACCGGCGCGGCACGGGCCGGCACATCGCTCCAGCAAATATTTCCAGACCGACGCCGAGTTAAAGCGGCAGTGGATGGTGATGGAGAACGAATGCCGGGGCGGTCAGCACGCATCCGATGACGCGATTTGTAAAGCCCGTGACGACATCGGGGCCGAGCTGACGAAGCGCGGCATCTGCTGGGCCTATTCGGACTGGCGCGTCTTCCCGACGGACTATGACTGGCACCCCTGCAATCAACCCCGACCGAAGGGCTGGCGGCCGAGTTGAAAGATCATTGGCCGTTCCTCTTCTCTGCCGCCTCCATCGCCCGCCGCTCATTCTCGGATTTGATCATGGCGACTTCGAGCATGTCATAGACGTCCTCTAGGCCGTAACAGGTCTGGAGTTCGTTGAGCGTCGCGAGCCCTGCCGCGATGATCGCCCCGCAGCTTTGCGGGATGTTGGCGTAGTTTGCAGGCGCGAAGTCAGCCATTGCTCCGCCAACATCGACAGGCCGGCGGTCAAGGAAAAACCCAGATGCAATTCCGCCACCTCCTTGCGGAGCTGGACCAGCGTTACGACTTCCTGGATGTCGGCGTCGCCCATGGCTTCATCCAAGATGAGCGGTCGGGAAATCGGCCGGTCCGGGTTCATGACATCGCGCTTCGAAAGGTCGGGGATGAACGTGATGCAGGAAAGCATCTCATTCAGAAGCGGCTCCGCTTCCTCATATGGGAGCTTCGCGATCGAGGATAGCCCGGCACCGAGGATGCCGATCGCGCCGGAGGTCAGCACATCATCGGGCACATCAATGCCGGATCGGCCCATGGCAAGCAGGGCACGCATTGCCCATTTCTCCGAACGCATCGCATCCATTTCGGTCAGCAGGAAGTGCTTGCCCCGGTCGCGTCCCTCGGCAGTGATGGTGACAATCTGGGTCTTACGCATCGATCACCTATCAGAACCAGGGTGCCGGGGAGACCTTCTCCCATGTGACGGAATAGCGGCGAGGCTGGACAATGTTGCGCAGCTCCGGCGTCGGCGGATAGGAGGTCAGGAATCCGCGCGTCATCGAATATTTGCGTTGGGTCGACGGGATGATCAGCACGCCGGCGCAGGCATATTTCTCCCGCACCGCCTTCTCCGCCTCGATCCAGTTCTCGAAGATGTCGTTCGACAGGGAATCGGACTGGAGCGTGATGTTCTGTACGACCGGGACGGGCACGAAGCCAGCTGACAGCCTGCCATCGAGACCCATGGAGGTCTGCGCCGGGCTCACCGCATCGGTTCCCGAAATGTCGTCGGCGGAGAAGCCCTGAATCCGCTGCGGTGAGGAATAGAGCCCGGTGATGGTGAGCAGGATAATGCTGTTCGCGGAGGTGAGGGTGCGCGTGTTCATGGACTGTCCCCCTTACTGAACAGCGATGGAGTTGAGGGTGATCTTCTGGACGCTCTGGCCGTCCGTGTACCAGAGGTAGATCGGCGGAGAACCGCGTTCGGCGCGAACCTGCGGCGAAGCGTCAGCCACCTTGATATACCAGCCACGCTTCTCGACAACGCTGGCAACGTCACCCCCGGCCGCGTTGTTGATCTCCGCCTTCTGGAGGTTGCTGAGCGTGACACCGGCTCGGATCGCGCCGAAATTGAGGGCGCTTTCCACCGGATCACTCATCGCAGCCTCAATGAGGGCGTAACCGTCCGAATTATATGGCACCTGGCCCACGCTGGTCAGCAGCTCCATCAGTGAGAGCTGAAGGGCGTTGTTGAGCCAGACCTGACCGACCCAGCTATCGATCCAGACGAAATCGCCACTGATCTGGCCGGGATAGAAGAATACGAAGCTGTCGTTCGCGGTCGCATAGGAGCCGACGAAATTATAGCCGTTCTCCTGGAGATTGTCGGCAATCGTCTGGTTGGTGACACCGGGCAGGACATTGCCGGTACGGAAAGCCATTGTGGCGCGGCCGTTGAGCGCCCCCGTATCGAGCGAGGCGATGGCACCGAGCAGGAAGGCCGCGACATTGGCGCCATTGTTCGGATCGAAGATCGCAATGGTCGCGGAATATCCCGCCGCACGCACCAGCGCGCCGAAGCTGGTGCTGTCGCCATTGACGGTCGCGGCGACATTGTTGGTCCAGCCAGCATAGGTGTAGCGGTCTGCCTTGCCGTCAGCCCAGGCAGCGAACAGAACCTTGTCGGCGTCGCTTGGCTCCCAGGACGTCATGAACGAGACGAAATCCTGTGTTGCCGCGACAACTGCATCCATGGCGGTTCCCGGCGTCATCGCCGCAGACCCCTGCGATACGACTGCCCCCGTTACCGTGGTCAGGCTCAGCCCCGCCGACAGCGTGCCGGTGGCAACGCTAATGGTAGCCCCCGTGCCTGCCGCAGTGGTCGTGAAGACGAAGGCCCCGGAAATGCTGTCGTAGCTGACGGTGAAGCCCGGCGAGGTAAATGCCGCCTGAATCAGCGATGCCGCATTGCTGAAGCTCGTCGCCGATGACAGATCAATGGTGCTGGACGTCTTGGCCGATCCGCCGACGGTGATGGTCAGGACGCCAGTCAGCGCCTTGAGTTGGGCGAGGGTCAGGCCGGCGAGCGATCCGCCGCGCAGATAGGCAGCCACGTTGCTCGTAGCATACTGGCTGAAATACAGCTTCGCAGGCTTGGCGGTCGACCCGTCATATCCGGCGAAATAGGTTTGTGCCAGCGTGGCTTCCGTCGATAGCGGACCGAAATAGGTGGCGACGTCAACGGCGCTGCTGAATGCCAGCACCGATCCGATGGGAATCTGCGTGCTGCTGGTCAGGATGAGACCGACCAGATCGAGACCCGAACCGCCTGCGCTGATCACATTCGGAATGACGTTGACGATCGCGGATGCGGGAATGCTCGCGGCCATGTCAGTGATACTCCCTCAAGGTTGTAATCAGTGTATCGGCGAACTGCTGGCCGACCGTAACCGCGAGGTTGGACTGGAGAAGGCCGTTCATCATCCAGCGCTGGACATAGGTATTTTCGCCCGAAACGAGCGGCATTTGCTGGCCGTCGTCACAATAGAGTGGAGCGAGGCCATATGTCTTGAAGAAGTTGAAGCCATACTCGTCACGGAACAGCGTCGTGATGATCTGGACATAATCGGAAGCGTTCGGACCGTAGGTGTCGAGCCTGAAATGCAGGCTGGTCGAGCGGCTGATCTCCTTCTCCTCGGCGTCGGGATCATAGGCCCGCGCCGTCTGAGACATCTGCTGACGTCGAGCCGGGGTCATGACGACGAAATCACCGGCCGCCGGCATCGGCACGCCGTTGTCCTGACCTTGCACGACCTCGATACCGACATTCTTCGGCAACACATCAAGGATGAAGGCGCGCAGTCCGGTCATGATCTGATCTTCGGTGATGGATGGGCTGGTCATGATGGCATCTGCCTTGTGAGCCCGACCTTGCACCAGCCAGAGACTGTCCAGCCCTCCAGCACAGCGGTTACGATCCAGGTCGTGTTGCGAAGCTGGACCGGGATGGTGGTCGCGGATCCGATGACGATCAGATCGCCGCCGCTCTGCGTGACGCGATCGACCGCGGAGAGCTGCATGTCGACATAGGCCGCCGTCTCGGTGCCGGAGATATTGAGGGCGTCGAGATGCTCGATTTCCTTCTTGCCGAGCGCCTGTATCTGGACTGTGATGTTGACCGGATCGGCATAGCTAGGCACGCGCTTGCCGCTCGCCCCTGTCGTATAGCCGGTGCTGGCCTTCGCCTGCGCCGGCAGGTTCGGGTTGATGCGCTGTGTCGATCGGTTGGCGATGCCCCGGAGATTCATTCGACCTCCTTATCGACGCTGTTGAGCAGATGGCCGGACCAGACCAGGGGCTTCGCATTGCCCGCGCCGGAACGCTCGCCCGCAGCAACATCGCGCATCGCCTGGATTACATCGGCGAAGGTCATGCCGTCGCGCGTCGGGAATCGCTCGCGTAGCAGGACGGTGACCGGCGATAGGGCAGGGGAGGAGGTGTTGACGATCTCCTCGCGCAGCTGCCCGGCCATGCCTTCGCCCATCAGCTCCAGCGCCTTCTGTGCATCAAAGTCCACGGCTTTGATGATGTCGCCGAAGCTGTCGCCCCAGCCGTCCTTGTTGTCCTCGATCATGTTGGAGAAGAAGGGCCGGGCCGGAATGCCGGATTCCGGCGCGCCAAAATTGTTGATCGCAGCGACCATGGCGACGGGCGTTCCATCGGCATAAGTCGCATTTTCGAGGAAGCCGACGCGGACCTCGTGCGCTTTGCTCATCTTGTCGGTCAGTTCACGCAGCTTCCGATCGAGCGCGCCGCCGCCGGTCACCGAGGCCATGAATAGCCCCCGACGGTCCAAGGCTCGGTGATCTGTGTCGGACCGGGCACATAAACCGCGCTCCGCAGGCCCTTGGTCGCCTGCCAGAAGGCGAGGCCATATTGCGTCTGCCGATACCAAGGAGCTGTGCCGGGCGAGAGGCCCAGATCGAAGGAAACGGAGACGCTGCCCTCGGTCGCCGACGAAACGGCACCGACCGTGCCGCTGGGCTGGCCGCTTGGGTCCAGTGCGCCGCTGAGTGCCGCGATATGGGCCGTCAGCATGTTGAGCAGCATCAGCCGCCGCGTGACGTCCTGCACCGGCGAGCAATCGGTGTTGTCGAGGTATAGCCCGGCCTCGGAAAAGAAAAGGGCGGCCTGCTCTTCGCTGACCGCCCCCATCTCAGGATACCGAGTGGTCCAGGCCGTGTAATTGAACACGGCTATGGTCATGGTTCAGCCCTTGCCTTTGGTCGGCTTGGCGGCCGCCTCACTGTCGGTTTCCAGACCCTTCGGCAGATCCTTGTCGGGATCGAGGCCGTCGAGCCCGGTCGCTTCGCTTTCGAGGTTCTGGGCCTCCTTGGTGGCGTCGCCCTTGGCCTCGGTAATGAAGATCGCGCCCGACTTGACCGGGCCCGGCCCCTTCACGGAGATTTCGCACCATTCTCTGAATGCGTTCGCCTGCTCGCCTTCGAGACGGGTCAGGCCGACGCCGCTGGCGCGAAGCTCCGCATCGGGAGCAGCGCCATTGCGCCAAGGGTTCTCGGCATCGTAACCGACATTCGCGCCGTTGAGCACGATGGTCTGCCCGGCGTGATGGACGGTGAGGCCGTGGGGGAGTTTGCAGCCGACGAACATGATTCCTCCTCAGATACCCAGCATCTGGGCGATTGCGATGGGGCGACGGATGACGGTGCCCCACGAGCCGGCGCTGTTCTTCTGCGACCAGGCCGACGCCTCGGTCACCAGCGCATGAGCGCGCTGCTTTTCCGTATAGGCGGGGTAAGCGGTGCGGACGCCATCGACCTCGGGGATGATGAGCTGCAGCAGTTCGCCCGAGCCGGTCGAATATTCCGGTGCCGCTTCGATCGTCATGTTGGGGAACGCCTTCTTCAGCAGATCCTCGACATTCAGGCCGAATTCGTTGGTGGTCAGCAGGGCAGGCTGACGGGTCGTGGAAATGACCAGCTTCATCGTGTCGGTCATTTCCAGATTGCCGCCCATCTGGGTCACAGCCTGGGTGTAGAGCGCCTTGACGTCGTTGAAGACCTCCAGCGCGGTCGCCAACAGCCAGGTCACGCCCTGCCCGGTGTTGGCTTTGGTGCCGGGCGAGATCGGCGAGATCAGCGACGGGTCGTTGATCAGGCCGTAATTAACGAGGCCGGAGACGCCGAAGAAATAGGTCTTGTTGCTGAACTTGTTGAAGACCAGCGCCAGCGACTTATCCAGCTCCGACGAATAGTTCAGGCCGGCGGCGCCCCAGCGCTCCAGCGTCTGCTCGCCATAGCGCTTGAACGCCTGCCAGGTGTAGGGCTGGCGATAGTTCCACTGCGCGTTCGCATCGACCGAACCATTGTTGGAATAGTCGTTGTAGCTGGCGACCTGACCGATCGATTCCGCCATCGGGAAATAGGCGACCTGATCGATCCAGCTTCCCTTCTGCGCCTCGCCGCCAAGGATCTTCGCCGCCCGCATGGGGGTGAAAATGACGCTGACGACTTCCGGGTCGATCACCGACACCGACGAGAGCAGGACGCCCGCGTTCGGCGAGGTGACGAGGCCGGGCTGCGCGTCCAATGCCATGCGCAGATGCGAGAAGTGATCGAGCGCGAGATTATAGTCGCGCTTCATCTGAGCATAGCGGCCCTTGCCTTCGTCGGAACCGTCATGGCCGAAGACCGCCGTTGCAGGGAAGAAAACGCCGCGCTCGGCGAGTTCCTGGCGGAGAATGGGATCACGCATCTTTCACTTACCCCCGGACACTGATCTTGGCGAGTTCGTTGGAGCCCGCCGTCGAGCGGACGGTCCAGGCGGTTTCGTAATCGGTCGTGAGCGTGCCCGTGACCGTCGCCGAAGCGGTGGCGGCGGCGCTGATGACCGCAGTTCCGGATCCAGCATTGACGCTGACGACATAGGCGCCGGCAGGGATGCCGGTGCCGCTGATTGGCTGGCCGGGATAGATCGCCCCGCCCGTATAGCTGATCGTGGTCGAGGTGTTGGTCGTGGTGACCGAGCGGGAAGCCGTCGCCGCTGCGCCCGTTGCCGCAGCTCGGAGCGAGCCGTCGGCATAGGAGGCATAGACCTTCTGGCCTATGACAGCACCAGCGGCGAAGCGGCCCCAGAAGGGGCCATCTTCGGAGACATCGACGGGTGTACCGGCGACAACCTGGTTGCTGGCACCGTTCAACATGCCCAGACCGTTTGCAACGGCAGGCTGGTCGCGGTGCAGGAAGCCGACGCGGACAGTGGTCACGCCCGGATGCTGGCTCGTCACCTGACCGTTGGCGGTGTTGACGAACGCCATGCGGCCGATGATCGGGCCGACAGCACCCGCCACGAACATGCCTTCATCCGGCGTGATGAGCGAAAAATAGGGATTGGCACCGGCGAAACCGCCCTCGATTCCGGGGGACGGCTGGGATGCAACGGAAGTCTGGAAACCCATCAGCTTAGCTCCGGATCATGGGAGGAAGGTTCGGGACGATCTTGTCCAGCTTGCCCGCCGGAGCGAGGCGACGGTCCAAGGCGATCGGCGCGGCTTCGGTCGGCAGCATGGCGACCATCGCCTTGAGCGCGGAAGGGTGGACACCCTTGGTCTCGACGCCCTTTGCTTTGAGGGCAAAGGCGTAGATCGCTTCGGCACTGTCGAGGCCGACCACTTCGCCGACATGCGGGAAGACATCGCGCTTGGCGGTATCGATGGCGGCAACGCGGGCCGCACCACGCTTTTCAGCCGCGGAGATCAGAGCCTTGACGGAAGCGGCGTCCATGCCCTTGGGCTTGTCGTCATCATCCTCGTCTTCGGCACCCTTGGGATCGTCATCATCCTCGGCGTCGGGATCTTCATCCTCGCCCTTGGGCTCGTCGTCATCCTCGTCCTCGGCTTCCTCGATCTTGTCTTCGTCGAGGGCGAGGGGGGAAACGGCACCGATCACGACGGCGAGGCCATCGGCGTCCAGCGCCTTGTCGGCGGCCAGGTGCGGAACAACAAGGCTGGCGATCTTGCCCGCCAGTTTCTTCGAGGCGCCATCCTTCGCCATGGCCTTCGCGTCCACACCCTTGAGGGCGGGAGCGATGTCGACCTTGGCATCGGCGGCGAGCAGCGGGCGGATGTGTGCCTGGAGAGCCCCAGAGATCATCAGCGCCGTGCGAGACATGAGCTTCATTACTTCATCTCCGACCATAACGTCCGGTCCCGCGCGGCCTTCGATGACGAGAGCGACGTGGTTGCCAATGATGTCACGCATTACACCGTCGTATTGCAAACCGTCTTCCGAGCGGCCTGGCGTCATGTCGGCGCGGTAGCGATAGCCGCAGGAAAGCTCCTTCTGCTCCTCGCGTTCGATGGCCCTCTGGTACTCTGCGGACCAGATGACGAGGCTGTTCTGGAGGTAGGTGCCATCGAACATGGCGTCGGTGCCGGTCGAGCCAATGATCAGCTCCTCCGGCAGCGCCTCACAGTCGACGGGGACATGCGTCGAAAGGATCGGGACGTTGTTGAAGGTGTGCGCCGCGCGCGCCAGCTCGTCCGGCGCCCGGTAGAGATAATAGATCCGTTCCCCGTCCAGCCCCAGTTCCTGCCAGCCCGGAATCTCCTGCCCGTAATAGGGGCAGACATTCGCCTTCGAGATGTTGCTGATCTCAACGTGCAGGAATCCATTGGCGTCGCGGCGTCGCACGGACCCGCGGTCCATGGCAATCAGGAGCATTGTCCGTTCCCCTCGAAGGTGTAGAGCCCGGTCATCCGGTCAGTTGATCGGAAAGCTGAACGAGACGCGGAGGGCTTTGCCCGTCATGCCTGCGTTCGTGACGCCGGTGCCGCCGAAGCTGTAGAGCGAAATCGCGCCGCCATTATCCATCAGCGCCGTGATCGGCGAGGTCGAATAGGTAGTGTAGCTGATAGCCCCGCCCGCGCGGGACGTGCCGCTTCCGATAAAAGGCCGGCAGCGGCTCGGGAGTCCGTTGATGCTGACCGAGTTGGCATTTGATGTGGATGGGAATGTCAGCGCCAACGACACGGTGCAGAGGTTGCCATTGACCGTGTAGGTCGCGTCCTGAACCGTGAAGCTCAGCCCGGCACCGCTGGCATCGGCGGGCGTCCAGCTCCGTGCTGCAGGGAACAGGCGGCCGCTATCATCCGATCCCTTGAATAGATCGAAATTAGTCGAGGTCGGGAACGGCGTATAAACGGTCGACCAGCCCAGGAAGGTCTGCCCATGCGTACCGGTCCAGGCGCTGCCCGGATCGTCCACGTAACCGAGGAAGAGGGGATGGATGAATGTGTTATCGGTCGGGAAATCGGTTGCACCTGGAGGGGGCGAGATGATCATGCCGTGGGGCTGGGGGACGGCGGTGCCGCAGAACAAATAGAGGCAGGCCACGCGCAGATTGATGAACGTGTTCTGCGATGCCAGTCCGAGCTTCACCCCATAGGCGGTGGAGACGGTGCTGTCATAGTTCACAGTCACGTTGTTGAACGTATTGGCGATCGTCGCCCATGTGCAGGTGCCGGCGGTGCATGCCGTGTCGCCGACCTGCATTCCACTCCCGCCCGGGCCGGGAAGCCCCGCCGAGAGATTGTCATAGCGCGACCCCTCGTTGCCGCCATTCCAGATGTTGGTCGGTTCCGAGGTGATGACGAAGGCGGGGCCGTTGCGATTGCGCTCCACGCCGAGGTTCGAGAACCGGCCCTCCATGATCGTGCTGATCTTGATGCCGGTTTTGCAGGAATTCGCACCATTTTCACAATCGACGCTGATGCCGTCGAGAACGATAGAGGTGGCCGGGCCCTTGACGTAAATTGGCACGATGTTCGGGTCGGTTCCATTCCAGCGGAACAGGAACGGTCCTGGCGGCGTCGTGCCCGAGGTGGTCTGGTTATAGGACTGGGCGCCGCGCACCGTGACGCCATTGCAGGTTGAGAGCTGCGTTGCAGAGCCGTTGCCGATCTGGACGGAGCTGTTCAGCAGGTAGGGATTATTCCCAGGATAGGGAATGCTGATCGGCGTGTGCGTCGCGCAAGCAAAGGCGATCGCTCGGTTCATCGCCGTGTCGGCCTGGCCGCCGGGCTGCAAGCCCCACTGGCGGATGTCCGCCTCAGAGCCGAAGTTCGCTATCCAGCACTTCCCGTCCGATGTGGGAACCTGCCACCCGGTATCACCTGCGCCAGAATTGAGGGTGCAGGCAGCGTTCGACGCCACATAGGTCAGTGCCGGCGCATCGCCCTTGGTGGCGTAACCGTCGCGGATGACGGTGCCGAGAGTTGAGGGCAGCGCCTGCAAGACGGTGTTGCTCGAAGCCTTGATAGTGATCCCGGCGATCTGGCCGCCGGTTCCGGGCAGGACGAGCGTGTCCCCGGCCTTCACCTGCCGGACCTGCCCGGTGTCCATCGTCAGCGGCGTCCGGTCGGCGGCCAGCGATGGCGCAATGAACGAAAGCGCAGTCAGGGGGCCGAGAAGGCGGCGGATGGTCACAGCAAAATCCTTTCGCGAGGGGTGAATACGACGCCGAATCCGGCCAGTGCCGGACCGAGGGGTTGAATGATGGAGCCTTCCGCCGATGGTGGGGAGGTGGCGAAGGTGCCCGCTGTCGTATCGCTCAACCAGACTTCCGAGGCGGGTGTCAGGACAGGGATGCCCAGATTGATACCGCTGAAGACGATGATCCCGCTAGACCCGTTGGAGATCGCGGCGACGGCGAACCCGTTGGCGAATTTCGTCGGGTCGTTGGCGATCGCCTTCCTGACCCGCGTGGCCCCAGAGGAGTTATAGACGTTCACGAAATCATGGGCGCCTATGGCCTCGGTCGCCTGGACCGCTGCACCATTGATGACGGATAGCACACCGAGAATATCGGAAAGCGCAGCCACACCGGAACCATCGAGCTTGGTGCCCATCACCGCCTCGGCGGCGGCTGCACCAGCCGCAGCACCGGCATCGATGGCGGCTTGTCCCTGAGCGATGTCCATCAGGTCTTCGGCCAGGACAACAAGGGCGATCTGAGCATTGGGCGACAGGCTGATCGCGGTTCCGCCGAGCGATGAAGCTATGACGCCGCGGGCGAGCTGCCCGGTCTCCTCCAGATAGACACCCCGGCCATATTCGTAATTTCCGCCCTGCTGGACGGAATAGCTATATTGCTGGCCGTTGATGAGGACTTCAACGCCTCGGAAGCCATCAGCCGCCGATCCGAGCATAAACGGCCCGGTGCCTGTGTTCAGGACATTGATCTTTACGAGATCAACGAGCGTGGATGCCATCCGATATTCCTCCGTAATCTCAGGATAAGGAGGTTGCGGTCAGGTCAGGAGGATGAGGAACCAAAGCCAGGAATGACGGGAATCGCGACGCAGCGGCAGTTGATGGCGGTGCCAGGCCAGACCGGGCCGTTGCCGTCGCCGAAGTCATGGCCTTCGCGAATGTCGTAGAGCTTTCCGGAAAAGGACTTATGCTCCTGGCGGGGCGTCTTGCCGCCGGCGCTGTGCATCCATTTCGCCTGCGTGATGCCGAGTTCCAGATGCCGGGTCTTCGTCAATACCGCGGTCGCCTTGTTGTTCTGGTCGCGAGCGATGAGGCTGGCGCGCCGCCGGGTGACGCTCGTCGTCTTCTCCAGCGCCCTGACCAGCGTGCCGAGGTCACGGCCCTGGCTGACGGACTGCATGACCAGCGTCTCGACATGGGCCAGATGGTTCTGCGCGATCGAGCGAATCAGGCCGACATTCTCGGCGCGCACGGCCTCGAAGGCGTCGCGCATGGCGGGCGACATCTTGAACCGGACGGACATGCCGCCCTTTCGCAGATCAGCCATCAGTGTCCGGTCGCAGCGGTCGCGCACGGCCTTCGCGAAATATTCGGCCAGGCTCTCGGCGAGCTGGTCGAACCGTTTCTGCCAGCGGCGACCGAGGCGGGAGATTGCGATCTGGATGCTCTTCGCCGGGGTTTCGTCCTCGCCCAGCAGCACGGTCTCAGGTGTGTTGCGCCGCCATTCGGCGCTGATCCAGTGGATGATGCTGGCGCTCATCTCGTTGATCAGCGCGGTCAGGCGTTCGTCATATTTGGCGCGGATCGGGGCGGATGGCCGGATCGGTTTCAGCATCAGGCCGCCTTCCGCTCATCCTCCAGATCGGGAAATTCGCTGCCTTCCTCCTTCTCGTCCAGCTCCGGCGGAGGGCCGGACAGATCGACGCCATGATACAGGCTGGTTTCGTCGTCCTGAAGGCGCTGGCGGGTCTCTTCGGGCGAGACGACGCCGCGATCAATGTACGTGCCATCGGCCTCGGCATCGGACTTGCGGATGTCGGCCTTGTCCTTGTCGCTCATCTCCCAGAGCGGCAGGAACTCGAAGGTCAGGCTCTGATCGATGTCGCCGAACAGGGAAAGCTGGATCACGTCGAGCAGCGTTTCGAGGCAGGGTCGGCAGACGCGCTCGCAGTAGGAGATGATGGCGTCATAGAAGACGCGGATCTCGCCCTCGGAACTGGCATTGAGGCCGGAGGGGGTGACGCCCAACAGCACGACGAGCGGGATGCCGGAGACCGAGGACATCTGCTCCTGCGACTGGGACAGCAGCTTGTCGAGGCCGCTGATCGGGACCGAGACGTTCTCGAATTCCTCGCTGTTTTTGTCGACGACGAAGGTGCCGCGATTGTTGCGGGTCTTATTGAACAGGTCGATGCGCGCGAACAGATTGCCCGCCGGGCCGCCGCCCAAAACCTGCTCCATGTCGGTCTTCAGCACCATAACGGAGAAGGCGTTGATCAAGTCGGAGACAGACTGCCGGGCGCGCAGCCAGTTATCGACATAGGGCTTGCAGAGCTGCGTCATGCTGACGCCGCCGAACGCATAGGCGGGCTTCAGCATGTTCGGCATCTCATGCCCGACCATCGTTAGCAGGCGCGAGGCGTGGACGTTGCGGCCGGACACATACCATGTCGAGGGCTTGTAGAAATCGGGTGCCAGCGGATTCTGAGCATCATAGGGGCCGGGATAGGACCACATCGGTTCGATGATGGAGAGGCGCTTGATCGGCCGCTCCGGCGCGATCTTGGCCTTGTCGATGACCAGCTGCGTCCGCAGCTCGTCCGGTTTGTCGAAATCGCCGAAGTCCATGAAAAGCTGAACGCGCCCGAAAAAGCCCTCTTTCTCGATCGCCTTGCGGAACAGCTCCTTCACATCGAGGCGCTGCAGCTCCTCCTCGATCTTCTTGATTTTCTCCTTGTCGCCCTTGAGCTTGATCCATTTCCGGGTGCAGTGCTCGGCCCAGATCGAGACGATCTTCCGATATTCGGCGCGCTGGCTCAGTTCGGCGAGATAGGGATAGCCGAGGAAGCCAAGCCCTTCCGAGACCGCCTGCGAATAGGACGAGGCCGCGATCTGGTTGAGGCTGGGCAGGCTGTCGAGCGCCATGCCAGCGGGCAGGACACCGGGCAGCGGGTCCGGGCGGGCGAAGATCGCTTCGGGGAAGAAAGTCGGGCCGCCGTGGCGCTCCGCTTCCCAGAGCGTGGCCGGGCTGATGTGCATCCCCGGCTTGGATTCCTCGACCGGCGCGGGCGCGGCGGCGGTGCTATTCCAGAATGCGCGCCAGGCTGCGCGGATGCGTGCGAACATCGTAAACCGCCCCTATATGACCTTTTTCAGGAACATCGTCCCAACCCTGAAGGTGGCCCCCACGGCAGGCAGGCTGGATCGGGCTTTGCAACCAATGCCGAACCTCACGCCTGTTGAAGTGAGCGTAAATCGCGGAAGACGCATGACGCCTTGATGCGCGACTCCTGGCAGCGGTCGATCGAGAATATCCGAGGACTGATCGAAGGCCATGGACCAGATGAAGCTCGTATTGTCCTGGAGGACGAGCCCCAGGCAGTTCAGACCTGCCGATCCGGCATCCATCTCGAAATCGCAAAACCCTTCGACAACATCGCCAATCGCAAGGTTCGCCGCCGTGATCGGGTTCTGGTAATAATACCAGAAATTCTGATTTGCCGGGGTTCCCGACAGGACGACCTGCTGCATCGACTGGCCCAAAAGGCCTGTCACCTTGCTCAAGGAAGAGGCGATTCCGGTACTTCCCGGATTCACGGTCCATGACGAAGCGGGACTGCCGGCCATCTGAGGATTGGCATTCAGGAAGCCAGCCGGATAATCCGTCGCATTATAAGCATTAAACACAGAGCGGCCGGGGCGAAGAGCATCAACGAAGGGAATAATAGATCCGTCAGCCTCTCCCAATCCCCATAGTTTGGCGAGCCTTAGCCCGTTGAGATATGCACCATATTGGTCAATGTGCAGCTTATCATAAGTAGCAGCGGTGATCATCGCCATATTGGCGTCGGTAGGATTGAGTAGATCCTCCCAGGTATCCACAATCCAAATACCGTTCGCCGGAGCATGAAGGCTTTTGATATAATCGATGAGCTGATTATAGTTTCGTGCCTGTGTGGCGGTCATGCCATAGGTCGCGTCGCTGATGTCCCTCGGGCGAGGGCAAAGCCAGAATACCAACGATCCTGCGCCGCGTATCTGCGCGATGATGCCCTGAATGTTGATCTTCGATTGCGCCAGGGTGAGCCCGTGAGGCACGTCGTTCGTGCCGCAGTCTACCACTGCAATACCAGGAACATTCCCACCATAGGACGCTATGGCGCTTCCAACGGCGGTGATCTGACCGGATACCCCGTTCAATATCTGCCCCGTGTCCATGCCGAAAACAGCCCAACAATCGGTCGGCTGGAAATTCACGCGCTGGCGGCTCAGATATGCAGCCCAGTTGACCGCACCATAGGCAAGTGACCGCCTATATCCTCCAGCGACCGAAGCATTGTGCTGGCCCTGACTGTCGCCGAATAGCATGACGTTGGTATTTTTGGGTGGATACGGCTGCGTCCGAGGCCGCAGATCAATCATGGTCATCAGTCGGTTGTCCCCATCGCAACGGTGCAGGCCCCATTGAGAGCCATGGCCCAGATGTGGAGTGCGGTGCCGACAACCGTATCGCCTGGCGCGACCAGCATGTAGCCGCCCACTGGGGCAGACCCGGATGAACTGAAAGCAACGAGCAACCTGCCGCTTCCCCTGTTTTGCACATAGGAGGAAACGCCAGCCATTGAGGAAAATATCGTCGTCAGATCAACGACGGAACTGACGGATACGTCCTGGCTATATGCTTGGGCCATGTTGAGCCTTCCGTTCGTGGCGAGCGTGTAAGGTCCATGATAGGGCGGATCAGGCCGCTTCCAGCGCCTCGGCACTGATCGCCATGGTCCGGCGCACCGGCGCATAGGCCATGACGAAGGCGTCGGCGAGGTTGGGGGAGGGGACGGGCCCGCCTTCACGGTTCGGCCGGGCCAGATCTTTCTTGCTCTCCACCTTCACCTTGCCGGTATTGTCGAAATCACGCTTCGGGGTGCAAAGCTCGTCGACCAGCTTCGATAGGTTCGGCATCTCGCCATCAATGAACAGCAGATCGGACGGGTCGCCGGCGAAGGGCAGGCCGGTCTCTTTGAATGCCTGTACCGCATTGTAGGTGTCGCGCAGCATGTCCGCGACATGCCACCACGCCTGAGCCTTGGCATTGGAGAACATATTGCGGTTGGTCTTCTGGGGATGCGAGCGCTTGTAGATCTGGTCAGGCCGCCAGACCTCGCCGCCGGCGTTGAAGCCGGTATGACGGACCGGGGAGGCCGGGCGCTCGATCGCGGCATTCAGCTCATTGATCTTGGCGCCGACGCCTGCACCCACACCAATGCTGTCATAGGTGATGTCGGCATCATGCTCGCGCGCCATGTCCCACGCCCGCGTGGTCGATTTCAGCAGCTCATGCTCGCCGGCCTTCCATTCCTCGCTATGGGTGGCGAGCTGACCATTGACGATGACGGTGGCGCATTTGTCCTTGCCGCCATCGGCAACGTCGAAGCCGAGGCGTTTCGCCCCGCTGGGCACGATGCCGAGCAGCTTATGGGCGTCGATCGCGGCCATGATCCAGGAGCGCTTGATGACGGCATTGTCGTCGTCGTCGCGCGGGACGCCGAGATAGACATGCTCGAATTCCTCCTCGTCCTCGGCGCGGGCGGCTTCGATGACGCGCTTCATGGTGGTCGACAGGAAGGGGTTTTCGAGGAAGTTGATCAGGCGGCCGAGCGTGCCCGGCGGCGGGTTGACGACGAACCGGCGCCAGACGAAATCAGTCGAGAGCTGGGGATTGAAGATCAGCCAGAACTGTGAATTTTCCTTACGGACGGTCGGTTCGAGCACCTTCCACTGTTCTTCGGTGAGGGCGTGCGCCTCCTCCAGCCAGCAGATGTCCACGCCTTCGAGCGACTTGATTTCGCCGATGTGCCGCCAGAGGCCGTAGAAGACGAATTCCGAGCCAGTGCGCTTATGGATGATCTTGTTGTCGAGGATGCGGAACTGTGCGCGCAGGCCGAACCGATCGATGGTCTGGACCAGCAGGGTATAGACCGATTCCTCGATCTTGTTCTGGAACTGGCGGGCGCAGAGGAATTTGACCTTGAACGCCTGGGCGAGGAAGATCGCGAACCCGGCAGCGTCCCATGACTTCGACGAGGCGCGGCCGCCGTAGAGCACGCGGTTACGGATCGGCTCGCCGCGGTCATTGCGGGGCGCCTCCCAGAAGGGGCGTAGGACGGGATTGAGTGTCGGGCCACCGTTGTGGCCGATGCTGGCATCTGCGACGGGCGCGGGAGCGGATGCCGCTTCCCGCTTGGGAATCCTGATCGGGGCGGCTTTTCGTTTTTTCGTGGTGGGCGCGCGGGCGGTCATGCCGGTTGCGGGGCGTCCCTGTCATCCAGGATGATCGACCGCTGCCGTTCCCGAAATTCCGCCTCGCTGATCTTCCCGGCGGGCAGGTAGATTCTTGCCTCGTCCATGATCGGGCCATTGGCGATGGCGTGGAGATCGCGCTGGCCGATCCCGTCATCCATCAGCGCCGTGAAGGTCTGCCCCGCCCTGATTTTCTTTCCCGCCCACGATGGTCGCGGCGCGACGGTTGCATTGGCGATGGTGTCGGGCGCGAGATTGGCGCGGGTTCCACGCACGAGGATGCGCGCGCCGAGCGGGATGTCCTCTTCAGCGTGGACATAGACCTTGGTCATACCTTCGGTCCCTCCGCTGGCATGGTCCGGCAGACCACGAAGGACCGGCCCTCGGCCGCCTCCATCATGGCGAGGGTGAAATCCTTGCCATCGACCTCCATCGTGCAATGGAAAGTCGGGACGCACGGCCCGGCGCCGACGAATTTCCCTTGCGTGGCAAGCCGCCGCGCATGGTCGCGGAGCCGCTTCATGATCGGCAGATAGCGGGCATCCGCATCGCGCAGGCGGCCGATGAAGAAGCCCAGCCAGAGGCAGCAAGACATCAGGAAGGCCGTGTCGAGGGCGGTCATCGTGGTTGCTCCGGTGCGTCAGGGGTTGCGGGCTGATGCTCGCCGCACCAATCATCCCAGCGCCGCTTCACATATTCGGGAAAGCGCCTGCACAGATAAGGCCCTGACCAGACGCGGCCGGAAAGGCGGGAATCGTAGAACCGGCATGATCCACAGCGAGCCATCATCACTCACCACACATCGGGCAGGTATGCGGTCGTGATCGTCACCCGGTAACCGCCATCGATCAGCCCGGTCACAGCGATTCCGCTGGCATCGCCGGGATTGTCGACGAACAGGGGTTCATTGCCGGAATAGCGGTAGGTTCCACCTTTCCAGCCCTCATAGGCCTGCCTCATGCCGCGCTCTAATTCGGCGATCAACTCGCTAACCTTGGTGTGGCCGGTGTGGTCGCCCCCAGAATATCCACCGAGGGCGAAACCGAGCGCCGGACGATCATAATACCCGCGATAGGAATCGATCGTCGTGGGCCGGGCGTGTCCGCCGAAGTCCAAATGCACATCAGCGTCGGCTTGTGCCTGTTTCAGCAGCCGATGCAGTTCGGCCATTCCGATTGCGTCACCCATCATTCCCCTCCCTGCGGCGCGCTGGGCCGCCCATAGAAATCACCGAGGCCCTTCGGCGTCATGCTGCCGTCGGAGCTGGTCAGGTCGACCTTGTTGGTGAAGGCGTTGCCCATCTCCTTCGCGGCCTGCTCCAGCAGCCGGGACGCCATGTTCATGTTGCCCATCGTTTCAGCCTTCGCAGCCATGCGCTGAAGCATCCTGAGACGGGCGGAGCGGTTGGCGATCGGGATGTCGCTGGCGTCTTCGAGGAAGGATTTGCGGGCCTTCTCGAATAGCGCCTGCCATTTCGGCGCGAGGTTCCGCCCGGCATATTTCGTCGGGTCATATGCCTGCACGGTCTGCGGGGTGATGGTGACGCCATATTCCTGCCTTACCGCTTCGGCGACCTGCGACGGCGTGTCGAATGACGCCAACGCCCTGACGACAAAGGCTTTCACCTCATTCGTCATCATTTTGTTGCGCGCGGCCATGCTCAGGCAACCTTAAGGGAGCAGGTGCCGCACGCGCCTGCGATCTGAGCCAGACCCACAGAGGGCCGCCGCTGTGCCGCCTGGATCATCTCCGTGACACCAGCAGCACCCGCACCGTAACGGGCGACGACACCGACGAACTCCTCGACGTCATGCCCCCGGATGCCGAATTTCGGCAGGCCGTCCTGCGTGAATTTGGGCGCGCCATAGGCGTCGCGCTCCTGCCCGCAATGATACAGCTCATGCTCGACCAGGGCACAGAATGACGGATCATCCATGCCAGCAGCGGCCGGTGCGAGGAAGGTCAGCAGGAAATCCGGGAAGGTATCGAACCAGTCCTCGATCTGCTGGGTTGCGCGGCCACGCTGCCATTTCCCCATCGCCATAGGTGGCATCAACTCGGCCTGGCCGATCACCATCCGCATGTTCCGGCTGTTGTCGGCGCTGGTCCAGAGGACACCGAGATTGGCCTGTTGCAGATGGGCGTGGTCAGGGTTGTACAGTTCCCCATCGGCATCGATGAAGGTCCGCACGATCCATGCCGCGAGGTCGGGCGCTGGCTCGAAACGGTCCAATTTGCCGGAAAACTCCGGGCGGCTCAGGTCTTCGGGGGGATAGGGGCGTCCCATAATCTCATCCTATCAAAATTGGATCGGAGCCCAGCCCATGCGGCGGGCCTTGGCGATCAGCTCCTCGTCGGTGAGGACGTAGCCGTTGCGGTTCCAGAATTTCCCCTGTCCCCGCTTCGGGACGCGGCCGGACTCGTCGCAGCGATAGACCGCGGCGAATTTCCTGAGAAAGTCGGCGGCTTGACCGGCCTGCGCCATGTCGCGGTGAACGATTAGGGGGCGCTCCGAGAAATTGAATTTCCCCCCACAATACCGGGCGGGCTTGGCGCGTTCGTGCTTGCTGATGCCGCTGTCCCGGCGCCAGCGCGTCACGGTGGAGAGGCTGGCCCGATAATGCTTCGCCGCACCGGCGGAACCGTGCTTCTTCAGGATCTCCATGAAATCATCCGGCATCGGGCGTTTCATGAATTCGTAGGCGCACCCTTCACAGCGGCCACGCGAGTAGGGGCTGATCCTACGGCCGCAGTCGGTGCAGGTGTGCGGGTTGCTCACTTCGGAAATTCCCCCATTCCGTCGGGCTTCTTGCAGTTCCAGCATGGACGCGGGCGGAGCTGGCCGCGATCGTCCTCCCTCGCACCACAAAGGCATGCTATCTCCCTGATCTTCGGCTTCATGCCGCGGTCCTCCCCAGCATCCGGTTGATGATCGCGTCGGTGGTCGCATCGACTTGCGACGCATCGGCTTTCCGCCGCTCCACAGCCTCACGCACCGGCTTGTCGAAGAAAGCGAGCGACCGGGGCGACGTGCGCAGATTGGCGCAGCGTTGGGTCAGTGTGTCACGGATCAGCGCGGGATCGGCACCCGCGGCTATCCAGCCTTCTACGGTATCGAGCGCAGCCTTGTGCTTGTCGAAATTGCAGCCGGGGTCGGGTGGCGCGATCGAGACGATTTTGCACAGGTCCAGCATCAGGTCGGATGCGCCCGCGCGCGGAGAAGCGTTAGCTTCTTCTGTCTCTGTATCTGTCTCTGCTTCTGGGGCCGTTTCACCTTCCGTTCCAGACCGTTTCTTGGAACGCTCCCTGAAACGTTTCACTCTGTCCGTTGAAACGTCGGATTTGTATTGGCGCTGATCCCAGTTGTGCGGTTTCAGGCCCGTTTCGTCGCGCACCAAAAGACCCGCGCTGATCATGCGACCGACCAGCTTTCCGGCCTTCTTCTCGTCTATGCGAAGCGCAAAGGCGATGTCGGAAATGTCGGGCAAGCGCCCGTCATGCTTCGCGGTGAGGCACAACAGGTTGACCCAGCCCTTAAAATCTTCGCCCGACAAGCGCTGAACCTTGGGTTCCTCCAGCACCTCGGCATACATACGAAACCACTGGCTCACTGCATTGCACCCCTGACAGCCTGATACGCACCAAAGAACCGGCCTGTGGCGTTCCCACCCGGCCCGTTGCGGCGCTTGGCAACGATGAAGTCGATATTGCCCTGGCAGCGGTCCATGGCGGCCTGCCAGTCGATGAATTTCGGGTCCGTCTCAGGCGGCTTTCCCTGGCGGAGATAATATTCGTCGCGGTACAGGAACACGACGGCATCTGCGTCCTGCTCGATCTGGCCGCTATCGCGCAGGTCGGAGAGCATCGGGCGCTTGTCGGGCCGGCTTTCCACGCTGCGATTGAGCTGGGCTAGCGCAAGGACGCCGACGTCATATTGCTTGGCGATCGCCTTCAGCCCGCGCGACACCTCGGACACGGCGAGGTTCATATTGTCGGTGCGAAAGTCGGGCCGGAGCAGTTGGAGATAGTCGACCATGACCAGTTCCAGCTTCTGCCCGGCGGCCTCCATGCGGCGCTTGTAGCGGCGCACGATCATGTTGAGGCGGCCGATGGTCAGCGACGAGGCGTCCACCAGGTGCAGCGGCAGGCCGCGGAAAAGGCGGGCGGCCTCATAGACGCGTCGGCGGGCGTTGTCGGAGGTGAACCGGCCGTCGCGGATCGCCTCATAGGGGATGCCGCTATGCCCATCGAACAGGGCATCGGAGGTGGCGCGCTGCATCAGCTCGCGCCGGTTCATTTCCAGGCTCACGAACAGCACGCCATGACCTGCCGCGGATGCGCCCATGGCATAGGAGAGCGCCGCGGAGGTTTTACCCATGCCGGGGCGGCCGGCCATGATGTCGAGATGGTGCGGCTTGATCGGGCCGAGCACGTCATCCAGGCACTCGATCTGGCCGCCGCTGGTGACGCCATTGGTCGGCTCGTCATAGGCAGCCAGCATCTCGTCAAAGGCGCGCGCGGCGCTGATCTGGACGATGCCGTCGTCGTGATCACCGATGCTGGACAGCGCGGCGTCCGCGGCGTTGATGACCTCCTCGTTCGACGCCTCCATGCTCGCGGCGAGCGCGGCGGCGTTGGTCAGGCCGTCGATCAGCTTCCGGCGCTTCGCCATGTCGACAACCTGCTGGACGCAGGTGTCGAGCATCAGGACGACGCCGCTCGCGCCGGTCAGCGTTGCGAGATAACCTGCGCCCCCAAGCTCGGCGAGCGCCGGATCATCCGCCAGATAGGGCTTGAGCGTGACGGGGTTCGCGGCGCGGCCGAGCGCGGCTTCGCGGATGATGGCGGAATAGATGCGGCCGAACAGCGCCTCGGAGAAATCATCCGGATCCAGCTTGTCGGCCACTTTGTCGATCAGCCGGTTCTCGATCATCAGCGCGCCCAGGATGGTCGCCTCGCTGTCGACGTTCTTGACGGCCTCGATCTTGCTGTTCTCGATCACAGATCGCCCTCCAGCGCCGTGAAGGCTTTGGCGAACCGGGCGTGCGCCTTGATCATCGCCTCATTGTGCGGTCGGTCCTCGACGAGAGCCGGGTTGACGCGCACCGCTCGGGCGAGCGCGGCATATTCGTCCCAGAGGCGGTCGACCTCGGTGGGGGTGTAGAGGCGGACGACGTTGGTCATACCTTCCGCACCTCGCGAAGCTCGATATGCGGATGGAAATAGGCAAACATCGCCTTGCGCAGCGGCCAGTCGCGGGAATCGGAGAGCTTACTGCGGCCCTTCACATCCTCGACCACAGCGCGCCCTTCTTCGGTGTATCCGAAGTCGAGCGTCACCCCGGCGCGCTGCCCATTGCCCATCTTGACGCCACCGAAGGCGAAAAATGGCTGGATCACGATGTCAGAGATCGCCCCGCCCTTGGCGAGCATGTGCAATTGGTCGCAGCGCTTGGCCTCGCGCTTGCTGTCATGCTGGTGGCTGGCAGCGCAGGGCGACTTCACAGCAACGCTGTGCTTCGTCTTGCCTGTGGCCTGCCAAGGGCGGAAACCAGGCATCAGGTGTCGAAGCCCAACTGCATTCCGAGGGCGTTCGCATATGTCGCCAGAAGTGCCTCAGCCTCAGCGCGGGCGTTGCGCTCCATCTTCCGCATGCGGACAATCGCCCGCATGGTTTTGACATCGTACCCGTTGGCCTTTGCCTCGAGATAGACGTCCTTTATATCGTCCTGTAGGCCCTTCAGTTCTTCGGACAGCCTTTCAATGCGCTCAATGAACAAGCGCAACTGATCGGCGGCGACATTATCGCTCATGCGTGATTTTCCTTCCCGATGAACCGGCCAAGGCGATCACGCGCGGGACCGGAGTGAATGCGAGCCATGTTGGCCTTGCAGGAGCGGGCGAGGCGTCGCTTGGCCAGCCAGCGGGTGAGGGCGCGGATCACAGCGCAGCCTCCGCGATCCGGCAGAGCGTCACATAGGACCGCCCGGTGTTGCGCTTCACGATCGGCAGGGGATTGACCCGCAGTTCCGCGATGATCGCGTCCCGCTCGTTTGCGCTGATCTTGGCGGGAAGGCCGCGAGCCTTCCCCACGGCGGTGTCGATGGCGTCCTGATGAGTCCTCATGCACACTGCACCCGACGACGGATCAGCTCGTCCAGAGCATCGCGCGCGGCCTCAAGCCGCGGCAGATTGTCGCGCACCTCACCGGGGCTGACTTCGCCATCATCCTGAAGGGCGACCGACAGGGCCAGCGCGGCTTCGAGAACGCGACTTTGCCGGACGCGATCGCAATGCTTGGCCGGACGGCTGTCATGGCACAGCGCGGCAAGCCCACCGGCGAACCGGCCGTTCCATTCCCGCCAGGCGCGCGCGAAGGCGATGACGCCCATTTCGGCGCTACCCTCGCAGTATTTCGCGGCCTGATCCTCGCTCTTGCCCAGCACCGCAGCGAGATCGCCATAGGTGAGCCGGTCCTGCGACTTGATCAGGGCCAGATCGCGGCCGATCGTTTCAAGCACGTTCGAAGCGGAAAAGACCGGCGCTTCCCGCTCGGCACTGTCGCGCTGCGGCATTATTCAGCATCCTCATGACAGGGGGAAAGATCAGAGTTGCAGCCGGGCCGGCCGTGCAGGACCGACCCAGCTGCGCCCGCGGTGCGACCCGAGGGGACTTGTTTGCCTGCCGCGGGAATGCGACCCGACGTGGCAGGATGAACCGCCCGGCCGGCCTTGGTGCCGGTCGGGATCGGTGCAGGCGCGAGGCCCGCGTAAATCGTGTCAGGGTGATCGCAGACGGCTTCACCACACGCCCGACAGCGGGGCTGAGCAGTGTCCTTGTCGAACTCTTGCCCGAGGCGCTGCAATTCGGTGAGGGGCGCGGTCATGCGGCAGCAGCTTCCGAAGGGAGGCGGGCGAGATCGACGCCCTGCTTTTTGGCGATCGCCTTGATTTCCTTCATCCACCAACGGGGAATACGGCCCGCGGTCTTCCAGCTGGACACGGTGGACGGTGTGAGATCGAGCGCTTCGGCCACCTTGGAGGTGCCGCCGAGCGCATTCACAATCTGGGCTGCTTGGGTCATGTGCAGCAGAATTACGCTTTTCGTAATTTTGTGGCAAGCTTAAAATTACGATGTCCGTTATCGACGGCTCATTACGGATTTCGCAATGTCGCCGCGTGCTGACTCACGATGAAATCCTCTTAGAGCTGCGTAACCAGGTGGCGGCGAAGCGCTTTTCTCAAAAGGCCGTAGCCGATCGTCTAGGAATCGCCCCGGCGCGCGTTGCCGAAATGCTCAAGGGCACACGCCGCATCCAACAGGTGGAGATGCCGGTCCTCGCGCAATGGCTGGGTATGAGCGAGGAGGCAGAGGCTCCGCTTCCAGATGGCGCGGAACCGGTAGCCAGCGTTCCTATCTTGGGCGAGGTGCCGGCGGGCAACTGGCGCGAGGCCGTGAGAGATTATCGGGGCTGGACACATCTGCCCGCAAGGGAGGTGAAGGGCGACATGTACGCGCTCTATGTGTCGGGCGATTCCATGAACAAGATCGTGGAAGACGGCGCGCTGATCATCATAGATCCGAACGACACGGACACTTATCATCGTCGCCTCTTCGTCGTGCGTGATCGCGAAGGGGAGGTGACATTCAAGCGCTATCTCGATGCACCCGGCAGGCTGGAGCCCTGCTCCAAGAACCCCGAACATCAAACGATTCCGATCACGGATCGCAATTATGAGATCGTCGGCAGGGTGAAGAAGATCATCCTCGACCCTGATCAGGCGGCTTTCGACTGATGATAGGCGAGCTGCATCTCCAGGTCGCCGGGAACGGTGATGTAGAAGCGGCCCCATTCATCATAACTGCCAAGCCTGCGATCAATCAGATCCTCGCAAGCCTTCTCCCGCTTGTCGCGCCATGGGCCAATCGGTTTGCCCAGGCATGTCGCGCGATAGATTGTCCGCATCAACACCTCCGATTCGATGACGGGACGATGGAACATATAGAGAACATGGATCAAGAGGGCGCGGCAATTAAGCTGTGGATAAGTGACCGTTATGAGGCCTAAGCGCAACGAAGGCTGGGATGAGAAGTGGGCGCAGCGGGAGCAAATGTGGCGCTCCTATCGCCGTTTCATGATCGCCCTTGTCGGTGCGCTTTGCTTCGGCGCGGCCGGTTTTGCAACGCTGCTCCTTGCACCGGAATGGCTGGCGATTCTCTTTGGATCGGTGGTTTTCTTCGCCGTGGCATTCATCATTGCGCACATTGGCACCATGAGGACTTACGCCCGCGACAGCGGCTACTGGTGGTTGAACCGGCCCTATCGCTGGTGGGAATAGCACCAGCAAAATAATTACGATTTCCGTATTGACTTGAGATTACGCTTTCCGTAATTTGCTCCCATCAACGGCACGATGCCGATGGGAGAAACACCGTGGCCCAGTCCACCAACCATCAACCCCGCAGCCTGACGGACGACGAGGCATCTCGCGCCTGGGATGACGCCTACGCCTATAAGGCTGAGATCGAAGCCCGCGACGCCGAGCGCGCCGCGCCGCATCAGATGCCGGTCATCACCATGGCCGTGCTGCTCATCTTCGCGGTCGCCATGCTGATCGCGCAATGCGTGTTCCTGCCGGAGGTGCAGTAATGCGCGCCGAGATCAAAGCCGCGCTGGCATCGTGCAGCACTGAGGAACTAGCCGAGATCCTTGGCGAGATTCTTCAGCCGTCGCACTTTGGGCCGCTGGGGCGGAGCTACCAGCCCGACGAATATATCGAGCATTTTGCCAACGCTGTTCACCCGATCGAGCAGGCCTATTGCGCCGCGTTCCTAGCGATCGAGCGCAGCTTTGCGCCTTGGGAGGACGTGGCGTAATGGGCGAGATAGCTGAAGCGATGCTCGACGGCACCCTGTGCGCGAGCTGCGGCGACTTCCTCGGCATGGACGAGGGCTTTCCGATCTACTGTTCGGCCTGCGCTCCGGACTTTCCCGACATGCCGTCAGAACATGGGATGAAGGCTGCTAGCCGCCCGGCGCGCTACTCGAAGGAAGGCAAGGAGGCTAAGCCCTACAGTTGCCAGATCGACGGCTGCGGTAAGCGGTTCGCCAGCGAAGCAGCAAAGCGCAGCCACCGGCGGCAGAAGCACGGGCGGGCGGCATGACGGACGATCAGATCCCCACGATCCGCCGGTACCACACCGACCCGAAGTTCCGCGCGGAGATCGAGGCCGAGCGTGAGGCGCATTACGACCGCTTCTATGCCCGCACCTCGGCCGCCATCGACCGGGCCAACCCGCGCAAGCATTGGGAGCAGGAGCAGTGACCCGCGCCCGCGTCGATTACACGCTGGGCGCAACGGGCAAGCGGCACCTGGTACCGGAGCATGAGAACCCGGCGCTCGGGCCGATCGCTGGCCTCTATCGCATCCGTCGCGGCGTCTGGCGCCCGGTGGCGGTGATCTTCGGCGCGCCGCTCGATCCTGTCACCGACGAACCGCTGGACCGGTCGCCGCGCTGGCAGATCCTCTACTGCGGCCGGTTGATCTGGGATCACACGCTGGTCTGGCCGGCGTGTTGGGCCAGTCCGATCGACCGCGACGAATATGTCTACCTCATCGAGCGCATGGAATTCGCCAAGGTGCACGACCCGCGCGACCCGTTCGGCAGCATGTCGAGCCGGGTCGATCTCCTCAACTGCTCAGTCCCCGTCTTTTGAAAGGAACGCCTGCCATGGCTACCGCCGCCGTTGAAGCATCTGAAAACCCGCGCGCCCGGATCGGAGGGAACGTGCCGCCCAGCATCAAGGAGCAGGCTCTGCTCGACGGTGCCGAGGCGCTGAAGCCGCTGCTCGATCGCGCCGAGGAACTGCTCGCATCGGCTGAAAAGGCCAAGGCCGACGACGCTGATAGCGCGGGCAAATGCTCCGATCTCGTCCGCATGATCCGCGCCTGTGACAAGGCGCTGGATGACAAGCGCAAGGAGGTCGAGAAGCCCTATGCCGAGGCGGCGAAGGTCTTCATCGAGATCCCGCGTGCCGCCAAATTCAAGCTGTCCGGCGCGAAAACGAAGCTGACCGACATGGTTGCCGAGTTCGACCGTAAGGAGCGCCAGCGGCTGAAGGAAGAGGCGGAGGAAAAAGCCGAGCAGGAAGCCGCGAACGCCGCCCAGCTGCAACAGCGCGCCGCCGCCATGGGCATCGACCTGCCGGCGGAAGAGCCGCAGCAGGAGCAGCCGCGCAGCACCAAGCCCGTCCGCTCGTTCCAGTCCGATATGGGCTCGTCCGCCTATACCCGGAAGGTCGAGGTCTTCACGGTCAGCGATCCCTACGCGCTGCCGCTCGACATCCTCAACCATCCCAAGGTGAACGAGGCGATCATTTCCGCCGCGCGTGAACTGCGCCGCTCCAACCCCGAACAGAAGATCAAGGGCATCATCGTCTCGGAAGAAGAGGCGACGGTGATCCGCTGAGCCAGCCAGAACCGGAGATATTTCACATGGCAACCCAAGCACAAGAAAACCCACTCGCCCGCTTCGACGCCGCCGCGTTGAAGGGCATCGAATCCAGCAGCGGAGACGCCGGTGCACCCCGCGCCCTGTTCCTGCCCACCGGCTTCGGCGAGGCTATGGAACTGGCGAAGCTGATGGCCGCCGGTCTGGCCGTGCCGCCGCACCTGCGCGGCAAGCCCGCCGATTGTCTGGCGGTGCTGATGCAGTCGGCGCGCTGGGGCCTCGATCCCTTCGCTGTCGCCAGCAAGAGCTACTTCGTCAACGACCGTATGGCCTACGAGGCGCAGCTGGTGATCTCGGTGCTGAACACGTCGGGCGTGCTAAAGGGCCGGCTCGATTTTCAGTGGGATAAGACCGACATCGATCTGGTCTGCACGGTCACTGGCACGCTGAAGAGCGACCCGCAGCGGCCGAAGGCGATCGAGCAGGGCATGGCGTCGATCAAGGTGAAGAACTCGCCGTTGTGGGCCGCCGCGCCGCGCCAGCAGCTGGGCTATTACGCCGCCCGCATGTGGGCGCGCCTCTATGCCCCGGAAGTCCTGCTTGGCGTCTATACCGTCGACGAGATCCAAGAGATGGGCATCGAGAACGCGCGCCAGGTGCAGGAGCAGCAGCCCCGTCGCCGCGTCGCCCGCGCCGCGCCCGTTGAGGAGCAGCGCGAGATTGTCATCGAGAACCAGCCGGTCGAGGCGGAGGTCGAGCCAGTGCCGAGCGAGGCAGAACTGGAGGAGCAGGCCGCCCGCGAACTGGATGCGCAGACCAACGGATGGACCGACGGTCAGGCTGCGGAGCCTGCCGAGGAGCAGAAACATGCCGCCGAGCCGCAGCAGGAGCCGGACTGGTCGAAGACGCTGGACGTCATCTTCAATGAGCTGGAGGCGAAGACCACCATCATTGACGTCCGCAGCTACTGGCTGACCGTCGAGCAGCTGCTCAGCACGGCACCCGAAGGCATTTTCAACCGGGCGACTGGCCTGAAGAACGCTCGTGAGGCGGAGCTGAAGGCGGGCGCGAAGTGACCGACTGCACCCACCCTCGCAGCCGCCAGGCGAACCGATGCCGGGCTTGCCAGCTGGCCTACCTCAACAGCCCTGAACTGGCGGACCGCCGCCGCGAAGGACTGGCCCGCCACTGGTCGAACCCGGCGAACGTCATGGCAGCGCGCGAGAAGATCCGCGCTGTCACCGCCGCCACCATGGCCGACCCGGTGAAGCTGGAGCGCAAGCGCGAGCATGGCCGCCGGCAGTACCGCGACTATCTGTCCCGGCCCGATGTGGTGGCGAAGAACCAGGCGCCCGAGGTCCGGAAGCGGGCAGGGGCCAAGGCAAGCGCGACCAAGCTGCGCGACATCCCGCCGGCCATGCGGGACGAATACAAGCGGCTGATCCGCTCCAAGCTGATCCCGGCCGCAGAAGCGAAACAGATCATCCTCGACCAGTTCAAGCGCCAGATGGGCGCTCGAGCGGCGGGATAACCATTCCACCAAGGGCAGGCGCGTCAGTCCAATAAACGGCGCCAGAGTTTCGATGAAGAACAAGCTGTCCGACCTCAACGACCACCTGTTCGCTCAGATTGAACGGCTTGGTGACGAGGATTTGAACGATGAGGAGATCGAGAAAGAGGCCAAGCGCGCTGACGCAATTGTCTCTGTCGCTGACCAGATCATCAAGAATGCCGATCTGCAGCTGAAGGCAGCAACGCTGCTGGCAGGACACGGCTACCACTTCGCGCCGCATCTGGCGAACATCGCCCCCACGGCCGAGCGGAAGGCGCGGAGCCGATGAACAAGGGCAAAAAATGCGAACCGGGGAAGGGTGGTCGCCACCCCAACGCGCGCCGGACCCAGTTCAAAAAAGGGCAGACGCCGCACAACACCAACTATCTCGGCCACGAGCGCATAACGAAAGACGGCTATGTCGAAATCAGCGTGGACGAGCGTAATCCGCATACCGGCTATGAGCGGCGCTATGTCCATAAGCATCGCTGGCTATGGGAGCAGGCAAATGGGCCGGTGCCCGAAGGTCACGCGCTCAAGTGCTTGGACAGCAACCCACTGAACACGGACCCGTCAAATTGGGAGCCCGTGCCCCGCGCCGTTCTCGCGCGCCTGAATGGCGGCCGCTTCCGCACCACGCTCGCCTATGACGATGCATCTCCCGAACTGAAGCCGCTCGTCATGGCGTCGGCCAAGCTGAAGCATGCCGCCAGCACTGTCCGGAAAGGATCTCTCGCATGACCCCTGC
>Ga0105238_10000403_pt1 | contig 45970 bp, 74 predicted proteins | sample KBSC34metaG_FD_81526 | JGI IMG/M metagenome (GOLD analysis project Ga0105238, IMG submission 81526) | Corn rhizosphere microbial communities from Kellogg Biological Station, Michigan, USA - KBS C3-4 metaG | ecosystem: Host-associated > Plants > Roots > Rhizosphere > Soil | place: Michigan, USA...
CTCATACCCTCCCCTCCGCAAACCAAAACCACAGGAAATAGCCCAAACAGGCCACAATACAAAATAGGCAGAGGTTGGCATTGTCGTTTACTTCGGTGTCGTAAGTGTTCATAGCTCACCTGTAATTTTTATCGGAAACATTGGGTCATATTCCTTATCGACGAAGGTTCTGGCGAGAATGCAGAATCCAAATACCCATTCAGTCATGACAAACAAAGGACCGAATATCCAATGACGTTCGATAATCAACGGGCATTCTTTATCGTTCATGTTTAGATATACGGGCACGATTCCGCAGAACCAGCCTTTGTGAGTGAACGTCAGTTGGTTTTTCATGCGGCGCGCCTTTTTTTAATCAACTCTATTAAATCATTGCACTCTTCTCGCGTCGGATAAATTCCAAGTGTTATATAATCGGCGCACGAATTTCTCATGCATTGAGCGATATTTCGCTCAAGCATTTCCTCTTTTGTTTCAACATGAAAACATTTCTGCGATGGACTCCAAAGCGCTACATATTTCATGAGTATTCAAACCTCTCGGGTTTCTTTTCGACAATTTGAGACTGATAGGGCGCGGCCAAATTATTAAACCGGCATAAATGTAGATCGCTTTGCAACCAATCCAGGCCGGGCTGACCATTGCGCAACTTCGTCCAATGCATCTCCGCCTTACCCTTATCACTAGAATCAGGGTTGTAAATCTCATCGCGATAGATCAGGAGGATTGAATCTGCATCTTGTTCGATTGCGCCAGAGTCACGAAGGTCTGAACTAATCGGCCGGCGTTTTTGTTCTTCGCATTTGCGGCTTAATTGGGAAATGGCGATTAGGGGAATATTTAATTCTTTCGCCAGCGCCTTCAGTCCCTGACTGATCGCAGTGATTTCGTTGACCCTGTTCTCGCCCTTGCCGCGCGATAATTGGAGATAGTCCACCACGATCAAGCTGAGCGGGACTTTCTTGTGCAGGCGTCTTGCAGCAGTGCGCATCTGCTGAACGGTTAACGCGCCCCGCTCGTCGATATAGAGTTTTGAATTTTTGATGCGATTAGCCGTAGGCAGCACAGCGCTATTGAATTCCGTCCCAAACACCTTCCCAGAGCGCAGCAGCGCAAACGGTATCTTTCCAACACTTGCAACCATCCGGTCAATCAGCTGGGTTCTGGTCATCTCCATCGAGAACACCAGCACGCACTTGTTTTCGTGGAGCGCCACATGCTCGGCGATATTCATGGCCAGTGTTGTCTTGCCCGATCCAGGGCGCCCAGCAAGGATTACCAACTCGCCAGGCGTTAGGCCATTGGTGCGCTTATCGAAGTCCAGAAACCCAGTTGATAAGCCAACCAATCCATCGCAGCCATTACGGCGCTCAAGTTCCTTGATGTAATCGTTAAGCGATACAGAGACATGGATATCACCAACCTCTGAGGTGCGCTCGCCAATGGCCAGAATCATCCGCTGCGCTTCGTCGATCAGGTCGGCACTCGTCTTGCCATCCGCATCGTAGGCGCTGCCAGCGATATCGCCGCCAATGGTAATCAGCGAACGCAGATTCGAACGCTCCCTAACCGCGGCTGCGTAGGCTCGGATATTCGCCGTGCTGGGCGTATTACGGGCGAGGTCGAACAGGTAAACCGCCCCACCTACGCGCTGCAAGTCAGATTCACTCAGCGATTCAAGAACGGTAACGGCATCCACTGGCTTGCCCGAATGAGCCAGTGCCTGGATATGGGCAAACAAGACTCGATGCGCAGGGCTGTAGAAATCATCATCGGTCAGCAGGTCGGCAACCACGTCGAAATCACTACCCGGAACCAGCAGGCCGCCGATAACCGATTGCTCGGCCTCTAGGCTGTATGGCGGTATTTTGAGTTGCGCGATATCGTAATCAGCCGGGATTTGTGCGTTCATGCTGCGGTTCCTGAGCGGCGAGAGTCGGAAACGAACTTCTCAACTAAGTCGTCAAAATGTTTCTTTTCGACAATCCAAGCTAAATTTGCCTTCCAGCCCTTATCGTTCTGACCGAGATACCAACCGTAATTGCGCAGCACTGTAAAAAATTTTCGCCAGAATTCGATATTTTGATGCTTGGGGCTTTCTCGCCATCTGGCCTGCAGATACCTGGCTCGCTGTCCATCCCACCTCTCAGGAATTACGGATTGCAGTTCAGGAAGAATTTCGTTGTATAGGGTTATTATTTCCAAATGCGGGCATGGAAGAGACTTGTCTCTGACAGAAGGTTTTTTACCAAGAACCAAGGAACAAGAACCAAGAACCAATTCCGTGGGCGAATGCTCGGTGTCCATTCCTGTACCATTCGCCGAATGATCGGCGGACTTACGCCGAACTTTTCCTCCTATAGTCCCATCTGGTCGCGGCCATTTTCCTGTTTTTGTATCCGGTTTCTGGTGTTTATCCCATCCGGTAACAAACCAATATGTTTCGTTTTCAATGACATATTCAACGAGCAGTTTCTTTTCAATTAATTCGTCGACCATTCGCCGAATATCCGCCGAATCAAATTTGTCGTTCGGGAAAACTTCCATCTTTAATCGCGAGCAAGAAGCGGGATGCACCCCATAATCATCACAAAAATTCCACAATCCAATGAACAGCAACCGAGCATTCGCCGAACATTCGACGATCTGTTCGCTAGTCCAAAATTCGGGCTTAATGCTTCTAATTCTTGCCATATCAACTTCTCGGAAAGGGATGCTGCCTATAATGATCGCGCGTTAATTGCGGCTATGTAAGCAGCGGCGACCCTATGCCATGCAAATTCATTTCACCAAAACTAAACGGGCGCGATTCCTGGCTTCCTGCTTGGCCCTCAGTTCCCTAGCCTTCGTAAAACGCTCAGGGTTATACGTGGCTATCGAGAAATGCTGGCCGCAATAATCCTTACCACCGGCTGTAAATTTGGCTTCATTGCTGCAGTCATAGCCTTTCCAATGGCCTGTCAGGCTGCAGCCTTGGCAGTATTTCTTTGTGGTCACAAGCCACCCCTAACGTTTGCCCGATGGATATCCCTAGAAACCCTTTCCTGATGCTCTGCGGCCTCTACAAGACGTTTGCAGGGCTCGCAGTGGTGTTGCTTGGCTTTGATTTCTTTTGCGAGGAGAGGGTTGCCACAACGAAGGCAATCGACCAATGGAACGGTGTCCCATATCATTGATGTGCTGGAGCTATAAGTGATTGGCACAAATTTCAGGATTGAACATTTTTCGTATTGCTTCATAACTGCTCGCCTCGGTAATTAAGTGCCGCCACTCCATTGGCTTTGTCATTACTATTTAGCTGCGGTGGCCGGTGCTGATCTCCGGCTTCGCGGACTCGGTTATCTGCCACTTCGTAATCATTTAAGACCCGCTACGCATCAGCCTGCGCATTCACCGCATTGATCGTGAGACTGGTGCGCCACCTTCGTAGCATTCGCTCCAGCGCAACACCTTCGGCTCCACTACTTTCGATAGCTTCGACGCCTACTGCTTCAATCCCACGATCAATACGGCCTCCCCGGAAGGAGGCGGTATGCTTAAACAATCTCCCAATCTTCGGCAAGAGTATCAGTCTGTGAGGCCAGCCAAGGAACACGAGCGCCCGGAGTATTTTGCGCATCATCTGGATAGCTGATAAAAATATATGGCAGCGTCATTTTTGAATTCGCATCCGGCGTCTGTAATTCCAACCATAAGCCTTTGCCGTTCCAACCAGTACGCGCGACTCGGCCACCATTTTTCAAACTTGCGATTGCTTCGCCAAAATTCATTTCCTTCCCCTTCCCTTCAGTTGTGATTGGAGTGCTGCAATTCGAGAAATTTGTTTACATCCCAAATCCAAAACTTGATAAACATTTGATTGTAAGAGGGCAGAGAATCGTATTGATCTAGGCTTTCATCTATAAGCCTCATCCGATTTCGATATACCCATTCGTTGCGAACTGACATTAAAATCGATAGCGCTGTGCATGCAGCTATAAAGATCATTAGGAAAATCATCTCTTCCTTCCTTTCAATTGGGCCTGGAGCGTTATTTCTCAGCGAACTCGATAACTTCGAGCGGCACGCTGCGTTTGGATTGGGCAACCACTTGAAGTTGCACCTTGACCGTGCGCAGGATTTCACGTGCCTGAGCCGCAATTGCATCGCCCTGTGCTGGTAGCATCTTGTCGTCTTTGATGCTATTCAGCGTTTCCCACAAACTAGATTTCAGATTTTTGGCTGTTAAGTCTTTCATAGTCCCGTCTCCGGCTCTGCGCCTTGTTTATGGTGCCATTGGTTTGCTTGATTTCGAATCGCGTAGCCCTGCTTAAAACCTCTCCATTAATCTTGTTAACTAAAATCGCTGATTCCCAAAATTCGCCAAACTCCCTTTTGGCTCTATAGGATTCGTCATATTCGCGTTTGTAAGCCTTATATTTTGGCTGCCGGCAGTATTCGACATGCCTTGGCATATTGGCTTTGCGCTCAATTGCTGCCTTTACTGGATCATATGTTTTAAGGAAATGGACCCGTTTTTTCTGCTTGATCAATTCGATATTTTTGGCCCTATATTCCATGTCATACAGCCGCTTTTCTTCCTTTTTCTCAGCATCCGATTTGTTTTTCCTGTGAGCCATACCAGAACAATCTTTGTTGCAATAGAGCGGCGCACTCTTGGCCAGAGAGCGATTAATATGTCCTCGGCTTTTACTAATCGGTTTGCTGCACCATGCGCAGAGAATCATTTCGTCGCCCTCATGAACTCTTCGATATGGCGCAATTTCAATTCGAGTTCTGCATTCTTCTGGCGCTCGATTTCTAATTCGGCTTCGAGCTTGCCTTTCAGTTTTACTAGTCCGTAGTGCCGCTTCAGAGCCTGCCAGCGCAACGGGATTTCATTCCCACACAAATCCATCAACGCATCGATCTTGTCCGGCGGAAAGTTCGCCTGACCCGTTCTGGCGCGGGACAAGACACCAGGATCAATTTCCAATTCGTAGCAAATCGATTTGTCCTGCAATCCACTTTCATCAATGCAGCGAAAACAGGCTTTCGAAAGCGATGGAATGAGTTCAAGCTGTTCATCTGTCAGCGTTTCTTTCACGTCGCGGACAACCCTCAAAACCAATCTTTCCTGCTGTGCTGCATTGGGCGGCATTTCAATTGACTCTACTTGTAGGACGGCCTGCGAGTTAAATAAAACCGTCACTAAGGACGGCTGTTTCGTTCAATCTTTTGCAGTTCTACTGCGCTAACCTGACCATTTGTTAAAGAAGAGGCTCTTGGCTATGCTGCTTAGCTCTCACACAAAACAACAACGCCAGGAGGCCTCAAAACTATGAATACGGAACAAATACAGCCGGCTGATCTCATTTACTCGCTGCGTCTCAGCGTTTCACATGCGTCCGGCATTCACCGAAACACGATTAACGGCCAGTTCTGCCTGCTGCTTTCCCTTATCTCCCTTGATATCGGGCTTCTATATATGTTCGGATTTGATAATCCACAGGTACTATTTTCGTTAGTAATGTCAGGGACCACGGCTGCATTGGGCTTGCTGTCAAACATGCGAGCCAAACAAATATTCGATCAAATGGTGCAAACTGACCTGAAATTGCCAGAGTCGTAACACCGGTCGATGCTAGGAATAAGGCGCAGAACAGGATGTCGGCCATGGGTTAATTCCTGGTCTTTTTGCCAACAGTCCGTTCCTGCCGCTCTATAGCTCGCAGAAAGCGATCCCTGTTATCAAAAATCAGATAGACGGGCCGACCTCGCCTAATCATTTTCGATATGGCGGTTTGATGAAGATCAAGCAGGTCGGCCGCAGTTTGCTGGCTGTTACCAGGCTGCTCGCAAAAGTCTTTGATATGAATGCTTTTCATTTTTAAATAATACCTCTGGCATTGAAGATTATCAAGCCCTTTGGTATTTGTCGAGCGGAAGATGTGGATGTACAAGTATGTGTGTTGGAAATCGGAAGAAAATTACATGCCACGCCTAGACTTAATCCCCCTCCCACAAAGGAAGAGAGAGGGGCTGCTACTACGGAAACAATGGCAGCTATATAAAGCTCGCCATGATGGCCTATCTCAAGATCGATTCTGCGCAGAGAATGGAATTAACCAGGGCCAACTACAACGCTGGTTCAGCGGCGACCGGCAAATCCCAGAGCATAGGTTAATCCAATTGGCTCAAATCATGGAATTTGATGCGAGTCTCATTCGGCCGTCTATTCAGCAGACAGCCAAAGATATAAGCTCTGTTACCAATATAGCTATTCGTGAATTGGAAGCTCGGTGGGGACGGCTTTCCCCGTCTCAGCAGAATGAGGCTCTAAAGTATCTGGATCTTCTTGAGCGGGCAGGCGATCAGTCCGGGCAATGATGAAATCCATGAATTTCTTCTGTTGATCTGGGCCTAAATTCCTGAATCGATTTATTATTTCGTCCAGCATTTTATATTCCTAAGTACCCAATCCTTCTTGCCCGCCCACCCCGCGGGGCCTCCCCTGTTACCAAGATACACCAATACCTGAGATATTTTTTTAAAATAAATACCAAAGGTATTGCAATCTCCAATACATCTGGTATTGTTACTTCAAGGCTGGTTGATCAGAGGGATCGAACAAAGCCAGAACTGAACAAACTATACCCCCTGACACATTTAAGCAACAAAGCAAGCGTTAGGCGGGTGAATTTAATAAAGCGGCTTAACCACAACATAGGAATCAAAAATGAAAACACCAATTCTGATCATCAGTGCGCTTGTGCTGGTACTGGCACTAGTGGTGTTTCACTCGATTTTGCTCAGCATCCCCGCAGTTCTCGCTTTCATTGGCGGGTATTGGGTGGGCAAAAAAGAAAGTGCCGTTTCTGCGTTTGTTGAGCGCGGCCTTTCGAAAACTAAAGCGTTTTTCCAAAAACTGAAATCAACAAACTGAGGCGAATCTATGGACATTAATCAACTTTCTGAATACGACTTTATCGCGTGTATCGACGCATCCGGCTCGATGGGTGAAACAGATATGCCCGGAGGTCGTTCGCGCTGGGCTTACATGCAAGAAACCGCGACTGCGTTCTGTCGTGACCTGGGTGCGCTGGATAGCGACGGTATCGATCTGGTTGTATTCAGCGGCACCAGCGTTGACAGCTATACCGGCGTGACCACGGACAAAGTGAAGGACATCTTCTCTGGTCGTAGCCCGCGTGGCTCCACTCCGCTCGCAGAAGCCCTGACGACTGCCTTCAAGCTGGCCGGTAAGTCGGACAAAAAAGACTTCGTGATCGTGTTCACTGACGGCGTACCGGATGACGAAAAAGCGGCCGAGAGCGTTATTCGTGCCCGCGCCAATCAAAGCGAAACCGACGACGAAATCACAGTTCTTTTCGTTCAAGTCGGTCGCGATCTGCAGGCAACGAAGTACCTGCAAAAACTGGACGATGAACTCAAGGGTGCCAAGTTCGACATTGTCGATGCAAAAACAATTGATGAAGCGGAGAAATTTGCCACCACCGCCGAATTGATTCTTGCAGCGATTGCCGATTAACCAATTCCTCAATGGCTCTCCCGCAGAGCCATTCGGGAAGGGGTTTGAATAATTAGGGGAAAGAAATGCGAGTATCAAATGATGTTTTAGCCGTTCTTAGCGCTGCGCAGACAGAAGGTAATTATCTGCGGCTAATCGGCCAGCTTGATAGAAAAATGTATGAGCAGACCAATAAAGTATTGGAGGCTGCTGGCGGTAAATGGAACAAAAAGGCAAAAGCTCATATTTTTGATACTGAGGCAGCAGAGCGAATTGATGAAATCATTGTTTCTGGCGAGGTAGAGGTGCCGAAAGACGAATTCAATTTCTTTCCAACGCCGGCATCAGTAGTAGATCGCCTCGTTGAGATAGCTGGCAATAATTCAGGTTTTTTAGTTTTAGAGCCGAGCGCCGGCCAAGGAAATATAGCCGCCGAATATGTTCGGGTTGGTGCGATAGTTCATTGTTATGAATTGATGGAATCAAATTATAAGCTCCTTCTCGAAAAAGGATATGCAGTAACCCATGCTGACTTTTTGAGTATTGCGCCAAGTCCGATTTATGACCGAATAGTTATGAATCCACCATTCATGAAGCGCGCAGATATTAAGCATGTTCTTCATGCATTGAAATTTTTGAAAAGCGATGGCCTTTTAGTTGCGGTTATGTCCGCAGGCATCTTATTCCGCACAGATAAGCTCACCAGTGATTTTCGTAGAATGATCGAGGTAGCTAATGGAGAAATCGAAGAAGTCGAAGATGGGGCTTTTAAAGAATCTGGGACGATGGTTAAGACGGTTATTGTGACCATTCCAGCTGTCTCCAATCACGGTTAACGAATAGAGGGAAGAAGAATGCATACGCCGGGGCCTTGGAGAGCGTTTAAAACCGTTTTTGATCAGCATGCCGTCGAGGCGTTTAACTCTGATGAAAAAGAGACTGAATGTCTCTGTCGAGTTGATGGATGGGGATCTGAAATTGATATCGCTAACGCTCGCCTCATTGCGGCAGCGCCGGAGCTTTTGGAAGCATTGAAAGCCGTAGTGGCTATAAGCGATAGAAAACATGATGCGTGGGATGCGGCAGAGGCAGCAATAGCCAAAGCCAAAGGCAACTAATTAGCGGATGGGGTGGGAAGATGTGTGAACTTTGCGAAAATCCAGAAGCTGGTAGGAAATCCGCCATTCAATTTGCGGAAAACTTAGAGAGTTTGGCTGCTAATTATCGGCGCATGGCAAATGGCCAGCTCGATCCTCATGGCGAAAAAATTAGATCTGTTGCGATTTCTGCAAAAAGCATTGTCCGTAAGCTCGTTGAGGAATGGGTGTGATGCCTAAATTCCTCGACCCCACAGGCCAAGAACTCACGGCAGGGCAGGCGCTGGATGTGTTTCTTGAGTATGCGGTTAAGCAGGAATCGACAATTATGCATCTCGACGTGCGTTTGTTTGCTGATGCAATCGAAGGTTATACAACGCCAATGATTTGCTTAAAGAAGGCCGGCATCGAGATCAAGTTTGGAGCAGAGTCATGAACTCAGTAGAGATTTTAGACGATTGTTTCCGCAACATGTTCGATATGCCTCCGGCGAAAGAACGGCCTGTTAATCCGCCTGACGAGCCCATTGTTTCAAACGATATCGCTGAAAAAAAACTCAGGAAAAGTCTGACCGCTCAAAAGCGTAGTGAATACTGGGACGATTTTACCATGTATTTGTTCGATGAAATCAGCGATCAGGAAGCCGATAAAGTCTCTGCGGCATTACTTGAGGGTGAATATCTGGTTGTCGGCGAAGTGTTGGCTGCTGTTAAGGAAAGGGCGATTCGCAAGACCGCTGAGAGGTTCGCAAATCAGCTGGGATCTATGTCATGAACATCACCCACCTATCCGACAAAGATTTCATGGAGCGAATTATGAAGCCAAAGGATGACAGGCAAGAGTTGTGGGATTTGGCCATTGAGGTCACGAAACGTACTCCGTACAGCGCAGGACTTCATTCTATACCGGGTGGTGTGCGGGTACTTGTTCTGAACTTCAGCGGTCAGCCGGTTATTGATTCGAACTGTATGTTGCCTCAAGACGGCGACGACGAATTCACACAAAGCGGAAAGCGCAAATTCATCAGAACGATTATGGACGATATGCGGAAGTTGATTCGGGATGAGCCGGGGAATGCGGCATGAGCGATCCGAAATTTAAGGTGGGTGAGGAAGTATTCGTGATCAGCGCTGTGTTAAACCCGGGAGCTATGATGGAGGTAATCATTACTGCTGCCAGGGAAAGCGATATTCAAACGATTCATAAAAATTCAGGACACATATGTCCACCCGGTTGGCGATATGACTATATGAAAAATGGAGAAAGATGTGCTGCTCATGAATCGCGCCTCCGCAAAAAACACAAACCCGGCGACAGCTTTGAATCGATCATGAACGCCATCCGGCAACCGATTGGGGGAAGGGTATGAGCGATAACTGGATCAGCATCAAAGATGCAAAGCCGAAATATAGCCGCAGCAAAAACTCACTCGGGACGCCGGTTCTTGTTTGGCCGAGACAGGGTTTAGCCAATGACGGCTTTGCTTATTACGGCAAGAGACTTAGCGATAAGCCGAACTTCTATCTGTATGGCGCTGTGCTAGATGGAATTACTCATTGGCAACCCATGCCGGAAGGTCCGAAATGAAGACTTACAAAGACACAAACAACCACTGGATATCAGAGCTTCGCATAGGGAATGTTATCTGTATCTGCGAAGCGAATAAGCGTAAAGAGGCGCGCCAAGGGGTTGTGGAGTTGGCTAAACGGAGGGTGAAAAAGTGAACGAATCCAGTCAAGAGATTATTAAACCAGGGCCCTATCAAGCTGTGCCGGCAATCAGCGAGTCCGCGGCTATTATTCAGGTGATCGAACGGGTCGCCCTGAACCCCGATATCGACGTATCGAAGATGCAGCAGCTGCTGGCTATGCAGATTCAGATATTGGACAGGCAGGCTGCTGAGGCTTATGCAAGGGCCATGATGGCCGCTCAGGCTGAAATGCCGAGGGTGATCGTCAACAAGCAGAACGCCCAGACCTCAAGCCGGTATGCCGATCTGGAGGCTGTGAATCGGGCCGTGACTCCAATTGCCACCAAGCATGGATTCTCGATCTCGTTCGATACAGACCGGTCGGCACTGGACAATCATGTGCTCATTGTGGCGACTGTCTTGCATAGCGGCGGCCACCATAAGGCTTATAACTATGATGCTCCGCTCGATGATGCTGGTATTGCCGGGAAGATCAATAAGACTCCTACGCATGCCAGGGCGTCCTCCATATCGTATGGCCAACGGTATCTGCTCAAGCTGATATTTAACCTGACGATTGCTGGAGAAGATAATGATGGCAATGGCAGTACTGACGAACGTGGCGTCAATGTCGAGGCCATCAAGGAAATGGGTCGCAAGGAGGTCAGGGACCAGTTTGCTGCCTATCAGGAATTGGTTCGTACGTACATCCTTTCAATCGTTGCGATAAAAAACGGGATTGCCACGAATCAATATTCTATCGCTGCAGAAGCGTGGTACGAACTAGACGAAGAGATACAGCGCGGATTGTGGGTTGCAACTTCCAAGGGCGGAATCTTTACAACTTCCGAACGTGAAGTAATGAAGAAAACCGAGTTTCGTGAAGCTTATTACGGTGCAGCAGCCTAACCCTTCCCAAGTCTAGCGGCGCCGGTATGGGCCTTGGAGATAATGATGAAATTGTATTTATACATAATTGTGCTTGTTGCGATAGATATGCTCTTGGTTGGATTGGTATTGCCAATGCTGTTTTCGGCCAGCAGTTATGAGGCTGTAATTGCTGGTTTTTTTATTCTAGTGGTTGCACCAATAGTTAATTTTCTAGGCATCATAAAAATCATCAAATTGACAAAAAAACTCTTTAAAAAACCGGAGACCACCAATGAAACTGCTAACTAGAATTACAATGATTGTTGCGGCTCTTATTTTCGTTTCGGCATGCAGCAAAGTGCCAGCTGGAAATGTCGGTATCAAGGTTTATCTGCTCGGTGGTGCAAAGGGTGTGGATACCGAACAGCTGTCACCGGGGCGTTACTGGATTGGCTGGAACGAAGACTTATATCTATTCCCGACCTTCAGCCAAAACTATGTCTGGGCTGAAAAAAGTGAGCGCGGGAATGAATCTCTGACATTTGGTACGAGCGAGGGCTTGTCGGTCAATGCGGATATCGGTATTACCTATGCCATTGAACCCGGTAAGGCAGCCCTTGTGTTTCAGAAATACCGCAAGGGCGTCGATGAGATCACAGATATCTATCTACGTAATATGGTTCGTGATGCACTTGTAAAGACGGCCAGTACCCGCAAGATCGAGGATGTATATGGCGTTGGTAAGGCCGATCTGATTTCTGCTGTGGAGACAATGGTGCGCGCAGAAGTGAAGGATATCGGCATTCAGGTTGAAAAGGTTTATTGGATTGGCGATCTTCGCTTACCGCAAACTGTTACCTCTTCGATCAATGCGAAAATTACTGCAACACAACAAGCACAGCAGCGGGAAAATCAAGTCGCTACAGCCCGCGCTCAGGCAGAAATCGATGTAACGAAAGCCGAGGGTGAAGCGAAGGCAAAACTGGCAATGGCTACTGCTGAGGCTCAGGCAATCAAGATTCAGGCTGAGGCGCTTTCTAACAGCCCCGGCTTGATCGAATTGCGCCGCATTGAGAAATGGGACGGAAAGTACCCGCAAGTTATGGGCGGAAGTACGCTGCCAATGATATCGGTTAAATAGCCTAACCCACCCCTGCGCCCTGAGTGAGAGGAATGATGACCCTAAAGCAGCGGATTGAAGAATTGATTGCGCAACATGGTTCGCTGAGAGCCGTAGGACGCGTACTCACTATTGATCCGGGCTATTTGCTTCGGTTATCAACGGGCGAAAAGGATCAACCGTCAGAACGTGTTCTGAAGAAACTGAAACTCAGGCAGATCGTTACTGTTACTTATGAGAGAGCAACATGAAAAAGGCCGAGCGCGAGAAGTTGCGTGAATTAGCTAAAGTTGTTGATCCAAATGATTTCGTAATCGAATCATTAAAGCTTATTGCCCTCCTCGACCACATCGATGCGCTGGAGGGGCAGACCGATGATCAGGGTTTTGTAACCATTCCTGTGCGCGCAATCTGGCTTCTGGAGCATAAACCAAAAGGCTATCTTGATCATGGATGCGGCGATTGCGTACCAAATGGTCCGATGGTTTATGGGAGTTTCAAATGTGCGTATCACCGGGCAGAAGCAGCCCTCGCCAGCGCACCGGAGGTGAAGTCGTGAAAAAGCTTGAACTATTAACACGTCTCCGCAAATGGATAGAAAAGGCTGAGCAGTATGAGTATGTAAAATGCATTGGCATGGATGTGGTGTGCCCTAACTGCAGACGATGGCAAGGTAACTGCGATATTCCCGGTTCTTTCAAAGATGTTGGCCATGATGTTTACGATGTCCTGGCCTGTGGTAATTGTGGCCATGAAAGCAAGTGGGTTTTCGGACCCGTTTGGATTCCATATCCAGAAAGTGAGAAACAAAATGAGCCAAGCTGAGCGGGGATTGTTTGAGCGGATTATGGATAGGATTGGGCCACTTTCATTGCCCGTTGTCACATGGGACATTATTCGGGAAGAGAGCGATAAATCAGAATCTCTGCTTGCTGATTATCGGCAAACCATGATTGCCGCCGCCGAAGAATTGTCGGCGCATTGGCAGGCGCATTGTGATGCCGAAGGCTATGGCCCTCAAAATCTGGAGCGTAGATTACTCGCAGGCATCAAAGCGGGTTATGACGGGTATAGCGTGGGCGCATGGTCAGAAATGAAGAGCGCCATTAAAGATTTCGAGCAGCGGCTGGCTGAGGCTGAGAGGGAGCGGGAAATCATGTACAAAAATTATGATATGGCGCTGGAGCGTTTAGTGCTGGCCGCCAATCAGTTCATTCCCGCGAATCGACGCGATGAATTTGAGGCCGCATGGGTTAAACGACGCGCTGAGCTTAATGCAACCGCCCCGCTGCCGGAGTCTAATCATGAGTGAATTGTATAAATTCGAGGTGCTTTGCGAAAGCAAAGAAGATGCTGATTTTTTATATCACGGGGCGCGAGAGTGGGCGACGCGCGGAATCATTCGTGGAAAGAGGGAAGTCACTGAAGTAAAGCCAGAGCCAGGACAGCCCGTTACTGTGCCGATCGACATGATTTTGTATTGCCCGAGCTGCGGCGAACAGCATATCGATGCGCCGGAAGAAAATTGGGCTAATCCGCCACACCGATCCCATCTTTGTGATGCTTGCGGCTGCATTTGGCGCCCTGCCGATGTGGCGACCAATGGTGTAGTAGAAATTAAAACTAATGGAAAGGCAGATACCTGGGTGTCCTATGCGGGTGAAATATCGGCAGCCCCCGCTGGGGGGCAGAATGAACCGGTTGCTTGGCGAATTTTAACTCCAAATGGCCGCGTTTCTTTTCGTGAAAAAGAGCCAACTGTATTTGAGGCGGATATTGTAACCCCGCTTTACACCCACCCCATCCCCGCAGCTCCGGCTGTGCCAGAAATTCACGATGATGTGATTCGAGATTGGGCGAGCGAAGAGATCGATGTGCTATTTCATGGGCTGGATCAATTCGCAGTTGCCAATGTAATCCGGTCGGCAATTAATCGGGCTGATAAATATCGTGCTGAAATGCTCGCAGCCTCACCCGAGCAGCAGGGCTTTATTCTGTGATTTCTATTGGGAAAAAATAAGCAGGAATAATGAAATGCTGATGACCCCGCGCGAATGGCTTGATACCCGATTCGGCAGCGCCAAGCGCCGCCCGGCGGAAGGCAGCGTGCGCCGGTGGCTGGAGGCCGGTGAACTGCCAGGCGAGAAGATTGGCGGCCGCTGGTTTGTGGAATATGATCCGCAGGCGCCCCATACCGGCAGTGAAATCGCTGATCGAATCCTGAAGGCATCATAATAATGACACCGCGCCGCCGTTCGAAGAAAAACCGCGATTTGCCCGACAACCTCTATACGGCGACCGGTGGCTATATTTATCGGCATCCGATAACCGGAAAAAATCATGGCGCCGGCGCCGATCGCGGTGAGGCGATAAAAGCCGCGAATGCCCTGAATCGCATTTTGATGAAGCAGGATTCCATCGTAAATCGCATATTGGGCACTACATCGCTGTTGACTGTATTCGATCGATTCCGCAAAGAATATGTGGCCGACCAGGATAATTCACAAAATTACGATGACCAAGTTGATGAAAAGCTGCGCCGCATTGAGCGTGAACTCGGGAAAGATACAGCATGGGAATCGATCGATTTAAAAATACTTTCCGATTGGATGGCGCAGCTCACACGCCATTCTTATATAAAATACCGCACGCTCTGGGTTCAGGTTTATGCATTCGCGTGCTCAGTCGGCTTATCGCCGGCCAATATTGCCGACCTTACCATCGTTAAAAAACCTCCGGAGAAAACGCGCAAAAGATGGTCCCTGGAGACCTATCAGGCCGTCTACCCCTATTCCGAACCATGGCAAAAAATGCAACGGACTTTGGATTGACCAGTCTTCAGCGGCGCATTGATTTGACGCATGTGCATAAAACGCGCGATATCGTCGATGGCCGCATTCTCGTTATGCAGCAAAAAACCAAAAAACGTCTCGCCATCCGCATCGGCGGAAGCTTGGAGCAAGTCATTGCGCGATCCAAGCAGCTGCACCCGTTCTGCCCTTTTGTGATTGGACGTAAACCAACGCGCGCGCGCAAGTCGCCGAAGAATCCGAAAGAGCATCCCTACCAGGTCACAACGGATTATCTGACTAAAGCCTTTGCTGCGGCGCGCGATGCCTCCGGCGTGTTCGCAGGCTGGGAACCGGAAGAACTGCCGACATTGCATGAACTGCGCAGCCTCGGCGCGCATTTGTACGAAGAGGCTGGCTATCCGGTCGAATATATCCAAGCATTACTCGGCCATGCTGATGTTGAAATGACAGAGCTTTATTTATCCGGCTACGGCGAAAAGTGGCAGGAAGTGCGGGCAGATTTGCCGCTGAGTGCAAAATAATAATCTGGGAATAGTCTGGGAATAGTCTGGCACCAAAAAAGGGCGCTCTAAGTTATTGATTTGGTAGAACCGTCCGGACTTGAACCGGAGACCTCTTCCATGTCAATCATGCGTTCTTGTAGCATTAGGCGATTGATTTTAATAGAAAATATGGTGAATTTATTATGCTCAAAAAGCGCAAAACGCACATAATGGAATCAAACACTTACGCATCGATAGTCTGGGCTGATAGAATTGGCCAAATAATAAATAATCGAGGGATCGTATGAGTCTGACTCTATTTTGTGATTGCACGTCCACCGGTGGCGTTTTTACCTATTCGAATCAAGTTCTGAATGCCTGCCGAGAGGCTGGGATTTCCCACAAAGTCATTACGCACATGCCTCGAAGTGTGGGCGACAAGAGGCGTGAGGCGCAGTTGTTAGAGGGATGTGGCAGTAATGTATCCATCGCTAACGGATTGTCAGAGCAAGCCATTCAGGATGGAATCGACCACTTCCTAAGGATTGTTCCTTCGACGTGGTATATGCCGAATTATCGGGGTGCACCCCATGCGGGGATGATCACAGCAAAAGCTCTGGGAGGTGGCAATATCTATGTCTGCCACAACGATGAACCAGTTAGCTATCGATTCGCAACCCGCTACCAATCCGTAATCGATCGATTCGTAGCGCCCAGTGATAAGTGCTTTAAAGAGCTTCACCGATTGCTCCCCAGGAGCCTCCACAAGCGAATTGTCTATATCCCCCATGCCGTAGGTCCATTAGGGCCTGTTACGCCCAAAACACTGCAGCATCGGCCTATTAGGCTGCTCTACCACGGACGTTTGGACTATGAGCAAAAGCAAGTTCATTACCTGCCTAAAGTTGCCCAGCAATTAGAAAAGTGGGGCTTTCCTTTTGAGCTGCATGTAGCTGGCGATGGTCCGGCTAGACAGCAACTCGAAGATCATCCTAATTTCCCCGGTGCTGAATTTCATGGCTATGTGCAGCACGATTCACTAGGATCTTTGTTTGAGGCGTGCGATATAGCCATCTTAACGTCCAAATATGAGGGTTTCTGCTTGGGTTTGGCTGAGGCAATGAGACATGGCCTGCCGGGCATAGCGATGGACTGCGGCGGAGTAATCAATGATTTCCTGAGCAACTTCGAGAATGGGTTTATTGTCCCCCAAGGCGAGGTAGAGCAGCTTGCTTGGATGATACGCGGAATTGTCGAGAATCCGGATAAGTATGCCTCTATGTCACGGCATGCAATCTCTGAGCTTTCTGACCGATTCTCGATAACGAATTTCAATAATGCTTATGGAAATCTGCTAAGTGAAAAGCCGGATGTTAAGTACTCATGGCCCTTATTCAGGCCTGCGAGAATACCGGACAAACGGTTAAGTCGGGATGGGTTGTTAGATATAATGGGGCAACGGTTATTGGGTTGGCCTTGAGGGTTAATCATGAGGCACAAAAGTAAAATTACTCATATCGGAACAATCAGCGAGGATGGTACGGTCTGTAACTGGTGCTTCAATGGTGAAAAGCATCCTGATTCCGCAGGCTATGCATTAAATACAAAAACCGGCGAGGAATGGTTTGGCGGGTATACCAAGGATGAATTGCGGGAAGTTGCTAGAACTGGAAATGCTGATTTATGGCGTAATTTGAGGCAATAATGGAAACAATAATTAACTGGCTGGTGAATGCAGAGAAACATCATATATCCGGGCGCGGTGATGTATATGTTGGGCCGGCGCCTTTTAGTTTCGACAAAGACAATAAAGCCGATATGGATCGGTTATATGATGCTCCTTGGGTAATCTCTCATCCAGATACAAGAGACAGATTGTTTCGAGTCATTGGCGTAGAGTCTTTTTGCATCCGACATATTTCAGAAGGCTCTAATATCGGACTAATGGTTGAGGAAATTAATGGGCCATTTAGTATTACGGGAACGGCGCGAATGCCGAAGTCTTATCAGGAAAAATATTAAAACCGGCCTACCACAAACATCGGACCGGCACTGCTTCGGGAGAACAACCTCGGCAGAAACTTTGGAATTGGAGCCGGCGACGTCGGTCCTCTCTAGCGTGTAAGCCCTTCGCCAGCGCACCAGCGTTACTTAGAGGTTGGTGGGGCTTATAAGGATAGCCCAATTCCCCGGCACTAACTTTCTCCGGCCGCCACAACAGTTGACGATTGCTGCTCGACAATGGCCAGGTCTGGGAATCCGGTGCACCGGTCCTGTAGCTGGCGACCACATTGCCCTGCCATTATAATCTATGCACGTCCAGAAAACATGCATAGAAAAGGGAGAAATCTATACATATCAGTTAGCACATAGAATCTCAACGCAAACGAGATCGGCATCTACATTACCACCCGACACCGTTGTAATAAGGCGCGCTGATGTAGTTGTTAATGGTGTCGCGGTTGCATTTCTGGCAATGACGGCCCAGCAGCCCGGATTAGAGGCATAACCCACCGATGGAATGCACGCATAATTTGCGCTAGATAATGTAATAGCAAAATTAACAGTATAATCCCCAACACCATTACGCGTTATCGAAGTGACATTATGGCCGGAGTTTGGCGCAAAAGTGCCCGTTGCCAGGCCATTAAAAAGACACCAGATTTTAGTGATATTTTTTGCAATGGGCTCCGCACCGCCTTGATATGTTTTAACTCCAGTTATGGTTTCTGATCCCGCTTTATGGAGTGCCAGCCCATCAAGGGTAGTTACTGCCGCGGAGGCAGCGGCTGCATTAGTAATACCGGTCTGGGCTGCATCGTAGGCTGTTTTCACCGCATTTGCCGAACCCGGCTGATTAGTATTGGTACTTGCCACCGAGTTAATTACATAGATTTGCAATAGGATAAAATTCGTGCCGTCATATCTTACGGTATAATAAAAACCGGATTGCATGGAGCCTGAAACTAATGCAGTGCCCGAGCAATCAAGGATTGTCTTTGCGCCAAGGGCCGAGACGTTTAGCGTGGCAGCTGCAGTATTGGTAAAGTTCGCTTTGAATTGAAAACTGAGACCGTTGACATAACTGGCAATTGTTCGATTCGGGGTTAATGTATAGGCGTTCGCATATCCGCCGGAGGTCAGAGTTCCGTTCATGTCCGCATAAAGGCGAGCAATGGCGCCCATGTTTTCCCGAGCACTGTTGTTTACCTGGGAATATTGCATACCCTCCGGCCAGCCATCGGGAGGCGTAGAATTGTTGTTGGCGGAGGTTGTACTCCAAGTCTGGACTTCTGACATATCATAACCTCAAGACATTGCAAATCGATTGATTGTCACTGGTCGTAATCGATCCGGTTAAACTGTTTTCCCTATCGCACAAAATCTCAAAATAATCATTTGCCGCAAAATCAAGCATCCATTCAAAATCAATACTGGCCTTTACATTGCCCGCCACAACCGGCAAATAACTAAGGGCGGGTTTTCCGTAAGCAAAAACCGTAGAACCATTCTTCCTCAGCTTTAAACTACCGCTCCAAACCGTTAATAAACTGCTGACCAAAACTACCGAACCCGAGATCGAATACGAGCCTGCATTCAGGCAATAAATCCTCGATGGATTAGTGCTTGTTGAATGCGTAAAAGAAGCGGTATCAAGTTCAACGTCAATATTCCAATTGATAATATTGTTCGATGCGCTTGCATTGACATTATCCCCCGCTGTCGTGGATAAAATGGCTAATCCAGTACCCGCCACCACTGAATCATGGTATCTAACCTTCCACATTTCATATCCTTATTGAGCAATGGGGCGTTGTTGCGTAACTCCATAAATCGAAAATGTCAATGCATTCGCTACCGAAGTTTGTACAGCCAATTTCCCACCGGGGCGCATCATAATCCCTGAGTTTGGGCTTTGAATTGTGATTAAATCTGTCGTGTTAGCAGCCAGTGCAACACCGTAATACAGGGCTGTTGTCTGGTCGTAAGTCGTACCGGTATCATGGTGATAAATACTAAAACTCGCTGGCGCCCCTGTTGTATTGCAGACTGCAATCAGGGTAATTTCTGTCTGCAAGCCTCTTCCTGAGACATTGGGCGGACTGGTAAAGGCCAGGGTTGCACTTGTCCCAGAAGGTCGCAGTTGAGCCAATAATGAACCTTGGGCATTCATTGATTTGCCTGCTGATCAAGAAGGCCAATGAACGACTGAGGCAATGCAGAAGGATTGGCGAGTGCAGGCGCTTGTCTGGCTAACATGGATGCCGTTAAACGCCCTGCCCCCATCCCACCAGCGGCTAATAAGCCAGCCGTGGGATTCATGACGGAAGCGGGTACTGAACCCCCTAACAGGCCAAGCACGAAATTACGCTGCGCCGTTCCGCTATTGTTTAAACGATCCGGCATAACCGCCGCGGCAGCTCGGGTGAAGTCTTGCCACGCTCTGCCACCGGGCGCTCCAGCTGCCTCTCTGGCAACACCTACGGGGCTGATAAATCCTTCGGAAGCCGCTGGGCCACCCGTTCTCTCAAAGATGCTTTGAAGCTGTTTAAAACGGGCATAGCGGGAATCCACATTGCCTTTTACATTCCCGGCTGCTCGGGTAAAGGCATCATCCAGAAGCCCTTTTAAATCCCCATAAAGATCGGCTACGTCCGTAGTTTTCATTGCCCGTTTTGCAAAGAGAGAACGCTGGGCTTGATACCACTCACCAGAAACTTGACCATTATCTTTTGCAGCCTGATCGACAAAGCTATCGACAATCTGCCGGACTTTCAGCTTTGAGGGATCATCAATGAATTGGGTGTGTTTAGCTTCTATCGCCGCCAAATCATTCATAAAGGCATCGTCAGCAATATTCACTGTTTTGCCGGCGAGCGCTTTTGTATATTCCTTGCCCAAATCTTCGGCGGTATTCTCCAGCGCCTGGCGAGTGACCATATTGTCACCGCGTTGGTTACCGGCCATTTCGAGCAATCGTTTTTGATAGGCTTGTTGTTGTTGTTCGAATAATCCCTGCAAAGGCTTCCCGCTGAAAGGGACTTCAGAGAGTGTTCGTTCGGTAGATTTAACCCAATTCGTTCCCGAGCGCTGACCGGAAGTCAGGGGGATATCCGCGTTTTCCAGCGTTTTAACGGCGTTGGTATATTCGACTGTTCTGCCTTGCGCGCTTAATGGGTCGGGGGCTGGGCCGGTTCTTGAGCCTGGAGGGAGTGTAGAGCCGAGTGTTTCAGCCGGGCTTGAGCGTAGCGTTGATGCAACTCCGCCGCCGAGTAATCCGCCGATAAGTCCTGCGACTGTCTGGGCGTCTCCCTTTCCAAAAACGGGGATTCCGCCGATAGTGATTGGCTGATCCGGCCCGATCCCGGCTTGTCGCGCGAGGTCACTAGAAGCACCAGCAGACCCGGCAGCAACGGCTTGCACGCCAGGAGCAGACTGCAGAATATTCCCAGTTCCCGCCACAATTGGATTTGCAGATTTGGCAAGGAGGCCACCCACGCCAAGACCAGCAGGCACTGAGGCCACACCGCGAGTAGTGGCATCGATAAGCTGTTCAGCGCCAGGTTGAGGAGTTGGAAGGCCTGCCGAAGTGAGAGCACTGCTTAATGTACCCTGATAGCTGGGGATAAGGGTTTTGCCCGATACAGCCCGCGAGACTGCATTAACAGGATACGCCGCAAGGTCGGCCGCGGCTAGAGGGAGGGAGGATAAGCCCTCAATGGTCGATCTGGCACCTAACCCCAGACCACGAATAGCATCTTTGATAAAACTGGTATCTTGCGGTTTTTCTTTAGATGGATTTTGTGCCCGCTCGTCAAAAACTATTTGCCCATTTGGCAGAACCAGTTGATCTTTTTCATTCCAGCTTGGCGCCTTGGTGGGATCTGCATATTGAGATTCGGCGGAAAAGGATTTGTGATAAGGCGTTTTCCAAAAATCACTGAAATGCAATTTCCCATCGTTGGCATTTTGCCCAGTTTTCGCATTGGGGTCGCCGTTCATTAACCCTCTATAAAACCCCCGCATATCATAATCGGATGTGGGCGAAGGATCGAATGGTACGTTATTGGTTTTTACCCATTTCTGAAAACCTGCCTCTTCGTCCGGAGTTAAAGTAGTTTGATAGCCATTAGCTGGAGCTGGCTTCGCATAGGCTTGATTGCGGGAATAAATATCTGTCTGCGCTGGCGCTCCACCAAATTGCTTACGTAAAGCCCCCTGCATCACTTCAGTGGAAGTGCCATCCGGGAATTCGGCAACAGAGCCATCGGGCAATTCGACTTCTATCATTCGAGATTACCCGTAGCAGGATTAAAGCGTAAGCGTTTTGGGGCCTGTGTTGGCGCTGTCGTTGTCGGCGATTGGCCATAATTACCTTGGGCTTTGTTTTTCATGCGGCCAATACCTGAACCAATAACGTCTTTTAAATCCCTCAATGATTGATCGAATTCAGCCGTACTTTGTTTGGTAGAAAGCCGAGCGATTGCATTCTCGGCTTTATTACCTTCAACCTCTGTAATCGCGCCAGCGCCTTTCAGACCTTGATAAGCTTCGAGGAAGGTTTTCCCTTTGATTTGATCCAGCAAGACATTGAAGTTTGCGGCATCAGTACCAGCTAGGTAATTACGCGGGTCAATCGTGCCGGATAGGCCTGTCGCCGTCTCTTTGCCCGGATGCGTAAGGGCTTTGTCGATCAACTCAACCGATTGTTGGGCATTGGCGAGATATTGGGGTAATCCAACTTCTGCGGTGCCCGTTGCTTCGCCAACCGTACGACCTTTGCCTTCAGCCTGAGAAATCTGGCCTTTTAAATTAGGGTCATATTGAGCGGCAAGCACTTTATTCCCGCCATACAAGGGTTGAGAAATCTGTCCCGTACGTTGATTGCCGAACATATAACCTTCGGGAGTTGGTAAGAATTGTCCGTAGGGCGTCACATCAGCCCGATTAACCTGACTGTATTCTTTAAATTGATCCCTGGTGGCTGGGTCCATTTTTAAATAGGCTTCGAAATCGGCCATTTTCCCTTTGGGATTTTCCAAAAGCCCTTTTGCGAGCTGAATTAAATGCTCGTCACCCGATCCAATAGCCTCCCGCGCGGCGCCTTGCGTATCACCTTGAGCCAGCAATCCTTGAACCTTCGTGATTGCTGCCTGACGGTTTAATAAAGCCGCTGCCTTGGTTTGTTCGTCTTGCTGCTTAATCCCCAGCAAAGACTTTTGAATATCTCCCTGCTGTTGTTGTTGCTGGTATTGAGCAGACGAAAGCAGCCCTTGCATAATGGCTTGTGAGGGATCGACACGCCTGTCTCTGCCGGCAGACAACAAACCAAGTCCGGTCACAACGGCTGGATTACCTAGAAGCGAACTTAAATCCATCATTATCGTGAACTCAGATAACCTAAACCTGCGCCAATGAGCGCCCCATAGGGACCGTATGCACTGCCTGCCATTGCCCCACCTAATGCACCACCAGCGGTATAACCGAGCAATCCACCACCAATCGCACCCGCTATCGGATTGCCGCTAACATCCTGGCTTGCATTGGTCGTCGTGGCGGCACCGTAATTGCCTTGAATCGCGGCGATATATCTCTGCAGATTTTGCTCAGGCAGATTCTGTTGATAGTTGTACCGATTCATTTGATCGGTGAGATTGGCTTGAGACTGTTGGTCAATCGCGGAACCCACACCACCGAGACGATCAAGATCCGCATAATCCATTCCTGATGTTTGCGGAGCTAACGCAAGGGTTTGCTCCATGCGATTGCGTTCATTGTTGTAATTCGACCCGTAAATATTGTTGTAGGTACTACCCAGTGAATCCGCTAACACCTGTTGATTAATACCGCTCCCCGTTCTTCCTGCCTGACCAAAAGCGCCATTGACCCGGCTGGTAATATCCCCTGCTGCTTGGTTATACATAGAATCGAGATAGGGGTTATTATTGAGATAACCCCCATTCAATGTCTTTGTTGCTTCACCTTGCGCTGCTGTGGTTACAGGCGATCCGGCAAGCGCACGATTCTGTGTCAACTGCAAGGCGAGTTCGGATTGCGGCGAGAAAGGCGTAACCGTACTGTTCGGGAAGTATTGCGGACCTCCTGTGTTATAGAGATTCTTGGCTTGTTGAAAACCGTAAGTCAGATAAGGCTGTTGTCCGCCCCAAGGATCGGCTTTCTGTACCGTTGTGGTATCACCACCGCCACCACCGCCACTCATACTGTCTTCCTCGAAACGGTATAACTCATAACGTCATCGCGACGAGATTTTGCAATTCTTGCCCAGCCTTTACGGCCCTGAACTTCAATATACTTACAACCGTGCGCTTCAGCATAACGAGTCATTTCCGTGAACCACTCGTCTTCCCACTCATTCATACCTTCGCCGGCTAGATATTCCACAACCAATTTGGTCCATTGTGGATATTTGACCAATGACGTAATGCCTACCGCTTTATCATTGATCAACCAGCACTGCTTTCTGCGCATCTGAACTTCGGTTAACAAATCCTCGGTCGAATAACCGGTGTCTATCACGTCTAACGCTTGTTGCAACCAAGGGGCTATCCGATCCCAAATCTTGTGCGCCTCGGTGTATAAAATGCCCTCAACCACGATTCGCGTATTTCAGATAGGGGCTATTCAATCCCTGCATGATTTGCAGTAACGATCCGATGCCCGGTGTTTGGTTTTGCCCCAACATCGCCGCCAGTTGACTGTACGAACCGGGATTTTGACCAACTTGTTGTAAGGGATTGGCCGGCATACCCATCGGCATAGAACCCATAGGACCAGAACGATTAGCCCCCTCGATATCCTGGTTTCCCGTTTGTTGCTGCATCATTTGTAAATATTGAAGCAGTTCCGGAGGTATTGAATTGAGACCTGCGAACATTACCGTTTCCCCGCCTCTCGATAACTGATTTCTATGCCGATTAATTGGTTAGAAGCTGCTGTCACTTGTTGCTGCAGACGTTGATACCGACCTGTCTTTCTCAAACTGATTTCGCCAAACGCATTTGCTGAATACGTTGTTGTTCCGTAGTTATAACTGTCACTTTGTAACTCTTTCGATGCCCATTGAATGACGTTGCTCGATGTTGTCTCTACCAACGAGCGGGCTTTATCGATGTAAAGTTTGCTACCAAGCTGTGAGTAAAGATCGCCGGTTTCAAGCTGAGCGGTCAAAGTTGATCCCGTAAAGCCCGCGAGTTTATGCGTGGAGTCAAAAGCACCCAGCGAGATAATCCCCCCCTGATAAGCTGTAGAGTCCACACTGATAGAAGCCGAATCAATGTCAGCAAGCAAAGGATCGAGTTGATCCAGGTTGTAACCCGGCGAAAAGAACTGGAATAAAAGCTCGGCATTTTGATCGATCAATGCCCATTTCTTGATGGACGAGTTGTAGACAATGATTCGATTGCGACCTACCGCTGATGACGGGTAAGTCCATAAAATAAGACCGTTGATTCTATCGACAGCACCGCGGAATTTACTGAGTTGTGTCGGGTCAAGGTCAGCCGCCATGAATCGATCGACTTTTTCTGAGCCAATCGGAATGGATTCCTGACCGTTGAATAGATAAAAGCCGTCATAGCCCCAATACCAAATTGAAGTGCCGTCAAAACACACGGAATTGGGGGCGTTCGTTCCTCTTCCCGGCTCGACTTCGCGGATCTGAAAGATGAAGGGGGGGCCAACATATTCCATGCGACGGATGGAGTTTTCTTGAAAAATTACTCCATATTCACCACCGACTATCCGTTGAACCGCGCCGCCTTCGCCCAACAACTCCTGACTATCGGCTTGGGTATACGTGTTTGATGCCCAAGTTTCGGAGTTGTTAAACCCGCTCCAAGCGATTTTGGCGGGTTTACTCGTTGCCCCTTCAATCAGATTACCCAGAACAACGAAATCGCCCACAATACCAATATGAGCTGCCTGTGGAGGGCTTCCGGGAAGATTGGCAAACAGGGCTGAAACACCCATATCGTAGTATTGAACGACATCTTCTACAGCGGTTGCCAGAACTCGACTACCGTATTTAGCGAACTCCCAGCTGGTCACGACATAATTCGCCGCTCGTGAGACATTGGAATACGTAGCCGAACTCAATGAGTAGAGTTTCGCCGCATCGCCCGCAAAGTTGTAAACCTGACCTGCCGGACTTTTATATGCGGCGGCACCAAGACAAGTTGAATCGAGGGCATTACTGATACTCGCAAGCCCCTTAACCGTTCTATACCCTTGGGCTTGAGGAATAACATTAATAGCCGTAGAGATAGCCCGGCCCATACCCGGTTGATCAGGTAGCCAATCACCGAAAGGAAGCGTTTTAGTCTGAAACATTAGACGCTCACATTTCCGAAACGACGGAGTTCATTGGCTTGAACAGTGGACCACTGATTACTCGTATTCAGTTTGTCTTTGTCGCCGGTATAAACCGCCAGCCACTTACTTGCTTGTTCATCGTCTTGAGCAAGACCAAAGCCCACCGACATACCGAGCGAGAAATAAATGTTGTAGCGATTGGTTAACAGCCAGTTGGTATCAGAATCTGCTGTTAAGGGGTCGAAAGCCTTCAGATAAGAAAGCAACCCGGTATACGAAGTCGTCGGTTCTGGGGCAAAGATGAAATTATCGCCTTCAATCGTATACGCTTCAGGTGCCCCCGTTTCATCCTGATAAATCGGAGAATCGTAGAAAACATCCGGCGTCATATAATCCAATGTCCCACCGGTTGAAGTCAGGCGAAAGCGTTTCACCTCAACGAAACGTGTGGGTCTTGCCACGGATCTTGCATTGATGACAAAAGCCCCATCGGTCACGCGCATTTCATTGATACGAATATCGCTCGCAATCTTCGACTCAATCAGCCGAATAATCAGGCTCTGTTCGTCGGTCGTGAAGGTGTGACCTGTTTGCGAGAGGATATCGGTCAATAAAATTACGCGCGTCGTCATACTTTCATGTCCGAGGTGCGCAATTTGGAGTAATCGCGGGAGTTAATCTTCATGGCCAAGAAGGTCTGCCATGTCCAATTGGAATGATGAGAAGCGCGCCATTCCTTCTTCCAGTTGTGGTAAACCACCAAGGGAATAGAGGCAACCATGCGGGTTTGAGCGCGGGAATTCTGAGAAAGACCACGAAGCTGTTGCGCGCGGTCTAGTACAGGCTCAACGTCCTGTACTTCTTCGGTGATAAGTTTTTCACCTTCAAAATGGATACGGGACTCACTGATCCCGTTACTCCCCAGACTCCACATTCGGCTTTCTCCCCGGCCGAGGCCGGTCAACTTCATTCACAATCCGGCCTTCAGACTTGGCCAGTGTGGTTTGATGAACGAACTGCGTATCAATGTGTTTATCTAATTCGTCATCCGGCACATAAGCCACTTCACCCGGTTTGATCGAACAGATTTCTTCAGGTCTGCCGTCACGGAAAAAATAATTGGCACACGCTGCCTGTTTGTTCGGTGTTACATAAATCTCGATAAATGCCATGGTTTGGTTCCTTCGAGGGTTGACCAAAAAGGGAGGGGTTTCCCCCTCCAAGTTGCTGCGAGTTACGGGACCATTGCCAGCGCTGAGTTAATATCCGCCACAGTGCCGCTTGCCGCTTGGTTTTTCGATACCAGCGAATAGTCAACGATCAACGATTTGCGTTCGGCATCGCCGGTTTTCGCGATATCGCCGACGTGATACGGATCGAGGTAAGCAATACCCCAATACTCGGTGTCCAGAACCCACACATCGTCTTCACGTTGAAAACGATTGGGAACCACATCCAGAACGCCGTAGTCGGAAACATATACGTCGACCGCACCGACAACCGACAGACCGCTTTTCTTGCTCGCACCGTGATCTTGATACGGTGTGGCAATACGAGCATTCGCACTGAACATGTACGAGGAGAACCGCTGTTTAACTGTCGGTCCTACCATGATCATGTTCGGATTACCGCCCTGAACGTAAGCCTGACGAACGATATCCAACAATGTGGCTTCAGACAGCGCGCGATCAGTGCCATCACCCGGAGCTGCGTTGGGATAACCGTAGGTCGTGCTGGACAGTGTAGGGCTAGTACCGGTTGCGCCACGTGAAACGTTGGTACGAAGCCACGAACCCAGCGAAGCGGTAGTCGGGGCGACCGTCGAAGAGCCGGCTGCGGCGGCCTGATGACCACCACCGCCCACGATGATGTATTCCACATCACGTTTCAGTTCTTTGCCCTTCTTCGCGATTTGATAGGCCAGCTCGGACTTACGTCCGTATTTCTTGACCTTCTCGGCACGACGAGTGACTTCCAGAATCTTCCAGGAAATCTGGCAGTAGTTACCCAGAACTTCCGCGGAGTCCAGTGCATCGTTAGCGAATTCATCGCCGTCGATTTGTTTGTTGTTCGCATCCGCCGCTGCCAGGGAATCGATCATCCACTCTTTGTACGTGGCGGTTGAATCCAGCTTGGCAATGTTGGTAGTGAACGGGGTTTCAGTCGGCGAAATGTTGTAAATCACATCCAGCAAATCGCGAACCGTGTTTGTGCCGGTCGTATCCAGATCATAACGATCATGGGTATTAGCTAACTGCGTCATGATTGCAATTCCTCAAAGTTGAAGCTCGATATACTTGGCGGCATCAGCCACTTTGCCAGAGGACTTGAACCGTTGTTTGGCCTGTTTAATGACGTTCTTCTGCACATTGACAGGCCCCGCAGCTTTCACAGCTTTCACCAGCTTGGGGAGCGTCTTAACCTTCTTCACCGTCTCAACGACTTTCGCTTGTTGCTGGTCGTAAAGCATGGCTTTCCTGGCAATATCCACCGCACGGTGATCAATGATCTGGCCAATCTCAGGCACGGAATAGCCGTAGCTTCCAGCCAGATATTTGGTCAGATTGTCTCTGTCGGTGTCAGACCAGGTGGGAATTCGTTTGGTTAAGGCTTCTTGCTCGCGCTGAATCACTTCGCTCAACGCTTTCTGGCGGTCCTGTGTTTGCTGCTCTTGGTTCTGCGCCCAGGCATTAGCGCCCTGATGCATGACGTTCTGGAACTGCTGCTGACGATCCGCAATATCTTGGCGTCTCGCTGCATACTCCGCGGGATTTTGATGACGGAGTTGTTCCAGTTCAGCCGAATTCACATCGGCAAAGAGCATCTTCTCGACATCCTGCATAATCTTGCCGAATACTAAATGCTGATCTTCCAGTTTCTTCAGTTCGGTTTGTTTACCGGATTCGAAAGTACGGCGCTCTTCAGCCAGTCGGCTGGTGTTATGTCGGTAATCGGCGTCTTTTTGGTAGCCTGCAATCAGTTCACGAAGGTTGACCGTCGATTCCTGGCCATTGACCTTGACCGTCGCTTTGAAGTTATCGAGAACCGTATCTAACGGCTGCTCAAGCGCTTCAGCGAGGTCTGCCAATGACTCAATGGCCGATGGTTCCTCTTGTTCTGGATCGGCTTCTGACTCTTCTTCCGACTCTGACTCCTCGGGCTCTTCTACCTCTTCTTTCGATTCGGTATCATCGCCTGATTCGTCGGACTGCTCCTCTTTTTCCTCGGGTTCTTCTCCAAGGATTTGATCGAGGATAGGACTGCTTTCCAATGCAGAGGCTGCATCAGAAATACTTAAGGATTCCCCTTGGGGTTGATCCATTTTCTAACTCCTGGACGCTTCATAGCGTTCAAAAAGAATTACAAACCGCGTCGATTAAACAGTGTTTTCTTGTTAGTCTCTGCTTTCTGATTCTCAGCCAATTGTCCGTATTGGACGGTCCTGTCCAACCATTTTTTAGCGCCACTCACTGCTTGTAAGCGCATGACCAATTTAATCACAGCTTCTTGTTCAGTCTCTGAATGAATAGGAGCAGCTTTCAATGCATCGACAATCACTTTCTCAACGGCTAGAAAACTTTCCTGATAAATCGGATCGTTGAGAATGCGGTCTGCATCAACGCCTTTGCGCTCGATCATACGGCACTCCCAGGCACATTCACTCTCTCTTGCTGAGCCTTGCTATCCAATTCCAACTTGGTCCAGCCTTGCTCCAATTTCTCTTGTTCTATGCGAATTTTAGCCCAGTTCTGCTGTATCTCGTTAGTGGCTTCCATCAATTTCTTCTGAGCTTCCAGCTGTTTGGCTTCGGATTCCACGGCATCTTTCATGGCTTGAACGCGACTCTTCTCGGCTTCGAGCATGACGCGTTGACGATCGTTTTCAACCGCTTGTTGTGCGGCAGCGACCTGACCTTTCTGCGCCTCGATTTCGGCCATCATTGCCATGGTCTGAGGATCAGGACCTTTGGGTGGAATCTTGTCGGGCGACGTGAAGAATTGTTCGGGATTCTTAAAGCCATAAGCCTCAACCAGCTTTTCTAGCGCGTTGTAAACATTCTGGGGTTGAGCCAATCCGGTTGCAGCGGCTTGTTGCTGAATCTGCAGAATGCTCATGATGGCGGCAACGATCTTTTCCCGGTTGTTAAAGCCAAGACCGACATTCACCGAGACATTAGTGCGTTCTTTCCAATCGGCAGGGTTAACCTCAACCCACTTTCCACGCAATTTTATCGTTTTCGGAACGTCCATGTGCTCTCTCAGGAGCTTATGGACTTTGAGCATCAGCTTTTTAAAGCCTGTCTCTGCAAATATTCTGACAATCATCTCCAGGCGCTGAGAGGCATTCTCTAATGCACCCATGAAAGCACCCATAGTGCTCTTGGCTAAAATGTCAGGATCTAGCGCCAAATCGGGTGCAATACCGGTGCGAATCTTCTTGTTCTCCTGCCATTGTTGCATGACAGGAAGGATATCACCGATCACTGAAGTGGTTTGCTCGTCCTCAATCGTACCAACCTGGCGAACAGGAATAATCTCCGTAGTCGCATTCTGAAGGGCTTCGAGTGTTGCGCCGCCATCGACCAAAGCCGCTTCTGAAACATACTTCCGGCGGATGTTGATGCGATACAGATTGTCCATCAATTGACGTGCCAGCGTAGACTGGATCAATTGAATGTCTTTGACCGCTTCGATCAACGACATGCCGATATGTCTATGCGGACCCGGTGTACAAGAAAGGGCCACTAAAGGCTGGTCGTCGTACTCTTCGTTCTCAAAGATTTGATCGCCAATCAGAACGATATGCCGGCGTTCAGCAATCCCATCCCCGTTGTAATCCACGCGCATGAAGATATCGCGAAGCCAGTACATCTGCATGCCTTCGGCTTCAACATCGTCCTGGTCAGGGTCTTCATCGGTATAGAACAGACGGTTGACTTTCTCGGAGCCAAACTGGGATTTGTCATCCGAGTACTCACCGATTTGATCGAGCTTGGCCTCGTCATATCCTGCCTCTATCAACCACGTACGAGAACGCTTGACCTCGTGACATGTAAAATCCGCTTCGTCGCAGTCCAATGAAGTACAGTCACTGTCAACCAAGGCTTGTTCTGGCGGAACCGTCTCAATGCATAACTTGGGCTTTTTGGTAGTCCGCTGAAGCTTGATATCAAAGACTTCAATCGGCCCCTGCTCCGTTTGTTCTATCCGACTGTCTTGCTCGACAATCTCAACGCCTTCCATTTGGGCAAGCATCAACAAACCGACTTGGGTAATGCCGCTGTATTCCTCGGTCGTTGTCTCTTTAATCTTATCGACCCACGGTTTGACATACCCATTGGGATACATCAGAGCGTCTTTCACCCACTCGTAGAACACCATGAACCCACCGGATTCATTGAGCAGGAAATGGTTAACAATGTCGGTCTCTTGAGCCGCTTGTTCCTCGTCCTGCGCATTTATCGCATCGAAGGTTACATATTTATCTCCCGATGCAAATACACGAAGGATGGAGGGCATAGCCCACTCTACGGCTTCGTAACACTCACGCGTGACGATCTTGGAATAGCCCTTACGTTCATTCCCATAAGGCTTACCGTAGTAATAGTTGAAGTTTTCCTGGCGAACGGCAGAAACATCCCCATCTTCATCGTTGATGACACGGTTCAGCTTCTGGCCGATTAAAGCAACCAGGGATTCTTCATCCATCTTGTCAGCCATTAGATTTGAGCCACTTTGTGCCAAGCAGTGCCGTCAGAGATGATTCGAATACTCTCATACTGTGTATCCAGCTGAGTATTTGTGGTCGAGCCATCAATAGTTTCTGATGCCGCTGGATCAATAGTTACCGCAGTTGCAGAGGCGGAGGTTTTCTTGAACAAGAAATCGCGTCCTTTGCAGTCAGCGGCCGCTGGCAGGTTGATAGTCATCGTGCCTGTATTGGCAATCAGCACGAGGCCGCAATCAGCTACTGTCAATGTTGCCGTTGCTGCAACGTTCGTGATATGGACGGGGAGGAACTTGGGTTCTGCCATGATAGTCTCCTAGACGACCCACGCTTCTTGGGTCTTGGGTTTCTGTTTTCGATTGAACACGTTGGGATTCTTGGATTGCGCATTCATATTTGCGAAGCCGCTTTCCTCTTTAAAGGCCTGAGCGCATTGGCGAATAGCGTCAGAAGGGTGGGATGCAAAATCCTCGATTGGTATCTTATGGAATGTCTTGCGAGCCTCATCATACATATAGCGATAGGATTGCAATCCTTGGATACCCTCTGCGCAGCGCTCTCGATCAAAGCGCGATGACACAAGCATTCTTCGAGTTAATGCAATTCCAAGCTCCAAATCCGGTATTCGCTCAACGCGGAATATAGGTTTAACGCCAAGACGTTCGTAAATATCCTGCCGACTCTCATTTACCGCAGAATAGTCCTCTACTCCAACATCGTGGGGCATATAATGCATTGCATATTGATACCCGCACTTCTTGGCTCGCTCTTCTAATATTTTAGCGTAATGATCTGGCCCCAATAGATTGTTCCCATAATAATCAATCCAGTGATACCACGGGCCTATCTTCTGCATGAACCAGATGGCATTAGTATCGCGCTTACCTAAATCCCAAAATGTATAGACTTTATAAGTGGGATCAATGGGCAGCTGAGTGATGCGCCGCTCCTGCATAGCTCGGCGCATTTCTTTACCATAAATCGCACCCTCAACAATTTTCTGGAATGCCTCAGTGCTTGTGGCAGGATATTCCTGCCGCATATTATCGCCCTGCTCAGCATCTTTCTTGACATACCAAGCCTTTTGCTCGCGCGTTAGGGCAATTCCCTCTTCATGCTCCAGCTCGGCAAAATAATCCTGCAAATCCTGGCGGATAATGACATCCGCATCGAGCGTATAATCGGGATGCTTCCACCAGGGGAAGAAGAAAAACTTGTAGTCCATTGATGTCAAATTTTCGCCAGACATTTGCATGGATTCAGCTGTTTTGCACATATCTCGAAAATGACCGAAATCACCTTCGGCTGTAGATTCTATAAATACAAATTGGCCTGGCGCCACTGCATTCAATGCGCCTGAAATTATTTCAGCCGCTTTCTCAGGATATTTTGCGCAAGTCTTACCAAACTCTGAGATATGTAGATATTGGAGGGTGCCTGACCGCATAGAAGCGCCGACACGAATACTTGATCCATTGCTGAATACAAGTTCACCCGCTGAGTCATTACGGGCTTGAAGCCGGGCTTTGAGTTCATCCGGGAGATTATCGTAAGCGTATTTGATCTTATCTCTGAAGAACTTCTCGGCATCTTCCCTGTTGTGTGCAATAACACCCGCGGTAGTGTTTGGAGTGAACAAACACCGGTCGAGGATGAACAGCTGAATAAGTGTTGTGAGCCCGATCTGTCTGGCCTTCAGAATAATATTCAGATACCACATGCCAGAATAGAGAACGCGCTGTGCCCAGTTGGCCTTGAACAAGACCTTCTGCCCGCGCTTATCCTTGATGTAATAGAGGTTGTTTAACCTCCACCAAGGATTCTCTAAATCACTCGGCGTTGCCATCTATGGGGTCCGGTAGGCCTGGTTTCTGTTCTGCTATCTTGCCAAGCAATGCAGTCAATGGGTCTGAAAGTCCATGTTCTACATCTTGCTTGTCACGCCATTTTGCTGATTGTCTGTTCTTAAGCCAAAAGATCATGGCTGTAGTATCAGGCGGATAATGCTCAATGTATTCCGCCCTAACGATTTCACCCTGGTTGTTGAATATCTTCTCGGCTTTATGGGAATAACCCATGGCTCGCTGATAAAGACTTTTCGCAACCTTTGAATCAGCTTCACCTTTACCTTTGTTTAAGGCCCCAAGAAACTCAGGATGTTCTTTCTTCCATGTATCAATGGTGGTATCTGAAACTTCAAAAAAATCAGCAAGCTGCTGGTCGGTTGAACCCAAAAGGCTCAACTTATAAGCATGCTTGCATATTGTTTTGGCCGTCTCTTCGTTATAACTAGACGGCCTTCCTATTTTCGCCATTGTCAAATCTCTAACAGGGCTTGGGTTTTGGTTTGCCTTTCTTCTTCATGAAGCTCTCCTGTAATAGTATAACATTGCTTTATTAGCCCGCTGTATAGGCAATATCATCGAGATCAATAGAGCCAGCACTCAAGCCAGTACAATCAATCTCAATGAAGAAAAAGGCGTTATAGGTCAAACGTGGATTGTTGTTGGTATCCCCCCGTACATCCTTCCAGCTATAACGAATCCAGCTGTTCGAACCCACGCCGGTAATTGTCTTTGTCGTTGATGAAACTGCTGCACCGCGCGTATCAGCCGCAATCGTGCCATCCGCTTTAAGCGCATAAGTGGTGTAATTTTCTTTGATGGTAACTGTGCCAGTGGCATTCAGGGCGTTTATAAACAATGCCCATGGATACAATTTCTGAGCGCCGGCAATAATGGGAATGGGGATGCGAATGGTCCCTACGCCCGTGGCAATCTTCATGAAATTGCCAACCGAATTACGAGGATTTACCGAACCATCGGTTGTTACATTGGTTATTTTCGTAGCATCAGTGGCAGATAACTTATAGGAAAGCTCTAAATAGGGATTATCGATACCATTACGGAACCATTGCGATTGAGCGCGGTAAGAGACCACGGAGGGTAAATCAGCAAAGGTGTTATTCGGGCTATAACAATCTTCCATGCTGCAAAGACCCCCACTCCCTGCCTGGTTAGTGGTCTCAGAGCCAATCATCAGGGCGTCATCTACTGTCGTACTGGTCCTTCCCAGCCCTTTCATACCCACGTTGCGTAAACGCATGCGCTGGAAGTTTTGCGACGATTTAATCGTTGCGCTGTAGAAGGGTGCATTACCGGCGCCAGCATAAAAGAGTGTTCCGCCATCCATAAAAAACATATCGCCGGTGGCAGTCAATTGGATAGGATTATTGGTTTGCCCAGAATATAAACCGTAATTCCATTCGATGTGGCACCCAAATAAATGCAGCCTACCTCCGCCTGCAAGTACGAATGCCGCATCGTCCGCTGTCTGACGAACGCCATCATGCGAGCCGAAATAGTCAAACGAAGTCCCGTAAAACGCCATGCGTTGGCCGGCACCGTATTTAATATGGCAATCATTATCGAATATCGTACCGCCCCAAAAAGCACAATCCTCAGCAAAGTTAGATGCGCCGGATTCTTGCTGAATGCCGAATTTCGAGCGAGACAGCTCCAATCCATAACCGCGAGTCAGGAAGGCGCCTGAGCCAATAGACAAAGCGGTATTTTGATACTGCACGCGGATATCCTGGAGCATGACGCGAACGTCAGAATTGGCTGCAACCGTGTGGCATCGAATGGCTGTTTGTAAAGAATCACGACCGGTAACAGAATCCCCAATAATGGAAAAATCACTAAACATTTTGACGCTGGGGTAATCGCCCTTCGTAGAAGTCAGTGTCAGGGTATAAACGGCCGAATTCGCAAGTGATGAATTATCTAAAATGGCGCCATTACCTACCAGACCAACCGAGGAAGCCTCAAAAGTGAGGGCGCTGGTAATAACATAGGTAACACCAGCCTCAAGAACAACATTGCCACCACCCGATGCGGCAGCCTCATCATGCGCTGCTTGAATGGCCGCCGATGTTCTGGCGGTAGGGATATGCTCAAGAATGCTTATGGCTCTTTGAGCGGTATCCTTGGGCGTGATATCGCAATTGATAGACCCGGTTAGGCAGGTAAACCGGTAATAGGCCGGTAATCGACCTGCGGTGGTTTCGGCTTCGCTTACTGTATTTCCCGGTCGCCATTTCGTCCAAGGCGTACTGCCTGTCGTTGAATATTCCGCATAACCCGAGCCACCCGAATCTGCCGGAATAATAGAGACAATATCCGTTTCAGCCGTCGCCTGGAGGGTTGCGCTGGTAGATCCTGAAGTAACGGTAATCATGATTATCTCAGCGCAATCATATTGGTGGCTGTGGTGCCGGTTGAATTAACCCGCTTCACTTTTACCGGGAAGAAGCCCACAGGAACCGCTGTAAACGTGGCCGAGTCCCCACTGGGCATTAGAAGAGAGATATTCCCCGATACACCCACATAAAGCGCTGCAGCCTCCTTGGCGAGGGCTATGGTATCGCTGGGCGTTACCACTTCCGAATTGTTTGCTGTTTGTGAATTGAGATTCATCATGCAACCCCTATGCGTATTGCGATTTTCAATTTACCGATACCGCTACCCACGCCAGTACTGGGAGCGGCGACAATAATGGTGAACGCCTTGGCAAAGGTTGCCGAAGCACTGTCAGACGTTTGAATGCGAACGGAATAAGTCCCAGCGCCTAAAGCATTGGGGTCGTTACAGCGGAGGTTTGCACCTGAGATATTGAAGGAGGCGTTATTCGTGCTGCCCGTTCCGGCTACCAGAGAATATGTAAAGATATCCCCAATATCGGCATCGGTTGTAGAGAGTGCGCCTACAACTGCATTAGTCCCCGCAGTGGTCAGGACAACATTACTACTCAGGGATATATCTGTCGGGGCGTTATCTGCTGTGGTCACACTGTAGGTATCACTGATCCCGCTAAGAGTAAGCGTTCCAGTGACTGCAAGATTGCCCGTTGCTGCTGAAGTTAAACGGAGGGCAAACGTATCACCTACAACGAATGTCCCAGGGTTTGCATTAAAAGCCCCGCCATTCTTGCTGACTGTTGCGCTACCGGTAACAAAATAATCCCCGGTTACGTTAATCCCTGCAGTAGTAATAGTGTTCGAGGTGTAAACAGTGCTGGTGGTGGCGCCAGTAATATCCGTAAAACTGAAAGCATTGGGCACCATGACAGCAGAAGTATTTAAGGAGAACTTCGTATTAAGCTGTCTTAATCGGTCAAAGCCATTATTCCCCGAAGTGGGGAACATAATGGAGCCTTCGCCAAACTCAGTGGCATTTTCAAGCAGGAATGTTTTTTGAGTTTGAGTGGTATTGGCGTCTATTAGAGTTTTTGCATGCGTCAGATGACTGCCGAATTCCGCGCTGGTAGGCATACCATGTAGGGTTGTACTCGCATCCCATGGAGTATCGTCAAACCCTGCAGTTAAGGGGGGCCATACGGTGGTAATGCCGGATGTATTCATCCAGCCATATAAGAAACCTTGGTAGCCACTTACCAAGCCCTGAAAAACTGCATTGTCTAAATCGTTGTAAGTAGTAGCTGCAATACCGGGATTGCTGGAACCCACTTGAGTGGTAGTGAAAACATTTGAGCCGGTAATTCCGTCCCATCCCTGAATTGCAGGTGTTGAGGTCGCCAGCCAGGCGGCTCCTGCATCTTCATGACCTCCCATGAAGATAATGCCCGGGAAACCTGCGGTAACTGCTGCTGCTCTTGCAGCGTCCAAAGCGGCCTTACAGGCTGCGTTTGATCCCATTCGCTGCTGGAAGCTGGGAACGCTGTTCATGACAACAACAGGATAGCCATTAATTTTATAATAATTGGAATCGGGGAAATAATTGGCTATCCAATAATTATAAATCGTTGCCCAATTGGTTGAATTGAGACTTCCAGCATTGGTGACATTCGCATGCTGAATACAGAATTTGGGTTTCGTGACCGCAGAAATAATAACTTTGTTGATAAAGTGTTCTAGATATGGAACCAGAGTTGCGCCACTGAATTGGTGGAACCAATCGATTGCGACGAACGTAATCCCGTACTGCGACATCCATGTTAATTCGGTATCGACTACTGTTTGGTTGGTTTCGTCGAATGCACCCAACCCCAAAGGGATGCGATCAGAAGGAATGACAGACCAGGGAGCGGAAGGATAAGGGCCACCGCCCGGCGTTGACCAACCCGGGAAATATAACAATCCACATTGATAAGGAACGACTGCTGTAGAACTCGGCACCACAGGAGAAAGCCGGTCAATTGAACCGGCATACGTGGTGGGGCCTAAGACTCTAAATGCGGCGCTCATCAGGTGTAAGTCTTGATATGCAATTCAACAGGATCGGCTGCGGTGCCGGTGAATCGGAATACGATATTGTTTCCGTTCATATCGGCCTGACTGGCATCAATTACGTAAATGCCGTTACCTACTTCAGCAACAGTCCCGGTGGCAGAAGCGAATGAACCGCCATCGATGCTGCGAGTCGCAGTAATCGTTAACCCCGTTTTGCGGGTGACATGGTCAGTGCTATCCACCATCGTGAATGGAATATCATTGGCTGCGACATTCTTCTGATAGCTGACTGCGGATGTTGAGGTAGTCCCTGTAATGTTTCCGGTAATGGCTCCGCGAATATCAACACCACCAGTTCCGGCAACTGCTTTGATGCCATCGCTAGTTCCAGCGGTACCGCCCGTCGAAACAATGCCGTGTTTGCTTGTTCCGTTTGCAGTAATAGTGACGCCGTTACCTGCTGTTGGCAGGATTTGAATGCCATCACCCGCAGTTGTAGTGAGCGAGAGAGCGACGCCTGATGTACTGCCACCTTGTAAAGCCAGTGCCGCACTGCCTGTTGCGCCGGCAATAAGTAATGCGCCCTTGCCTGATGCGCCACCCGACGAACTAATGCCAGATCCCGTTCCGGCGGCAGTCATCACCAAAGCAGAGCCGTTAGTCGCCGCTGAAGTCAGGTTAAGCGCCTGACCTGTCGCACCCGATCCGCTAGTAATAGTCGCGCCATTCCCAGTTCCATTACCCGTAACAACCAGAGCCGTAGTGTTAGCTGTCGATTGAGTAATATTAAGTCCGGCTGCCATACTCACATTGCCCGTATGCACGGTTGCGCCGGTATGAGTGGTAGTGCCTGTAACGGTAAAAGCACCCAGCGTTGTAGTGCCAGAGTTCGAGCCAGAAATAAGAATGCCGCCAGAAGCACCCGGTGTTGCAGCAACGACGTTGTTGATGTTTTTAACATTGATATCAGGGATGCCCGCTATAGCTGGAGTCGATACGGCGGTGTTGTTCCATTTCACAACATCAACTGTGGGTACAAGACTGGTCGATGCAGGAGACCCACCAAAAACAATATAGGTAATAGTTCCTGTCGGGGTTGTCGTCCAAGTATCGACTGTCACGGTATCTGTAGAGCCAACATTCGCGGTAATCACGCGAGCCTGCCCTACTCCCGTCGTACCGCCTGTAATTAAAACGGTAGCGCCGATTAATTCACTATCTGCAAAGGCGGCCGCAGAACGAAGAACGAGTGTCGTGCCCGTAGCGGATTGAGCTGTCCCGTTATCCACAATACCCAATGCGGGAATTGCGCCAGCTGGGAGGTTGAGATTGGCGAAATCAAGTCCGGCCTCGCCAGTGGTCGTTACATCAAGGGTCCTACCTGCCGTTGTCGGCTCAAGCGCTTTAGTAGAAGTACCTGAGAGGTTTACCGTAGTGGTCGGGCTGCCGATATTGGCCCAATCCAACCCCGCTTCACCACCTGCAGAAACGTCAAGCGTGCGACCGGCGGTAGTGGGCATTACTGCGCCAAGGGCAGCAACACTGAAATCTGAAACGTATTTCGCAGAAGCGTTACCGTAGGTGTAAACGCGAATAAGTTGATCTTCGACAGCCTTAGTAGCCGAATCGACAATCTGCACTTCAACATCAGCGGCGGATAATTCTGTTGCCGTTAAGGTAAGCGACCAGAGTACAGACCCCGTACCACCCACTGCCGCAGGATTGTTGGTGGTATTAGCGACGTTGCCGCCATCTTTCGAAATCTTTGTATCACCCGTTGCTGGCGTCCAATCAGCAGTAGCCGCAAGATCAACGACTCCACGTTTAACTATCGTGAAATAAATTGTGGTCTGCGTATTATATTTGGCTAAGAGATACATAATTCATCCTCAATACTGACCACGGAATTGACCGCGGGTACTGCGTTCGAGTTGGGGCAAAAGAATTGAAGCGGCAGCGGCAGGTTTAATCGCGAAATCACAAGCGCCCCAATAGGGGCTGCCGGATAAAACATTGGTCCATGTTCTATTGCCAGTGGCCGTGCCTGAAGCTGTAATGACCTGAATAGCCATACCGATAGAAAACCCACCACCACCGTTATCTCTAACGAATTGACCGGTCATGCCAGAGGGATAATTGGCATCCTGGGTGGCCATGGTTCCTTTGGCTGAAAAGAAAGAAACGAGAACCGCATTAGCTATGTTTGTCGTAATGCCAGTACTAATAGGGGAGGCTGTGGCGTCATCATTGGGCGTACTTGCGGCCGTGCAGCCTAAGAAAGTTGTCCCATCCACTCCCTGCAAGCGAATGCAGACGGCGTAAATATCATTTGCGGTTTGCGTACCAGATCCAGCCGCCCAGCTAAAAGTAAAGTTAGCCCCTTCACTGCCATCAATTTTTCGATAGCTGGCATTCAAGTGCCCTCTATATTCAGCATCTGATGCAAAGTTATTGGCGGAGGTAACCTGTGTGAAACCAGAAGGTACGGAGAAAGTCGAAGTACTTCCATTCACTTGCTTTGTGCAGACAAGCAGTAAAACGTAATCGCCCGCAACTACATTGGTAGGCTTAACAATTGTTCCGCCCGTTAATAGCCCGGAAAAATCTTTAAACTCCTGGAAATCTCCAGCAGTGCCTATGGCTCCAAAAGTGATGCTCATAGCAAAAACCCACTGGAATTTGCCGTTTCATCGGTCGCGACCACATATATATATTTACCGCTGATTGCAGAAAGTCCGCCCTGCACAGCATTTAAAACAATTGTTGATGAACTTCGACTGGAAACATCCTGTACTTCGCCTTTACCGCGAGCCGCAGCCCAAGTTGATTCTGTCGCTATCTCAACGCGCGCTCGATCTGTGCCGGCGTAGAAATCGGTAATATCAAAAGTTAAATCGTCGTAAACACCGTCAGTAATTGCGCCCCCAGGATTAAAGCCTAAGAGTGAAGTGGCAAAACCAAAGCCATTATTTCGCTTCGGCGCTGAGGTGCCATGCTGTAACAAAGTGCCGTTGACGTAAGTGAAAAACTCATTGGTATCGCCGTCGATAAAAACTTCTAGTCGATTCCATGCAGCGGTAGTGCCGGTCCAATCTGCGTAGACCTCGACTTGACTAGAATCTTCGTAGACGTAATACGATTCTGTCCATGTCCACGAAAAGTGCGTGCGAACGCCGGTGTCAGTTACTTCGTCCCATATGCGCGTAAATTTATTCGAACCGCCGTGTGCATTAGGCGATATCGAAGGTTTAAACCACCACGATTGGTAATATTTCTTTTCGGACGATGAAGTATTCGAGGGATAATTCGGAACAAATATGTTGGGCCAATCAAGGTGACACTGCCCAAACCCACGATAACCGGTTGTTCTGGCCCCGCGGCTTATGGATCTATTGATCCGCATTGCATTGGTGTGACTGCCCACTGAATCAGCTGTATTTTCTGCCCAAACTTTACCCGTCCCCACAGGGACAACAGCGCCATCTGAAATCGCGGAATAAACAGATTGATTAGTGATGTAATCGATTAAAGAAGTGGTTGGCGATGAGCCGAAATTGCTGCCAGAAATGGTTAAAGTACTGCCATCTGAACGAGTTCCACTTACAGACGAAATCGAAGGCGCTCCACCACCACCGCCACTTGCGGAATACGATGGCCTAAAGATTGGCCTTTGCCGATGTATCAAGCCCACAGAATGGTCCACGTTTGCCAGCGTCCCGGCTCGGAAAATGGCGCTTCACAGCGCTAATCCTGCTTTGCTTAAATGCGCCGCATATCCCAGCGCGCCTTGGTAGAGCGAATGTCAAAATGTGTGAAATCGTTATACTTTCCCACGCCGTAACGGTCGGGGAAAAGCATTTCAAAATACTCAGCTACCGCACTGGGTTTAACTGTTTCAATGCGGATATCAGCCGCCTTGCCTAACAGGTGTTGGCTGTTCTTAGAACCGCCTACAGCCAGATTATGAGCTGCACAACGGCAAGCACTATCAATGATGATCGGGGCGTTAAAGTAATGTCTGGCGTCTTCCAGATGGCCCAAAAGCTCAACATCAACGACATCAAAACCGCAGCCGCACTGACAAGCGAATTCACCACGGTTGAAATGATCGCTCACATCGCTCATTGGACATGCGTTCCGATCTGGTCAATATCGTGCTGGGCTTTTTTAAATAAAGGCTCTAGGTCTTCCAATGTTAGCGGTGCGCCTTTGGCCTCACGTAACTTGATGTATTCCGCTTCAGAAACGTTGTAAGAGGCCAGTGTTGAAAAGCCAAGATTTACCACTTGCAGAGCCAACCGGACTTCTTCGGTATTCATTTTTCCTCCGGCAGCATAGCAATGACAGCATTCAGTAGATTCTGAATTGTCTGGATGGATTCGTTAGGGTTTGCGCCTGGCGCTCTGGCTGCATCAGCGACGTTATAGGCTTGCTGGAGCTTGGCCTTGGCTATCACAGCCTGTTCAGCCGTAATCTGCTTGGAAAGCTCCGCACTGCGTACAGAGAGGGCCGCGGCATCGATGGCTGCAACTGACTGACCTAAAGCATCTCCAGTGCTTTCAATTGGCGGAGGCGTTACACAACCTGCCAGAAACAGCATCAGGCAGAGACAAAACAGGTATTGGGCCTTGCGAATCATTGAGCCTCCTTCACAGCTTGGCTGGGGGCGATGTTATGGCTATGGCCAAAGTTGAGGGCGATGACGCTAACGAGCTGTTTAAATTGTTTGATACCGGGAGTTTCAGAGGGAGGAATGACAGCATCAAGGATCGATGCAATAAAACCTGTCATGGCAATCCAGTTAACGATATCGGCATCACTCACGAGGTTTACTCCTGCGCTCTTTCTTCATGCGTATTTCAAGATTGCGCGCTTCCCAGCGATAGTACTGATTAAATATAAACCCCAAGACGCCGATCACCGCACCACAGATCCCGCACAACGCAAGGACAGCGGCCGAATAATGATTCAGCCAATCCAAGCTGTATTGGTAAAATCCGTAAGAGCCGACGGCGACTGCGGCGCCTCCACGCTCGGCGCTCTGCGTCACAACTTCGACGGTTCTCGACATCAACGGCTCCTGATATGACCTCCGCTCCATCGCTCTGGCCCTCTCCAGTGCGTTAATTATATGGCGGTCTTTTTGTCAAAGTCTGGACATTTTGCAGGTAACTCATTTCGAGTTTTCCCCGTCACCACCATCCAAAGTTGGACAAAACTTTCTCCCGCCCCATGCAATGGCTCAGTGCCATCTGATCGCCAATGTAGCAAGCGGGTTCTGCTCACACTAATCGTGCGTGATATTTTGGAGACGCCATACCCATAACGCTTGAGATCGACGAACATTTGCTGCCAGTTAGTCATTGGGGGATTGTCCATGCATCAAGCTCGGTTTTAATAAAACGGAGAATGTCGTCAACCAGATAATGTTTTGGCCCGGTGCCATTTCTAATACATTTGGCCAGAAAGGTGCGGGAAACTCCTTTGTAGCGGGCGGCCCGAGTTATGCCCAATGTTCCCTTAAATGTTTTCTCGGCCTTTTGAGAATTCTGTGAAACCAAAGTTTTGACAGGTTGATGCCCTGACATATTTCCAAATCGACTTATCCGCCCCCCCGCCTCTAAAAAAGCATTTACCTGGGATTCAATCTGTAAACGCTCGTTTGACTTCACTGACAATGGAACTCCCGGCCTCTCATTGCACCGACGCATTTCGATATAGTCGTCTCGGGTTAATCTGCTCATCGAATTCTCCAACGTTTTGACTTTTCTTTAACGACCTCGTAAATGTGGTCTGGGTGTTCTGGCAACCAGAAACATTCCAGCCAGCGTCTACGATCCAGGTAGTCTTGCGTTTCGAATCCCTTTGCCTCCAGCAATCTGAATGATCCATCGTTTTCGTGAACCCTAAAGTCCACCTTGTGGCACTTCTTCATGGCGGCCATGCCGAATTTGTCATAAGCCCACATTTCTAATTTGTACTGCGGTTCCCAATCTTTTATCTCACCGGCACGCTTCATCAGGTCTAAGGTCATGGCCACCGATGCCTCAAACTTGCTGTCATAGTGGCGCCCGTTGTATTCAGTACGAACTGAGCGAAACTTCGTTACCTTGCGCTCGATATAACTCACGCTGCCGCAGCCTCCCGATATTGCGCGTACGATTCCGGCGCTTTGAGTTTTATCCCTTCGTTATCGCAATAGGCATAGATCCATGTAATCAATTCGGCCATTTGGGCTTTCTTGAGCTTGCGCGTTGAGATGTTTAGGATGACAACGGATTGACCATCGAGGCTTGGTACCACTTGTCCAGGCGACATACCAATCTCTCTGCACCAAGCGTCAGTAAACAATCGCTTCCAGCCCTCGCAATCTAATTTCTGGCCAGCCCAAAGCCTTTGCTTGGATACGTCAGCGCACATGACGTGAAGCAAAGCGTTCTGGTCTAGGGAGCGAGGTTCGTCAATCATTTTTTTGGCGTCCCACCAATACAGCCACTCTGTGCTTGAGATCGATCAGGAAACAAATGCGCCATTTCTTCCCTGTGCTGCTCACACATATAAATTATCCTAAGCATAGCCTGTGTTAATTCATTAACCTCAAGCGCTGATATTCCTCGCGCCTGCAACAACTTTACTAAAGGCATGCAAAGTCTAACTTCATCGAAATTAGGATCTATGGCTAAATTAAGGTTCTCTGCATTCATTCCAGTTTTTCTCCAATTACCTTTTTTGAAGTTCATTTATCAAAAAGCCCGAATTTGTTGAATTTGAATTTCTCCGGCTCGCAAATCTTACAGCCTTCACATGCTTTGGCTGCGCATATCAATTTATTTCTAGTCGGCGGATTAGTACGCCAGCCTTCAACCTCTCTGCGTAGACGGTTAAGCCGTTTGATATCTTTATCGCTCATTCCTCCTCCTTCGCAGTCACCATATAGCCGTTCGACTCAAGAAATGCCTTCGCGCTTTCAATCCTGCGCTGTAACTGTGGATTCATGATCTCCAGCCATGTTGAGATTTCGTCGATGGCTTTGCGTCCAATGTTGGGCAGTTTTAACAATGCCATCGGATGTGCCAGGACATCAGCATGGAGCTGTTCCTTGCTTGTATATCCTGCAAAGATCAGAGCATTCGCAGAACGAGTACTTAGGCCTTTGGCCCAACCGAGCATCATTTGTTTCGCTCCATCCAATCGTCGCGCATGGCTGCATAAACATTTTCAGGTTCTTCCCAAGGGCCGACTGCTGCCAACATTTCTTCATCCGGTATCATCGGCGCCAACCAAAAACCGTCGCGCTTCTTGAGCTGTTCGGCCATGAGAAGGTTTGTGCGTTCTAGGTCAGCAATTCGTTGCTCGTATTCAGCGCACAGCTTTTGCAAAGCCGGATTATCTACATGTACGCTCTTATGGGTAATGCTAGTTGCGCACTCACTGAGGATTCTATGGTGCAGATCGGATTCGCTCATACCCTCCCCTCCACCATCCAAAACCACAAAAAATACCCAAAACATGCCACAATACAAAATAGGCAGAGGTTGGCGTTGTCGGTTACTTCGATGTCGTAGGTGTTCATAGCTCACCTGTAATTTTTATCGGGAACATGGGGTCGTATTCCTTATCCACGAAGGTTCTGATGAGAATGCAGAATCCAAATACCCATTCAGTCATGACGAATAAAGGGCCAAATATCCAATGACGCTCGATAATCAAGGGGCACTCTTTATCGTTCATGTTTAGATATACGGGTACGATTCCGCAGAACCAGCCTTTGTGAGTGAAAGTCAGTTGGTTTTTCATGCGGCGCGCCTTTTCTTAATCAACTCGATTAAATCATTGCACTCTTCTCGCGTCGAATAAATTCCAAGTGTTATATAATCGGCGCACGAATTTCTCATGCATTGAGCGATATTTCGCTCAAGCATTTCCTCTTTTGTTTCAACATGAAAACATTTCTGCGATAGACTTCAAAACGCTACATATTTCATGAATATTCAAACCTCTCGGGTTTCTTTTCGAAAATTTGAGACTGATAGGGCGCGGCCAAATTATTAAACCGGCATAAATGTAGATCGCTTTGCA
>Ga0105238_10000407_pt1 | contig 45794 bp, 63 predicted proteins | sample KBSC34metaG_FD_81526 | JGI IMG/M metagenome (GOLD analysis project Ga0105238, IMG submission 81526) | Corn rhizosphere microbial communities from Kellogg Biological Station, Michigan, USA - KBS C3-4 metaG | ecosystem: Host-associated > Plants > Roots > Rhizosphere > Soil | place: Michigan, USA...
GGTAATTACGCCCGCGTCGACAACCTAGTGGCTGGGCTGCCGGCTAGGTAAACGGCTCGGGTAACGGACAGGAACATGCCCATGGCGGATCAGGCGCCGATCGTTGGAACCCCCGAGCTGCAGATCGTCTACCGAGCCCCGGCCGAGCTGCGGCCTGATCCTCGCAACAGCCGCACGCATGATCCCGCGCAGCTGGCCATGATCGACGCCTCGATGGGCGAGTTCGGCTTCACCAATCCCGTGCTGATCGACGAGTTCGATCAGATCATCGCCGGCCATGGCCGCCAGGTCGTGGCCCTGCGCCGCGGCATGCTGGCGATACCGACGATCACGCTGGCGCATCTGACGGACGCGCAGCGCCGCGCGTACGTGATCGCCGACAACGCGATCCCGTTGCATGCGGGCTGGGACGAGGCGATGCTGGCCAGCGAGATGCGCGCGCTCGCCGCACTCGAGTTCGACCTCGGCGCGCTCGGCTTCACGGATACCGAGCTGGCGAAGCTGATGGCCGAGGCGACTGGCGGCAAGGACGATGACGACGCCGGCGGCGACGATGCGGGCAGCGACGCCGGCAGCGAGCCCGGTGCCGGATCGCTCGCCGATCGCTTCATGCTGCCGCCCTTCAGCGTCCTGAATGCCCGCGAGGGCTGGTGGCAGGCCCGAAAGCGAGCCTGGCTCGCGCTCGGCATTCGCAGCGAAGAGGGGCGAGGGGGCACGGGGACGAATGGCAGCCATGGCCCGACCGTCACGCAGAACGCGGACGGGACGCTGGCCTACCGCGGCGCGGCGCGCGAGGCCTGGGATCAGGCGGCGCCTGCGCCGGCGCGCAAGGCGGCGGCGCGGAAGAAGGCGCCGAATGCATCGCCGGGCGGATCGCCGAGGCCTGCGGCCGACTACAGCAAAAGGAAGCGGGGGACGGGGGCAGGGGGCGCGATCGATGGCTAAGACCGACGCTATACCGGGCGGCGGCTCGCCGATGCCGATGGATCGAGCCAGGAACGACGGCGCGAGCGTCGACGCCGGCCTGGCCTTCAGCGACATCGACGGCTATACGCATCCGCGCGCTGCCTCGGGTACGTCGATTTTCGATCCCGTCCTCTGCGAAATCGCCTACCGCTGGTTCTGCCCGCCCGACGGCGTCGTGCTCGACCCCTTCGCCGGCGGCAGCGTCCGCGGCGTCGTCGCCTCGCGCCTGGGCCGGCGCTACGTCGGCTGCGAGCTGCGCCCCGAGCAGGTCGCAGCGAATCGCGAGCAGGGGGCGGAGATCTGCGGCGAGCCGATGCCGCAATGGCATGAGCGCGACTCGCGCGACATCGCCGGCCTCGGCGTGCGCGCCGACTTCGTCTTCAGCTGCCCGCCCTACGCCGACCTGGAGCGCTACAGCGACGATCCGCGGGACCTGTCGACGATGGACTACTCGGCCTTTCTCGCGGCCTACAGGCAGATCATCGGCGCGGCCTGCGGCATGCTGCGCCTCGACCGCTTCGCCTGCTTCGTCGTCGGCGATGTCCGCGGCCCCGACGGCGCCTATCGAAACTTCGTCGGCGACACGATCGAGGCCTTCCGCACGGCCGGCCTGGCGTACTACAACGACATCGTGCTGCTGACCTGCGTCGGCAGCCTGCCGATCCGCGTCGCTAAGCAGTTCGTCGGTAGCCGCAAGGTCGGCAAAACGCATCAGAATGTGCTCGTCTTCCTGAAGGGCGATGCCCGCAAGGCCGTGGCTGCGTGTGGCCCGGTAGCCGTCGACGCCGAGGCGCTCGATGCGGCCGAGGACCCGAATGCAGACATCGACGGAAATGCAGACCCCGACGGGGGGGCGGGGCTCGCCCCGAGCGAGGCGCTGCAATGACGCGTCGCTACTCGGCCGACGGATACCGCTGCAGCAGCGCCCGCTGGCCCTCGGCCTTCAGCGTCTCGGCGTCCTTGCCGAGGCCCGCGATCCATCGCGGATTGGTGTACGCCGTATGCGCATCGAGGATCGCCGCGCGATGCGGGCCCAGCTGCGGGAATCGGGCAGCGATCGCGATCGCGCCGGCCCAGTCGCCGCGCGCCATGCAGGCGCGGACGGCGGCGAGTTTCGTTGTGGGGGTGGCCATGCGAGCCACCTTGCCGAGCGCCGGCGCGCCGGCCAAGGCAAGACTCCGCAGCTTGGGGGGCGCCGATGGCTGAGCGCGTATCGCTGTCGCAGCTGGCCAGGCTGCTCGGCCACAACAAGGGGTACATCCATAAGCTGAAAACCCGCGGCGTGCTCGTCTTCGACGAGGACGGCTTCATCGACGCGGACGTGGCTCGCGCGGCGATCGCCGACGCCCGCGATCCCGCGAAGCAGTACATGGCGCAGGTCAATGCCCGCCAGCGCGCCGCAGCGCGCGCGCAGCCCCCGGAGGCCGCGCCGGCGCCGATCGCGGCGCCTAGGCCTGTTTCCGGCCCGCCGGACGGGAATTCCAGCGGGGGCGGCGATCCGGATCAGCCGTCGGCGAATGCGACGTACAACAAGGCCAGGACAGCGAAGGAGGCGATCGGCGCACGGATTCTGGACATGGAGCTGAAGCGGCGCGCTGGCGAGCTGGTCGAGCGCCGCCTGGTCGAGCCGACCGTCTTCGAGGCCTTCCGCAGCCTGCGCGATCGCTGCTTCGCTGTCCCCGCCCTCTGCGCGCCGAATCTGCTCGGCCTGACGGACGCCCGCGAAATCGAGCTGGCGATCGCCGACGAGCTGCGCCTGGCCTTCGACGGCTTCGAGCAGCAGACGGCCGCGGCGCTGAATGCCCGCCTGGCGGTGCGCCAATGAACGCCGACGGCTTCGCTGTGGTGATGGCTGCCGCGATGCGCGGCGCCAGGCCGGAGCCGGAGCTCCGCGTCGACGAGTGGTCCGAGGAATTCATGATCCTGCCGAAGTCGTCGGCGCGGCCAGGCGCGTACCGCATCTTCCGGACGCCGCCGGCGCGACGCATCCTGCAATGCCTCAGCCCGAGGCACCCGGCGAAACGCGTCGTTATCCGCGGCGCCTCGCAGATGCTGAAAACGCAGATCGGGCTGAACTGGATGTGCGCCTGCATCCATCGGGCGCCGGCGAATATCCTCGCGATCGAGCCTACCGATCAGCTGGCGAAGCGGCTCAGCGCGCGATTGACGCAGACGATCCGCGATGTCCCGGCGCTGCGCGCCGTCATCGCGCCGCAGCGCAGCCGCGACAGCCGGAACACCGTCGGCGCGAAGGACTATGAGGGCGGGACGATCTACATCGTCACGGGCGGCAGCGCGTCGAATCTGGCGGAGATCCCGGCGCGGTACATCTACATCGACGAGGTCGATCGCCTGGAGGCGTCCGTCGATGGCGAGGGCGATCCCGTCGAAATCATCGAGGCCCGCGCGACGACGTTCGCCAACACCTGCAAGTTCCTGGAGGTGTCCTCGCCGACGATCGCCGGGGCGTCGAAGATCGATGCGCTGTACGCGATGGGCACGCAGGAGTATTTCGCAGTCCCCTGCCCTCATTGCGGGCATCGCCATGAGCTGGTCATCGAGAATTTCCGGTACCACCGCGACGATGACAGCGGCTTCATGACGCGCGCCTGGTTCGACTGCCCCCACTGCGGCGAGGAGATCGACGAGCGCCACAAAAAGCAGATGGTCGCCGACGCCGCGCTGCAGCCCAATCACGGCTGGGTTGCCCGCAGCGCCGGCGATGGCGAGACGGTCAGCTTCCACGTCAGCGCATTCCTCGCGCAGGCCGGCAGCATCACGTGGCTCGCGCTCGCCCGGCAGTACGCGCGGGCGAAGGAGCGGCTGCAGACCGGCGACGACGAGGCGATGAAGGTTTTCTATAACACGCGACTGGCGATCAGCTGGGAGGGATCGCTCGACAACACGACGGCGCAGGAGCTGCACAAGCGGGCCGAGCCCTACCCGCCGCGCGTCGTCCCCGATCGCGCGCTCGTGGTCACGCTGACCGTCGACACGCAGCTGACGCGCCTGGAGGTCCAGGCCGAGGCCTGGGGGCCTGGCCTGGAGCACTGGGTGATCGATCATCAGGTATTCATGGGCAGCCCGGCCGAGCTGCCCTCGACGCCCGGCAGCGTCTGGCAGCGCCTCGATGCATACCGCAGGACGCCCTTCGTGCATGCCGCCGGCGCGCTGATCCAGGCATCGGTCTACGGCATCGACTCAGGCGGCGCGAATACGCAGGATGTCTACAACTACGGCGCGGCGCGCGCCCGCGCGGGCTGCCTCGTCCTGAAGGGCGCCAGCAAGCCGAACCGGCCGATCATCCCCGGGGTCCCGTCGAAGGTGGACGTCGACCATCGGGGCGAGAAGATCGCCGGCGGCGTGATGCTCTGGATGATCGGCACCGACGTGGCGAAGGACCATCTGCACAACCGCTGGAAGCTCGTCGACGGGCCTGGCGCGATGCATTTCCATCAGGCGCTGCCGATGGAGTGGTTCGAGCAGCTCGTCGCTGAGCGGCCGATCCTGAAGCGCATGTCGGGCGGATTCGCCCGACGCATTTGGGTGAAAGCCCCCGGCGATCGCAATGAGGCGCTGGACCTGAGCGTCTATAACCTCGCGCTCGCCCATCATCTGGGGCTGCACAAATGGTCCGAGCTGGACTGGCAGCGCCTGCGCGCGCGCCTGGTTAAGCCGACCGCCGATCTGTTCGCGACCGCGGCACTCGAGGATGCCGCCGCGGCCGTTCCCGAGGCCGCGACAGCCTGGGACGCGCCGCCGCCGGCGGCGTCCGATCCGGCGCCGCCGCCTCCCCCCGCCGCAGCGCCGGCCCTGCCGAGCGCTGTCCCTGCCGTCTACGGGCGGCGCATTCGATCCCGAGGGATTTCACGATGACTGATGCACTACGCAGCGCCCTGCGGCCGATCACGGCCGAGGACCTGATGCGCTCGGCTGCCCGCCCTGCAGCGCCAGCCAATGACGACGCCGAGCCGGCGCCAGGCGCGCCCTACGTCGAGCCCGACGGCGACGAGGTCGATCAATCGCTGCATGCCCTTTTCGAGGAGTGGGCGACGTGGACGCGCAATCGCCGGTACCGGGCGCTCATGCTGCCGGCGTCGCCGCCCGTCGCGCCGAGCGCCGAGGTCCGCGCGCTCGTCGCCGCGATCGCGACGCCGCCGGCGCAGCTGATGGCGCTGCATCTGGCGATCGTCTCGCAGCCGCCCGAAGCGCTCGACAGGCGAGTATTCGAGATGCATTACATAACCCGGGTTATGAATGTCAAGGCCGCTGCGGCGGCAATGAAAATCAGCCGGAACCATTGGTATCGGCTTATCAGCGCATTCCGACGACGGGTATATACAATATCTCAGGATATATTAGAGGAAACCGAGGCATTAAAGCGCGGCAGCGACGTATCATAGAAACAAGAATACAGCTATCAATAATTGGTTTTAATATCATCAATATAGTATATATTCGCGAGAATATATTTTTTAATATATTGATAGCTGTATTTCTGAGATACTACCGGCCGCGCGGGATGCTATTTTAGTATTACTGCGAGGGCATTATCATGAGAAAACTTGCCGATGAATGGTCGGATTACGAAAACAGGATTCTTTCGGCGCATGCCGGGCAAACGCAGCGCATAGAAACGCGCCGCGCTTTCTACGCTGGCGCTCATTCGATCCTGATGGGGCTGCTGGACGCGGCCAGCGAGTCGGGCGAGAGCGACGATATCGGGGCAACGATGCTCGAAAACCTGCATCGCGAATGCCGAATATTCGTGCTCGACGTGGCTGAGGGGCGGGCATGAGCGCGCCATCCGGCGAGCTGCGATCGCAGCAAATGCTCGATGATTTCCTGCAGCGGCGCGATCGAGCGCTGATAACCCTCGATATCCAGTGGGGCCGCTGGCTGCTGCAGGAATATCACGGCATCCCGGCGGACAGGGTATCCGACCAGGCTGTGCTGGTCTCGCTGCATAAGGCGCGTTATCTCTGCAGCGAAATCAGCGCCGAGCTGCGCAGAGAAAGCGCCGCCTGGCTGCTCGCGAATGGCTTCGGCCAGACCGAGCGAGGCCGCATCCTGCCCGATGGCGAGCTGCCCTGACGCCCTCGCCCCATGGCCCGGCCTCTCGCCTCCATGTTCGCCCGTCCGCCCTGATCGGCGCGAATTCGATCATTCGGACATTCGCGAATTCACACCTGATGAGGGGTACCCCATGGACTGGAGCAACGTACTGTCGACCATTCAGATGATCGGCGCCGGGACGGCCGCTATCACCGCCGCCGGCGCCGGCGGCGAGAAGGACAAGGAGCACGCGGCGGCGGCGCTGTCGGCGATTCAGATCATTCTGCAGCTGCATGCGGCGCTGCAGCCCGCGCCGGCCAGGCTCGCCGGCGCCCTGCCCGACGGGCCGGCGTCGATCGAGTCGCCGCCAATACCGCCCGGCGCGCAGCGGATGGACCCGCCGAGGCCGGCCGGGGCGGTCCCCGATAAGGGGTTTACGCCGATGGACCCGCCGGCGCCGGCAAAAAAGTAGCCATTCGCGCATTCCGCCTTTCCTACTTTCGTACTTTCCAGAAAGGAAACCGCCATGTTCGAGCTACCCGAGCCGACGCGGGCAAAGATCAAGCACGTCAACGTGCGGACCGAGACGCATGGCGAGGACCGAAAACCCGCCGTGACGATCAAGCTGCGCATCGAGGCATCGAACATGCTGCTGCAGCATTTCGAGGATGACCTGCCGCGGCGGTTCTACCGCGCGCCGGCCCTGCCGCCCGCCCAGGCGGTGCTCGACGGCACGATGCACACGCAGCTGACCGAGCTGCTGTCGCAGGTCGTGGCTGCGGTCCTGATCAAGGGCGTCTATCAGGGCTGGACGCTGTTCATCGACTACGGCGCCAGCGCATCGAGCCATATCCTGATGGGCGGCTGCAAGGTCGACAAGATCAAGGCCGAGCTGCTGGCCGGCGGGACGATCGCGCTGACGCTGAGCGTCGGATCGAGCGACATCGATGACCGCAGCCTCGGGCGCATCTGCATGCTGCAGGACATCGAGGTCAGCATCACGCTGAAGGCGCCGAGGGCCGGCCTCGCTCAATCGGACAGCGACGACGAGCAGCCGCCCGCCAAAAGGCCCCGCGGCCGACCGCGCAAGATCGTCGCGGCGCTCGCCGGCGCGGATGCCTGACAGCGGGGTGGCCGGGGCAGTCGCCCCCGGCCTCGGCCATCAGGCCGCGTCGTCCTCGTCGGCAGCCTCGGGCTGCATGACGATGACGGGATGCGCTGCGTCCTCGTCGTCCTCGTCCTCGGCGTCGGCCGCGTAGCAGGCGCCGCAGATCAGCGCAGCCCCCGGCTTCGCCCAGGCATTCGCGCCGCAGGCCGGACAGGTGTACTTCGTCTTCGAGGCCTTCTTCGCCTTCGTCGCTGCGCTCGTCGGCGCGCTCTGCCATTGCAGCGCGAATCCGCGCGCCTCCAGGCGCGCATAGGCGCGGTTGAAGGCGCCGCCGTCGACGATGAAATGCGAGACCTTCTGCCCGATCTCCTTACCGCCTGGCGCGCCGGTATCCGACGGATGCAGTCCGACCTCGTGCATCTTCGCGGCCCACTGCCGATCGTGATACGCACGCCGCGGCGGGGTCCCGTGCGTCGCCTGCCAGACATGCGCCATCTCGTGCACCAGCGTCGAGATGATTTCGCGATCAGTACGGCCGGTGAAGTAATCCGGGTTCATCGCCAGCTCGTGCGCCGACTCGCCGCCGGCCGCGCCGCGAGCGGCGAATCGATTGCCTGCGAAGTAGCCTCGCGTATTGGCATGGCGCTGCAGCGTCACGAGGACATGCGGCAGGCTGCCGTCGAAGAGGGCGTTGTTCATGAAATCGTACGCGGTCTGAAAGGCGCGATACTGAGCTGGCGTGATGGCTGCGGCTGGCTTTTTCATAATTAAATCAACGGGTTAGATGCGGCGAAATGAATCGTACGATACACATCCGCCCGCCCAGGAGGGCATTCTTGGCACCTTCCCCCTGCTTCGATGGCCGGCCTGCGTGCCCCCGAACTCGAGGTCGGACGCGATTTGAGGCAAAAAACGCCCCGCAGCCCCTATGCCCTAGGCGACGAGCCGATCGCGCCCTGTGGCTCGTTCGTGGGGGCTCGGCGGGGCCGTAGCGGGCCGACGGTCAACCCCCTTTTTGATAGCTGGCTGTTGGTTTTGTGATTCCCTCCGCCGTTAGGCGGCTGGATGAGGGGTCGCGTAGCGGCCCCTATCGATGGTTCTCGCCCCCGCCAAAGCGGGGGCGCTGTTGCGACCTCCCCCGGTGGGGGTACGTAGGTTGGGTCCCGCCCTTGTTTCTGAGTAAAAACAATGGGTTGCTGGCGCTAGGCGCAGAGTGGCTCTGCGGCGAATAGCCGGGAGTCAAACTACGTACCCGGGCGAACATCGCAAAGTTATCCCCTTAGAAAAAGTTATCCCCAGGGGCCTGTCGCTCTTGGTAGGGCCAGCGAGTTGCCCACCCCCGCCCGCTGCCGAGGGGCTGCGCCCCGTGCGGGCGTGGACAACTCGCACCCACCGCCGTCTAGTACCTTAAGAAGAGGACCGGCTGCGAACCCGCGCCAATGCTGGAAATCGTCGGACAATTTCTGTCCGAATTCGGCCAGTTTCAGACCAAAAACTACAAAAACGCTGTTGCAATTTTTGTATGGTTCAGCAATCATGCCGCCGAAACGTACAAATTTTGAGGGGCAAAGTTGGCCACAAATGACAAGAAAGTCGAGCCCATCGGTACGCGCTACGGGCGTCCGATCTACCGAACGAACCCGTCGATCCCGAATGCCGGAGAGGTGCGTACGCGCAGCCGGGTGGTCCCGCTGGTGAACGGCGATCGGGCGATGGTTGTCAACGCTACAGGCGAAATCCTCGGCAGCGCGCAGGCCACATACGCCTGGGCCGAGGAGGTCGATCAGACACGATTCGTGAAGCTGTTCCTCGATGGCATCAGGCAAACCGTCGGGCTGTCGAAGGCGGGGTTGGCTGTCTTCGAGCTGGTCTACATGCAGATGCGTTCGAATCCCGGCATCGATCGAATCGAGCTGAATCTATTCGACGCGAAGGATCGGGGTATCGTTGAGCGCACATTCCGGCGCGGCCTGGGCGAGCTGCTGGAACGAGAATTCCTCTATGCGAGTCCGACGGATGGCGTTTTTTTCGTCAATATTCGATACCTGTTCAACGGTAACAGGCTGAACTTCATCCGACAGTATTATCTGAAAGGCTCGCGCGACCCCGATACTGCGCAGGGCGCGCTAGATTTTGACGATCAACCGCCGATGCTCGGCAACAGTGACGAGCCAGGCGGGCAGTAAGCGGCGTCCTACCCCTCCTGCCCTGCCATCTTGCGCGATCGGGCGCCCTCCTCTGCCAGCGCCTCTAAGTCCTGCCACGAGTAGCGACCCCAGCGCTCGGCGATTGCGTCAGCCCAGCCCGCATCAAGGCGCTGGAGAGCCTCGGGTATGGTGTAGCCGAGGCCTCGCAGCAGGCCGACGTTGCTGGTGGCCAGCGCGACGTACAGGCGCTCGCCCGTTGACATCGGATGAAAGCCGCCGAGGTTGCCGCGCAGAACTTCGTGCGCGACGGCGTCAAGGCGCTCCAGATGCTGGGCCGACGGCGCGCCGTGATACGCCAGCGCGAAATGGCCCAGGCGCGACGCGATTTCGTCAAAAGCCTCCGGGCCTACGTCGCCGCGCTCGCCGGCCAGCGCGAGGGCTTGAATACCGGCCAATTCCGCGCGGGCGCTCATGGATTCGCCGCCTTATAGGCATCGAATGCCGCGAATAGCAGCTCGTTCAGTTTCTTGCCCTCGGTAAACGCGCGCGTCCGAAACTCGCGATTGAAATCTGCGCTGACCTTAAATCCGAGGTTTTCGAGATTCTTGTCCGACGGCGGGGCGGCCGGCGCGACAGCGGCGACGGCGGGCGCCGCCTGGGCGCTCGGCCGTTTCGTGCGCACGTTGGCGCTGGTGAGCTGTGAGAATTTAGGCACGGGCCTTCTCCTTTCTGGTTACTTTACGGAATTCTGGAAAGCGCGAAATTACGAAATCGCGAAAGGCGACCATTTCGGCGGCGCCCTTCCCTGCCGGCTCGGCCTCGCTGATCGAGCGGCCGTCGATCATCGAGGCGGCATAGGCGACGCGATCGACGACGGCGACAGGCGCGACGTGGCCGTGCTCAGACAGCGCGCTGGCCGTCTGCAGGGCGATCCCGTTGGCCCCCTTCGCGGCGTTGAGCACGAAGACGTACGGGACGCCGGCGGCGGCGCACATGTCGATGGTGGCGCCGAGCGCCTCCAGATCGTGCGGCGACGGCCGCGCCGGGATCACGACCAGGTCGGCCGCGGCGATCGCGCGTCGATTGATGTCGCTGACGGACGGGGGCGTATCGACGACGGCCCAGGCATAGCCATCGCTGGCCAGCGCTGCCAGGCGCGCCGGCAGCCCCTCGGGCGTGCTGTCGGCGAATGCCGGGTATTCCTGCTCGCGCCGATCCCACCAGCCCGCGAGCGTGGCCTGGGGATCGAGATCGAGCAGGACAACGGGGCCGCGTCCCGCCTGGTGCAGGCCGACGCCGAGGTGAGCAGCCAGCGTGCTCTTGCCGCTGCCCCCTTTCCGGCTGGCCAGGACGATTGTTTTCATGCGATCGCTTTCAGTTATGGGCGCAATGATGTTAGAAATCGCGCTTTCGTACAAGCGCGAAAGCTCGATTTCGTACCTACTCGACGATTTTGGTTTCGAACGAGGCCGCGAGCTGAGCGGCGTCGGCGGACCACTGTCCCTCGGTTTCACGGGCGGCGTTGCGCAGATGGCCAGCAGCGTCCGGCCAGCGGCCCTCGATGATGGCTTTCAGCGCGAGTCTGAGGCGGAGCTCCTGCCCTTCGGGGCATGACATGAGCAGTTCGTACGTAGTCGGCATTTGGTAGACGCATCCTTGCGGGCTGTCGCGCTACGGGCTGCAGCGCATCGGCGCAAGCTTGGCGCGAATTCTGCCTTTCGATCAAGAGCGATTTAGCGAATTCGTACTTTTTCCCATCATGAAGCCTCTGGCAAGCTGGCGTCCTTTGGAAACGTGCGGAGTTACCGACATGACAGGTGGATACCGAAGCCCGCCGCCGGCGGATGGCATGACGGCGGCTGCCCCGCTGTATGAGGTGCAGGCCGGCCCCAATATCGACGGCTACCGCGTGACGGAGATCGCCACGGACAGCCGGATTGCGACCTGCTACGCGCGGGAGAACGCAGAGCTGGTGGTGGCTGCGCTGAATGCGTACGCGACCACGCCCTCACGCGCCCTGCCCCGGCATCCAGTCCAATGAAGCGCGAGGAGCGGTTCTACGCGATGCTGCCGGCCGGCCCTGGAAGAAAGAGCGGCAAGCCTTACCGCAGCACATGGCTGATGAGTCGGGAGGTCGCCGAGCAGATGGGGGGCACGGTCATCGAGTCGACCATGCAGGTCCTCATGGTCCCCGAAACAGAGGACGAGCGCGAGGCGCTTTCGCGGCGCCTGCGGGCGAGTTCGATTTTCGACGGGAAGGAGTGAGCCCGGCCCCGGGTGGTGGCCGGGCCCGCTAGCATCGATCCCTCACACTTCTTGGAGAACCTATGAACGCGCCGACAAGATGGGTCTGCGACACGTGCAATCAGTTCATCAATTCGGTAGATGACGGCTGGGTCGAATGGCTCGGTCGCACTAGCGCCCCCACCAATCGGGGCCTTCGCCTCGTCCATGACCGCGCGTCGTCTCCGCAAGGGAAACGTGGATGTCAGTACGATGGCGACGCTGAGTTCGCCAAAGATCGTTCTTTGGTGGCGGACCTGCAGTTGGATGCCTTCGTGGGCCCTGATGGCCTGACGAGGATGCTGGAGTTCGCTTCGGACGAGCGCTTTCCGCTGGAAGAGATCATCGAGATGATCAAGCGGCTTCAAACGCCGGGCTACGACCTTGCAAGGCGACATTTCCGCGCTGCCATCGCGGCGGGGGTATTCGAACCTAACTCCAAGCCCGGTTTCTACGACGTTGAGGAGATCCAGCGGGTTTTGGACTGGCAAGCCACGCAGCCGACCGATTGACCCCCGAAGAGAACTCACCCATGCGACTGATCATCGACAGCACCAGCAAGCTCGTAGAACTGAATGGCGTCCCGGCGCGGATTTGGGAAGGGCAGACCGACAGCGGAATCCCCGTGCACTGCTTCGTCACGCGCGTCGCGGTTCACAAGGACGAGGACAGCGTGCAGTTCGATCGCGAGCTGCAGCAACACGCGGCGCCGAGCGCTGATGTCGCAGCCTATCCGCTGCGCTTGCTCATCGACTGATCCCCGTCTCGCAAACGACCGGTTTCGAGACGGCAGCCGGCGATCGCGCCGCCGATGCGCCCTCCCCTCTGGCGCCGAAATCTCGAAAACCTGTCTCGATTCAAAATCTCGATTGCGCCGAGTCGAGACGGGTTTTGCGACAATCCGCGGCCATGAGCATGACGATCGGCTATGCCCGCGTGTCGACCGACGAGCAATCGCTCGCGCTGCAGATCGACGCGCTGACGGCAGCCGGCTGCGGCCGAGTCTTCAGCGATACCGCCTCGGGCCGAGCAGCGACGCGGGCGGGGCTCGCCGACGCCCTCTCGCATCTGCGCGCTGGAGACACCCTGGCGGTCTGGAAGCTCGACCGTCTCGGGCGAAGCGTGGCCGGCCTGATCGCCCTCGTTGGCGATCTGGAAAAGCGCGGCGTCGCCTTTCGCAGCCTGACGGATGGCATCGACACGTCGACGCCGGCCGGGCGGTTCTTCTTTCACGTCATGGCGTCGCTGGCTCAAATGGAGCGCGAGCTGATCGTGGAACGGACGCAAGCGGGGCTGACGGCCGCGCGTCAGCGCGGGCGGGTCGGCGGACGCAAGCGCAAGATGACGGCGGCGCGCATGGAAGCCGGCGCGCAGCTGCTGGCGGCTGGCCAGCCGGCCGGCGACGTGGCTGCAGCGCTTGGCGTATCGCGGGCGACGCTATACCGTTGGCTGCCGGCTGCGGCAGCTGTTGATGCCGACGAGTAGGGCGTAAAGCGCGAATGATCGAATTCGCGAAATCCAGAAAGGGAACCGACCGTGCAATACGAACTCGAGGACGGGATCGCCGGCGTCATGGCGCGAGTGCGCGCGGCGGCCAAGTTCGCGGCGATGGGGGGTGAGGTCGATGCCTGCGAAAGCGGATTCGCGTTGGTGGAGGCAAGTATCCGCGCGCTGCTTTCACGGCGCGACCACCCGAGTACTCCGCCGCTGTCCGGAGGCCTTCAGCTGCTTCCGTGCGCAGTCATGATGAACGACGCCAGCCCACAAAATGGCTGGCTGTTCGTCCCGCACGTCGACGGCAAGTGGGTGAGCCTCTGCAAGCTCGACGGCTTCAGCGGCAAGATCATCGAATACTGGATGGGCGAGACGGCGTCGCGCGATGCCAATCCGGCCTGAAAACCGCGGGCGCTACGGCGCCGACTGGCCCGAGTTCAGTCGGTACGTCCGCTTCGAGCGCGCCGGCGGACGCTGCGAGTGCGCGGGGGAATGCGGACGCGGTACGCATCAGGGGCGATGTCCGAACGTCCATGGCGCAGCAGCCTACGGCAGCGGCTCGCGCGTCGTCCTGACGGTCGCGCATCTGACGCATGAGCCCGAGGATCGAGAGCAGGTCCGAGCCATGTGCCAGGGCTGTCACCTGCACTATGACCGCGCGCATCATGCGCAAACGGCCTACGCGCGGCGTCGCGCTGAGGCTGCGACGCCCGATCTGTTCGAGGACGCCTAGCCGGCCGCGTTTGCGCCATCCAGGCGCGGGCTGGCCTGCGCCGTGCAGATGAACGGGCGATCCCAGCGGCCGATCTTGATCGACGTGTACCAGCCGACATCGAAATAGTCGGTGCTGCTGTCGCTGCGATTGTGGTTGCCCTTATCCATCGCGTCGTGGATAGCCAGGAACAGCCTGGTCAGCTCGGCGTCGTCGAAGGCATCGGCCAGGCTGTACGTGTTGAGGTCGAAGTACTTGCGCTCGACGGCGCTGCTGCGCGTGCCCTTCCAGCTGCCGATGATGTCGGCCGGCGCCGCGCTGATCGTCAGCGTAAGCGTCGAATGGTGATGGATGCTCAGCGAATACTTCCAGCCGGCGGGGATGATCGCCTTCAGCGCGGCGGCGACGGTGCGTTTCCTGTCTTGATCGATGTAGGCCATTTGCGTCTTCCGTTAGGGTAGGGGGCTACGTCGTGCAGCCCATGACGGAAGCTTGGCGGAAATCGCTAATTCGTCCAAGCGCGAATTCGCGAATTCGTACCTACAAGGACGCTCACATGAACAACTGGAAATGGCCAGGGCCGGCGCTGCTGTTCGAGCGCTCGGACGACAACGCTAACGGTATGGCCCTCTACCTGGCCAATCTTCATCGCTGGCTGGGGAACTTCTTACTCGGCGACAAGGCGCTCACGAACGAAGACGCCGAGTTGCTCTGGTGGGCCATCGCGAACACGCATATGGCGGCGGCCAGGTGTGGGGCCGCGACGGAGCGGCCCCTGTCCCATTAGATCGGTAGTTTGACGGGCAGCGGGCGAACGCACCAGACCGGCCATATGTAGCTGAAGGCCGTCGCGTTGGTCTGCTCGAAGACGAGCATCCCCTTTGTGGTGATGATGAAGCGATAGAAACCCGTGTATCCGCCGTATGCGTTCTTTCCGTTGACCTCGCCGCAGAGCGCGGTCGCGTGGGGATCATCGGCCGGATCGTTCTCGCTCAAGAATTCGCCGCGAAACCGCGCAGCTGGTCCGTCCCTCATCGCGTCGATGACGTTCGCGTGCATATCTCTGGCTATGCCGCGGTGATAGGCGAGCCACTCGTCCGTGTCCTTATTCGCGTGAGCGCAGACGCTGATCAAGGCGAGGGCGAGGGCGGCTGCGCGCCGAGCGGTACGGTTGGGCATGGGGGTAGGGTGGCTACGGGGGCTACGATGCGCCGCCCCTCGTCGCCAGCTTCGGCCGATTCGCGAATTCCTACATGCGCGAAATCGCGAATTCGTACTCTAAACGGCAGTCGCAGGCGCCTTCCGGCCGAAATAGCGCCATGTCGCTGCGACCGAGACAGGCATGGTCCCGGGCGGGCAGGCGCTCTGCGCGGCCCTGAGCGCTGCGAGGCGCTGAGGCTCGGTCATGCCGTTCCACCAGGCCATGCCGCGCTCGTCGTCCGCCTCGGCAGCGGCCTTCGCAGCCGCGATGTCCAGGCAGCCCGGCGTCCCGTCGGGCGTGAGGTCCACGCTGGCCCCCCATGCGCGCATACGCTGCATGATCGCCTCCAGCTGCATGTCTGTCAGCTCGATGCGCGCGGCAGCGAGGAACAGCTGCGGCAGGCTCATCTCGCGCGCCTCGGCGCCGCCGGTGTACTTGCGCCATTGCGTGTCGCTGGCCAGGAAGAACAGCTCGGCCATCTGGCGACCTGTCAGCCCGAGCCGAGCCTTCAGGTCGCGCATATCCGCCATTGAGGGGGGCTGATATGCGGCCATTGATCAGGGTCCGAAGAACAACTTGCCGATGGCGGCTGCGGCGCCGATGAAGGCTGCGCCGCCGCCGACGAAGGCCGCGATGGCGACGAGCGGCGCATACCGAGCCTCGCGCAGGAACTTCGAGCGCTCGGCTTCGAGCTTCCCGCTTTCAGCGTTGAGCTTCGTCGACTCGGCGATCAGCTTGCTGATCTGCGCGTGCAGATGCTCGATTTCGAGCGGCGGGAAGGGGGGCTGAGACATAAAAATTCATCCTTTCGGGCTACCGGGCGGCGCCCTATGCGCTGCCCATGCCATCAGTATATAGCCCGAAATGGGCTAGCGCGAGCGGCATGTGCCAAGAACTACGCGCGCGTAGGCAACGTCCGTGCGGCTGTCAAACAGGAAATTGCCACCCGATTTTTGGTGGCACTTTTTCGATTGCAGGCTGTCATCGCCCGGTCTTAAATCGCGGCTCTCGGGGCGGTCAGGATCGTTGTTGATCGGGGCCGCGCCGGGATTGTTCCTAGCTCGTTGGCTTTTACGGATCGCTCGCCCCTCGGGGCGCAGGGCCCTGCTGTCGTTCGCGACATCGGGCGCCCTTTTTTTTGCCCGCGCGAATGCAGATCACCGTCACGTCAGAGCTTCGCCAGATGGCCCGGGACATCCGATCCGTAGGGCGACAGGCCGCGTTCGCCCAGGTGGTCGCGCTGACGAGGACCGCGCAGGCGATGCGCGACGCCGAGCGGCGCGAGATTGACGACGTGTTCGATCGGCCGACGCCATTCACGCGAAACAGCGTCTACGTCAGGCCGGCCACGCTGAAGAATCCCGAGGCCGTCGTTGGGCTGAAGGACGATCTGAATTCGCCGGCGGGCAGCGTGGCCCCGTCGACGTACCTCTCGGCGCAGATCGAGGGCGGGCGGCGACGCCTGAAGCGGTTCGAGATCGCGCTGCAGAAGGCGGGCGCCATGCCGCCCTTCAGCTTCGCGGTGCCGGGCCGTTTCGCGCGCCTGGACGCCTACGGAAACATCAGCCGCGGGCAGATCATTCAGATCCTGTCGCAGCTGCGCACGGGGACGCTGGCGGGCTCGACGCGCAATCTGCCGTATCGCGACGGGACGAAGGCCGTCGACCGAAAGATCGCCGCGGCCTACCGGCGCGCCGGCGGGCAGTACTTCGCTGTGCCGTACCGCCGCGGCCGGCTGGAGGCGGGCATCTATCAGCGCCGGGATTTCGCGCTCGGCAGCGCTGCCCCGCGGGCAGTCCTGCGATTCGTCGACAACGCCTCGTATGAGGCGCGCTTCGACTTCTTCTACGTCGCCGAGCGCGCCGCCGAGGGCTATTCCGCAGCCCTGGACGCGGCCCTGGCGCAATACGCCGGCCAGGCCGGGGGGTAGGTAGCAGATGGCGCTTCTTCAGGACCTGCAGACGCGCCGCGCGGCGTACGTAGCGGCCGAGGCCGCGATCCTGCAGGGGCAGGAATACCGCATCAGCGACGGGATGATCAATCGCCTGATGCGCCGCGCTGATCTGGACGTAGTGCGATCGACGATCGCCGACCTGGACCGACAGATCGCAGCGCAGTCGATGCCGCGCCGCCGGTACCACATTCGCTGATCGGGCCAGCCCCATGAAGCTCAGCCTGATCGATCGCGCGGTGGCCGCCATAGACCCCGTCAGGGCCGCAGCAAGGATGAAGGCGAGGGCGCAGCTGCAGGTCGCGCAGCAGACCTTCAGCGCCTTCGCCGGCGATGGGATGGACCTGGAGCCCGTCGCGGGCGGCGGCTCGTCGCTGCTGCGCTGGTGGCGCCCCGGCAGTCGCGATGCCGCAGGCGATGCGCTGTATGCGCTGACGATGCAGCGCGGCCAGGTCCGCGAGCTGGTGCGGACCAACCCGATCGCAGGCGGCGCGATCGGGACGAACGTCGATCGCGTCGTGGGGACCGGCGTCGCCCTGGTGGCTCAGCCCGAGCGCTCGGTACTCGGCTGGACGGCGGAGCAGGCGCTCGCCTGGAAAAGCACCGTGCAGATGGAGTTCTCGCTCTGGGCCGACTCGACGGCCTGCGACTGGGAGGGCGAGCAGAATTTCTATGACAAGCAGGCGCTGACGCTGCGCAGCGCACTCGAGTCCGGCGACTGCTTCACGATCCTGCCGGACGGCACGCCGACGCCCTCGCAGCCTTACTCGCTGCGCCTGCAGACGATCGAGGCGGATCGCGTCGGCAATCCGAACAACGCCAGCAATACCGCGACGATCGCCGGCGGCATCGATCGCAGCGCGGCCGGCGGCGTCAAGCGGTACTTCGTCTATGACACCCACCCGGGCGCGATCTTCACGACGGAGGGCAAGGGGCGATACACGGGGACATGGATGGCCGGCATCGGGCCATCGGGCCGACGCCGCATCCTGCATCACTTCCGCCAGCTGCGGCCCGAGCAGCCGCGCGGCATCCCGTACCTCGCGCCTGTGATCGCCGCGCTGAAACAGCTCGGCCGCTACACCGAGGCCGAGATTCAGGCCGCTGTCGTCTCGGCGCTTTTCACGGTCTTTGTCGAGACGGAAAACGCCAGCGCCGCGCCCGTATTCGGCATGCAGGAGTCCGAGGTCCCCGCGGATGACGAGCTGGAGATGTCGCCCGGGACCGTGCTGTCGCTGGCCAAAGGCGAGAAGGTGTCGTTCGCCGATCCATCGCGGCCGAATACGTCCTTCGATCCCTTCGTGCAGGCCATCATTCAGCAGATCGGCGTCGGCCTGGGCGTCCCGTACGAGCTGCTGATCAAGCGATTCAACGCGAGCTATTCGGCGTCGAAGGCGGCGCTGCTCGACGCCTGGATGTGGTTCCGATCGCAGCGCTCATGGCTCGCCCGCAGCTTCTGCCAGCCGACCTATGAGACCTGGCTGGCCGAGGCCGTCATGATCGGCCGCGTCAGCGCCCCGGGCTTCTTCGCCGATCCGCTGATGCGCTGGGCATACAGCCGCGCCTCGTGGCATGGCGACTCGATGGGGTCGATCAACCCGAAGGACGAGGTCGCCGCCTACGCAGCCGCCGTCGACGCGCGGCTGATGACGCGCGAGCGCGCCGAGTGGGAAATGTTCGGCAGCGACTGGTACGAGACATTCGCGGCGAAGAAGACCGAGAACGACATGCTCGCCGCGGCCGATCTGCTGCCGGTACCGAAGGCCGGCGCCGCCGTCGCCGCGCCCGCCGCCGACGATGCCGCGCCGGCGCCCGCCCCCGAGCCGGCGCCCGCCGGCCTAGCCGAGGTCTAGACCCATGAAAGTCATCGACATCCTGACATCGCCCTGGGCGATCGAGCCGGCGAAGCTGCGCGAGATTCAGGAAATCTACGCGACGCATCTGCGCGGCGACAAGATCGACATCGAGGCGATCGAGGCGCGCCTCGGGCGCCCGCTGGCCAATGATCAGCAGGAGTATCAAATCCGGCAGGGCGGGGTGGCTGTGCTCGCCCTGCAGGGCGTCATCGTCCCGAAGGCGAATCTGTTTACGCGGATCAGCGGCGGGACATCCGCGCAGCTGTTCATGCAGCAGATCGACTCGGCCATGGCTGACTCGCGCGTCACAGGGCTCGTGATCGCATCAGACACGCCCGGCGGCAGCGTGCAGGGCCCTCCGTCCGTCGCCTCGGCGATCCTGGCGTACAGCGCCGAAAAGCCCATCGTGTCCGTGGCCGAGGGCCAGATGGCATCAGCCGGATACTGGATCAGCAGCGCCGCCGCGCAGGTCTACATCGCCGAGCTGACGGCGCAGGTCGGATCGATCGGCGTCGTCGCGACACACGACTATCAGCCGAACAACCGCTCGACGGAAATCACGGCGGGCAAGTACAAGCGGATCGCTACGTCGAATGCGCCGCTGAGCGCCGAGGGCGCGCAGTACCTGCAGCAGCAGGTCGACCAGATTTACGCAGTCTTCATCGACAGCGTCGCGCAGCATCGCGGCGTCTCGCCAGAGGACGTAGAGCAGCACATGGCCGACGGCCGTGTCTTCATCGGGCAGCAGGCAATCGATGCCGGCCTCGTGGACGGTGTCGCCACGGTGGACCAGATCGTCGAGCGCATGGCTGCCAACCCGCGGGCCTTCATGACGCGCAGCAAGGCGCGTTTCAAAGGCGCCGCGGGCAGGCGATCCGCGGCTGCCGGTGCTGCAGCAGAGGACGCAATCCCTACGGCGGTTGCCGTCGCCCCTGCACCCCTACCCATGAAAGGAAATGTCATGTCAGACCAACCGAAGGCCATGACGCGCGAGACGCTCGCGGCCGAAAACCCCGCGCTACTGGCCGAGCTGCGCGAGTCATTCCGCGCCGAGGGCGCGAAAGCCGAGCGAGAGCGCGTCGACGCCGTCCGCGCGCAGCTGCTGCCTGGCCATGAGGCGCTGATCGAGCAGCTCGCCGCGGACGGCAAGACGACAGGGCCGGAGGCGGCGATGGCCGTCAATGCGGCTGAGCGGGCGCAGCGCGCCGCTGCCATGTCTGCGCATCGAGCGGATGCCCCCAAGGCGGCAGCGTCGGCCGCAGCCAATGACGAGCGGCCCGTCAAGAGCAAGGCCGAGCAGACGGCCGAGGCGAAGGCGTACGCGGCGCAGCACAGGGTCGATTTCGTGACCGCGCTGAAGACCCTCGGCTTCGCCGCCTGACCGCCCGCCCCTGCAACTGCATCCCCGAAACATCAGGAGCTATCCCCATGCAAGCCTCAGTTTCCATTTGGGTCGGCAGCGTCACCGCCGCCGTCGCGCTCGCCGCCGCGCGCTGCGTCACGTTCGCCGGCGGCCTGCCCGCTGCCGGCGCCGCCGTCTTCGGCGTCACACGATCGGCCGGTCTGATCGGCGACCTGGTCCCCGTCGACGTGATCGGCAGCGCGCTGATCGAGTCGTCGGACGTGGTCACGGCCGGCGGGCCCGTCATGGTCGCCGCCGACGGCCGCGTGCTCGACAAGACGGGCGCAAACATCGCCGTGGGGCGCGCGCTGACCGGGGCCGCAGCCGCCGGGACGCTGTGCGAGGTCCTGCTGTTCCAGACCGCCTAACCGGCGTCGGACTAACCCCATTCCAAGGAGATCCTCGTGCCTCAACTTTCAAATTCCCAAGCGCGCGTCATCGATCCGATCCTGACAGAGGTCGCGCGCGGATACGTGAATAGCCTGCCCGTCGGGCAGCTGCTCTTTCCGCGCGTCCCCGTGTCGCAGCGCGGCGGCCGAATCATCACGTTCGGCAAAGAAGACTTCATGCTGTACAACAACCTGCAGCGGGCGCCTGGGCAGAACACCAAGCGCGTGCAATTCGGCTACGCCGGCGCCGCCTTCGCGCTGCTGGACTACAGCCTGGAGGGGCAGGTCCCGATCGAGACGCAGCAGGAGGCCGAGGCCGTCCCGGGCATCGACCTGGCGCAGCGGACGATCGTCGGCGTGCAGAACATCATGGCGAATCGCCTGGAAATCGCGCAGGCGGCGCTGGCCACCAATGCCGCGAACTATGCCGCCAGCAACAAGGTAACGCTGGCCGGTACCGCGCAATGGTCGGATACATCGGGCGTCAGCGACCCCTTCGCCGACATCGAGGCCGGCAAGGAATCCATTCGCTCGCAGACGGGCCAGTACCCGACGACGATGGTCATCGGGCCGAAAGTCTTCAGCCGCCTGAAGGTGCATCCGAAGATCGTCGGCCGGCTGCAGTACACGACGACGGCGATCGCGACGGAGGAGATCCTTGCGGCGCTATTCGACATCCCGACGGTCAAGGTCGGCAGGGCCGTCTACGCGACGGACGCGGGCGTTTTCGTCGACGCCTGGGGCAAGGATGCGGTCATGGCCTATACGCCGATTGCGTCGCTGGCCAGCCAGGGGACGCCGTCGTATGGCTACACGTACCAGCTGACGCAGATGCCGCTGGTCGAGGAGCCGTACGCCGATCGCAACGCGAAGTCCTGGCTGTACCCCGTCGACGACGCCGTGGCCCCGGTCATCGCCGGCGCTGAGTCCGGCTACGTCATCAAAGGCGCGGTCGCCTGACGGCCGCTTTGCATCGTACGTTACACAGGCGCGAAATCCGCCATTCGGAAATTCCGCCTTTCTGACATTCCCGAAAGGACGAAATCATGAAGGTCACTGCAACCATGCCGGTACGGCTGGGCACGAAGGACGGTCCGGTCGACTACGCCGAGGGCGAGTCGTTCGAGGTCGACGAGAAGACGGCGAAGTCGCTGCTGGAGAGCGGCGCGATCAAGGAGGACGCGGCGCCGGCGGCGAAGAAGACGGGGGGCAAGACGGACGTCAACGGGTAGGGCAGGGCGCGCATCATGCCGATGATCGAGGACCTGAGCCTGTACCTCGCCGACTGGGGCGAGGAGGCGACGATCGATGGCGCGCCGGCCTGGGGCATCTTCTCGGCGCCCTACAGCAGCGGGCCGCTCGGCGATGTCGGTATGTCATCGGCCGTCCCGCGCTACCTGATGCAGACGGCTGCGGTACCCGATGGCCTGCAGGCGGCGCTGACGCCCCAGGACGATGACCCGGTGCTGGAGCTCGCGATGCCGCGCGCCGGCGTCTTCCGCTTCATCGTCCGCGAGGTCCAGCCCGACGGCACCGGCATGACGACGCTGATGCTGGAGCAGGCGCCGTCTCAGGCGGCGTAGGCGAGCGATGGCGACCGACCCGACCGTCTTCGTTCGCATCGGCGCCGCAATGGCCGCGCTGCTGCAGGCTGATCCGCCGATCGCCGAGGGCCGCGTGTGGCGCGGGCGGCAATCGCCGATCGCGCAGCAGACGCCATCGGCCGTAGTCATCCGCATCGAGAAATCGGCGGGGCAGCGCGCTGACGTAGCGGACGGCCCGATCGACTGGGCGACGGATTACCAGATCGAGCTGTATGCGCGCGTCGCCTCGGGCGAGCCGCCGGAGGACACGGTCGATCCGCTGCTGCGCGAGGCCTTCGCCCGCCTGTCCGGCGCCGGCCCGGCGCTCGGCCTGGCCGTCGAGGACATCCTGCTTGATCCGCGCATCGCCTGGGACTACGCCGAGGGCTCGACGCCGCAGGTCGTGGCCACGCTCTCCGTCCGCGTCATCCATCGAACAAAGGCCAATGGCCTGGACCCCTGGACCTGATCCCTTACTCCCCATCACATCGAAGGAAATCGCCATGTCCCGCAACGTCAGAAACGCAGTCGTCCTCGCGATGCCCGAGGCGGCATACGGCAACGATCCGGGCCCGACCGGCGCGAATGCCATCCTGATCGCCAATCTCTCGGCGGTCCCGCTGAACGCGAACAACGTCGATCGAGCGCTGCTGCGCGCCTATTTCGGCGCCAGCGAGATGCTGCCCGGGACGCACTACGCCGAGGTCAGCTTCGACGTGGAAATCGTCGGCTCGGGCACTATCGGGACGGCGCCGGCCTGGGAATGCCTGCTGCTCGCCTGCGGCTTCGCCAGCACCGTCACGGCCGATCGCGTCGACTATCTGCCGCTGACGGACGCGCAGCCGTCGGCGACGATCTACCTGAACGACAGCGGGGTACTGCACGAGCTGAACGGCGCGCGCGGGACCGTCACGTTCAAGCTGAACGCCGGCGAGAAGCCGGTGATGTCGTACCACTTCCTCGGCCTGTACGTGCCGATCACGGCCGCGGCGCTGCCCGTCCCCGACTACAGCGGCTTCATGCAGCCGCAGATCCCGACGCATGGCAACACGCAGGTGCTGACGCTCGGCGCGACGCATGCCGACGCCGGCCCGCCGGCGCTGACTGGCGGGACCACCATCTCGTCTCTGGGTCTGGAAATCAACGTCGGCAACAACGTCCAGTTCACCCCGATGATCGGCGCGGAAACGGTGGACATCACCAACCGCGAGGTCACCGGAAAGGTCAAGGTCGACGCGACTGCAGCGCAGGAAGTCGCGCGCATGGCCGACGTGCTCGCCGGGACGCTGTCGAGCGTCGGGATGATCCACGGCACAGTCGCCGGCTCGCGCGTCATGCTGTATCTGCCGACGGCGCAATTTCTGAACCCGAGCAAAGAGGAGCTGAACGGGCGGCGGCTCATTGGCTATGACCTGCGCGGCGTCCCGCCGGCGACGGCCGGGGGCAACAACGAGCTGCGCGTGGTCGTGTGCTTCTGATGGCTGCCGCTGCCGTCTTCCGCCTCATCGATGCGCCGACGTACTGGTGGCCGGTCGAGTTCCGCACGCCCGCGGCCGAGCGCCCGGGCGAATTCGACGAGCACACCATCGAGGTGAAATACCGCTTCCTCGATGACGACGAGCATCGCGCGCTGATGGACGCCGTCGCCGCGGAAAGCCTGAAAGACCCGGCCTTCTGCCCGCGCGTCGTCGTCGGATTCCGCGGCATCGAGGACCCCCACGGCCACGAGCTGCTCTATTCGCCCGATGCGCTCGCGACGATCCTGCGCGTCCCGGGCCTGGCCACCGCGATCGCGCGGACGTACTTCGACAGCCGCGCGAAGGCCGCGGAAAAAAACTCATGAGCGCCGCCCTCGCATGGGCCCAGGGCGGCCCAGAGATCGATAGCGGCCCGCTCGACGATCTGCGGCTACTGGGGGCGCCCACCGCCGTCATTGACGCGCTGCAGGCCCGTTTGAGCGGCCTGGCGGCGACGATTGCATGCGAGGTCTGGCCGTCGCACTGGCACGCGCTGATGGTCTTCCTGGCGATGTCGACGCAATGGCGGGTCATCGCCGGCCTGCGATCGCTGATCTATCAGGGGCTCGATTACAGCTCGCTGCCGATCATCATCGAGGAGTACCGGGACCGCCCGTATTCGCAGCCGCTGGCGCAGCTGATGCCGCGGCTGCGGGCGCTGGAGGAATGCGCTCGCAGGGCGCTGGCGGCAGACTGACGGGGCGCAGACGGTGGCAGACAAGAGCTACACCTTCCGACTGCGCGGCGACGCCGAGCAGCTCGCCTCGTCCGTCGCTGCTGCGGCGTCGTCTGTCGACAAACTGGCCGACACCACCGAGGCCTTCGCGCGGCAGCAGGCGACGAGCGCCGCCGCCGGCGATCGCTTTGTCGCCAGCCTGCAGCGCCAGATCGACGCGGCCGGAAAAACTGGCAGCAGCCTGCTGGCGCTGAAGGCGGCGGAGCTGGGCGTCAGCGATGCCGCGACGCCGCTGATAGCGCAGATCGACGCCCTCGCGGCCGGCCAGGCGCGCGAGCAGGCCGCGGCGCAGCGCGCGGCCGATACGCAGCGCCTGCTGACGACGGTACGGACGGCCGCGGCGAATGCCGAGCGCGAGCAGTACCAGGCTCAGCAGGCCTTCCTCGCAGGCCTCGAATCCGAGGCTGCTGCGCTCGGCAAAAGCCGCGCCGAGCTGCTCGCGATGCAGGCCGCGCAGCTGGGCGTTACCGCCCAGGCGCAGCCGCTGATCGATCGCGTCACGCAGGCCGAGCGCGCCACGTCGCGGATGGGGGGCACGTCGAAGCTGACGGCGATGGAGCTGCAGCAGGTCGGCTATCAGCTGAACGACTTCGCGGTGCAGGTCTACAGCGGCGGCTCGGCGATGACAGCGCTGGTGCAGCAGGGCTCGCAGCTGTCCGGGACATTCGGCGGCGTCGGCGCTGCCGCGCGGGCGCTGGCCAGCCTGATCACGCCGGTAGTCCTCGGCCTTACCGCGCTGGCCGCCGCCGTCGTGGCCGTGGGGCTGGCCTACAAACAGGCTTACGACGAGGACGAGGCCTTTCGCAAGTCGATCGCGCTGACGGGCAATTTCGCCGGGCAGACGGCCGACAGCATGCGGACGCTGTCGCAGTCGATCGCCTCGGCCGCGGACACCACGATCGGCAAGGCGCGCGACATCGCGCAGGCGCTGGTGGCGACCGGCCAGATCGGGCCATCGGCGATCGGCGCCGTCGGCGAGGCCGTGGCCCGGACGCAGAAGCTCACCGGCGAGTCGGCGGACAAAATCGTCGGCGACTTCGCCTCGATGTCCAATGGCGTCGCCGAATGGGCCGCGACGCATAGCCGCGTCTCGCATTTCCTGACCGATGCGCAGTACGCCTACATCCGCAGCCTGGAGGCGCAGGGAAGGGCGGAGCAGGCGATGACCGTCGCGGCCGGGGCGTACAACGATGCGATGGCCAAGCGCACTGTGCAGCTGGGCTATCTGGAGCGGGCCTATCAGGGGCTGGCCAGCGCCGCCAGTAGCGCCTGGAATTCGATGCTCGGCGTCGGCCGAGACGAGACGAAGGGCGAGGAGCTGGAGCGCCTGACGGCGCATCTGGCGGCGCAGCGCGAGGCGCTGGAGTTCGACCGGACGCACGGCGCGTCGGAAAACCAGATCGCCGGGCGGCTGCGCGGCATCGCCGCGGATGAGGCAGCGATCGCGCGCGTCCGGGGCGAGATATCAGCCACCGAGACGAAGGCGAAGAACGATGCGCAGCAGGCACTAAAGACGCAGCAGGACCTGGAACATCAATCGGCGACATATCAGTCCGCGCAGCGCGCCGTCAGGCAGGTCGGCATCGACGCCGCGCTGCAGCAGGCGCAGGAGTATCACGATCGCGAGCTGAAGATCCTCGATGACAGCTACGCGCAGCAGGCCATCAATCAGCGCGGCTACATCCAGGTCGCGTATTCGCTCGACCAGCAGCTGCTGACGGCGAAGGCAGCGGCCATTCAGCAGGAGATCGAACTCGAGAAAAAGAAGCCCGTCGGCAATGAGGCCGAGGCGCTGCAGCAGCAAGCAGCGATCGCGCAGCAGCAGCTCAAGCTGGCGGCCGTTCGCAATGAGCAGCGCGAGGCTGCCGACAGGCTCGCGCGCGGCCAGTACGCGCCGGCGGCGCGCAGCGTCGTCGAGGATGCGCAGACGACATTCCGCCAGTCCGAGCTGCAGGCGCAGCTGGCCGAGGGCGAGGCCTTCTACCGTCAGCAGCATGTCGCGCAGCTGGCGGCTGCGGCCGAGCTGGTGCAGACGAACAAGGGCCTGGCGATCGATCTGATCCGCGACGATCGTCAGCGCGGCGAGGCGCAGATCGCGGCCGAGGCCGAGCGGCTGCGCAGGACACTCGAGCTAGATACGCTGAGCGAGACGGATCGCGAGCGCGTATCGAACGACCTGGCGCTCTACATCGCCAATCGTCAGGCGCAGCTCAATCGCGAGCTGCAGCCGGAATACCAGCGGATGCTCGATGACTGGGCCGATACGCATCGGCTCATGAAGGAGGCGCATGACGAATTCCTGACCGACTTCATCAAGGGCGGCGAGGACGCCTGGGTCGAGATGTTCAAGACGGGGAAGCTGAACATCGGCAACCTCGCAGACATCGCGATCAGCGAGGCCGCGCGCGTCCAATACCGGCAGTCGATCGCGCCGCTCGTGGCCAAGGGCGGCGAGGCAATATCCGGCTGGCTCGGCTTCGGCGGGGCCGCGTCCGGCGGGAACAGCGCGACGGCCGGCGCGGCGGCGACAGCGCAGGGGACGAATACCGCGGCGGTGGCCACCAGCACGACCGCGCTGGGGCTGATGAATTCGGCCAGTACCGCGGTAACGGGCGCGCTGACGGCGCTGACCAGCGCGGCGACATCCGCCGCGGCAGCGCTGCAGCTGGCGGCCGGCGGCGGCGGTAGCAGCGCGCTGGCCAAGGCCGGCGCGGGTTTCGACTGGGGATCGATCTTCGGCAGCAGCAGCGGCGGCAGCGGTACATCCGCGGCGCTCGATGCCGCAGCGGGCAGCTACGGGGATACCGGGCTGCTCAACGCCTTCGGCTTCGCCGGCGGCGGCTTCGCTGCAGGCCGCTCGCTGCATCGGATCAATGAGGACGGCCCCGAGGTCTTTTCGCAGGGCGGGCGCGACTACCTGATGACGGGCGCGAGGGGCGGATTCATCACGCCCAGCGGCAGCGATCGCGGGGCGCCGCAGCAGATCATCCAGAAGGTCGACGTCCACAACAACCATCCGACGGCGCAGATCAGCACGCAGCAGCGCAGCGACGGCGGCCTGATGGTGATGGTCGACGCGGTCGAGCAGCGCCTGGGCAGCCGCATCGACATCGGCGTCGGCCTGGGCCGAAACATTCGCGGCCGATACGGCGTCAGCGACGTACTGGCGCGCTGACATGGCCAGCGACATCGTCTATCCCGCTACCCTGCCGCCGCCTCTGGTCGAGGGCAACGCCTACGCCGCTGTCGCCCTGGCCGGGTCGACGCCGTACGAGGCTGGCCAGCCGCGCCGGCGCCGGCGCTATACCCGCGTCCCTCGGACAGTCAGCGTCCTCTGGCGCTGTACGCAGTCGGAATTCGACACCTGGTTCGACTGGCACGAGGACGTGCTGCAGGCGGGCAGCCTGCCCTTCGACGTGCTGCTGGCCGGCGAGGGCATCGAGGACCCGGTCTGGTGGACCGCGAACATCATCAGCCATTCATGGCAGGCGCTGCCCGGCAATCGGTACCGCATCAGCGCCTCGCTGCTGCTGCTCGACGGGCCGACGGCTGGCCAGCGCGTGGCTACGTCGCTGTACGCCAGCGTCGGCCTGTCGATGCGGCTGCGCGGGGCGCTGACGGGCAATCGGGCGACGATGCATGGCGGGCTCAGCATGGGCGCGCAGATGCGCGGCATCCTGACTGTCCCGTCATTCGCTACCGCGACAGGTCTGCGCAGCGCGATCGCCATCGGCGCATCGCTGCGCGGGACGCTGACGACGGCGGCGCCCGAGACGCGCTCGATTCAATTCGCGACGCTGGATTTCGCGTACGGCGACGCGACGCCGGCGCCGCTCATGGTCGCCCGCGCCGGCTATCGCGTCGACGCGATCGAGGTCGACATCGACGAGGCCTTCGACGGCGCCGGCGCTGCGCTGACTGTCGGGCCCGCGGCTGATCCTGGCCAGCTGATCGAGGCCGGGCTGATCGATCCCGCGACGCCGGCCAGCTATGAGCTGTCGCCGCAGGTCATCTATGCGGTCGACACGCCGCTTTTCCTGTTCATCACGCCCGGCGCCGGGGCATCCGCCGGCCGCGGCGTCGTCTTCATTCAAACCCGATAGGGGGATTCCATGGGCATCTATAGCGACCTGCTCGGCACGCTGCGATCGGCGTTCAAGATCGGCGGCACTGCCGGCGTCCTGCTCAAAAACGCGGCCGGCCATCTGCTGGTGCGCAACACGGGGGACAGCGCCGACGCGAATGTCACCGCGGCGAAGGTCAGCGTTTCGGGCGACGTGATCGAGATCAACAGCGACGCCGCCGCCGCCGGCGCCGATTGGAAATACACGCTGCAGCGCCCGGCGGCGGGCATGGCCGGGGCGCTGACGATTACGCTGCCGCCAAACGCCGGCACGGCGGGCTTTGCAGTCGTCACCGATGGCGCAGGCAACTGGACCTATGCATCGGTCGGGTCGACCGCGTCATCCGACAAGATCGATACGACATCGCTGGCCTTCGGGACCGCCTCGCCGCTGGCGCTGTTTTCGACCGGCGCCGCCGATGTGGTTTTCGAGGTCGAGGTCATCATCGACACAGCGTTCAACGGCGCCCCGAGTCTGAGCATCGGCATCGCCGGCTCGACCAGCAAATACATGAGCGCGACAGACATCGATCTGACGGCCGCGGCGGGCACGGTTTTTACCGTGCATCCGGGCCTACCTGCCGCCGGCGTCGAGGCGCTGATCGCGACCTATGCGGCGGGCGCCGCGTCGGCTGGCGCGGCGCGCATCCTCGTGCATTTCGCGACGCCGCAATAAGGGGCGTCCAGTGGGCTATTACGCCGACATCCTCGGCACACTGCGGCCCTCGTTCAAGGTGCAGGCGGTCGCTGCGTCCGGGCTGATCACGAGCACGTCCCCCGAGGTGCTGCGCCTCGCGAGCGTTGCCGGGTTCCTGAGCGGCTACAACGCCGCGCAGACGGTGCGCACTGGCTACCTGCAGTTCAACAGCGGGGGCAACGTGCTGCTGCGCGCCGAGCAGACGAACAATCTGCTGCTGCAGACCGTGGGCGGCTCGCTCTCGATCGACACGGGCGGCGATGCCGCCTTCGCCGGGGGCAAGCTCGGTATCGGCAAGACGCTCGGCTCGCTGACGGACGTGCTCGATGTGGTGTCCGCAGGCCGCGCCTACCTGGTGCTCACTGGCGGCGGTGTCGGCACGACGAGCGGCATCAACATGACGGCGACCGCGGGCCCGGCGGGCTTCTCGATCGACATCGGTGCGGGCTCGACGAACAACTTTCGCATTCAGGACACGATCAACGGCGCCGAGCGCTTTCGCATCGACAACGCCGGCAATGTCGGCATCAACTCGGCTACCCCGCAGGCCTACGGCGCGAGCTACATGACTCTCGAAGTCAAGGGCGGCACGACATCAACGGGCGGCGTCATTCAGAGCGTCAGCTCAGACTCCAGTGTCAAGGTCAGACTCTTCGTCGACAGCGGACTGGGCGTCGTGGGCACCAGCACAGCCAATGCCCTGCTGGTGCAGACCAATGGGGTCGAACGAGCGCGGTTCGATACGAGCGGCCAGCTCGGCATCGGTGTGACGCCGAGCTTCACGCTCGACGTGCAGGCCGCCTCGGCGAAGATCGTCGCAACGTCCACGACAGGCACCAACGTCGCCTATCTGCGCGCCACGAATACGGGCGGCAGCTTCTACCTCGGAATGGACAGTTCCATAGGCTCCATCACCGGCTCGGCCTATGCCGCGATGGTGTGGGAACTCGGCGGGACTGCCCCGATGGTATTCGGTCTCGGCAGCGGCGAGCGCATGCGCATCGACCCGGCCGGCAATGTCGGCATCGGCAACACGCCGCAGTCTTGGAACGCGAGCTTTGATGCGCTCGAAGTCGGGCCGAGCGGCGGTGCGGCGCTCATGGCCGGGGTGAACAACAGCTTCCTGCTGACGAACACCTACTACAACGCCGCCGGCTCCTGGGTGCGGACGACGGCGAACCCAGTGGCGATCTACGAGCAGACGGGCGGCGCGCACATCTGGTTCGGCGACGTTACCGGCACCGCAGCCAGCACGTACACGCCGACCGAGCGCATGCGACTCGACGCGGCTGGCAGAGTTGGCATCGGTATGGCGCCCAGCGGCCTGTTCGATGTCGCAGGCACCGTGCGCGCCCTGGGCGCCAGTACGGCGACGACGGGCAGCTCTGTCGAGCTGGAATTCACCGGGGCGACGGGCTACCTGACGGCGTACAACCGCACGGGCGCGGCCTGGTTGCCGCTGATCGTGCGCGGTTCGACTCTCGCCTTTCAGATCGCCGGCACCGCGGCTTTGTCGATCGATGCAAGCAGGAACGTCGGCATCGGCGTGGTGCCACAGGCTTGGAACACTGCCTACAAGGCACTCGAAATCGGCGCCAGCGGTGGCGGCGCGCTGTGGGCCGCACCGGGCAATACCGTGCTGTCGACGAACACCTACTACAACGCCACGCCCTCGTGGGCGCGCACGTTGACTGGCGTCACGATGGCCTACCAGCAAACGGGTGGGGTGCACGCTTGGCTGTCCGATGCGACCGGCGCGGCTGGAGCGTACACGCCCACCGAGCGCATGCGCCTCGACGCGAGCGGCAATCTCGGCATCGGCACAGTGCCCGGCGGCTCGGCGAAACTCGAAGTCGTACTTGCTACGGCGATTCACGCGCTGCTGCGCTCGACGACAGCCTCCGGCTACACGTCCCTGCGTCTCTACAACGACCAGAACAGTGCCACGCGGTCGCTGGAAATCGACTACACCGGCTCGACTTACAGCGGTGGCGAAATGGCGATCCTCGCCACGACCGGCGCCTTCCCGCTGACGTTCGCCACGAACAATGTGGAGCGCATGCGCGTCGACTCGGCCGGGAACGTCGGCATCGGCAACACGCCGCGAGCCTGGAACTCGGCCTACAAGGCACTCGAAATCGGCGCCAGCGGCGGCGGCACGCTGTGGGGGGCTTCGGCCGACTTCTACATCAGCTCCAACTCGTACTACAGCAGCACGCCGGCCTGGACGCGCATCAACACTGCCGCCACCTCCAGCTATCGGCAAAACGCCGGCACTCATAGCTGGTTCACCGATGCGAGCGGCACGGCGGGAACAACCTTCACGCCGACCCAGCGCATGAGCATCTCGGCGGCCGGTGCTGTCTCGATCGTGGGAGCCCTCGGCATCAACAGCAAGACGCCGGTCGCGAACGTGGCCGCGCCGCCGGCGGCGACTGTGCTCGCCGACACCATCACGCTCGTGAACGACATTCGCACCCGATTGATCAACTTCGGCATCTACACCTAATTTCAGGAGTCCCCAATGCCCGACTACCGCGAAACCACCGAGGCCGGCACCAGTCACCGCCGCTCTTTCGCCGTGCACTTCCGCAACCCCTATGCGCACCTCGAAGAGAGCGGCGTCACTTTCGAGGAAGAGGACGTGCTCGTGCTCGCCGACCGCGTGATCAACATCGTCTCGGGCAGCATCACCGCGGGATTCACACCGACCGAGACGTTCCATCTGATGGACCCCGCCACGGGTCAACCGACTGGCGTGGTCGCGAGCCACATGGATGTGTACGTGATGCTCAACAGCCTCTACATCGACCTGGCGCTCAAGCGCGACGCTGCCGCTGCCGCTGCCGCTGCACCACCCCCCGAACCCCAACCCCAACCCTGAAAGACAGCACCATGAACGAAGAACTTGCCCAAGCCACCGTCAACGCGCTCGCGCGGCAGCGCGACAACGCAATGAACGGCTGCGCGCAACTGGAGGCCCAGCTCGAACTGCTCAGCGCCGAGAACAAGGCGCTGAAGGAGCAGCTCGCCGCGCTGCAGCCGGTCGATGTCGACTCCGTCGGCCAGCCCATCAAGGTCGACGGCCAGGTGCGCGGCAATGGCCACGCCCAGGCCACGTCGTACCGACCCGCGCCTCCGCTGACGCCATAGGACGCAGCCCCATGGACGTATCCGCTGTGATCCTCTCGGCCGAGCCAGTAACGCGCGCGATCGCGGGCGTCGAGGTCGTGCCCTTCGTCAGTCAATTCCGCGATGCCGCGGGACTGCTGGACGCGCGGCTGGCCTCGCTGCGGGCTGTACGCACCAGGTGGTTTTTCTGGCTCGACGATGACGACGAGCTGCCCGAGGACTACGCCGACGTGCTGCGCGAATGCTGCGCAGTCGGGACGCCGCTGGCCTATACCGACGAGCTGGTGGCTGGGCGGGTACGCAAGTCCGAGCCGTACTCGCAGCAGGCCTTCATCCGCAATCCGCTGCTGATCCATCATCTCGCGGTCTGCGAGACGACAGCGGCGCGGCGCGCGGCGACGCTGATCCCGCGCGGGACATATGCGGTCGAGAACCTGCTGTTCTTTCAGGTCGCCAAGCAGGGCGCGACGTACGTCCCGCGCGTCGGGTACGTCTGGAATCGCGACAGTCGCGGCCTGCATCGTCATCCGAGCCTGCTGATCGGGCAGGTACAGAGCGCCAGCTGGGCGGCGAGGCATCTAGCATGACGACGGCGACGCCTGGATGGTGCGCGCTGGCCACCGATCCCACCACGGCCCCGACGCTCGGCATATCCGGCAGCGTGATCGACTCGCATGGCGCGGCCTTCTTTTTCGGCATCGTCGGCGATGTCACAGGGCCCATCGTCTGGAATCTGCAATGGACGCCGGTCGAGCCCGTCGCCGGCCCTGCGCCTTACGTCGCCGACTGGGATGGGGTCCTAGCGTACGCCGCTGGCAGCGCCGGCCCGTGGCCGACCGGCACGGCGATCCTGACCGCCAAGATGGACGGCGTCGAGATTCCTGGTTATCTGCGCCTGGTCTTCAGCGCCGGCGGCTATGGCAGCTACGGCAGCGCGGCATGGGATGCGCCGGGGCTCGGCACTGGCCCCGGCTGGAACGTGCCCATCATGGGCAGTGGGAATCCGGTACCCGGATCGACGGGGACGCTCGATCGGTACGTCGACCCGGAATTCGGCCTGGCCTACGGCGCCGGCATCGCCGGCGAAATTACCGGGGCCGTCGTGTGGTCGTCGAGCTGGACGCCGATCGACGACGGCCCGGGGCCATCGCTGACTTTCCCCGGCCCTGCGCTGGTCGTGGTGACGCTGCCGCCTCGCGGCGGCCTGTCCGTCTATGGCGGGACGCTGGTGCTGACGGCCACGATGGGCGGCGTCGGATTCGATCATGCGCTGCGCATGGCGATCACCGAGGGGGGCTTCGGCGGATACGGCGTGCTGGCCTGGGATGAGACGCCGCTGGAGGTCGACCACGGGGGCGGCGATACCAGCAGCAGCTGGCCAGGCGTCGCGGGTTATCCGAGCGAGCTGCCCGGGCCGAAGACCTGGCAGGAAACGCCGGCGGAGCGCCGCGCGGGTAGCGGACTGCGCGAGTCCGGGCAATGGCGTCCCCGCAGCCGCGAGTACCACGCCGAGGCTTCGGCCGAATGGATTTACAGCGTCGCCGAAATGGCGATCTGGAAAGACTGGTTCGAGGCCTCTGCCCTGGATGGACTGGCGTGGGTGGTGATGAGGTCGCCCGGCGTCGGCGGCCTGGCGCTGCGGCTTATGCGCTACCAGGACGGCACGGTCAAGCGGACCAACCTCGGCCGCGGGCTGTACGCGGTCAGCGCAACGATGGAGCTGGCGGCGCCGGCGCCGCGCTCCTGAGACATGAAAGGCAGCAGCCATGCCCGTCTACCTACCCCCCCGCGTCGGCATCAGCATCAGCGAGGCGCTCGCCGAGAGCTACGCGCATGCGTCCGTCGACGAGCCGGTGCTGGTCACGCTGGAGATCCATCATCCGGATTTCAGACTGCCGAATGGGCAGCCGACGGCAGCGCGCGTGGTCAACGACTGGGCGGATTTGACGGCGACGCTGGAGGCGGATGCGCCGATGGATGCCGGCCAGGCCGTGCGCTTCAGCGCCTGCCCATTCGAGTACACCAAGCCAGAGCAGACCGACACCGGCGCGCCGGCGGCCGTGCAGATCGTCATCGACAATGTCTCGCGCCAGCTCACGCCGCTGCTCGACCAGGCCGTGGCCTCGATGGTCCCCGTACTGGTCATCGAGCGCATCTACCTGCCGAGCGACACAAGCGCGCCGCACGAGATGCCGCCGACGCGCATGTATCTCTCGGCGCCGCAGGTCACCAGTGCCAGCGTCACGCTGCAGGGGTCATTCGGCAACCTGACGAACCGTCGATTCCCTGCGGCTCGGTACAAGCGCAAGCAGTACGCTGCGCTGTCGACGAAATGAGCGCCGGCATGCGTCATTGGGCGGCGCCGTACATCCATCTCCCGTGGCAGCTGGGCGCCGAGGGCCCGGCAGCCTATGACTGCTGGGGTCTCGTCCGGGCTGTCCAGCGCGAGCGTTTCGGGCGCGAGCTGCCGCCGCTCGATGCCGGGCTGCAGGCGATCATGGCCGGATGGCAGCAGGGCGTCAGCCCTGGGGCCGGCGAGGGCGACATCATCGAGATGCGCAGCGCCCGCGGCCCGCATCTCGGCGTGCTGATCGTCGCCGATGGGCGCGATGGCGTCCTGCATGCCGTCGGCCATCGCGACGCGGACGGCCGCGATCATGGCGACGTGTGCTTTACGCCCATCGAGCAGCTAGGCGCGCTCGGCCTCGGGCGCCTGCGATTCTGGCGGCCGGTATGAGCAGCATCGCGGACGCCCCTGCGCAGATTCGGCTGGCCGATCGCCCGCCGGTCTATGCGATCAGCGACGGCATCGAGGTCCATCCCGGGATGTTCAGACTCGTCCCGCCCGACGCGACCTTTGCCGACCTCTGCCCGTCGGGCCCGTGGCTCTGCCATGTCAGCGGCGAATGGATCAGTCGCGCCGACTGGTGGCAGCCGCCCCGCGGCGGCGACGTGATCGTCTTCTGCCGCGTCCCCCATGGCAGGGATGGCCTGCGGACGCTGCTGACGCTGGCTGTCATCGTCGCGTCGGTCTACACCGGTGGCCTGGCGGGCGGCGGGTTCTACGGCGCGCTGGCCAGCGCGGCGGTGTCCGTCGTCGGCACGGCGCTGGTGAGTGCGCTGGTGCCTCTCGATGCCGAGAATCTGCAGAACAGCACCGACACGTCGTCAACCTACAGCGTCCAGCTGCAGGGCAACCAAGCCAAGCTCGAACAGGTGCAGCCCGTCCTCTACGGCTACAACAAGACCTTCCCCGACTACGCCTGCCAGCCTTACTACCGCTACGCGAACGTCGTCGATCAGTACCTGTTCGCCTGCCTGCAGGTCGGCCTCGGGCAGTACAAGATCCTTCGCGTATCGATCGATGACACGCCGCTCGACGATTTCGAGAGCGTCGAGTACGCGATCGTCGGCCCGGGGCAGACGATCACCACGCTGAGCGGGCAGTCGCTGGTGCAGACCAACGTCATCACCGCCACCGAGGTCAGCGGCCAGACGATGGTCTACAACGTCTGGGTTGGCCCCTTCGTCGCGACCGCGCCGCAGCAGACCGCGACGGTCATTGAAATCGACATCGTCTTCCCCTACGGCCTGATGGGGCCGACGCCGAACTACAACGTCGGATGGCAGGTCCAGGCGCGTCCCGTCAACGACTTCGAGCAGGCCATCGGGCCATGGAAGACGCTGGCGCAGGAAAGCTACGCACAGGCCAACGACAAGCCGATCCGACTGACCTACACCTACAACGTGCCCGAGGCGCGGTATCAGGTACGGACGCGCCGGATCACCACGCGCACGACGAACCCGGCCGAGCCGCATGACATCGCCTGGGCAGGCCTGCGCTGCACGCTCGCGCGGCCGGGCGTCATCAACAACGACGCGACCTTCGTCTGCGTAAAGATTCGCGCGAGCGAGCAGCTGAACAACCTCAGCGCGCGCCGCATCAGCGTCCTCAGCAGCCGCCTGCTGCCGGCCTGGTCAGCCGCCGGCGGATGGACGGCGCCGCAGGTCACGCGCAATCCCGCCTGGGCGGCGGCCGACGTGCTGCGCAACAGCGTCTACGGGCGCGCGATCAATGACGCCGAGCTCGACATCGCCATGCTGAAGTCGCTGGCCGATGAATGGGAGGCGCGGCAGGATCATTTCGACTTCGTCTTCGACACCGACAACACCACGTGGGACGCCCTCGCGACTGTGCTGCGCGTCGGCCGCGCCGTCCCGCTGATTCGCGGTATGCGCTACACGGCCGTGCGCGACAGCCTGCAGACGCTGCCGGTGGCCGGCTACTCGATGACCAACATCAAGGGCGGCAGCTTCCAGCTGAGCTACACGCTGCCCGAGCCCGACGAGGTCGACTGCATCCGACTGGAGTACCAGGACCTGCGGCTATGGGATACCGCGCAGGCCGTCGCCCAGGTCGTCGGCGGGAACATCGTCGGCTATGCGCTGAGTCCGAACGCGGACACGCCTGCAGGCACGCCTGAGCCGGCGAATTCGCTGACGATTCAGATGCCGGGCATCCGCGGCATGTCGCATGCGCTGCGCGAGGCCGCCTATAGGCTCGCGGACCTGCGCTATCGGCGCCGCAGCGCGTCGTGGACGAGCGAGATGGACGGCCGTCTGCCGGCCTACGGATCGCTCGTCAGCGTCGCGCATGACGTGCCCGACTGGGGGCAGAGCGGGGCTCTGCGCGGATACGACGAGGCGACGCTAACGGCCTACACAACCGAGCCGCTGGACTGGTCCGGCACCGCCCCCTTCTTCATCCGCCTGCAGCTGCTCAATGGCGGGCTGACGCCGCCCATCGTCGCGACGCCGATCCCCGGCGTCGCCTCGGCCTGCCGCCTGGCGACATCGCCCGGCTTCAAGCCGGTGTCCGTGCCGTCGACGAAGGAGCCTACGCGGTACCTCTTCGGCCCGTCGACGGCCTATGGCGCCGACTGCCGCGTCAAGGCGCTGAAGCCGACGAATGCCGAGGAGGTCGCGCTGACGGTGGTGCTGGAGGACCCTCGCGTCCATGCGGCCGATGCCGCCTGGCTGCCGGTCGGCGGGGCGGTGCAGGACCCGATCAGCGATGGCGCGACCAACAACGGCGGCGGACCCGATCCGTTCGCGGGCGACCCGGGGGCGATCGTCACGCTGACGGCATTCAGTCTGGGGGCCGAGGGCGAGCAGGACATTCCGACGAACCCGCGCGTCGAATTCACGCTGCGCTCGGACGGCGTCCTGGCTGTTCAGTCCTTCGGCGGGCATGGCGTTTTGTCGGCCAGCACCATCGCCGGGCAATGGCTCAATCCGCAGCCGATCGCGCCCGCGATCGCGGCGACGTACGAGGCGCGCGCGACCGCGCTGACCGTCATCGGCGATGCCCCGGAGGGCCCGATGAATACATGGCTGTCGCTCAGCACGAGCCGGACCTGGGCCATCGAGGGTTACCAGGCCATCGTCAGCGGCGGCGGGGGCGATAGCGGTTTCACCACCCTGTACTACCCGCACATCGTCATTCTGAAGATTGAGATCCGCGATCGGGACGGGATCGTCCAGGGCTCGGCGCGCGTCTCGATGGCCGTTTCGCCCGCGCAGGGCAGCAACTGAGGACGAGGCCCCATGAGCGATGCAACGAACTACGCCGAGAACCAGCTGATCGACACCCTGTTCCGGGGCGGCTCGGGCAATTGGTACGTCGGCCTGCTGACTGCCATCACGGCTGCCGAAACGGGGGCGGTGACCGAGGTGGCCAGCGCCGGCGGCTACGCCCGCGTCGCGATACCGAAGACCACTGACGCGTGGGCCGGGACGCAGGGCGCTGGCACGACGGGCGCCAGCAGCGGGACGAGCGGGCAGACGAGCAATAACGCGGCGATCACTTTTCCCGCGCCCACGACGGACTGGGCGCCGGCGAGCGCGCCGCTCGTCGGGCTGGGCCTATGGGACGCCCCTGCGGGCGGCAATCTCTGGTTCGTCCATCAGCTGACGAACTCGTCCGGCACCGTCGTCTCGCGGACTGTCCTCGCCGGCGACGATCCCCCGTTCTTCGCGCCGTCTGCGCTGACGATGACGCTGGCGTGATCGCCGCCGCTGCAGCAGCTGCCCGGATGGATACCGACTGGCTCGAAACCATTGCGAAATGGGGCGCCGGCGCGATCGGCCTGGGCGGCGTCGGCGCGCTGATGCGCCGGCGTCTCTCGCGGGACAACACCGAGGTGGCCAAGGACAGGGCGGAGGCGCAGTTCGTCACGCAGCTGATGCAGGAGCGGGATCGGGCGCAGCAGCAGGCCCGCGACGCGCAGGCAGCCGCCTCGGCCGCGCTCGCGGATCGTCAGGACGATGCTGCAGTCATCGGCCGGCTGCGGGCGGAAAACGAGTACCTGATCAAGGAAATCGCGAGGCTGGACGACGAGCTGCAGTCGTTCAAACGCCGCGTAGCCAGGCTGTACCCCATCACGCGCCCCTTCGCGCAGTCCGACTACGTCCCGCCCGAGCTGACGCCCGAGCCGATACCGCCGCCGCAGGCGCCCTCGCCGCCCGCCCCCGCCCCCCGCCCGAAAAAGGACCCGAAGCCATGAGCACCGATGACCTGCCGCAGCCGCAGCCGACCCCGCGGACCTTCGGCCAGAATATCCGCCTGATGTGGCACCACATCAGCACCTACGTCGCGCTCGGGTACGCGACAGCGACGGGCGCATGGATGGCGCTCGACCCTGCCACGCAGGCGATGGCGATCGCCGCCGTCCCCGGCCTGAAATGGATTGCGCCGGTCACTGCCGTCGTCGCGTTCGTCGTGGCCAAGGGCATCCCGCAGCAGCAGCCGAAGGGGTAGCGCGATGCAGCTGACAGCCGACCAACTGATCGCGATCCTGACCTGCCGGCCGGCGCGCGCCTCGATGTGGCTCGCCCCGCTGCAGATGACGCTGAGCGAGTTCCAGATCACGACGCCGCGGCGCATGGCCGCCTTCGTCGCGCAGATCGGGCATGAGTCCGGGCGACTGATCTACGTCCGGGAGATCTGGGGCCCGACGGCGCTGCAGCGAGCCTATGAGCCGCCCGGGCGCAAGGCGACGGAGCTGGGGAATACGCAGCCTGGCGACGGCATGCTGTATCGCGGGCGCGGGCTGATTCAGGTAACCGGCCGCGGGAATTACTGCCGGGCGCGCGACCAGCTGCGCAAGCGCTTCCCGTCGGCGCCCGATTTCGAGGCCTCGCCGCAGCTGCTGGAGCAGCCGCAGTGGGCCGCGCTGAGCGCCGGGCAGTATTGGGATGACCATGGCCTCAATGCGCTGGCCGACGCCTGCGTCAGCGCCCAGGCCGAGCAGTTCGAGACGCTGACGCGCCGCATCAATGGCGGCGTCGAGGGTCTGGCCGAGCGGCAGGGATTCTTCGCCGCCGGCCTGCGGATTCTCTGAGCCATGCCGACCAAGCTGACCCTGACGAACTACGGCCGGCGCGGCCAGCAGGTCGACATCGTGCTGATGGATCAGCAGGGCGTCCCGCGCCTGGACGCCGTCGTGTCGTCCGTCATCGTCGCGCCGCAGCAGATACACGAGGTTTCGCTGCTGCACGATCAGGCCCTGCTCGTGCGCCCGCTGCCGCGATCGGCGCCGCCGCCAGCCATCGCCCCGGCCAGGCCGCGAGGACGAGCTACGGGCGATTAAAACGGCGCAGTCCATACCCTGGCCTAGGCCTCCCTGTTTTTTTGCCTCAAAACGAAGGAGTCGATTGCCATGCCCTGCCCTCGATGCGATAGCCGCGATTTGTGGGATGACAACCTCTGGTGGGGCTGCAACGTCTGCGGCTTCGCTGCCAACGACGAGGGGGGGACGATGCTGCTGGCGGCCGATTTGCCCGGCCTGCCGCGGACCGTCGCCGAGGTCGAGCAGCGCGCCGGCTGGACGCGCGCCGACTACCTGCCGCGGCTGATCCCGTCGGCCGTCTGCAGCTGCGATCTGACGCTGACGCCGGACGAGCACTCGAGCGGGCGCTGCGCCAGCTGCGGCCTGCCGCTGCCAGGCCTGCGGATTTTCTGAAAAATGGATCGTACGTTACAGACGCCGCAGTCCGCGCTAGAGGCGCTGCGCGACAGCGTCATCAGCGCCGCGCTGGCCTACCGCGAGGCCTGGACAGCGCGCCAGGGGCTGCTGGAGTCAGCGCACAGAGCGGGCGTTGGGCCGGATTTCCATTCGATTCTCGATGCGGACGCGCTGCGCGAGACGACGCACATGCTGCTGCTGGCTACGTCGGCTGAGCTGGACGACGCCCTGGCCAGCGCCGTAACGCCGCGCAATACATAGACGCGGATGACACAGGGCTATTTTTGTAACCAGAGGCAGGGGGGTAGCATTTCCAGCACTTTCCCCTGCCCCAAAAGGAGGCGCCGGCGGTGGACAAGAGGGTAAAAAAAACGAGGGGCGCCGGGACGACGGCGACGCTGATCGATCTTGCCTGTCCTCATGAGGACGACGTACGGATCAGCGACATCGCGCATCGGCTCGCGCTGATCAATCGATTCCAGGGCGGGACGCGACGCCCGTACAGCCTGGCAGAGCATGCGCTGCTGACGGTCGAAATCGCCGAGCGCGAGCAGGGGCTGCGCGCCCCGCAGGCGCTGCTGGCCTGCCTGCTATATCGCGCGCATGCGGCCTACCTGGGCGATGACGACGCGCCGCTCTGGCAGCTGCTGAGCCCGCAGGCGGGGCCGACAGCCCGCATTCGGCTGCAGGGCGTCATTCAGCGCGCATTCGCGCTGCGGACAGCCAGCGCGGCCTATGCGTCGGCCGTCGGTAGCGCCGACGGCCGCGCGCGAGCGACAGCGGCGCGCGATCTGATCGACGATGACATGCCGCGCGCTGCGGCGCTGGACGATGAGCAGGCCGTCGACTGGCTGAGCCTGCGCGAGCGCGACGGGCTGGGCTGGCTGGATTGGCGGACGGCGTTCCTGGACAAATTCGGCGAGCTGCAATTCGCTCGCGATGTCGTCGGTCGGGGGCAGCCATGAGCGTGCTGCCGCCGCAGCCCGCTGACATTCATGGCCGCATGGGGCGCGCCTGGCGGCTCGATGTCGACGCGATCGCCGCCCGACAGCGGCGCGTCGACGGCATCCCGCGCGAGCTGAGCCTGCCCTCGTGGCTCGTCTTCGCGCCCTGGGCGCACACGGAATGGGACAGCTATCTGATCAGCGGAGTCAGCCTGCGCGACATGCCGGGGGCGCCGTCGGCCGCGTACCAGTTTCGCGGCGCGACGCATGAGGTTTTCGGGTACGCGATCGATCCGCACGGGCCGGCGCTGGCCATCGATGAGCGGCCGGCAATCCTGCAGCCCGTCAATTTCGTCGCGCAGCTCATCGCCGACAGCGACGCCGACGCCGCAGCGCGCATTGAGGCTGCTGTCGCGGCCGTCGTCGACGGCCGGCTCAGTCCCGATCAGGATGCCCGAGCGCAATGGCGCGCGCTCTTTGCCCCCTCGCCCCCGATCGCAGCATCCGCCGATGAACGATGAGGGCGAGGCCGAGGCCGCTCCACGTGGAACAGGCTCAGTGGACGTCGCTGCCTGGCGTGGACCGCGACTGCAGGTCGCCGAGCATGCGCATTCCCTGGGACAGGTCCTGAAGCATCGCGCGCGTTGCTGGTTCCAGGCTTTCCTCTGCGCCTGCGGCGTCCAGGGCGATCGACAGCACCCGCGGATTGATGCCGCCCTGCGATGCCAACGCCATCAGCACCGCACGCAGTGTCTGCTGCGTGATGTTCAGGATTTCGATTTGATCTTTCGTCATGGGTCGCTGCTTAGCGCAACGCGGCAGGATTTCAGGGAGTAGGCACACACGGGGCTCTCAGCACAGGCGGCGCGACGTACGTCGCCCTAGGCCCTAATTAACTAAATGTCAAATGATGGGTAATAAAACCCCCGTTGGGAAAGAAAGATTAGCCGAAATCGCGCGCCTCGAAGCATTGCCCGAGGGAATGCGGGTGCTGCCTCAGTGGCTACTTTGGAAATTTGAACATCGAGAGGGCGAGAAAAAACCGCGGAAGGTGCCGTTCTACGCTAACGGCGTTCGGCGGACCGGCGCGCAGGGTAGCGCGTCGGACCGGCAAAAGCTCGTGACTTTCGAGGCGGCGATGCAGCGGCTGCGCGATCGTGCGGATGTTTTCGCAGGCCTCGGCTTCGCCTTCCTGCCTGGCGACGCGCTGATCGGCATCGACATCGACCACGCGATCGATGCGGCGACGGGCGAGATCGATCAGCGCTGGCAGCGCGCGATCGCCGACTGCGACAGCTACACCGAATGGAGTGTCAGCGGCACCGGCGTCCACATCATCGTCCGCGGCGAGACGAAGCCGACGAAGAACGACGGCCTCGGGCTGGAGCTGTACCAGGGCAGCCAGTTCTTCGTCTGCTCGGGGCGCCTCTGGCCAGGCGCACCGGCCAGCGTCCGGCCGATCCGCGAGGACGTACTCGCCGGCCTGCAGGCGATGGTGGCTCAGGCCAACGAGAAGGAGAAGGCGGAGCGCGCCGCCGCCAAGGCAGCCGCCCGCGCCGCCGCCAGGGCCTCGGCGCCGCCCCCTGCCCCTCGTCCTGCGCAGACGCGCGCGCAGCCGCCGCAGCAGCCCGTCAACGACTTCCCGCGCGTCAATGCGGCAGCGCTGCAGCAGCTCGGCGCCTGGGTCCCCGAGCTGCTGCCCGATGCGATCTATCAGCCCGGGACAGGCGCGTATCGGGTAACCAGCGCGCAGCTGGGCCGCGATCTGGAGGAGGACCTGTCCGTCCATCCCGACGGGATCACGGACTGGGGCACCGGCAAGACGATGACGGCGATCGACCTGGTCATCGAGCTACGCGGCTGTACAGCGCGCGACGCCCTCTGGTGGCTCGCCGAGCGCGTCGGCATAACGCTGTCGCGCCCGCTGCGCGTCGTCGGCGGGACGCATGCGCGCGCGCCGGCGCCGGACGACGCCGAGGCTGATCGCGAGGCCGTCGCCGGCGTCCGCGCTCGGCCGACGCGACGGCCGCGGCGCGAGGTCCCCGACGAGCTGATCGCGCGCCTGCGCGATCACTTCGCGCTGATCTACGGCAGCGACACGGTCTATGACTGCCGGACGCGGCTGATGATGCCGCTCTCGGCGATGGCGCATGCCTACGGGACCGACGCGGTGCGCATCTGGAAGTCTCTTCCCCCTAGCCCAAGGCGCAGCGACGGCGGGCGCTGGACGGTTCTCCCGGAGAATGTTGTTTTCGACCCCGAGGGCAAACGCGATCCCGACACCCATGTCAACCTCTTCGCCGGGCTGCGAATGCAGCCCAAAAAGGGCGACGTGCAGCCGATGCTCGACCTCGTCACCTACCTGACCAGCACGGCGTCCGACAACGAGGACGAGTGCGAGGAGATCCGTCATCAGCTGCTTTGCTGGCTGGCCTACCCGCTCCAGCACATCGGTGCCAAGCTACGGTCCGCCGTCGTCATGCATGGCGACGAGGGCGCGGGCAAAAACTTTCTGACGGACACCATGACGGCGATCTATGGGGAATACGGCGCGACGGTTGGCCAGGACGAACTCGAGGACAAGTTCAACGAATGGCGCAGCAGGAAGCTGTTCGTCTGCGGCGACGAGGTCAGCACGCGCGCCGACCTGACGCACAACAAAAATCGGCTGAAAGGCCTGGTCACCAGCCCGACGGTGCAGATCAATCCGAAGAACATGCCGCGGCGCGAGGAGGAGAATCACATGAATGTGATGCTGCTCGGCAATGAGCTGCAGCCTGCGGCGCTCGACACCACGGATCGACGCTACCTGGTCATTCAAACGCCGGCAGCGCGGGAGTTCAGCTACTACAAGAACCTGGCGCGCTGGCGCGCAGAGGGCGGGACCGCCGCCTGGTTCGACTTCCTGCTGAGTTATCCGTTGGACGGCTTCGAGCCATTCGGCCCGGCGATGAAGACGCGTGCCAAGCAGGAGCTGATCGAGATCAATCTGAAGTCGGCAGAACGCTTTTGGATCGAATGGTCCGGCAGCGAGCTGGGGCTGCCTTACCGGACCTGCGCGGTGGATCAGGCTTACTCGGCGTACAAAACCTATGCCGTGCGCATCGGCGATCGCTTCCCGGTGCAGAAGTACCTTTTCACGCGCCTCGTCCAGAACATCAGCCGGCAGCATCAGCGGCCATGCACGGTCAAGGTGATGAAGGTCGACCACGGGGTGGGCGGCTTCCGCGACGTGCGCAGCGTCCGCATGCTGCTCGTTATGCCGATCCCGCCGGACGAGCCTCTCGGCGAGTTCGCCTCCGACGCCTACCGCCAGTTCATCGCGCCCCTGAACGCCTACAGGGGCATGCATGATCGGGACCACGACGACGATGACCAGCCAGGAAAGAAAAATGGGGAACGAACCTGATGACCAGACGGCCGCGCTGCGGCTCGATGAGCCTGAATGGCTGCGCATCCTGCGCGCCTTCAGTCGCCGCGCGGCCGTCGGGTCGAATGGTGAAAAGCTGGATTGGCAGAAATCCGACTTTCGCGAATTCGAGCATCCGCCGCCCGAGCTGCATCCGAACACGGCCGCGCTCGTCAAAGCATTCACCGCCGAGCTGGCCAGGAAGCTAGCCGAGGCCGAGCAGAAGTACGGTTATAGCGACGGCTGGGCGTCGCCCGACTGGATGGACGAATGCAGGCGGCAGCTGCGCCTCCATGTCGACAAGGGGGACCCTCGGGACGTGGCTGCGTACTGCGCGTTCCTCTGGTACCACGGCGAGCGCACATCGGGGCCGCCCTCGCCCCCTGCGCCGCCCGAGGCCTCGGCCTGACATTGCATCGGAAAGACGGAATGCTCGATTTCGATCATTCTTACTTTCGCGAAATCGCGATGACTTTTCACGCCCCCTCGCTGCCCCCGCTCCCCCTGTCAGTTACGTACTCGGCACGCATCGGTTACGACGAGACCACGAGCAACGGCGCGGGAAGTTACGCAGTTACGCAGTTACGAGCCCCTCGCGCTGCGCGCATGCCCGCGTAGGCCCGCGCGTGCATGCGCGTATGTACACACACACGTGCGCGCGCGGGCGCGCGCAGGCGCAGGAGCTGCCGTAACTCCGTAACTGCGTAACTCTCGTTATTCGGCGCGGCCCCTGTCTCTTGGCCACCTCGTGCCATCGTCGTAACTGCGTAACTCCTCTCTCTCTTATGAGAAAAATAATTCATGCGGGAAAAGGGCCGAGCGACGTGACAAGCAGCCAGGGGCTGTGGTATTTATCGCCCTGCGCAGGGCCTCGTCAGCAGGCCCGCGCCGGCCCGACTGATCCCGGGCCATACGCGCTAGGAATGAGGACGACAGACAGGGCCGACGACGGCCGGCAGCGCTGCCCGTTTCGGGCGTTGCCGACGCCGGCGAGACGGCCGGCAACCCCGGCAACGGGGGGGCTGTAGGTACTTACGCGCGCCCCGGCGACGGGGGTAATTA
>Ga0105238_10000410_pt1 | contig 45587 bp, 35 predicted proteins | sample KBSC34metaG_FD_81526 | JGI IMG/M metagenome (GOLD analysis project Ga0105238, IMG submission 81526) | Corn rhizosphere microbial communities from Kellogg Biological Station, Michigan, USA - KBS C3-4 metaG | ecosystem: Host-associated > Plants > Roots > Rhizosphere > Soil | place: Michigan, USA...
CGCTGCCGCCGCTCAGCACGGTGGTGCCACCGGCCGTGGCGCCGGACGAGACGATTGCGACGCCGCCGTTGCCGACGGTGACCGTGCTCGCCGTGCCGCCCGCCGATACGGTCAGGCTGCCCAGCACCGTGCCGCCTTGGATTGTGCCGCCCGAGGAGACGACCTCTTTGCCGCCGACGCTGATGGTCGCTCCGCTGTCGGTTCCGAGAACCGTGGCATTGCCGCCGCTGAGCACGATCGTGCCGCCGGCGCTGCCGCCGGACGAAACGATCTCGATGCCGCCACTGCTGATCGTGGCGGCGCTGGCCGAGCCGCCGGCCAACAATGCCAGGGTCCGGCCCGCGCCGACCCCCGCCCCGCTCGACGTGGCTCCCGAGGCGAGCGCCAGCGTGCCGGCGCTCCAGGTAAGCCCGCTGAGGTTCGCACCGCCCTGGACCTGAAGCGTGCCGCCGCTGAGCAGCGTCACCGTGCTGGCGCTGCCGCCGGACAGGACGGTTTCCGTGCCGCCGGTGCTGATGGTGGTCGCGCTCACCGTGGCGCCGGCGGAGACGTTCAGCTGACCGCCGCTGCTGACCGTTACGGCGCTGGCCGAGCCACCCGAGGCGACGTTCAGGCTGCCCAGCACGGTGCCGCTGGTGGCGACGCCGCCCGACGAGATCGTCTCGACGCCGCCGGCGCTGATCTTGGCGATGCTGTCGCTGCCCAGGATCGTCGCGCTCCCGCCGGAAAGGACGGTTCCGCTGACGGCGGCACCGCCCGACGAGACGATCTCCACGCCGCCGGTGCTGATCGTAGTCGTGCTGGCCGTCGCCCCGGACAGGACGGTCGCCGTGCCGCCGCTGCTGATTGTCGTCGTGCTGGCGATGGCGCCCGCCGAAACTGTCAGAGTGCCGAAAACAGTGTCGCCGATGGCCTTGCCGCCGGACGAGACAGTTTCGGTGCCGCTGATCTTGGTGGCGCTGTCGGTGCCCAGGATCGTGGCCGAGCCGCCTGCGAGGACGGTCCCGCTGATCGCAGTGCCGCCCGCGATGACCGTATCGGAGCCGCCGCTGCCGATGGTCGTGGTGCTGGCCGTCGCGCCGGACGAAACCGTCAGGCTGCCCAGGATCGTCGCGCCGACCGTCTTGCCGCCGGAGGACAGAATCTCGGTTGCGCCGGCGCTGACCGTGCCGGCGCTGTCGGTGCCCAGGATGGTCGCGCTGCCGCCCGAAAGAACAAAACCGCTGGCGGTCGTGCCCCCGGCGGCGACCGTCTCTCCGCCCCCGCTGCCGATGGTCGTGGTACTGGCCGTCGCGCCGGACGAAACCGTCAGGCTGCCGAGGATCGTCGCGCCGACCGTCTTGCCGCCGGAGGACAGAATCTCGGTTGCGCCGGCGCTGACCGTGCCGGCGCTGTCGGTGCCCAGGACGGTCGCGCTGCCACCGCTGAGCACGGTCGCGCCGCTGGCCGTGCCGCCGGATGAAACGATCTCGGCGCCGCCACTGCTGACGGTCACCGCGCTCACGGCGGCGCCGGAGCCAACCGCCAGTGTGCCGGCGGCGCTGACGACAATGCCGCCTGAGGTCACGCCGGAGCCGAGCGCCAAGGTGCCGCCGGTCCAGGTGAGGCTGGTGATCGTTCCGCCACCCTGCACCTGCAGCGTGCCGCCGCTGAGCAAGGTCGTGCTGACCGCCGCGCCGCCCGACGAAACGATCTCGGTGCCGCCGGAATTGACGGTGCCGCTGCTGTCCGTCCCCAGGATCACGGCGCTGCCGCCGCTGCTGACCGTGGTGGCGCTCGCCAGCGCGCCGGATGAGACGGTCAGGCTGCCCAGCACCTTTACGCCGATGGCCTTGCCGCCGGACGTGACGGCCTCCTTGCCGCCACTGCTGATCGTGGATGCCGAGTCTGTGCCGGCGATCGTCGCAGTGCCGCCCGTCAGCACAACCGAGCTGATGATCGTGCCGCCCGACGAAACAGTCTCCGTCCCGCCGCTGCTGATGGTCGTGATCCGCGCGCTGCCGCCCGCCAAAACAACGATACTGTTGTTTTTGGTGACCGAGAGGCCGGAACTGACGATGCCGGAGCTGACCGTGACCGTGGTCATGCGCTGTCGGCCGCCGCGCGCGAGATCGCTTGTGCTGTGGCCAACGGTACCGGTCGGTGATCCAGTACAAGCATCCTAAGTAAAACCCCGATAGCCATCCCGCGGGCGATGCCTACGCTTTGCGTAGGGCGTAAATAGGACGGGGAACGCAAATGGTGTGCCAGATGCCCGGTCGCCGTATATTCCCTGGCCAATACCGTCAGGTAAATCTTCGGCTGTCAGAGAATCCGACACTGATTCTTTGAATCTTATATGCTTATTAATGCCGGGATGAAAGGTTGATTTAAGGTGAAATATCTATTCTGTATTGCGCATTAAGTGGAGGTAAACTTAATAGAACTATGAGTTCTGATGTATTGTATTCCGCGACTCCTAATAATACTTTGAGAATCACATTCCACTATGCAGTGGTGTCGAATGAAAGTTAAAATAAATTTTAATTATCTTTTGGTTGTATTGCTTGCTTCTGCCGGAAACCCGTCTCGGCATGAATAGTCAGTCAGATCGGCGCCTCTCCGGCGCGCGTTTCCGTATGTTATAGGGTACGGTTCGTGAAGCGGGGCGCGTAAAGAATTCCGACAGCCGGCTGGGTCCCCGGTGACGCGCCAGGGCGGAAGTCGTCTAACGGACGGCGGCGATCGCCGCCTTGAGCGCCGCGGCGGCCGCCTGGTGGCTATAGCGCCGACGGACGAAGTCCAGGCCGGCCTCAGCCAGAGCCGCCAATGCGCTTGCATCGGCATGCAGGCGCAGGACCAGCGCGGCGATGTCTTCGGCCGTTTCGGCCACCAGGCTCGGCAGCTTACCGTCGAGCCCCAGCCCTTCTGCGGCGATCGGCGTCATCACGCAGGGTATGCCGGCGGCGAGGCTGTTCAGCACCTTGCCCTTGATCCCTGCCCCATAGCGCAGCGGTGCGACGGTAAGGCGGACGCGGGAAAACACCTCGTCCAGATCCGGCACCGTGCCCAGTATCTCGATATCCGGCGCCGCCAGGGCGGTAACCACTTCGGGCATCGCGGTGCCGGCGAGCAGGCAGGGAAGGCCATCGCCGTGCTGCCGCACCAACGGCATGATCTCCCTGGCGAGATAGCAGGCGGCATCGACATTGGGCCTGTGCCCGAAGCCGGCGATGAAGGCGATCCCCCGCCGCTCGGCGATCGACGTTTCCGGGGCCCTTGCCTCGATGCCCCAAGGCACGACATGCACCGAGGCCTCGGGCACCGATTGGCCGAGCCACCGCGCCTCGTCCGGAGAATGGGTCAGAACGGCGCCGGCCTGAAAGGCCGCGGTGCATTCGGCAAGCCTGATCTGCCGGCTCAGCGCATTGAGCTCCGGCCGCTCCTCGACCTCGGCCTGGCGGGCGATCCGTATGTGATGGAGATCGGCCACGCTGTAGATCAGCTTCGCCCGCGAATTGTAGTGCCGGGCCAGCGCCAGGTACTTTTCGGCATTGGCCAGGCGATGCAGATAGATGAGGTCGAAGCAGTCGCGCTGCCGCCTCAGCACCTCCTCGGGCGTGGCATAGACGGGCGGGCGGTACAGTGCCACGCCCGCGGCATCCAGCTGCGCTGCGGCCGCGGCGCCGGGATTTTCCTCCTGGGCGGCGACAAAGCCGACCGAATAGCCGAGCTCCTGGAGCGCCTGCATGTGCGAGAGGATCGCCTGCGAACCGGCATCCCGCGCCGCGTCGGGTACGTCATTATCGATCACCAGCGCCCGCAAGCCCGGATCCGCCGCTGCGTGAAGGTCGCGGCGGCGCCTGAATTCCCGAAAGGCGGCGCGCGCCGTTCGCGCCCCGTCGGCATCCGCGCGCTGCTGCAGAATCCGTTCGGTCTGGGCGGCCAGGAAACTCAGCGCCCGGTAATGGTCGCCGTCCCCCTCCAGCGCATCGATCGCTTTGACGACCGCATCCTCCAGTGCGCCGTCGAAACTGTCGGACGTCTCGATGACGAAAGGCGAGCCCGGAATCTCCCGTGCGTCGCGGGCGCTGCGGACCCGGATCACGTGCCGCTCGAGCGGGGCCAGGCCGCCCGGTATCTGGACTTGGAAGGCATGGCGTCCGTCGCCGATCCCGGCCGTCTCGAGGTCCTCCCTGTAGCGGTTGGCGAGGACGCGGGCGATCACGCTCCGCTCGTTCAGGATCTCCAGCGCGACGGGCCTGCCGGGATCGGCGCTGTCACAGGCCCAACCGGAAATCATGCCCCGGGTGCAGATATCCAGGCTGCCGCCGAGCGGCAGCTCCGTTGCCGCGATCGCGCCCGGGTCGGCCGCCAGCGCCTCATCGCTACCCGGCAGCTGCCACCCGTCTGACTGCCTGCGCACCTCGATCGCATGAGATAGCGCAGGGGAAAGGCCGCCCGGTATCGTCCAGCTGAAGGCGTGGCGGCCATTGCCGACGCCCGCATTGCGCAGCCCCTCGCGAAACCGGTCCGCGGTGACCTCGCCGATGGCGATGCCGTTGTCATAGACCCTGAGGAGGACGGCGGCCTCCGCCTCGGCTGAATCCCACGCCCATCCCTCGATCCGGTCGCGCGTGACGCTGTCGACATGGCCCTGCATTCCCTGGTTTGTCGGGCCGGCCGTCCCGATGACGGCCGCCTCCAGCGGCGCCTCGCTGCCGGGCAGCAGCCTGCGGTCCGACAGCCTGCGCACCTCGATCGTGTGGGCGCGCGCGGGAGACAGGCCGCCGGGTATTTTCCAGTCGAAGGCGTGGCAGCCATCGCCGATCCCGGCCTCTTTCAGCCCCTTGCGAAATCCATCGGCGATGATCTCGCCGATGGGCCGGCCGTTGTCGTAGATGCCGAGGAGCACGGGTTCGCCAGGCTCGGCCGGGTCCCATGCCCATCCCTTGATCCGGTCGCGCGTGATGCTGTCGACATGGCCCTGCATTGTTCGGTCCCTGGGCTGACACGTTCGACACAATCGCCCACTCGCCGCCGCGCGTAAACGATCGTCGATGCTCTGAACTGCGGGTTCGCCCGGGCCGTCGCCGCAGTGTCCGCCGCGCCGGCGCTGCCCATGCTCTATGTGTCGACCTGGCTCAACTATGCCGGCGCCACCCATTCCTGGGAGATCGCCGGGCGCCGACAACGATGCCGCGCGGGACGATTGGAACCGGCGCCTGCTCGGTTTCGTTATGACGCTGAAATAGGCGCCGGCCGGGCCATCACCCGGCCTCGCCTTGATTGCGTCCGGCACGAGTGTTACGTTTTACGCGTCGCCGTTACGAAAGCGACGTATATCAAAAGGAATAGGCCGTTATGGCTGCCATAGACGACTTGAAAGAGTGGTTCGAGCTCGACCTTCGGGCTGCGAGCTGGGACCGGAATGTCACCGTTGACGACTCCGATCCCGCGAATATCGACATTCGCTTCTATACCGACGTCAACGAATACCAGCTGACCATCACCGAAGACCATGACGGCGCCTTCATCGAGGCGACGGCGATTTCGCGTAAGGCGCGCGCGGGACAGTCCGAGGCGCGGTCGCGGCATCTCCCCCTTTCGGTCGGCCGCACGCCGTTCAACCAAAGGGCGTGGCGCCGCCTGTTGAACGCGGTCGTGACGAACGAGCTGGTCAGGATACAGCGCCAGGACATGCCCGAGAAAGCAGAAGAGCCCGAGCAGCACCGGCCGGCTCGCGCGGCCGCCGCACGGCGCGCCGGCGCGCGTTCCTGAGCGTACCGCGTCTTCCCGTCAGGACGCGTAACCGGAACAGCCAGACATGATGTTCAGAGAGTGGAATGCGGCGGTGTCGCGGTTCGGCGGCCAGGTGGAAAACGCCTGGAGGCGGCCTCGCAATCCTGTTGTCGGCCAGTTCTTCCGGACGGTCGATCATCTTTTCATCCTGCGCGCGATCATCCTGCGCGATCTGACGCTGAAGCATCAGAAAGCCGGCCGGCTCGGACTCCTGACGGAGTTCATCATGCCGACGATGATCATCATGCTTCACTATTATGTGTTCCTGGCGCTCAACCGCTACATGCCGGCCGGGATTCCGGTCGAGCTCTATGTCCTGGGCGGCTTTACCGTCTGGTTCACCTTCAGGAACGTTTCGTCGAAACGGACCAAGCCGAATGAAGGCGGCTACGGCGTCATATTGATGCCGGGGATCAGCCAGATGCATTTCCTCATCGCCGGCGCGGCATGGGAATGCGCCGCCATGGTCTTCATGCTGTTCGCCGGATTGGCCATCGCGGAAGCGACTGGCGGCGACGAGCCGCTGCCGCATGTCCTCTCCATGGTGCTGCCCTATGTCATGGCGGCGGCGTTCGGCATCGGGTTCCGGCTGGTCTTCGAGGCGGCCGGGGCGATCTGGCCCCTGATGAAGGGCATCAAGAAGTCCATCCTGTTCCTGATGTTCCTCACTTCCGGCATTTATTATACAGGCCAGAACAGCGGATACGATCTTCTATCCCAGATATCCTGGTACAATCCGCTGTTCCAGCTTCTGATGACCGAGCGCCAGGCGTTGTGGTCGGGCTATCCCCTGACCGGTGTGTCGATGTGGTATTCGTTCGCCTGGACGGTTGTCTTCATGTTCGCCGGCCTGATGCTTCATCGGCGGGTGCGCCCATGGCTGCACAAATGATCCATCTGGTCTCCGCGGCGATAAGCTACGACATTCCCGGCGCAAGCCAGAAAGTCGTCCTGTATCCGACCACCATCGATCTGCCGGTCGACCGGCGCATGGCGGTGATCGGGCCCAAACGGCACGGTAAATCCGTCTTCCTGCGCCTGCTGTCCGGGGCCGAGACACCCAGCGTCGGGCAGGTGATTTCCCGTGCCCGGCTGTCTCCGGTGATCCGGGCCGGCGCGATCTTCGACCGGCGCCTGACGATCTTCGACAATATCCGCTTCTTCGCGCGGATGCTGAATATCGATGCCGAACAGCTGGCCCTGACCGTCATGTCGGTGTGCGGCCGCGATGGCGGGATGTCGGAATCGCGCGCGGGTGAAACCGAGGATCAGCGCCGGGCGGCTGAGCTGGCGCTGCTCTGCATACTGCCGTTCGATTGCTATCTCGCCGACGAGATTTCCTACATCCCCGAGCCCGGCCGGCTCGGCCTGTTCAAGGCCGCCGCCCGCCAGCGCGCGGGCATCATTTTTGCGACCAACCAGAAACAGCTCGTACGGTCTTACGCCGATTGCGCCATCGTGATCCGCGACAAGACGCTTTACCCATTTTCCGATGTCGAGGAGGCGATCGCTTTCAATGAGCGAAGACCAAGGTGATGATGAGAACCTGCCGGCCGCGCCGCGCAACCCTATGAGGGAGCGTCGCGCCAAGCAGGAGCTTGCCCGCAAAGCGAACGTCACGCCGGCCAACAGGCCGATGCGCCGGCCCGGCGACAGGCTGCCGATCGAATGGACCGGCATTCCGCAATCGGCGCAGATGCTGGTCGACTGGCGCCAGAAGCGGCGGCGGCAGTTCCTCGTCCGGCTCGCGCTGTTCTGCGGTGTGCCGACGCTGCTCACTTTCCTTTACATGGCGTTCATCGCGTCGCCGCGCTACGTCTCGGAATTCAAGATCACCTATCAGGTGTATCAGCCGCCGACGAGCCTCGCGACCGGGCTCGTCCAGTCGTTCCTTGGCGCCAATGCCGGAAGCACGGTGGATCTGTCGACGATCCTCTACCAGTACATCCGGTCCGAGGCGATGCTGAACAAGATCGATTCCCAGGTTCACCTGCGGGAATATTACAGCGGCAAGGATGTCGACTTCCTGTCGCGGATGAGCCCGAAGGCCCGGACCACCACGTTCCTGCGTTATTACCTGTGGTACGTGTCCGTGTCGCAGGACGAGGGTGGGTATCTGACGGTCGACGTTCAGGCCTTCGATCCCGACTATGCGCAGAAGCTGGCGAACGTGATCGCCAAGGCGGCCGACGAGATGGTGGACGACATGTCCGCCCAGGCACGCAGGAACGAGGTGGCCTATGCGGAGGAGGAAGTCAGGAAGGACGAGGGCCGGCTGGTGAAGGCGCGCCTGGCATTGACCGATTTCCAGAACCTGCACAAGGACATCAATCCGCAGGGAACCGCCTCGCAATACAGTGGTATCGTCGGGCAGCTGGAAACGCAGCTGTCGACGGCACGCAGCCAGCTGATCAAGATCCTGGCCATAACGCCGCAATCGCCGGAGGTTACCGCGACCAGGAACCAGATCAACGCGTTGGAAGAGCAGCTCAAGATCGAGCGGGCCCGCCTGGCCACCGATGCCGGCGGCACGCCCTATTCCGAACTCCTCAACAAATACTCGGCGTTGCAGTTCGAGGAGCAGTTTGCCCAGTCGGCGCTTCTGTCGGCCCAGCAGGGGATGGAGCTGGCCCATGCCGACGCCGCGCGCAGGCAGAACTACGTTATCGCGTTCGCGCCGCCCAACCGGTCCGACAACCAAAGGCTGGAATTCACGCTCGAATATACGGCCAGCGTGCTGGTGGGCTCGGTTGCCCTGCTTGCGATCGGAAGCCTGCTGTTCGGCGCGTTGCGCGACCACGGGGGGATGTGATCTTGCCACAGGGGTCCTGGATTGCGGCGATGGGAATGAAGCGCGTGCGGCCCAGGATTCCCGCGGCGCGGGCATCGGCGTGGCTGGCCCTGGCCGGGGCGCTGGCCGCTTGCACCTCGGCCCTTGCCGGTCCGCCGTCCATCGCCGGTTTCAGCCCCGGCCAGGCCAGGGCCTTCGACTTCCTGGTCGAAAATGTCTGCCTCGACAAAAAGGGGCAGGTCATTGTCGGCGTGAGCCCGATCGACGGCGATCCTCGCTGCGCGTCGCAACGCAATTTGATGCCCGGCGAGCGGCTCACCTATCATGAGCGGGACTGGCCGGATCAGGGCGCGGCCGTGCCGGGGCGGCCGCGCGGCAGCGATTCGTTTCCCGTGAACACGAAGGCCCTCGGCCCGGTCGCGATCCATATCTACGACACTCAGGGCGACGCCCCGGACGACAGCTTCGGCCGGTACGACCCCAGCGTGCAGGACGGCGGGGGCACCATCGCGGCACTGTCGAACGACACGATATCCTTCGCCGCCACCCAGCTTGGCCGCCAAAAGCTGCGATTCTTCATCGGCAAGGGCTGCGCGCAGGGGCAGCCGATCACGGCCGCGTCGGTGCAGGACGCCTGGATATTGGCCCCGCTCGATCGCCTCGCGTCGCTGGACATTCCGGCCGAGGTCCCGGCGTCGTCCGATCCGATCGCCGGCGACGTCATTACCCAGCAGGGCGGCATCGTGGTTGCCAACGACGGCGCCCGCTGCCCCGATGGCGTGCATTACGGTTCCACGCGCTGGTCTATCCGGCCGGTGACCTATCGTGCGGTCTATAAGGCCGGGCCCAGGCGCGGCACGCATGTGAGGCTCTGGACGCTGGTTGCCGAGCGCTTCGGACGGGCGGCCGACAGCATGGATCAGGTTATTTCCTTTGAACGCGCCTATTTCACCCGAGAGCTTGGCTGGACCCGCTGGGAGGCATGGAAAAGCACAAAAGCGTCGTTCCGGGGCATGGAAAAATGGGCCGGCGACAGCTCCGGCGGCGCCAATCCGCGTGTCGCCCTGGCGCATGAGCGCGTCGTGCGGCGGGGCAATTGCGAGCTTCCCGACGGCGTCCAGGCCGATGCCGCCTCCGCGCTGCCGGCGGCGCCGGCGGATTCACATGGTGCCCCCAGAGCCGACCTGCAGGTCGTTGGATGTATCGATGTGACTAATATCGTTCCGCCCTCCAGCAAGGACGGCGATCCGCCGCCGGTGGGGCCGGGCACCTGGTACAATGCCACGGTGGAAAGCGGCAATCCGGTCGCGGCGGCGCTGTTCGGCCCCTGAACCGGACGGCGCGGCCGGCCGGCACCATGCACCCTGAGGAGACCTCATTGTCATGACGATGCGTGTGCTTACAGCGGCCATTCTTATGAGCCTGACCCTCGGCTTCCCGCCTGCCATGGCGGCGGATGCCGACGATGCGCCGGGCGCCTGCACGGCGCAGAATCCGGTCTTGTGCCCGATAGCGGACCGGCCGGGCCTACCACGCGTGCTGCTGATCGGTGACTCCGTCTCGATGGCCTACACGTTTCCGGTGCGCAACCTGCTGAAGGACGTCGCCAACGTTCATCGCGTGCCGCGCAACGGCGGCTCGACGGTCATCGGTCTCGGCAATCTCGACGATTGGCTCGGAGCCGGCAAATGGGACGTGATCCATGTGAATTTCGGCCTGCACGACGCGAAATTCACCCGCTTCGGATCGCCCGCGGTCGATCTCGACACCTATACGCGCAATGTGAAGGTGATCCTCGACCGGCTGAAGGCGACCGTGGCCCGCGTCGTCTGGGCGACCACGACGCCGGTCCCTGCCCATGTCGAGCCTCCGACCAGCCATTGGGCCGACATCGACACCTATAACGCGGCGGCGACGCGCGTCGCGAAAGAGGACGGTGTGGCCATCGACGATCTGTACAGCGTTGTAAAACCGCGCGAAGATGAATTGCAGAGGCCAGCCAACGTCCACTTCAAGCCAGGTGGATCCGACGTTCTGGCCCACGCCGTTGCGGACAGCATCAAGGCTCAGCTCGAGGCGAAGTAACCCGCCCCGCGCTCTTCCGCATCGGCCAATAGCATTCGCGGAGGAGCAGGCAATGGCAAGAACGGTCGTGCAGGACGGGGTCACGCGGCGCACGACAAGCGCGTTTTTTCGCGGCGATAGCACGAATTTCTATCCGAACGAGATGTCCTTCGATCGGGACGACATCGTGCCGCAATATATCGCAAAGGGCTGGATGCCCGCCGCGCCCTATATCCGCAAGGAAACGCCGATCGCCGCGTTCGGCTCGTGTTTCGCCACAAATATCAGCAACTACCTGCATGAACGCGGCTTCAATGTGCTGACCAAGGCGGAAAACGGCGCCTATGTGACCCGCATGGGCGAGGGCATGGTCAACACCTTCGCCATCCGACAGCAATTCGAGTGGGCCTGGCTCGGCACGGTGCCGAAAAGCAGTCTCTGGCACGGCTACTCGGCCGAGGAATTCGGCTATGACGAGGATGTCCGCCTGGCCACGAAGGCGATATTCGACAGGGCCGAGGTCTTCATCATCACGCTGGGTCTGTCGGAGATATGGTACGACGAGCCGACCGGAGAGGTCTTCTGGCGCGCGATCCCGCTCAATCAGTACGATCCCGCGCGGCACAAGTTCAGGGTGTCGAGCGTTGCCGAGAATCTGGAGAATCTAAGGGCGATCACCCGGCTGATCCGCGCCAACCGCCCGGATGCGACGATCGTCTTCACGGTCTCGCCGATTCCGCTTCAGGCGACATTCCGCGATGTGACCTGCATGGCCGCGAATGCGGTGTCGAAGTCGATCCTGCGCGTCGCCATCGATGAGCTGCATCGCGAACTGGCGCCTACGGATGCCAGGCTTTTCTATTTTCCCAGTTACGAAGTCGTGATGAATCTGTTCCGCAATGCCTGGCAGGCGGACCGCCGGCACGTCCATGATCGTGTGCTGCAGTTCAACATGGAGATATTCGAGCGGTATTACTGCCTGCCCGGGCTGACCGATGCCGCCTTGCTGCGGGCATTTCGCGAGACGCGCGACAAGGATATGGAGCTGGGGGGCTTGCAGCGGCAGGATGCCAGGCGCCAGGCATTCGTAGAACGTTCCGAACGGCAGGAGCGGATCGCACGCGCCTTGGCCAAACGGAAAGAGCGGCGGGATGCCGCCGATCCGGCGGAGGTCGCGGCCCGTCGTGCGGCGCGCGAGGCGGCGAACGCCGAGCGGCGGAGGCAGAGGATGGCGCGGGCCGAAGCCGGAGCCAGGCGCGAAGCCCGGCAGATATCTATGGCGCAGCGGCAGGCGCGCGGCGCGGCCGTTGCTGGGGCCGCCGCCGTTCCGCCGGGACGGGCCGCGCGCGCGCCGCGGGGCGCAATCTCCCGATTCCTAGCTGTTGGTGCTCAAGGTCTTTCAAAATGGCTGAGGCATCGACGCGCTGGCCCTGGTGGCTGACCAGCGTCTGAACCAGCTCATGCAGAACGCCGTGCCGCTTGAGGAAACCGGCGACGCCATGGCCGGCGCCGGCCATGACATAGATGGACATGGTCGGGCAGCCGACCCGGGCCATGCGCCGCGCATGGCGCGTGTCGATCGGGCTCACGTCGCCGAAGAACAGCGTATAGTTGATGTTCGGAACCAATAGCTTGGCGGCGTCCAGCCCCGCCCATTGGGTGATGCTGTCGGTGAATCGCCGATAGCGCCGATCCCACGGCACGATCGAAGGATCGACCGAGGACTGGGCGGCGAACGCGATCGCCGAGTGGCAGCCCTTCAGCCGGCCGGCAAAGGCTATGGCGCCGAAGCCGCCCATCGAATTGCCCAATGTCAGGACGTGCCTGATCCTGCGCCGGGCCAAGTCCTGGTTGAGTATGTCGGCTATCCGGTCGAAGGACGTATTGTACCAGTGCCGGCTCTTATCCTTCACGTAATAGATGTCGTGCGCCGTCCCTGATAGCGACTTGCGGAACTCCTCGGCCTGCGCGCCGCCCATCTTCATCCCGATGCCCGAGAACGAGACGATCGCGGTTCCGCTGTTGCCGCGATCGTGTGTGATCTCGATCTCTTCGTCCTCGAAGACGACCCGCTTTCCCCCCGCGGACACGACCCAGTCATGGACCATGACCGCCGCCTGTTCGGCGGCGAGGCGGATTTTATCCAGAAGGCTCATTGTCGCTCACCGCCTCGATGGTTGTTGGCCGGTCAACCCAGCAATCTTGCCGGCAGGTCCTTCAGGTGCTGGTCGAACAGCCCATCGAAATGCGCGATCAGCTTGTAATCTTCCTTGTTCATCTCCAGCAGCTCCTGCCGCGTCTCCTCCGAGATCGCGGTCACCTTCTTGGTGCCGATATTCTCGTGCGGGACGACAGGAATCTCGAGGCCGAAGGCCTTGCCGAGCCCCTGGATCGCATCATCCAGGCGCTTCATCGGGATCACCAGCGCGTAATGCTTCTCCATGATGTCCTTCGCCTGCTCGAAGGAGACCGGCGCTTCCCGGTTGATCACCCGGCCCGGCCGCCTGGGGCGGGGACTGAAGGCGCGCTCCCCGAACATCTGGCAGACCGCGTTGGAGACCTGGTTCGGGGTGTGGTGCTTCAGGTACTGGAAGGCGCTGTCGATATCGAGCACGCCGTATTTGTTATGCCCGGGATGCCCTTTGGCGGCGGCCACGTAATTATAGAGCGAAACGAAACGGTCCACCGGATCGCGGACATTCACGAGATAGCGCTTGCGCCGTGCGATCGGGCGCTCCTGCGTGTCGTACCAGAAATGGCCGGACAGGCACCAGATCTTCGCCAGATCCTCGCGCGGGAGCTTGATCGGCGCCGCGAAGCCGCCACGCATGTCGTAGACATGCTCATCGCCCAGGATGCCTCTCAGCTGCGTCACGAAGGTGCTGCCGCCGGTCTTGGCGATATGGGTATGGACCAGCAGATAGCGGGAAAAATAGCGCCGCATGTCCAGTTCGCCATCCGACGACAGGATGCTCTTCGGCTGGAATACCTTACGCAAAATGCCCTGCGACTTGCGGCCGGTTCGGGCCGGCGCCGCGGTGTCGGTCTGCGTCAACATACATTCTCCCGTATCTTCCAAGCGTATGTAATACGCTCAACCTAACCGAATCCGACGCCCCTGAGGTAGCCGACAGGGTATAAGATTACAAATTTTTCGCCTGCGAGAGGAAAAGCACAGGGTCCTGGACCCGTTTTTCTCGCAGATCGGTCACAGAGAGCGGCTTCAGGCGGCCGCTCAGGTCGAGATAGCGCAGATCAGGATAGTGGACGGCGATCGCCGCCAGAAATCCCGCCGGATCGGCGATCCGCCGGGAATTGAACCGCATCACGATGTCGGGCTTGCTCCGCTCGATCAGGCGTTTCATCCCGTCGTAGATCGCGGGCTCCATGCCGTTGGCGTCGATTCTCACCAGATCGACGCGCGCCATTCCCGCGCAGACATCGTCGAGGGGCCTCGACGGGATATTGACCGCCCGCCCCTTGCTCCAGTCGACCGATTCGGCAGGGCTCATGATGAAGGCGTTCTTGGGTGACCGGTGCGGAATGAAAACGCGCACCTCCGAATGCTTGCTCTCGGTGGGGGCACACCGCACGACGCTGCTGCGCTGGGCGAATCCGTTGACCGCAAGCGACGCCTCGAGGCTGTCGCAGATAACCGGGTTGGGCTCGATGCTGACGCATCGGCCGGTTGCCGACACCAGATCCGACATCAGCACCGAGTAGTAGCCATAGGAGGCGCCGACATCGACCACGGTCATGCCCGGCTTCACGCGCCGCGCCAGGAACTGGGTCAGCCAGACTTCCCAATAGCCATCGAACATCAGATGCGGGGCGAGTGTCGTATCGGTCGTATCGATGAAAAGCTTGTAGCGCCCGAGGATGCGGCAGAGCGCCCGGTTTTCGCCGAGATACGCCACCTGCATCGCTGCCCTGGCGGCGTCCCTGAGCCTGCCCGCCGGCATCGCCCTGATGTCCTGCAGGCGGAGCAGCTTTCCGTCGCCCGGCCGCCGCGGAGGCCATCGCGGCGTCAGGCTCGCCAGTGTGCGCACCCAGTTATGCATAGCGGAAGGCCTCGCGAATATGCCGGACATCATTGCTTTCCGGAGATGGATCTGGGCGCGTCGCGTTCGGGATGCGGAGCAAACGTGCCGGCCCTAGCGGCCCCGTTTCGCCACGATACCGACCGATGTCGTCACATAGGAGGCCAGCATCAACTTCAGGTGCGGATTGCTCGAATAGGGCGGCAGGTCGACCAGATAGTCGGGCGGCAGGTCGCCCGGCTCGAGCCGCAGCGGCTGCACCCAATGTCCCCGTTCCTCCAGCCTCTGGCACAGGCGCTCCAGATCCCGCTTGCGGTAGATGACGCAGCCCTCGGTCTCCAGCGTCTCCTCGTTGGACGACAGGTTCAGCTCGGTGGTGTGGACCGCGACCCCGCCGACCTTCAGCGTCTTCTCGATGCTGTTGACGATGAAATCCATGCCGTGCTGAAGGCTGCCCAGATGCTCGAGCGCGCAGGACGACCAGCAGAAATCGTAACCTGTCAGCTCGCCCGGGATATTGTTCATGTCGGCGCCCTGATAACGGACGAGGCGATCGAACGTTTCGCGGCTGACGATCTCCGGAAAGAACAGGTCCTCCGTTGAATCGGAATACTGGCCCGTGTCGCGCCAACCGGCGATATCATGCGGCGCATCGGTCGCGGTGACCTCGATCCCCATGTCGGCGAAGATGGCGGGCAGCCTCTCCGACCCGACGCCGAAGCCAAGGCCGCGCGCCCCCGGCTTCAGCGCGCCAAGGCGATTCAGATGGTGGAAGACGAAGGCGAATTCCCAGACCTTCCGATGGATCGTCGTCATTTGGCCAAGCTTGAGGCGATCCTCGTAGAAGCCCCGGAACTCGGGGTGGAAGAAATCGCGGGCAAGGGCGTTGGACGCCAGCATGTATTCTTCCTGCGCCGGCCGGGAGACGATCGCATTCGGGAGATAGACGTTGGCGCGCGACAGGCTGTGCGGCAGCATCTTCGACATGAAGATTTCGTCGACCAGCTTCTCGGTCAGGCGCTCGCGGATCTGCTGCTCGATGATCTCGGGGGACAGCTTCTCCCGCACTATCTGCTCGATCGCTTCCGGCGTCAGCCGTCTGCGGACCTGCTGCTCGATCACCTCCGCCCGCAGCTTCTCGGCAACCTCGCGCTCGATCACCTCCGGCGTCAGCTTTTCGTGAAGCTGCTGCTGCACGACCTCGGGCGTCACCTTCTCGACGATCTTCTTCTCGATCAGCGCCCTCGTCAGCTTGGCGCTGATCTCCTCCTCAATGACCGTCGAGAGGCGCCGCATCGCCGCATTCACGATTCTGGGGCGCAAATCCGCCGCCAGGCGCGACAGAAGAACTTCGTAGAGGTTGAATTTCATGTTTTTTCTGGAAGCTTTCAGTGACTGCCGCGTTGCCGACTGACCGCCGACCGCGCGCGGACCGTCCTCACTCCGATTTCGGAAGGCCGCATACGGGACCAGAACGCCGGACGCCGCCCAAGCCTCGATGCGTCCGTCATCTTAGCGGCCTTGAAGCACCGGCTCAAGGCGCTGTACTGCCGCGCCCGCGGCCACTTCCGCTTGTGCCGGCGGGCACGGTATCGGCCCCGGGCCCGCGCCGATCGCAGTTGATTTCGCGCCCGAAATCGCCGACATACGCTCGTCCGGCTGGCCGGCCGGCGCCGGCTTCGCTTGCTCAGCTTCCATTGGTGTCTTGGATTTCAGCCCTCTCATGGGCCGGGAAGAATGATGACAAACAAAACCATTATGATCGACGGGTTCAACCTGAACCTTGAGAAGGGAACCGGCGTCGCGACATATTCGCGGAACCTGAGCTATGAGCTGCATAATCTCGGCTACCAGACGCATGTCCTGTACGGCAACCGGGCGGCTCCCGGCATCGACGGCCTGCTGAAGGAAATTGCCTTCTTCGATGCGAATGTCGGTTCCACGCCCGGCATCCTTCGCTGGCTTCGCCAGATCAACGACACCGTCTTCAAGTCGGCGAATGGCGTGACCGCCAAGAAGGTGCCGATCACCGGCAAGGTCATCTCGAAGACCTACAATTCGCGGATGCCGTATTACGACGAGATCTGGAATGTCCCCAATCTCTTCAACCGCGCGAACGAGCATTTTTGGTTCTACAACTCTCAGTTGCCGGTCAAGCTCGCGGAGAAGCCGGCGCTGGTCCATTGGACGTACCCGCTGCCGCTGCGCGTACCCGGAGCCAAGAACATTTACACGCTGCACGACCTGGTGCCCCTGCGGCTGCCCTATACGACATTGGACATCAAGCGGCGGTATTTCCGCCTGATCAAGCTGCTGTTGAAGCGCGCGGATCATATCGTGACCGTTTCGGAAGCCTCGAAAAAAGACATCGTCAATCTCTTCGGCTATCCGGAAGAAAAGATCACCAACACCTATCAGGCAGTCGATATACCGGCGAAATATGCCAACAAGCCCGAGGAAGACGTTAAGCGGGAAATCGAGGGTTCGTTCAATTTCCCCTATAAAGGATATTTCCTTTACTATGGAGCCATCGAGCCCAAGAAGAATGTCGGTAGGCTGATCGAAGCTTATCTGGCCGCGAACATCAAAGAGCCGCTGGTCATTGTCGGCCGGTTGGCCTGGAAGGACGGAAGCGATTTCCGCCTTCTGAAGGGTTCGGCGATCCGGTTCCAGGAACAGATCGACCAGATGACCATGACGAAGAAGCGGGTGCATCGCATCGACTATGCGCCCTTCCCGCTTCTCGTCAGCCTCATCCGGGGCGCCAAGGGCGTGGTCTTCCCATCATTGTACGAAGGGTTCGGGCTTCCGGTCCTGGAGGCCATGCGGCTCGGAACACCGGTGATCAGCTCCACCGAATCGTCGATCCCCGAGGTCGCCGGCGATGCCGCGATGCTGGTGGATCCGTACGATACCCACGCGATCACCACCGCGATCCGCGCGTTGAACAGCAATGCCGAACTGCGCGGCGAATTGTCAGCCAAAGGATTGAAGCAGGCGGACCTGTATTCGAGCGAGCGTTATCGCGCCCGCCTCGAGGAGATGTACAATCGCCTGATCAAATGAGCGCCTGACCGAAGACGCGCCCCGACTAGCTGGCGGACCGTTCCCGACTATTGAACGGCCGCGATCCCGTTCTTGTTCGCGATAACCCCGGCGGTAACCGCCGCGTGGGCCATCAGTTTCAGGATCTTGTCCACCTGCACGGACTCGGCATTCGCCACATAGACGATGTCCTTGTCCTGAAGCTGGAACGACTGGGCCATGAAGAAATTCTGCGGCTGGCGCAGATCGACATGGAAGACGACGGGCATCATCTCGCCCCCGCCGGCCGGCTTCGGACCGCTCGCCAGGGCGTTGATCAGCGAGGTCGGCTCGACCCGGAATACGAAGACGCCGGCCGGTTCGGATTGATCGTCGACCATTCCGCCGCCCTGGCCCAAGGCCTCGGCCAGGGTCAGGCGTTCGGTATCGAATTGCAGGCGCGTATTGGTCTTCAGCGCACCCAGGATGGTGACCATGCGGGGGTCCCGCAGAACGTAGAGAACGTCGTTCGGCTGTACGTAGATGTCTTCCTCGGGGTGGGCGATGATCCACGACAGGCGGACGCGGGTCGTCTTGCCCTTGCGCGTCAGCTGAAGCAGCGTGTCGAAAGCCGGGGCCGTGTTGCCGCCGGCCAGCGCGATCGCGTCCAGCGCCCGCGTCCCGCTGATATTGAGCGTGACCCGGCCCGGTGTCTTGACGTCGCCGATCACAGTGACCTGGCTGCCCATGGCGTTGATCACGGTCACCAGCGCCTGGGGCCGGATCGCCTGGTGGGCGAGCGCCTCCATGATCGCGTTCTGGGCCTGCACGGTCGATTTTCCGGCCACATGGATCTGCCCGGCGAACGGCACCGAGATGTTGCCCTTGATGTCAACGGTCTGCGTCGGTAGCACCGTCGTCTCGGTTCCGGTGGTCGCGGCGCCCTGCGGCGAGAACAGTCCGCCGCCCGCATCCCAGATCGCGACCGACAGCACGTCGCCCGGCGCGATCGCCGGCGTCGGCAGCGGTGCCTTCTCTCCGAAGGTTTCGACCAGCGACGGCCGCTTCACCGCATCCAGCTGCGGCAGCACGGCCGGAGTGACGTCGACGACGGCATAGCCGCTCTCCGGCCCGGCATCGTTCTTGACGTCGCGGGTCGACGGGCCGGGGGCCGGCATCGCGCCGCAACCGGCGAGAAGCAACATCAGGAAGCCGCCGAAGAGCGCGCGTGCCGGGGTGAATTGCTTGCTCGCCATTGACACCAGGTTCCACTCCCTTGGCTTTGATAACGCCCGACATCGTCAACGAAGCAGACGTTGCTTGCCTGCGCTAAATACGGGGATTTCCTCAAGGTCACAAGATGCTAAGGTCGCCGCATCCGCGCCGGCCTGGGCCTGGCCCATCCCCTGCCGCACTGGTTGCCTGACGTCAGCCGCCACAATGAGGGCCAAAGATGCGTCGTCGAACCTTCCTTGCCACCGTTCCCGCCTCCACCCTCGCGATAGCCTCTCTCGGTGGCCTTCCGCATGCGGCCGCAGAGGATAAGCCCGCGCCGGCGGAGCCGCCGAAGTTCCAGCCGGATGGCGCGCAGACTTTCGAACGGCCGGACGTCCATGCCGGCGACCGCCCCTCGGGCGCCAGCTTCGCCTCCCGCTCCGCCGCCTTCGGCCTGTCGGGCGCCGCCGGTACGGCCCATCCGCTGGCGACGCTCGCCGCCATCGAAATCCTGAAAAAGGGCGGGTCGGCCGCCGATGCCGCCGTCGCCGCCAACGCCTGCCTGGGCTTCCTGGAGCCGGTCAGTTCGGGCCTGGGCGGGGATTGCTATGCGATGATCTGGGATCCCAGGCAGGCGAAAGTGGTGGGGCTCGCCGGCTCCGGCCGATCGCCGCAGGGCCTCAGCCTGGAGACCGCGCGGGCCAGGGCGGTGAACGGCGTGCTGCCCAAGCTGGGGGCGGTCACCGTATCGACGCCGGGTGCGCTCGATGCCTGGTGGTCGCTGCATCAGCGCTACGGCAAGCTCAAATGGGCCGAGCTGTTCGAGCCGGCGATCCATCTGGCCGAAGGCGGCGTGCCGGTGCCGCAGATCATCGGCTATTACATCCAGCGCAACATGGCCATCTTCATGCGCCCCGGCGCCGGCATCGAGGAGACGGCGAACGCCGCCCATGTCTGGATGCCGGGCGGCAAGGCGCCGGGCGAGGGCGACGTGTTCCGCAATCCGGATCTGGCGCGGACCTATCGCATGATTGCCGAGGGCGGTCGCGATGCCTTCTATGCCGGTCCCATCGCCCGTGCCATCGACGGGTATTTCAAGCGGATCGGCGGCTGGCTGTCATATGACGACCTGGCCCGTCACCATTCGGAATGGAATACGCCGCTGGTCACGACCTATCGCGGGGTCGAGGTCCACGGCATGGCCGCCAACACCCAGGGGCTGGCGACGCTGCAGATGCTGAACATACTGGAGAATTTCGACCTGCGTGGCGCGGGATTCCAGTCCGCCCTGTCGCTGCACCTGCAGGTCGAGGCCAAGCGCCTCGCCTATGAGGACCGCGCCCGCTATTACGCCGACCCCAACTTCGCCAAGGTCCCGGTCGAATGGCTGAACTCGAAGGACTATGCCGCACAGCGCGCCAAGCTGATCCGGCCGGACAAGATCCTGACCCCGGTCTATCCCGGCCAGGCGCCCAGCCACGGCGACACGACCTATTTCACGGTCGCGGACAAGGACGGGATGATGGTGTCGATGATCCAGTCCAATTTCCGCGGCATGGGCTCGGGCCTGGTGTCGGACGCGCCGGGCAGGGCCAATGACTGGCAGACGTTGGGCTTCATGTTTCAGGACCGGGGCGAGCTGTTCTCGCTGAAGGACGGCCATCCCAACATCTATGCGCCCGGCAAGCGGCCGTTCCAGACCATCATCCCCGGCTTCGCCACCAAGAACGGCCAGCCCTGGATGAGCTTCGGCGTCATGGGCGGCGACATGCAGCCCCAGGGCCAGACCCAGATCGTCCTCAACCGGGTCGATTACGGCCTCGACATCCAGGCCGCCGGCGACAGTCCGCGCTGGCATCATGAAGGCTCGTCGCAGACGATGGGCGAGGACCTGCCCGGCCTCGGTCCGCTGGGTATCCTCAGGCTGGAAAGCGGCGTCCCCGCCGCGACGCGCCAGGCGCTGATCGCGCTCGGCTGGCCGATGGGCGAATCCGACGGGGGTTTCGGCCGCTATGAGTGCATCGAGCACCGCATGAACGGCCAGGACCGGGTATGGTCGGCGGCCAGCGAGATGCGGGCCGACGGGATGGCGCTCGCCTACTGACGGAGGGACGGATGGCGCGGGAACTGGACGGCAAGCGGGCGCTGGTCACCGGCAGCAGCAACGGCCTCGGCGCGGCCATCGCTAAGCGCTTGGCGCGCGAAGGCGCTCGGCTGGTCGTCCATGGCCGCAATACCGAACGCGCGGAACGCGTCGCCGCCGCAATCCGTGCGGACGGCGGTGAGGCGCATGTCGCCATCGGCGACCTGATGCTGGACGACCAGGCAACCGCCGTCGCCGACACCGCCGAGGCTGCGCTGGGCGGGATCGATATCCTGGTCAACAATGCCGGCGGCGAATCCGCTGGCCACGGCCAGGCGGCGTTCTTCGACGCCAAGCCGGAAGAATGGCTGAAGACCTATAATGGCAATGTGGTCTGCGCCATCCGCCTGATCCACCGCTTCGCGCCGGGCATGAAGGCGGCGGGCTGGGGCCGGATCATCCAGATCAGCAGCCTGGTCTCGCACCGGCCGAACCTGGTCATCCCCGACTATGCGGCGGCCAAGGCGGGTCTCAACAACATGACGGTCGGCCTGTCGCTGGCGCTGGCCGGCACCGGCGTGACGGTCAACTCGATCAGCCCCGGCGTGATCCTGACCGCCGGCGTCGAAGGCTGGTTCCGCAAGCTGTCGGAGCAGTACGGCTGGGGCACCGACTGGCCGGAGATCGAGAAGCGCGCCATCGCCGCGCTGGCCCCCAACCATATCGGCCGGGCCGGCCGGCCCGAGGATGTCGCCCACGCGGTGATGTACCTCGCCAGCCCCGCCGGCGGCTTCGTCACCGGCACAGATATGCTGGTCAGCGGCGGGCCGGCTTAGCTCTTCAAGCTGGAAATTGCCCTCGGCGTCACCTACTATCTTCCCATGGCGGGCATCGAATCACGTGTACCCTCTGGATGGCGGGAAGCGCTTGAGGAATCCGAGGCGGAAGCCGATGCGGGCTTAATCGTGCCGAGCGAAGTCGTACGGCAGCGGTTTCGCGATAGTCTGGCGCGGCTCGAAGCTAAGAAGGCCGCTATGCCGAAACGCGAGGCGACCTCGCGCCGTTGATTCCATACACTCGGCGGGCGCTTCGTCAGATCGACAGCCTCATTCAACACTACGAGGAGCGGGAACGCTACGAAGCGATCCGCGCCTTTCGTGCGGCGTTAGACGAGGCGGAAAGCACGATCGAACGCAATCCGGCCAGTGGGTTGCCCGCGCCCCGTCCATATCCGTCCTTAAGACGGCGCGGTCGCGCATGGGTAAAAGCGGGCCGCTACTGGGTGGCTTACCGTACGGGTGAGCATCCGTTGGTCGTCGCGATATTCTTCAAGACAGCCGACATTCCGACGAGGCTTTAGCCTTCCGCCTTCTTCCGCGCCCGGAAACCGTGCAGCAGCGGCTCGGTATAGCCGTTGGGCTGCGCGGTGCCCTCGAACACCAGCGCGCGCGCCGCCTGGAAGGCGAGGCTGCCTGCCGGGTTCGGCGCCATCGGCTGGTAGAGCCTGTCGCCCGCGTTCTGCCCGTCCACCTTGGCGGCCATGCGCAGGAATGCCGCGTCCACCTCCGCTTCGGTGCAGACGCCGTGCAGCAGCCAGTTGGCGATATGCTGGGATGAGATGCGGAGCGTCGCGCGGTCTTCCATCAGGCCGATGTCGTGGATGTCAGGCACCTTTGAGCAGCCGATGCCCTGGTCGATCCAGCGCACGACGTAACCGAGAATGCCCTGGGCGTTGTTGTCGATCTCCTCGCGCACCTCGGCCTCCGAGAAGTTGCGGCCCAGCGCCAGCGGCACGGTCAGCAGGTCGTTCAGCGCCGGGGTCGGCTGGCCGGCCAGTTCCTTCTGGCGGGCGAAGACGTCGACCGAATGATAGTGGGTGGCGTGCAGGGTCGCGGCCGTCGGGCTTGGCACCCAGGCGGTGTTGGCGCCGGAGATCGGGTGGCCGACCTTGACCTCCAGCATTTCCGCCATCCGGTCGGGCGCCGCCCACATACCCTTGCCGATCTGCGCCTTGCCGGACAGGCCGCAGCTGAGCCCGATCTGCACGTTGCGGCTCTCATAGGCCTTGATCCAGGCGGAGTTCTTCATCTCTGCCTTGCGGATCACCGGGCCGGCCTGCATCGAGGTGTGCATCTCGTCGCCGGTGCGGTCCAGGAAGCCGGTATTGATGAAGACGATCCTGTCCTTCACCGCATGGATGCAGGCGGCCAGGTTGGCCGATGTCCGCCGTTCCTCATCCATCACGCCGATCTTGATCGTGTGGCGTTCCAGCCCCAGCAGGTCCTCGATCGCATCGAACAGGCGGTTGCTGAAGGCGGCTTCCTTCGGCCCATGCATCTTGGGCTTCACGATATAGATCGAGCCTTCGCGGCTGTTACGGAAGCGGCCCAGCCCTTTCAGATCATGCAGCCCGATCAGGCTGGTGACGATGCCGTCCAGAATCCCCTCCGGCGCCTCGCCGCCATCGGCCAGCCGGATGGCGGGCGTGGTCATCAGATGGCCGACATTGCGCACGAACAGCAGGCTGCGCCCGGGCAAGGTCAGCGTGCCGCCAGCCGGCGCGGTGTAGGTGCGGTCCGCCTCCAGGGCGCGGGTCATGGTCTTGCCGCCCTTGTCGAAGCTGGCTTCCAGGTCGCCCTTCATCAGCCCCAGCCAGTTGCCATAGGCCTCGACCTTGTCGTCGGCATCCACCGCCGCGATCGAATCCTCCAGATCGACGATGGTGGTCAGCGCCGCCTCGAGCACGATGTCGGCCACGCCCGCCGGATCGGTCTTGCCGATCGGATGGGTACGGTCGATCTGGACCTCGATATGCAGGCCGTTGTGCTTCAGCAGGATAGCGCTGGGCGCCGCCGCATCGCCGCGATAGCCGGCGAAGGCGCCTGGCGTTTTCAGCGCGGGGTGCAGTGCGCCGTTGACGATCGAATATCCGGTGACCGCCGCATGCGTGCCCTCGGCCAGCGGCGCGGCCTGGTCCAGCAGGGCCTTGGCCTTTTCGATCACCAGTGCGCCGCGCGCCGGATCGTAGCCTTTCGCCGGTGTGCCCGACTGCGGGATCGCGTCGGTGCCGTAGAAGGCGTCGTAAAGGCTGCCCCAGCGCGCATTGGCGGCATTCAGCACGAAGCGCGCATTCAGCACCGGCACGACCAGCTGCGGCCCGGCCATGGTCGCGATCTCGGCATCGACTTTCGGCGGCGCGATGGTGAACGGCGCCGGCTCGTCGGTCAGGTAACCGATCCCGCGCAGGAAAGACTGGTACTCCGCCTGATCGATCGGCTTGCCGCGCCGTTCCCTGTGGAACGCGTCGATCCGGGCCTGGATCGTGTCGCGCTCGGCCAGCAAGGTGCGGTTCTCAGGCGCGAAGCGGCCATAGATGCCGGCCACGCCGCGCCAGAATTTATCCGGCGCGATCCCGATGCCCGGCAGCGCCTTGTCTTCAAGAAAGCGGACCAGGACGTCGGCGACCTGCAAGCCGGCTTTTTCGATCATTTCGCCAATCTCCCAAATTCAGCAACTTCCGAACCTAATCCCTGCTTGACTTCAGTACTAGATAGCGAGAATTCCAAGCAGCTTTTCCAATTTGGATAAAATGGCCGCGCTTCCCGATGATTATGCGCTCTTCGCCGCGGTGGTCGAAGAGGGCAGCCTTTCCGCCGCCGGGCGTATGCTCAAACTATCGCCGGCGATGGTGTCGAAACGGCTCGCGGCTCTCGAGAGGCGTCTGGGCGCCCGGCTGATTCAACGCACGACGCGGCGCTCTGTGCCCACCGATGTCGGCCAGGCATTCTATGAACAGGTCGCCGCAATCGTCCCGGCGATCCGGCGGGCCGAGGAGATGGTCGCCGGGCGCGCCGGCCTGCCGTCCGGCCGCCTGCGCATCTCGGCGCCGACTTCGTTCGGCCGCTTGCATATCGCGCCATGGCTGAAGGATTTTCTCGACGCTTATCCCGGTATCGCGCTCGAGATCGACCTGACCGACCATTTCGTCGATCTGGTGGCCGAACGCATCGATCTTGCGGTGCGCATCGGCCTGCCGCCGGACAGTGCGCTGGCCTATCACCGCCTGGCGCCGAACCGGCGCCTGCTCTGTGCCTCGCCCGCCTATATCGCGGCCCATGGCGAGCCGCGGGACACGGACGCGCTACAGGATCATGCGCTGCTTGCCGCGACCGGCCAGCTTCCCTGGCGCCTGACCGGGCCCGGCGGGCCGGTAGTCGTCGACGGGGAAAGCCGCGTCAGGACCAATTCCAGCGAGGTCGTGCGCGAACTCGTGCTTTCCGGCGCCGGCATCGCGCTGCGGTCGACCTGGGATATCGCCGAGCAGTTGCGGGTTGGCAGCCTGGTGCGGATCCTGTCGGATCACGAGGGTACATCCGATGTCGGCATCTATGCCGTGCGGCCGCGCGCCGACCTGGTCCCACCGAACGTTCGGGCCTTTGTCGGGTTTCTTGAGACGCTGTACGCCCCGGTCCCGCCGTGGGATCGGGGCGGATGAGGGCCGATCGCCGGGGTCTGATCTTGCCGATGCCGGGCGGGAAACTAAGATTTCACTAACCCAACGCCGATTAATGTGCCAAATCGGGTTGGATGACCGTCAGGAAGTTGCCTTAAGCGATGAAGCGGTTCGGCGCCTTTAGCCTGCGCGCCAGGATCATCCTGATGGGATTGATCCTCGTGGTGCCGCTCGTCCTGGTTTTCGTCGTCCGCTCGGAGAGCGATGCCGAGCGGGAATTCTCGGTTGCGCGCGATCGGGCCAAGCTGCTCGTCGAGCGTGCGAACGGCGACTATAGCGACCTTGTGATCAGGGCGCAGACGATCGTCGATGTCGTCGCCAAATCGCCCGCGGCGGCGGGAAACGATCCGGCCGATTGCGACCGGTTCGTGAACGCGGTGCGGGCCGCCTACAGCTGGGCCAATACCCTGTTCGTCGTCGATGCCGACGGGAACAGATTCTGCGCGACCTCCACCGCCACCAGTCCGCCGACCGTCGCGCAGCGCGACTGGTTCAGGCGCCTGGTCGAAACCAAGCAGCCCGTCGTCAGCGACTATCTGCTGGGTCTGGCGACCCACCGCCCCCAGATCACCGCGGCCCATCCGATCCTCGATGCCCAGGGCCGCGTCTTCCGGGTCGTCGGCATGGGCATCGACCTTGGCGCCTTCAATGCGCAGCTGGCGGCGGAGGCGGCCGACCCGAACGTCTCCGTCACCATCTTCGACCGCGGCGGCACCATCGTCGGGCGCTATCCGGACAATGATGCCGCGATCGGCAAGCAGTTTCCGAACAACGACCTCGTCGCCCGGGTGCTGCGCGAACGCGGCGGCGAGATCGAGGCCAACGGGTTGGGCGGTGTCCGCCGCTTCTTCGCCTACCAGCCGTTCGGCGACACCTCGCTCACCATCGCGATCGGCATCGCCAAGCAGCCGATCGTCGACAAGATCGGCAGCCGGCTGCGGCACGATCTGGCGATATTGGGCGGAATCGTCTTCGTCTGCTTCGCCGGCGCCCTCATCGGCACCGATAGGCTGGTCCTCGCGCCCCTCAAACGGCTGGCGGAGGCGGTGACCGCGATCGGCGAAGGCCGGTTCGCCATGGCGCGGGGCATGACCGGCGGGGTACCCGAGCTCAACCAGACGCTGCAGGCGATGGGGGACATGGCCGACCTGCTCGACCGGCGCGAGCAGGAGCTGAAGACGAGCGAATCCCGGTACCGGATGCTCGCCGACAACACCAACGACATCATTTTCCTGCACGATCCCGATGGCAGCCGGTCCTACGTTTCACCGGCCTGCCGCCGGATTCTCGGCTACGACCCCGACGAGCTTCTGGCGCTTCCCGCCCCAGACTTCGTCCATCCCGACGACTTTGCGGAGGTCGCCCGGAAATATGCCGAGATATCGGCCGAGAATCCCGATTTCACCAGTGTCCATCGCCTGAAACGCAAGGACGGGACCTATATCTGGGTCGAAACGGTCGTCCGGCGGATCCCGCAGGGCGAGGGCGCCAGCATCATCTCGGCCACCCGCGATATCACCGCCCGCCGCCTGGCGGAGGAAACCCTGCGGGAGAGCGAGGCGCGTTTCCGCGGCCAGTTCGATACCGCGGCGCACGGCATCGCGCTCGTCTCCCCTGAAGGCCGCTGGCTTCGCGCCAACCCGGCGCTGTGCCGGATGCTGGGCTACAGCGAGGGCGAGCTTCTGGGCACGGACTTCCAGGCCGTGACCCATCCCGACGATCTGGATGCCGACCTCGCCCAGGTGCGGGCGGTGCTGGCCGACGAGATCCCCACCTATCAGATGGAAAAACGCTATCTGCACAAGGATGGGCACATCATCTGGGTCCTGCTCAGCGTGTCCCTGGTGCGGTCGGCCGACGGCAGGCCGATCTATTTCGTGTCCCAGATCCAGGACATCACCGACCGCACCCGGGCCGAGGAGGCGCTGCGGGAGAATGAGAGCCGGTACCGGACGCTGGCGGACAACGCGACGGACCTGATCACGCTGCAGGACCTCGATCTGCGCGCCCTCTATGTCTCACCGGCCTCGCGCCGCCTGCTCGGCTATGAGCCGGAAGAGGTCATGGCCGGCACGGAAGACAGCCTGATGCATCCGGACGATGCCGGCCCGTTCGTCGCCAAGGTCAGGTCCCTCAGCGAGGAGGCGCCGCTGGCCCGCAGCATCCACCGACTGCGCCGCCGCGATGGGAGTTTCGTCTGGGTCGAGGCGTCGCTCAAGCGCATTCCGCCGGAAGGGACCGAGCCTGCGCGCATCCTGACCGTCGTGCGCGACATCACCGAGCGCCGGCAGGCCGAGCAGGCGACCGAAGATCTGCGCCGGCTGCTCAGCGATGCGATCGAGGCCATGCAGGATGGCATCGCCGTCTATGACGCCGACGATCGCCTTCTGCTCTTCAACAGCTCCCTCGCCCGATACCAGCTTGGCGACAAGGACATTTTTGCCGTTGGCCGAAGCTATGACGAGATCAATCGCAGCTTCCTTGTCGCGATGGAGACCCCGCCGGCCGAGATCGAGATCTATGCCAAGGCCAGCCTGGAGCAGCATCGCCGGGGCGACGGCCACCCGTTCGAGATTCACGATCCCACCGGCGCCTGGCACCTGACCCGCCATTTCCGTACCCGCGACGGCGGCATCCTGACCGTCTCCACCAACATCACTGCGCTGAAGAAGGCCGAGGCGGAGGCCGTGCGTGCACAGGAGCTGGTGATCGATGCGATCGAGGCGATGCAGGACGCGATCTCGCTCTACGATGCCGAGGAACGGCTGGTGCTGGCGAACAAGGCGTTGATCGACCGCAGCGCGCATTTCGCGGAGTTGCTGAAGACAGGGACGAAGTTCGAGGACGTGCTGCGAAGCTTCTGGCAGGACCAGGGCGGTGAGGGTGGCGAGGCGGCCTTCGAGGCGCTGATGCGGCGCCGGATCGATCATTTCCGCCTTGCCGACGGCACACCTTTCGAAACCGAGGTAGCTGGCGGCTGGTACGTGTCCCGCCATTTCCGCACGCGTGAGAACGGCACGATCAGCGTCAGCACGAACATCACCGAGGCCAAGCGCGCCGCCGCCGAGGTCGAGGCCGCGCGCGACGCGGCCGAGGCCGCCAACCTGGCGAAGTCGGCCTTCCTGGCCAGCATGAGCCATGAAATCCGCACGCCGATGAACGGGGTGCTAGGCTTTGCCGACCTGCTGCTGGAAACCGACCTCTCCGCCGTTCAGCGCCGCCATCTGCGCGGCATCCAGGAGGCGGGAAAGTCGCTGCTGGCGCTGATCAACGACATTCTTGACCTGTCGAAGATCGAGGCCGGCAAGCTCGAGGTCGAGCGTGTGGCGATGAGCCCCGACGCGATCGTCGATGGCGCGGTGTCGATCCTGCGTTCGCAATTCGCCGCCAAGGCGATCCATCTCAGATTCGAGCATGCGTCCGACGTGCCCGTCTGGGTCGAGGGCGACCCGACGCGGGTCCGGCAGGTATTGCTCAACCTGATGAGCAATGCGCTCAAATTCACCGATCATGGCCATGTCGCCGTGCGGTCGAGCTTTACGCGGGACGAGACGGGCGATCTGCTCCGTTTCGAGGTGGAGGACACCGGCATCGGCATCCCCGCCGACCGGCAGCACCTGCTGTTCCGGGATTTCTCCCAGATCGACCGCTCGACCACGCGCCGTTTCGGCGGCACCGGCCTGGGCCTTGCCATCTGCAAGCGGCTGGCCGAGGCGATGGGCGGCGAGATCGGCGTGGTCAGCGCGCCGGGCAAGGGCAGCACCTTCTGGTTCACCGTCGCCGGCGTCCGGACGGCCGCCCCGGAAAAAGCGGCGGCGGTCACCGCGGGGGACAGCCATGTCCCGGCCAGGATCCTGGTGGCCGAGGATCTGCCGATGAACCAGCTGGTGATCGAAGGCTATCTGCGCAGCGCCGGCCATGATGTCGCCTTCGCGGCCAACGGCGTGGAGGCAATCGCGGCGCTGAAGGCCGGCAGGTTCGATCTGGTGCTGATGGACGTGGAGATGCCCGAGATGGACGGGATCGCCGCGACCCGCGCGATCCGCGGGTCCGACGGTCCGATGCGCGACGTGCCGATCGTGGCGCTGACCGCGAACGCCCTGCTGGAGGACGCGGCCCTGTGCAAGGCCGCCGGCATGAACGACTTCCTGTCGAAGCCGATCGAACGTTCCTCGCTTTACAGGATGATCGGCCGATGGGCCCGGCCGGAAGACCGTGAGGAAGAGGATGCCGGCCCGGTTCCGGCGCGCTCACAGACCCTCGATCCCGCCGTCGTCGACGAGCTGGAGAACCTGCTGGGCCCGGACAAGGCGGCCGAGTTCGTCGAGATGTCGCGCTCGGCCCTGGTCGCCATGGTGCCGATCTTCGTCGCCTGGAGCGACGAGGCTGAGGTGGCGCGCGAGGCGCACAAGCTGATCTCGATCGCCGGCAATATCGGCTGCATGGAGCTGGTCGCGGTCAGTCGCGAGATGTCCACCCTCAACGGCAGCGCCGCCGGGAACAAGGCGATGCGCGACAGGCTGGTCGCCGCGCTCGAGCGTGCGATGGCTGCGCTCGAGGTGCGGTTTCCGGCTGTTTGAGGCTCCTTACGCGGCCGCCCGGCCCCGGCGGAAAAAGGCGAGGACCACATCCTCGAACTCCTCCCGGCGCTCGATCATCGCCCAGTGGCCGCAATCGAAGAATACATGCAGCTCGCACTTAGGTATCAGCCGCATCGGCAGGATCGCCCGGTCGAGCGGGGCCACGCGGTCGTCGCGGCCCCAGGCCAGCAAGGTCGGCGCCTGGATCAGCGGCAGGTGCGCCCATGGCTGCACGATCGCCTCCGGCGACGCATTCATTGCCCGGACCGCGGCCCGCGAATACAGGCGCCGCGCCCAGGACAGGGCGTCCGGCCGGCTTGCGCGGCACCAGCGCTCATCGATCAGGGCCTCGGTGACCGTCGCCGGATCGTAGACCATCGACCGCATCCAGGCGGCGAGCCGCTCGCGCGTGGGGTTCTCGGTGAACTCCACCAGCAGGTTCAGCCCCTCGCTGGGGAACGGGCTGAACAGGCTTTGCCCGCCGACCCCGCCGATCGAGCAGAGGCGGCGGACACGCTGCGGATGCAGGCTGGCGAAACGGGCCGCGACGATGCCGCCCAGCGAATTGCCCAGCAGGTCGGCGCTGGGGATGGACAGGCTGTCCATGAAGGCGCCGAGCGCCGTGACGGCGACGTCGGCCGGGTATCCCGGGGCCGGATCGCTGCCGCCGAATCCGGGCAGGTCCAGGATCAGCACGCGGAACGACCGGGCGAAAGCCGGCAGGTTGCCGGCGAAGTTGGTCCAGCCGTCGACGCCCGGCCCGGAACCGTGCAGCAGGATCAGCGGCGCGCCCTCTCCCGCCTCGTGAAAATGCAGCCGGCCTGCCGGGGTCGTCACATGGCGGCTGGTCGTCTCGTAATCATGCATCGCGTCCTCCCTCGATATGCGGGGCAACGGTAGGAAGCGGGCGCCCATCGGCCAACACGCGCGAAGCCGCCGAATTCCACATGATGGAAAGCTGCCGGCGGACCGCTTGCCGGCCTCCCGGCCGGATGGGATAAGGCGGGGCGGACAGTCTGGGGATCGGGAGGACAATGGCCGTTCAACGCTCGCCAACGCCCGGTGGCGGGGTTACCCGGCAGGCCGACGACGGGCTTGGCGCGGTGCGGCGCGCCCTGGCCGTCCTCAAATATCTGGCGCAGACGAGCCCGCTCGGCAGCCGGCTCAGCGACATCGCGGCGGCGACCGGCCTCCCGCCGTCGACCGTCCATCGCCTCCTGCGCGGCCTGGCGGCTGAGGGCATGGTCCTGCGCGAGGCCGGCGGGGGCCGCCTTTACAAGCTCGGCCCCTTCGCTCTTGGGCTGGGGCCTGAGGCGTCAGGCCATCATTTCTCGTGGTTCGCAGCGATCTGCCGCCCGTCGCTCGAACGGCTCGCGGCTGCGACCGGCCACGCCGCCCAGCTGACGGTCAGGGTCGGCCGAAGCGGCCTGTCGCTCGACATCGTCACGGGCGGCGCGCCGGCGCATCCCGCCTTCGCCAAATCGGGGGCCGTGGGCTTCATGGGCTTCGGTTCGGCCAGCGTGGCGCTGCTGGCGGCGTTGCCCGAGGCGCTGGCCGAGGAGATTCTGTGGGAAAACGACTGGCTGCTGGGCCAGGCGGCAATCGCGCCGGACCGGCTGAAGCCGATGATCGAAGCGGCGCGCCGTGACGGCTACTGCTATTCGGAGCGCGTCTTCGTGCCCGATCTGTGCGCGCTTTCGCTGTGCATCCCGGCCGGCAGCGGCCTCGCCTATGCCGCGCTGACGATCCTGGCCCAGACCGGCCGGATCGCGCCCGACCGGATCGATTTCATCCTCGCCCATATGAAGCGGGAGGCGGCAGCCATCGCCCGGCAGACCGACAGGATGGTTGCCTCGGGGGCTGCGCAAACATCATCTGACATGCCGCGTCATATATGACATTGTCGCGCTGAAATTGCGCCGCAACGATCGGCGCCAAAGGGGAAAGACAGTCAATGGCGGCGCCTCCATCGGGCACGGCAATCGCAGAGGCGGATGACGGCGCGGCCGTCGAGGACGCGCCGCGCGAACGCAAGGCGCCGGCCAGCCTGGAGGTCGGTCCGGCGCTGGTGACCAAGCACCCGCGCATCGTCATGGGCGCGGTGATGATGGCGACCATGATGCAGATGGTCGACACCACGATCGCCAATGTCGCATTGCCCCATATGCGGGCCAGCTTCTCGGCGGCGCTGGATCAGATCAGCTGGGTGCTGACCTCTTACATCCTGGCGACGGCGATCGCGACGCCGCTGATCGGGTGGCTGTCCTCGCGGTTCGGTCGCAAGCATGTCTATCTCGCCAGCATCGTCGGCTTCACAGCCGCCTCGATGATGTGCGGCTGGGCGCAGAGCCTTGAGCAGATGGTGCTGTTCCGCGTGCTGCAGGGTGCGTTGGGGGCGATGTTGGGGCCGCTGTCGCAATCGATCATGTTCGATCTGGCGCCGCCCGGGCAGCAGATGAAATCGATGGCGGTGTGGAGCATCGGCACCATTCTGGGGCCGCTGGTGGCGCCCGCGCTGGGCGGCTATCTGACCGACGAATATAGCTGGCGCTGGTGTTTCTTCGTCAACGCGCCGGTCGGTATCCTGGCCTTCGCCGGCCTCGCCACCTTCCTGCCGGAGGATCGCCACCAGCGCGGGATCGCGTTCGATTTCTTCGGTTTCGGCATGCTCGCCGTCGCGATCGGGTCGCTGCAATTGCTGCTGGACCGCGGGCAGCAGCTCGACTGGCTGAACTCGAACGAAATCCTGATCGAGGTCGGGCTGACATTCCTGGGCCTGTGGATGTTCGCCGTGCATTCGGCGACGACGAAAAAGCCGTTCTTCAGCGCGCAGCTGCTCGGCGACCGCGCATTTCTCAGCAGCGTCTTCATCGCCTTCATCACCTTCGCGCTGATGTTCTCCTCGACCGCCCTCATGCCCCAGCTGCTGCAGGACCTGCTCGGCTATCCGGTCTTCACCGCCGGAATGCTCTCCATGCCGCGCGGCTTCGGCTCGATCCTGGGGTCGCTCCTGGTGCCGCGGCTCTCTCAATATATCGACCGCCGGATCATCATGCTGACCGGCATGGGCTTCGTCAGCCTGTCGATGTGGCAGATGCTCGGTTTTTCGCTCTACATGGGCAACGATCTCATCATCTGGAGCGGCTTCATCCAGGGCTTCGGCGTGATGCTGACCTTCATCCCCCTGAACGTGCATCTGTTCTCGTCGCTGCCCGTGTCGCTCAGGACCGAGGCGATGGGCCTGTTCTCGCTGATCCGCAGCCTTGCCGGCAGCATCGGGATTTCCATCGGCGCGACGATGCTTCAGCGCAATATCCAGGTGGTGCATGGCGAGCTCGCGGCCCACGCGACGATGTTCAACCGCGTGCTGTCCGGTTTCTGGAACCTGCACACCCAGCTCGGCCGCGCGGCGCTGGATGCCGAGATCAACCGGCAGGCGGCGATGGTCGCCTATATCGACGACTTCAAGCTGTTCCTGATCGCCATGATCGCCGCCGCCCCGCTGTTGCTGCTGCTGAAGACGGGCAGCCTGCCCCAGCGCGCGGCGGAACCCATCGCTCCGCCGGTGGAGTGAGGGGCCGGTGACGCGCGCGAACTATCTCGGCACCCTCACGGTCTGTGTGGCGGCGGCGATGTGCGAGGGGTTCGATATCCAGGCGGCTGGGCTGGCGGCCGGCGGGATCAAGCAGGCATTTGCGCCGGCGGCCGGACAGATGGGGCTGTTCTTCGCCGCGGCGAATCTCGGGCTGATGCTGGGGGCGCTGGCGGGCGGCCGCCTCGCCGATCGGGTCGGGCGCAGGCCGGTGCTGATGGTCTCTATCCTGGCGTTTTCCGTCTGCTCGCTGCTGACCGCCGGGGCCTGGGATATCGCGACGCTCACTCTTGCGCGGCTCGCCACGGGCCTCGGCCTCGGCGGCGCCATGCCCAACCTGATCGCGCTCGCCGCCGACGTCAGCGGGCGCCGTTCGCGCAACGCCTCGATCGGCCTGGCCTATGTCGGCATGCCGCTGGGCGGCGGAATCGCGAGCCTGATCGCGCTCGGCCTTCCCCTCTCCGCGTGGCGGATGTTCTTCGTGATCGGCGGCGTCGCGCCCCTGGTCCTGGCTGCCCTGATCGCGGTGTTCCTGAAGCAATCTGAAGGGCAATCGACGGGCGGGCGGCAAGCCGGACCGATCTCGGACCTCTTCGCGCACGGGCTTCTGGCGCGCACGCTGGTCCTGTGGGCCGGTTCGCTCGCCGTGGCGCTGATCCTTCATCTGGTCCTGAACTGGATGCCGCTGCTGCTGCAGGGCAAGGGGGTTGCCAAGACCGTCGCGACTGCGGCCCAGCTCGGCTTCAACCTCATCGGTGCCGGCGGCGCCCTGCTCGCCGGCATCGGCCTCGATACACGCTGGCGTGGGTTCAGCCTCGCCGGCGCCCTCGTCGCGGTGCCGCTGGCCGTGCTTGCCCTGGCGCAGGGGCCTTCCGCGCCGGTGCCGGTCGCCGCTGCCGCCGCGCTCCTGGGCGCCGGGATTCTCGCGCAGGCCGTTATCCTGTACGGCGTTGCCGGGGACGCTTATCCGGAAACGATCCGGGGAACGGGGATGGGCGCGGTTGTGGGGTCCAGCCGCGTGGGCTCGCTCGCCGGCCCCTCGGTCGCCGGCGCCCTCCTCGCCGCCGGCCGCACGCCGACCGAGGTGCTGACAAGCCTGCTGCCGGTGGTCGTGGCCGCCGCGGCATGCCTCGTGTGGTTGAGTTGGCGCTCGAAAACCGCGCCCGTGCCCGCCTGACGTCCGGACAAAAACAAAGGGCCCAGCCGTTTCCGGCTGAGCCCTTTCCTGATTTGGTGGAGCCAGGCGGGATCGAACCGCCGACCTCTACAATGCCATTGTAGCGCTCTCCCAGCTGAGCTATGACCCCAAACCGTTAATTTCGTTGCCCCGCGGCACCTGCCCGTCGGAGTAGGCCGGGAACCTAATCAGACAGCGCGCCCGGTTCAAGAGGGGCGAAGACGATTTTTCTTATTCCTCGTCGTCGCGGGTTTCAACCTCGACCTCTTCGATCGCATCGTCCTCGCCGAGTTCGCCCGGATCCTCGATCAGGCCGGCGCCGTCATCATCGTCATCGGCATCCGGCACCAGATCGACATCCTCTTCCGTGTCGGCCGGCGCGACGTCGTCGAAGCCGCGCGACGGCGCCTTGGCGCCCTTGCGGGTTTCCTCGACCATGCCGGGCCGTGCGCGGCGAGACTTCAGCAACGCCTCGGGGTCGTAGACCGTTCCGCAAGCCGGGCAGGTCGGCGGATCCTTGCGAAAATCATAATAGCGCGTACCGCAATTCGGGCAGATCCGCTTCAGCCCCCATTCCGCTTTTACCACGCAAACACCTCCGGCAATCCGAACGGGCGTTTTCGGCCCCAGTGGCGAGAACGCCCCGGCGAAAACACCCTCAAAAACACTGTATCCCAGGACAATCCGCCCCGGATGAGCCGCGTGCTTTGCCACGCACCGTCCGGATTGTCAAAACTAAGTGACGGGGCTTCGCGTTCCCGGCGCTTGCCGCCTCGCTTCGATGTGGTAACACACGCCCCTCAACATCCTCTGCCGATGGCCCGCACGTGACCTTACGCCCGCTTTCCGCCGCCAAATCCCCCGCGCTCAAAGGCGCGGCCGATATTCCGGGCGACAAGTCGATCTCGCATCGCGCGCTGATGCTGGGCGGGCTTGCCGTGGGCGAGACGCGGATCACCGGCCTGCTCGAAGGCGAGGACGTGCACGCCACCGCCGGTGCCTTGCGGGCGCTCGGCGTCACGGTGGTGCGCGAGGCGCCGGGCAGCTGGACGGTGCAGGGCGTCGGCGTCGGCGGCCTGGCGGAACCGTCCCAGGTGCTGGACATGGGCAACAGCGGCACGGCGGCGCGGCTGTTGCTGGGTGTGCTCGCCACCCACAACCTCACCGCCTTCATGACCGGCGACCATTCGCTGGTGAAGCGGCCGATGGCGCGGGTCACCGGCCCGCTGTCGCGCATGGGGGCCGATTTTGTCACACGCGGCGGGCGGCTGCCGCTGGTCGTGCGCGGCGCCGTGAACCCGATCCCAATCGTCCACCGCATGGAGGTGGCCTCGGCCCAGGTAAAATCGGCGGTGCTACTGGCCGGCCTGTCGGCCCCGGGCGAGACCACGGTGATCGAGCCGGCCGCCACCCGGGACCACACCGAGCGGATGCTGCGCCATTTCGGCGGCACGATTTCAACCGGACTGCTGGAGGACGGCGCCACGGCTATCACGGTGCGTGGCCAGCCGGAGCTGATCGCGGCCCCGATCGTGGTGCCAGGCGATCCCAGCTCCGCCGCCTTTCCGGCCGTCGCCGCCTTGCTGGTGCCGGGCTCGGAAGTTCGCTTAAGCAATGTCGGCATGAACCCGCTGCGCGCCGGGCTCTACGAGACGCTGGTCGAGATGGGCGCCGATATCAGCTTCACCAATGCCGGCGAGGCGGGGGGCGAGCCGGTGTCCGATCTGATCGTGCGCCACAGCGCGCTGAAGGGCATCACCGTGCCGGCCGAACGCGCGCCGCGGATGATCGACGAATACCCCATCCTGGCCATAGCCGCGGCCTGCGCCGAGGGCACCACGCACCTGGAAGGCCTGGCCGAGCTCAAGGTCAAGGAAAGCGACCGGCTTGCCATGATCGCCGCCGGCTTGCAGGCTTGCGGTGTGAAGATCGAGGTTGGGGAGGACAGCTTGACCATCCACGGCACCGGGCATCCGCCCAAGGGCGGCGCTACGGTCGCGACCGCCTTCGACCATCGCATCGCCATGAGCTTCCTGATCTTAGGGTTGGTCAGCGACGAGCCGGTCGCCATCGACGACGCCACCGCCATCGCCACCAGCTTTCCCACTTTCGAGGGTCTGATGGCCGGGCTGGGCGCCCATATCACGGCGAGCCGCGGCTGATGCCGGTCATCGCGATCGATGGCCCCGCCGCCAGCGGCAAGGGCACCCTGGCCCGCCGCATCGCGGCTGAGCTCAACTATGCGTGGCTCGATACCGGCCTCATCTACCGCGCCGCCGGCATGATCGCCGCCGATACCGGTTCGGACCCGGGCGAGCCGGTGGCCGCGGCTGAGGCTGCCCGCATGCTGGCCCATCGCATCGCGGAACATGGGCCGTCCGCCATGGATGATCCGCGCCTGCGCGGCGACGATGCCGCCGATGCGGCATCCAAGCTGTCTGTGGTGCCGGCGGCGCGGGCCGCCTTGCTGGAGCTTCAGCGCGCCTTCGCCCGCAATCCGTCCAGCCACGGCCGGCCGGCCGCGGGCGCGGTTCTGGACGGGCGCGACATCGGCACGGTGATCTGCCCGGACGCCGACGTGAAGCTCTATGTCATTGCAGCGGTTGAGGAACGGGCCCGCCGCCGAGTCAAAGAGTTGCAGGGACGGGGCCAAGCCGCTATATACGACGCCGTCCTTGAGGACCTGAAGCAGAGAGATGCGCGCGACAGTCAGCGAGCGGTTGCCCCGCTCAAGCCGGCTGACGACGCTTTTTTGCTTGATACCTCTGCGCTCGATGCCGACCAGGCTCTCGCCGCCGCACTGTCGATCATAAACGGCAAGCTCGCGACCTGAAGTCTATCCCGACGGATTTGTCCCGAGGGAGCGTTTGGCCGATCGCAGAAGTCTCGTTCCGATCAAGGACCGGTTCGCGCCATGCCGGCGTGTGCCGATTTGAACCGCCGGTTCCCGTTGGAGCCGGCCCTAGGGTCGTCATTCCTCCGTTAGGAAAACGGGGCGGCGGCGTGGGTTTATCAGAGGTATTTGTATGGCCAAGGCATCCGCGATCGCTCGGAGCAACACCGCTCCGGCTGGGGGAATGGAAAGTTTCGCAGCGCTCCTCGAAGAGTCGCTGCAGTCTCGGGACAGTTTCGAAGGCACCGTCGTCCAGGGCACCGTCGTCGGCATCGATAACGATTTTGCCATGATCGACGTGGGCCTGAAGTCGGAAGGCCGTGTCTCGCTTAAAGAATTCGCCGGTCCCACCGGCCAGTCCACCCTCAAGGTCGGCGACCGCGTCGAGGTCTTCATCGAGCGCCTCGAGGACAAGAATGGCGAGGCCATGCTGTCCCGCGAGAAGGCCAAGCGCGAGGAGTCCTGGGTGGCTCTCGACCAGGCCTTCCAGAAGCAGGAACGCGTCACCGGCATCATCTTCGGCCGCGTCAAGGGCGGCTTCACCGTCGACCTCAACGGCGCCGTGGCCTTCCTGCCGGGCAGCCAGGTCGATATCCGCCCGGTTCGCGACGTCACCCCGCTCTTGGGCACCCCGCAGCCGTTCCAGATCCTCAAGATGGACCGCTCGCGCGGCAACATCGTGGTCTCGCGCCGCGCCGTGCTCGAAGAGAGCCGCGCCGAGGCCCGCACCGAGCTGGTGTCCAGCCTGAAGGAAGGCCAGATCCTGAACGGCGTGGTGAAGAACATCACCGATTACGGCGCCTTCGTCGATCTGGGCGGCGTGGACGGCCTGCTGCATGTCACCGACATCGCCTGGCGCCGCGTCAACCACCCGTCCGAGGCGCTGCAGATCGGCCAGACCGTCAAGGTCCAGGTCATCCGCTTCAACTCCGACACCCAGCGCATCAGCCTGGGCATGAAGCAGCTCGAGGCCGATCCGTGGGAGGGCGTTGCCGCCAAGTTCCCGGCCGGCGCCAAGTTCAAGGGCCGCGTCACCAACATCACCGACTACGGTGCGTTCGTCGAGCTGGAGCCGGGCATCGAAGGCCTGGTCCACGTGTCCGAAATGTCCTGGACCAAGAAGAACGTCCATCCCGGCAAGATCGTCTCGACCAGCCAGGAAGTGGAAGTCATGGTCCTGGATGTGGACGCCAACAAGCGCCGCATCAGCCTGGGCCTGAAGCAGACCCTGGACAATCCGTGGGACAGCTTCGCCGCCCAGCATCCGGTCGGCACCGAGCTCACCGGCGAGGTCAAGAACTCCACCGAGTTCGGCCTGTTCGTCGGCCTGCCGGGCGAAATCGACGGCATGGTCCACCTGACCGACCTGTCGTGGGACGAGCCGGGCGAAGAGGCGATCAAGCACTTCAAGAAGGGCGACGAGGTCAAGGTCCGCGTGCTCGAGATCGATGTCGAGAAAGAGCGCATCGGCCTGGGCATCAAGCAGCTGACCAGCGATCCGCACGAGGACGCGATGAGCGGCCTGAAGCGCGGCGCGGTCGTGACCTGCACCGTCTCCCAGGTCACCGATGGCGGCCTGGAGGTTCTGGTCAACGGCGTCGTTCCGGGCTTCATCCGCCGTGGCGAGCTGTCGCGTGACCGCTCCGAGCAGCGCCCCGACCGCTTCGCCGTCGGCGAGAAGGTCGACGCCAAGGTCAGCACGATCGACAAGGCGGCCCGCCGCCTGACGCTGTCGATCAAGGCCAAGGAAGAAGAGGAAGAGAAGCAGGCGATGGCCGATTACGGCTCGTCCGATTCGGGCGCCTCGCTGGGCGAGATCCTGGGCGCCGCCCTGGCCAAGAAGGCCAAGAAGGGCGCCGCGGCGGCCGACGAAGGCGACGCTTCGTAAGTCAGGTGCGGTTTCAGCCGGCGGCGTGGTCCCATCCCGCGCCGCCGGCAAAACCGAGAATTCGTGGAAAATCGCTCCAATTTCGCGTGACCGCGGCCCTTTCCTGAAATATCCTTTAGTTCTTGTGACTTATCCTTGACGTGCGCCCTGGGACTTGGCACCGTTATTCCCAGAGCAGCGCGGGATAAAGCCGCGGCGGGAGAGGGACCTGAAAAAGCTATTTGCGTTCCCGACGGCACCGATGGGGAGGCTTACAAATAAATGACAAAATCGGAATTGATTTTGCGCCTTGCGGAAGCCAATCCGCATCTGTTTCACCGTGATGTCGAGCGGATCGTCACCACGATCTTCGATGAGGTCGCCGAGGCGCTGGCCCGGGGAGACCGGGTTGAGCTGCGCGGTTTCGGCGCGTTTTCGGTCAAGCAGCGCGATGCCCGCACGGGCCGCAATCCGCGCACCGGCGAATCCGTGGCTGTGGTCGACAAGATCATCCCGTTCTTCAAGACCGGGAAACAGTTGCGCGAAAGGCTGAATGCCGACTAGGCTTCTGCCTCAGCGGGGTCTCCGCTTGCGGGGTCTGATGAGGCAGTCTGTACGCATTCTTTCGTGGATCGTCGCGGCGCCGATCGTGATCCTGGTGGTCCTGTTCGCCGTCTCGAATCGGGATTCGATCACGCTCCGGCTCTGGCCCTTCCCGGACCAGCTGACGCTCCTGATCCCGCTCTTTACCCTGATACAGCTCTTCGTCGGCTTCCTGCTCGGCGCCATCGTCACCTGGATCGGCGACCGCCGCCGGCGGCGCGAAACCAGGCTGCTCAACAAACGGGTTGCGGAGCTGGAGCAATCCCTCGCCGAAACCGAACGGAAGCTGGCCGAGGCCCGGGCCCGCCAGGTTTCGACCGCCGCCTGAGCCCGCAGCTATTGCCGCCTGGGGCAGAAGCCTCGGCATTTCCGCCCTCCGCCACGCATTCGCCTTACCGCGCCCATTTGTTTTAAGCTGGGGAGCCTATTCTATCGGGCAGCCGTAGCCGGAGCCATATCCTGTCCATCGATGTCAAAATCTGCGGCATCCGCACGCCCGAGGCGCTGCACGCCGCCACCGGGGCGGGCGCCAGGGCGGTCGGGTTCGTGTTCTATCCGCCATCGCCCCGGGCGCTGACGCCGGATATCGCCGCCGATCTGTCGCGCATGCTGCCGACCGGGGTGCGGTCGGTCGGGCTGTTCGTCGATGCCGGCGACGCCGAGATCGCGGCGGTGACCCAGCGGGTGCCGCTCGATCTGCTGCAGCTGCATGGGGACGAGACGCCGCATCGGGTCGCCAAGATCCGCAGCCGTTTCGGGTTGCCGGTGATGAAGGCGATCCGGGTGGCGGCCGCCGACGATCTGGCGCCGCTGCCGGATTATGAGGCGGTGGCCGACTGGGTTCTGTTCGATGCCAAGCCGCCCAGGAACGTCACCGCGCTGCCCGGGGGTACCGGCATCGCCTTCGACTGGCAGCTGCTGACCCGGACCACCGTCCGCAAACCGTGGATGCTCTCGGGGGGGCTCAACGCCGATAACCTGGCCGAGGCGGTATCGCTGACCGGGGCGAAGATGGTCGATGTCTCCTCGGGGGTCGAGGACCGGCCTGGCGTGAAGAGCGTGGAGCGGATCCGGGAATTCTTGGGCGTCGCCGCGCGTCTTTGATGCCGAGCCGTACCCAAACGGGCCGGCGGCGCGTATATGCTATTAACGGACCTGTAGCGGGTATCCGGCCGGGCTTCCCCGAAGCTAAGATGCCGGAATTCGTGCTTGCCGAGTCGGCAGGAAGGGCCTGCGGGATACTTCGCAGTCATGTCTACAACGCCGCTGTTTCTTCGGACCTTGATCGATGAGGACCTGCCGGAATTCGAGACCGAGGTCCGCGTGCGGCAGATCGTCGATCTGGCGCGGCAGACGCCGTTCCATGCGGTCGCCAATGTCGGCAACGGGATCCTGCTGGCCAGCATGTTCTGGGAGCGCCTGCCGCACCTGGTGATCGCGGCCTGGCTGGGGCTTTTCGCGGTTTTCTCGGGCCTCGGCCTTTATCGCTGGTGGCGCAAGCGGCGCTGGCCGGCGCCGTCCAGGGTCAGCCGCGCGGCGATCCGGCGGACGACCCTTTTCGCCTTCGCCGCAGGGCTGCTTTGGGCCGTGGCGATGGTCTACGCCTTTCCGCGCGAAGATATCAGCTTGCAGATGGTCATCCTGTTCCTGGCCGGCGGATTGGGCTCGGGCGCCGTCGGCACCATGCCGTCCCAGCCGGTCGCCTGCGCAGCTTTCATGGTGCCTCCGCTATTCTCGGCGCTGGCGCTGCTCGCGACGCAGGGGGGCGAGATCGCCCATGTGTTCTTCCTGATGGGCAGCATCTTCATCGCCGTGCTGTTTGCGTCCCTCGCCAGCGGCTTCACCAGTTTCGCGACTATCGTCCGCGCGCGGTTCGACAGCCGCACGCTGGAAACGCGGCTGCTGGAGATGGAACTCGCCGCCTCGACCGAGGCCAATGCCGCCAAGTCGCAGTTCCTGGCCAATATGAGCCATGAGCTGCGCACCCCGCTCAATGCCGTCATCGGCTTCTCGGAGATCATCCGCGACCAGTCGCTGGGGCCGCAGGCGGTGGCGAACTACCGCGAATATGCCAACGACATCCACGCCGCGGGCGAGCATCTGCTACGTATCATCAACGATGTGCTCGACATCTCGAAGATCGAGGCCGGCCGGCTGGAGCTGCAGGAGAGCGAGACCGACATCGGCGCCATCGTCAAATCCGGCGTCAAGCTGATGAGCCAGACGGCGTTCGAGAGCGGGGTCGCGCTGGAAACGGCCGTGCCGGGCGACCTGCCGATGGTCATGGTCGACGAGCTTCGGCTCAGGCAGGCGCTGATGAACCTGCTGTCGAACGCGGTGAAGTTCTCCGACCGCGGCGGCACTGTGACGGTCGGCGCGCGCTTAAGGCCGGATGGCGCCATGGCGATCTCGGTCGCCGATACCGGCATCGGCATGAGCGAGAGTGAGATCACCACGGCTTTTCAGCCGTTCCGGCAAGTCGCCAATTCGTTGTCCCGCGCCCAGAACGGGATCGGCGTCGGCCTGTCGCTGGTCGACGGCATCGTCGGCCTGCATGGCGGCCGGCTGGAGCTGACCAGCGCGCCGGCCCAGGGCACGACCGTCACCGTCGTGCTGCCGCCCGAGCGCGTGATCCGAAGCTAGTCGGGCAGAAAACGGCCCGCAGCCAGCACGTCGGTGACGGCCTCGACCGGAAGGTCGGCCAGATCCGGCCGGTGCAGGATCGTGACATCGCCGCGCGGGGCCGAGCGGGCGGGATTCGACTCCGCCGAGAACAGGGAGATGACGCGGCAGCCGACCATCGCAATCAGGTGCATCGGGCCGGTGTCGCTGCCGATGGCGAAGGCCGCTCGTCGCGCCAGCCCGGCAATCTCGAACAGCGATGTCTGGCCGGTCAGGTCGCGCGCCTTGGGGCAGATGGCGCGGATCGCTTCGGCCAGCGGCTTTTCCTCAGCCGTGCCCAGGATCACCGGCGTGATCCGGTGCTCGACCAGCATCTGGCCCAGCGCCCCATAGGCCGCGGTGGGCCACCGCTTGGCCGGCCGATGGGGCGCCGAGCCGGGCACCATCAGGACGATGCGCGACGGCAGGCCGAAGCGGCGCGTGCTGTCATGCAGCCAGGACAGGTCCGGCTTCGGGATGCTCCGGATGCCCGCAACGGCCAGCTGGGCGGCATGAATATCGAACGCATGCATGTGCCTGCGCTCGGGATCTGTATGGGGGTGCGATGCTCCCGGCGCGATGCCCGACCATTCCGGACGCCGTCCCGGCCAGAACAGGCGAAAATATATTGCCGTCCGGTCCTGGGCCTGCAGGTCGTAAACCCGGTCGAATCGACCGGCTCGCAGCCACCGCCTCAGCCGCCACCAGGCGCCGATATCGTTCCAGCGGGGCCGTGTGTCGACCTCGACCCGGGTGAACCAGCCCGACCGTTTTCCCAATTCCGCCAAGGATTTGGAGGTCAGCAGCGTGATGTCGGCGGCGGGGTGCGCGGCGCGGATGGCGGCCATCGCCGGCAGCGCCATGATGAAGTCGCCCAAAGCGCTGAGCCTGATCACGAGAATGCGCCGAAATTGTGGCGGCGTTGCTGGGGCGGTCTGTGTGGCTTGACAGGCTATTGCGGCCTCGCCATCTTTCAAAGGTCTCGGTCGATCGTTCGCTACCGGCTCCATTCAGGCCAAACCAAACGAATCGTCGGAAAAAATTCGGACATGAATCTCACTGTCAAAGGTAAACATATCGACATCGGCGATGCGCTACGCGGCCATGTCGAGGAACAGCTGTCGGCTGTCACCGAAAAATACTTCAGCAACCCGATAGACGCTACCGTCGTGTTCGCGCACGAGGCGCATCTCTATCGCTCCGATATCTCGGTGCGCATAGGACGCGGCATCATGCTGCAATCCAGCGCCGAGGCGACGGATATCTATCCGGCGTTCGAAGCGGCGGCGGAAAAAGTCGGCAAGCGGCTGCGACGTTACAAGCGTCGCCTGCGCGATCATCACCTGAACGGCGCCATCGCCGCCGCGGCCGACGCCGAGGAGCTGCCGGCGCGCCAGTATGTGATCGAGGCCGACCACGAGGACGACCCCTCGACCGAACCCATGATCGTCGCCGAAATGGAGACCACGATCGAGACCATGTCGGTGGCCGAGGCGGTCATGCGCATGGACTTGGCCGAGCTGCCGGCGCTGATGTTCCGCAGCGGGGCCCATGGCGGCCTCAACATGATCTATCGCCGGCCCGACGGCAATGTCGGCTGGGTCGACCCTAAAGCCTTGAGTCGTACGTGACACTAAATGGAAAAATGGGTGCCGCAGGTGAGAGCTTCTCCTGCGGTAACCTGATGACGTCCGATTGCGTGCTCGCCAATCTGCGCGCGTCGAACAAGCGCCAGGTCCTGCAGGAGCTGGCGCGCAAGGCGTCCAAGCTCACCGGCCAGGCCGAGAATGCGATCTATGAGGTGTTGAACGAGCGCGAACTGCTCGGCACCACCGGCATCGGCCACGGCATCGCCATTCCGCATGGGAAGCTGCAAGGCCTCGACCGGGTCTACGGCGTGTTCGCCAAGCTGGAGCGGCCGGTCGATTTCGATGCGATCGACAACCAGCCGGTGGATCTGATTTTCCTGCTGCTGGCGCCGGCGAATTGCGGCACCGATCATCTGAAGGCGCTGGCCAAGGTCTCGCGGATGCTGCGGGACCGGATTCTGTGTGAAAAGATGCGCGGCTCGACCAGCTGCGACGCCATCTACGCGCTGATGAACGAGACCGAGAACCGCACCGCGGCCTGAGGTCCAGCCAGCCGCCGCGAAAGCTCGCGGCGGCGTCAAGCCGAAAAACCTCAGTTAGTGGAGCGAGACGGGCTCGAGCTCGTGCTGCTGCATGGCCGCGAAGCCGACTTCACGGCTGGCGACGAAGGCAAGCTGGGAGCCGTCGGCCGCGTGGATCGCGTACACGTCCTGGCCGTTCACATTGGCCGGCTTCAGGTAGGCGAGATCGTTGAGACCAAAGGTCAGCAACTCATTGGCCGAGAGGTTCTTCAGCGAATCCGTTGTCTGCGTAATCATCGTCCTTACTCCTATGGGCGCCATCTCCATGGCCCCGGAAAACTCGACTGAACTAGTCCTGTGTCAGGTCGAGGGCCTTGGCACCGGACGACGTCTTGGCGGCGGTCTTGATCTCCACCGTCTTGACCCGGGTTTCCGGCAGCGGCCGCTTCAGATCGATGTGAAGCAGACCATTGTCGGTCGAGGCGCCCGTCACCTCGATCCCGTCCGCCAGCACGAAGCTCCTCTGGAACTGCCGCGCGGCGATGCCCCGGTGCAAATAGACGCGATCCTTGTCGTCCTCAGTCTGCCGCCCC
>Ga0105238_10000411_pt1 | contig 45210 bp, 56 predicted proteins | sample KBSC34metaG_FD_81526 | JGI IMG/M metagenome (GOLD analysis project Ga0105238, IMG submission 81526) | Corn rhizosphere microbial communities from Kellogg Biological Station, Michigan, USA - KBS C3-4 metaG | ecosystem: Host-associated > Plants > Roots > Rhizosphere > Soil | place: Michigan, USA...
CCCGCCATGCAGCGCGGCAACGACATTCACCACGTAGCCGAGAACTACGTGCAGATCGACCCCAAGGTCAAGGTGGCCCTGCCGCCCGAGCTTGTGGGCGTGCAGCGCGAGGCCGACTATCTGCGCGGCCAAGATGCGATCGTCGAGGTGGCTTGGGGCTTCACCCGCGAATGGACGTGGATCGGCCGCGCGGGCTGGTTCGGGTCGGACGTATGGCTGCGCGCCAAGGCCGACGCGCACGTCGTCTACGATGACGACACGATGCTGCTCGTCGATTGGAAGTCGGGCAAGAAGTACGATACCAACGAAGAGCAGGTCGAGCTCTTCGCCCTCGCCGGCTTCATGCGCTACCCCAATGTCGTGGAGGTAGATACCCGCCTGTGGTATACCGACGCCAAGCCAGACGACAACGAGGTGCAGCGAGTCTACACGCGCAGCGACGCGGGCCGCATACAGAAGGACTGGGAGCGCAAGACGACGCCCATGTTCAACGATCGCAAGTTCGCTCCGACGCCGAACGATCGGTGCCGGTGGTGCCACTTCCGTGCCTCGAACGGTGGGCCATGCCGCTTCTAAAGAGGCTCGCACGGCTACTATGCGCTAAGTGCGGCGCGCAGGCGTACACCTGCGATTGTTCAAACAGTTTTTAAGGAGGTAACTATGGAAGACTACGCATTCTTCGTGGCCCGCAAGAAGAAGCCGGGCGGAGCTATCGCCGAGGCTATGACGGCTTCGAAGGCCGACGCCATGCATATGGCAATCGGCGTTTCGAGCGACGCCGGGGAACTGCTCGACGCTATCAAGCGTTGGGTCATCTACGACAAGCCGCTCGACCGGGCCAACGTCATCGAGGAGCTCGGCGATATCGAGTTCTTTATGGAGGGCCTGCGGCAGGCGCTCAGTATCGCCCGGCCCGAGGTGATCGCGGCCAACATGGCGAAGCTCGACGCCCGCTATAAGGGTGGATACACGGACGCCGAGGCTGCGGCCCGCGCCGACAAGGAGGTGAAGTCGTGAGCAAGCTCACCCATATCATGATCGATCTTGAGACACGCGGCAACGTCGCGGGCTGCGGGATCGTCAGCTTCGGCGCCGTCGTATGGGACCCCCATACGGGCGCGCTGGGCGATGAGTTCTACCGCATCGTCAACCACGCCAGCAACGAGCAGGCCATGCTGTTCGACGTACCCAGCACGATGGCATGGTGGAAGAAGCAGTCGCCCGAGGCCCGCAAGGCGCTGGAGGCCTCCGAGGCAAACGAGGGCCACCATATCAGCGACGTGCTGCGCGAGTTCCATGACTTCGCCATGGCCGCCTCTGGTCACCTCAAGAGCAAGGTGCGCATCTGGGGCAACGGCGCCGATTTCGACAGCCCGATTGTGCAGTCGGCGTGGCTAGCCGTCTACCCCACGATCGACTTCCCTTTCCCTTGGGGCAACCGCTGCTATCGCACGATCAAGAATCTCGGGGAGCTTTTCGGTGGGCCGGAGCTTCCCAAGATGGCGCGCACGGGCACGCACCACAACGCGCTCGACGACGCCAAGTCTCAAGCGGCCCACATGACTGCAATCCTGCAGCACATCACAGGAAGCTGGTAACATGGAAACCAACGACCACAAGACCGAGGCCGGCGCACAGATCGGCAAGGAGGCGCCCGCGCAGGACGCCCTCGAAGCCAAGACGCGGGCCAACCAAGCGCTGGGCGACGTGCGTACCGTCGTGCGCGAGTTCATCGACGACCTGGAGAACATCCCGGCCGAGGTGATCAAGGAACTGCATGATCTGTTCAATGCGTTCCACGCCAAAGCCACCACGGCCGTCAGCGAGGCTCCGGTAGAATAATGCGGCGGGAAAAGGTCCACGAACGGAAAGCCTGTAAGTGGGCCTTGGAGGAGCGGGGCGTACCCAACGTCAAGCTCCTCCACCCCGGCGGCGAAACCGGCTGGCCCGATCGCTTGTTTTTCATACCGGGCGGGCGTATACTGCTCATCGAGTTTAAGGAGGTGGGCTACGAACCTGAGCCTCGTCAGGTTTACGTCCACAATTTGCTAAGGGCACTTGGTTATGAAGTCGAAACCTGCGACAGCCTCGCCGCTGCGAAAGAAGCCATCGATCGAGCGTTGGCAACCGCACCTGCCATAGAAGTGCGGCCTGAAGTTTCTAGTCGAACACGGCGCCGCCGCCCTGCTGTTCGACCCCGGCCTAGGTAAGACCAGCACGACCTACGGGGCGTTCGAGTTCTTGCGCAAGCGCAAGGTGGCCCGGCGCATGTTGGTGGTGGCCCCGCTGCGCGTCGCTCAGCTGGTGTGGCCCGCCGAGGCGCAGAAGTGGGCCGACTTCAACCACCTCAAGGTAGGCCTGTTACATGGCAAGAATAAAGATAAGGTTTTGGCTAGCGCTGCTGATTACGACGTGCTGGTCATCAACCCTGAAGGACTCCAGTGGCTTATCACCGGCTCACAACGTGGAACTGTCGTGGATAGCAAGCGATGGAAGGCACTACAGTGCGACACGCTCGTTATCGATGAGCTCACCAAGTTCAAGCACACTAAGGGCGTTCGTTTCAAGGTACTCAAGCAAGTGCTCGGTTCCTTTAGTCGGCGCTGGGGCCTCACCGGCACCCCGGTCCCAAACGGTCTGTTGGATTTATTCGGACAGATGTACGTGCTCGACTTGGGCAACGCCCTAGGTAAGTACATCACGCACTACCGCATGCAGTATTTCATAAATCCCGATGGGCAGGGCTGGAAGTGGGTGCTGCAGAGCGGCGCGGCCGACAAGATTTATGCGAAGGTGAAGAACCTCGCGCTGCGCGCCAACGCGGCCGACTATCTAGACCTGCCGCAGCAGGTAGACCTGTTCCACGAAGTTGAGTTGCCGGCCAAGGTACGCAAGCTGTACGACGACCTTGAGGGATACCTGTGGGCGAAGATGGGGGCCAAGGAGATAACCACGGCCAACGCCGCCGCCGTAGGCATCAAGCTACGACAGATCGCCAACGGGCAGGTCTACGTAGACGACGACATGGCGAGCAAGGCATTCGGCAAGAAGCGCACGGTGCTTGAGCTACATGAGGAGAAGCTCAATGCCGTTGAAGAGCTTATTGAAGAACTCCAGGGCCAGCCTTTGTTGCTGGCATACGAGTTCAACCACGATCTTGATCGACTGCGCGACCGATTTGCGGACGTGCCCTACATCGGTGCGGGCGTTAATGCTAAGCGCGCTCAACAAATCGAGCAAGACTGGAATAACGGGGATATACCTCTGCTACTTGGGCACCCCGCGAGCATGGGCCACGGACTGAACCTGCAAGGCTGCGACGCGCAACACGTTGGATGGTTCAGCATGTTCTGGGACTTCGAGCTCTACGAGCAGTTTATAAAGCGCATCCTGCGGCAGGGCAACAAGAGCAAGCGGGTGTTCAACCACCACTTCGTCGCCAAGGATACGACGGACGAGGATGTGCGGTGGGCCCAGAAGCACAAGTCGCGCGGCCAGCTTGCGTTCCTCGAAGCGATGGGGGCCCGCCGTGGGCGCTAAGTTCAAGCCCTACGTGCTGCGCTCGGTGCACCAGCCGGTTAACGAGGAGGTTTTGGTCGTGCATGAAAGCTTCCACGCCGTCCGCGTGCTGCGCCGGCCCCTCGTTATGCCCGGTATCGGCTACGGTGTTACGGACGGCATCATAATGGAGCAGGCCCTGCCCGGAGGGGTTTGGCCGCTTTGGCAGCAGTCAAAAACACCTTTACATTCTATTTTGGAGTCCATAAAGGTATCTCTGTTGGCGCACGGCGGCACCCCCGAGGCCGTTCGCCTGTTCCTTGAGCTCGGGGCTCTGACGAAGAAGGAAATATCGATGGCGAGCGAAAAGCTGGCGGGCAAGGGCAAGACCGCCCCCGCGAAGAACGAGAAGCCGGCGAAGGCCCCCAAGGGCGGCGCGAAGCCCGACAAGGCCCCGGCCGCCGAGAAGCCGGCGAAGGCCGCTCCGGCCAAGAAGGGCAACCCCGAGGCGCTGGCGAAGGCCAACGCGAACCGGGCGGCGGCGAGCGCGGCGCGCGACGGCCTCAAGGTGCAGGTGCTGACCGAGAAGAAGGCCAACCCGTACCGCGAGGGCACCAAGGCCCATGCGACGTTCGAGCTCTTCAAGGCCAACCACGGCAAGACGATCGGCGCGATCAAGGAGCAGGCCACCGACGACCACGATCTCGGCTACCTGCGCTACGCCGATCGCGACGGCCATATCAAGATCGGCTAATCGCCCTTCCAGGCGAACGCCCAACGGTAGCCCCGGCTTCGGTCGGGGCTATTCGTGTCTCTAGCATAGGGAGAGTGTCATGGACACCTCTGGCATGACGGTATTCGAGTTCGGCGAGAAGAAGCTCGCCATGGGGGATATCGACCCCCTGTATAACGCCCTGTGGAAGGCCGAGTGGCCCATGGAGCGCGTGTCCCGCTACATCCTCGCCTTCGTGGCGTTCGACTTGGCGGGCCTCGCCGGGCAGATCGTCGATCGCGGCGCCAAGGGCTTTTGGCCCGCCATGCACCACGCCGTAGATCAGACCAAGAGGGGCAGTCCTAGGCGCTATTACCGGGGGCAGGCGGCCCACGATAGCCTAACTGCCCTGCAGACGCGTTATCGCACGGCCGAGAAGGCTCTGTTTAGCCTGGAGGGCGACTTCGCCGACGCATCGGCCGAGGTAGCCGCCCACTGGCCCGGTTGGGGACCAACGGCGGCATGGAAGATCGCCGACATGGCCGAGCGGTGCCGGGGCGTGTATATCGACTTCAGCAATTTCGGCTGGGACCAGCTACTATCCAATGACATGATCGTCAAAGGGTTGGATAAGGCCGTCGCCATCAGCAAGCCGCGCGATGGCCGGGCCGAGATGCAGCACTTCTTAATGCGGCATGACTGGAAGCACCAAGCGCCCGGCATTCCAGGCAAGCCGGTGGGGCCGCAGGAGATCGAAACGATCTTGTGCTATTATTCGCACGACTGGAAGACGAATAAGCACATGCCCGGCATGGATAAGGAGAACATCCGCGCCGAGCTTACCGCGATACCGAGCCGCCACGGCCACCAATTGCTGGAGGTACTATGACCGTATTCATCAAACTCGGCGGCTGCAACGGCAGCGGCAAGACCAGCGTAGCCCGCGAGCTTATCAAGCTGGTCAGCGCGCTCCCCACGCGCCGTAAGGGCGACGCCAAACCAACCGGCTATCGCGGCGAGGTGCCGGGAGAGGACCCCTTCGTACCCGTCTGGGTAATGGGCCGGTACGAAACGGCGTGCGGCGGCATGGACGCTTTCCCCAACAAAGAAATAGTGCGGGAACTTTGGGCGCACAACATGCGTAAGGAAGGTATCGTCTTCGGCGAGGGTCTGATATTTGGCAAGACCTATGGCTACATTGGCGAAACGCTGATGAAGAACAAGGTGTTGCTACGCGATGTCGAGACCCTATGGGCCTTCATGGGCACGCCCTTCGACGAGTGCGTCGAGCGGGTCAACGCCCGCCGCGCCTTCGCGGCTTTGCAGAAGGGCAAGGAGCCGACGCCCTTCGACCCCGAGAAGACCATGCGCATGACCTATACGATCATGGAGCGGCTGGAGGAGGGCGTGCGCTCGGGCAAGTATCCGATAAACGGCGAGGTTCTGAACCTCGGCTACTCGCCCGGCCGCCAGCCCGCCACCGACGCCAAGAAGCTCCTCAAGAAAGCATTGGAGATGTACCATGCGCACGGCTGAACTCGTCGACTTCATGTTCGCCCGCGAGGCGCGACGCAAATATCACCACGATCACAAGGTGTCGGCGGTGCCCGAGCCCGACGAAATCCTCGATACCTATCGGTTCTGCAACGTGCTGCGGAACGACGACCGCGTGACCAAGTGGCTGCACGACAATTGGCTGGCCCGCTGGCGTACTGAGCTCCATGGCTGGTTCCCGTTCGCGGTGGCTCGGTGCGCGATCAACAGGATCGATACGATGGCGGCCATCGAGAAGTACCTGATGCCGTGGAAGCCCGAACAGGTGCGCCGTGTTTTGAAGGAGCGCCGCGCGCAGGGCTTGACGATCTATGGGGCGGCCTATATGATCGGCACCCAAGGCAACGCGGGCGACAAGGTGGACTTCCTGATCGACAAGGTGCTTACGCCGCTTTGGAAGAACAGGCTTTGCTTCCCGTGCGATACGGGTTTCACCCATTCCAAACAGGCCAGCCTCGCCGTGGCGCACGAATGGCTTCAGAGCCATTACGCGGTCGGCTCGTTCACGGCGGCGCAAGTTCTAGCCGACTGGAAATACGCCAACGGTCAAAACTGGCGCGACTTCGATACGTTCGCCGCCAGCGGACCCGGTTCGCGCCGTGGATTGAACCGCGTGCTGAACCAGCCGCTCAACAACACGTGGGATGAGAAGGTGTTTCGTACGCAGCTTGGCATCCTGCGTAACTCAGTGCTACCGCTGATCAAGCACGACCGGCATATCAAGAACATCACGGCTCAAGACTTGCAGAATTGCCTCTGCGAGTTTGATAAGTATGAGCGTGCCCGGCTCGGCGAGGGCAGGCCCAAGCAAATCTACACGCCGCACAAGGAGGACGAAGCATGAGGTGCATTCGCGTATCGAACGTCAACCAAGCCCTGCCGGAGGGCTTGAAGTGGCTGGGCGGATACAACGGCGACAAGGAGGACAGCCGCAACGGGCCGGTGCTAGTCAGCAACATGCCGGTCACCACTATCTACGACGACATCCGTAACCGCGTGCTGTTCAGCCCCATGCGCAACGCCAACCCGTTCTTCCACGTCATGGAGAGCCTGTGGATGCTGGCGGGCTGCAACGAGCTACCGCTCATCACGCAGTTTAACAAGCAGATGGCGACCTACAGCGACGACGGCGGGCTGACGCAGCCGGCCGCCTACGGCTATCGTTGGCGTAGTTACTTCGGCTATGACCAGATCACCATGATCGTGGACGAGCTTCGTCGCAACCCGAACAGCCGGCGCTGCGTGCTGGCTATGTGGAACCCCGGTGGGGACCGCGACAACGATATCCTGATCGGTGTCAGTGATCTGGCGGCGGCCATGAACGGGTCGGCCGACGTGCCGTGCAACACGCACTGCTATTTCCGTATTCACAACAACCAACTCCACATGATGGTGTCGTGCCGATCGAACGACATCTATTGGGGAGCCTACGGCGCCAACGTCGTGCACTTCAGCATGTTGCTGGAATACATGGCGGCCCACCTCGACATCGAGCCCGGCAAGCTGACGCAGGTTAGCTGGAATTATCACCTGTACACGCAGGTCGTGGGCGACGAGAAGCGTATGAAGGAGCTCATCGTCGACTGCGAGAGCCACGACTACTACACGTCGCGGGTGCTGCGCCCCATGCGCTTGGTGCAGGACTGCGCGGCGTTCAATCGCGAGTTGCCGTTCTTCATCGATATGCTGCACGAAGGTACCAAGGAGCCGGTCGAATTCACCGAACCGTTCCTGTTCGGGGTGGCGCTGCCCATGCTGCGATCGTGGCAGGAGTTCAAGGCCGGCGATCTCGACGCGGCCGAGATGGCAGCGCGCCGCATTCGGGCCGACGACTGGCGGCTCGCGTCGGTGCAGTGGATGGAACGTCGGGCGATCGCCCGCGCACGAAAGGAGCAGGGCCTGTGAACTACTTTGAGAAAGCCGAGTGGATCAGGGCATCGGGCTACACTCGGCGCTACCACGGATGGCGCATCCTGCTGGAGGATCAGGTCGGCTCCCACGAACGCAACGTCGCCAAGCTGCTGGTGCTGCTGTGGCCCGACGCACCCAAGGAGGCGATACTGTACGCGCTCGGCCACGACGATGCTGAATGGATCGTCGGCGACATGCCCGCACCCGCCAAGCGACGGTTGCCGAATTATACTCTTGTGGGCAGGGACGGGGTCGTCTATGGCACCGAGTCTTTCCGTGAGGCATTCGGCAAGATGGAGGATAAGGTGCTAGCCGAGGTCGGTCTGTCGCTGCCCGACGTGCCGGTCGAGTGGTTGCACCGCATCAAGCTGTGTGACAGCCTCGACGGGATGCTCTATTGTTTGCAAGAGCTCTCCATGGGCAACCGCCAGATCATAACGTGCTTCGATGCGTTTGCCAGCTATGTGTCGGACCTGCTTATAAAGGAGAGCCATTCACCTGCCATCGAAGTCTATAACCGTGCCCGCGAGGCCTTCAAGGAGTTGGTGATTTGAGCAGTGCAAATGAAATGCAGGTCGGCGGCAACCACTACTCGGCCGAGTATCAGCATTGGGACTGGGTGGTGGACGTGCGCCTGCCCTACCACCCGGCGCGGGCCACGGCCTACGTGGCGCGGTGGCGCAAGAAGAACGGGCTGCAGGACCTGCAGAAGGGTCTGCACTTCATGGTGAAGACGCTCGAGATCGGCAAGGCCCCCAGCCTCAACAAGCTGGAGATCGAAGGTGTTCGCTTCTTCACGTCGCGCTTCGCCGAGGCCAATGGGCTGGATGAGCAGGAGGCTGAGTTCTGCTTGGCGGTTGCCCTTGGCCGGTACACGAAGGCCAAGGGCATCGTCGCTTCAATGGTGGAGGAACAGACCGTAGGCGAGGCCAGCTAGCCCCGCCAGCCAGCCGCCGTAATCTTTCAAGAACTGAAAGAGTGCGGCGGCTCCGTCCTGTTTTGCGTTGCGCAACTTCAGGTCGGATACTTCGTCTTCGAGCTCACCCAGCTTCTCTTTGAGCTCGCTGTTCATGGCAAGGGTGCCCTTGATGGTGGCGACGTCCACCTTCACCTCACTCATGTCCTTGCGGTGCGCGACCATTTCGCTCGTCATGGCGCTCAGCTGGTCGCGCATCTGCCCTAGCACGATAAGCTCAGCCTGCCGCACCGCTTCGGGCGCGCTCACCGCCATCATCAGATTGTCAGGCATAAGAAGCAACTCCTAGAATACGCACGCGGTCTTCGCAGCCTCGTACTGCATGGCCCGCTTGATACGCATGATGCGGCCCGAAAGCAACAGCCTCGTCTCCTCGAAGATGTCGGGCGCTGCCGCAAGCGCCGCGTCGGTGTCGGGGTAGCTCGGCACGGGGCCGATGCTGGCGAGGGCATCGCATGGCACAGGCTGCGCCACCTTGACCTCGACCGTCTTCACGACAGGCTCGGGCGCAGTGGCGACGTGCTTCGCACCGCAGCCGCCCAGCGCCAGAGCAAGCAACAGATAAGCCTTCATTGCACGGACCCCTTGATCAACGCTAGGGCACTGGCGCACTTGTCGGCGCCGGGCTTGGCGTTCTGGATATTGGCGAGCTTGCCGTCAAGTCGAGTGTTGGTAGCGGCCTGCCCGGCAATGATCTTATCGTAGGCTGACTTGGCGTTATCGGCTTTGGTCTGGAGCAGCCCAAGAGCGTTATTCGCGTCATCCAGACCCGTCTTGAGAGAGGCGGTGTTGTTCCTCTCCGTAGTTAGCGCATCGCGAATGGTCTGTATCCGGAACTCGTAGCCGGTCTTGGGGTTGTGGATTTGGTCGTTCAGACCTGCGATCTCGTGGTTCTTGCTGACGAGCAGCATCACGAAGGCCACCACCACGATCAACGTGATCATGATAGCGGGGTTCTTGCTCAGCCATGCGAGCGCGGCGGCGAGGCCGCGCCCGATCATGCTGAAGAACGCCAATATGGCGGTCCCCATAGCTATGCTCCTGCTGGCGGCGTGGTGGGCACGGTCATCGTTGCCGCCGGAGTGGTGACCGTGGTTTTGTCTTGCTGCACGTCAACGTGGACTCCGCCGGGCCCGTCGGCGCTGACCCTTAGGCCGTATGATATGACCATGGAGCCGATCACGACCACGGCGAGGACGGCCATGAGGCCGATGATCGCGTGGTCGCGGATTTCGAGGTTCTTGGTATACGCGGTGAAACAGATGTCGAGCCGCTTCGCCGGGCACCACTTCTCCGGCGGCTCCAAGAGCCAAAGCTGCCAGATAAGCAAGACCATAACCGACAAGGCCATGAGGTAGAAGAAGAGGCTGCGCCAGAACCCCGCCGAGACTACGACGGGGAGCTTCACCGCTTGAGCTCGAAGTGACCGAAGTCGGTTTCGCCCTTCTCGGTAACGCCGTCGCCATCCCAGTCACCGCCCCACCGAACCGGGGTGCCGAGCAAGTTGGCCGCCTCGTACATCGCGTCCCTGATCTGGCGATACTTTGCCATATCGTTGAAGTCGACCGGTGAGGGGCACAAATCCACCGCGTTGCCGAGGCCAGTCTTCGGATCCGGGAAGTGGCGGCTGTTCAGGGTCCATGTGACGATCGGCTTTCCTGGATTGGCGGGCACGTCGAACACGCCGGCCTTGTGGAGCGCTGCCGCGTCGCGGCCCTGCGCGTAAAGCTCATGCTGGCGGGTGATGGATCGTCGCCCCTCCAACACAGAGAAGTCGATCGGCGAAATCTGGATGGCGCGACGGCAGACCGCTTGCAGGGCCGGATCGACCGTTGCAAGCTGGTTGCTGCTGTTCTGCCCGAACGAGAAACCCATTGGTTATCTCCCGGTGAGGGTTATGGTGCGCTCAGTCCTGCCTTGCGCCTGCGGCACCGTCGCCTGCGCTGCACCTGCCGAGGCCGCCCGTCGAGCGACGTTCAACAGAATTTGAGCCCGCGCCCTGCTGACGCCCTGACCCTGTAGATGGGCCAAGAAGTCGTCCACGGCGCCGGGGGTAGTATCGACTGCCCGGCGTACCAAGTCGGCCGCGTCGGATGGGTTCAGGCCCTGCCCCCGCATCATGCTGCCCAAGCCATGCAGGGCCGCAATCGCGTTGCCGGTCGCAGCGTGGCCCACGGTGGCCGCCAAGTGCAGGTCCTCGCCCAATCCAGCTGCGTCATTCGTCAGACGTGCGGTGGGCGAGTTACCCCGGCCGGCTAGCTCCGCAGCGTTGCGGCTGCGATCGGCGCTGGCCTGCATGCCCGCCTGTAGGCGATCGGTGGCCGTGTCGCCGAGCAGCGCGCGGGCCTTGATATCCTGCGCGTTGTTACCAGTGAAGTTATCCATCAGCGATCGGGCCGGCGCCGGGGCTTGGCTGCGAACGCGAATGGCGTTGGCCGCCGACAGCTTGGCGGCGTCCTGCTGGCTGATCGTGACTTGGCGGCCCTGTCGATCGAGAATGGGCGTACCGTTCGCGTTGTGCAGCGGGAGTTGCTCTTCGCTAAGCTGGCGCGCCCACGGTTCGAAGTTCTGGTAATTGCCCTCGCTGCGCTGCGCGATGCCTTGGTCCACAAGGTCGGAGCCGTTGATGCGCGGCTGCGACGTACCGCCGCCCGGCGCCAGCTTGGAACCGCTGCCGTCGATCGCGTTCAGAATGCGACTATATGCGCCGTGGGTTGCCTTGGCCTCATCGTGACCCGGGATGTTGGCCGATAGATGATTGTCGAGCGTATCCGCCACGGCACCGTAGTCGCCCGGCAGGCCGAGCGTGTCGGTGCCGTTCGAGCCCTCCGCCGACTTGGCAAGCTTGCGCGCAGCCTTGCGCACCTTGTCCACCGCCTCGTAGGTGACATCGGTGGGCGGCTTGGCGTTCGGCCGGGTGGCCGCCCACTCAGACTGGAACTGCGCCGTCGCCTTGTCGATCTCGTTCTGCATCTGCTGCTTGATTGCAGGGTTCGTCGCGCTATCACGTATCGTGGTCAGCTGACCGAGCGTCGCCTTCTGGTCGGCGTTCAGGTGCAGCGCCGGGTCGAACTCCGGGGTCTGCGCCCATGACGAGAGCTTGCCCACCTGCTTGGCGATATCCGCGTTGCCCTGCCGCGCCTTGGCAAGTGCCTGCTGACCGACAGGCGAATTGAGAATATCCTTGATGTCGCCAGCATCGTCGAGCGGAACGGTCTGCGGGTCGAGCTTGGCATAGTTAGCCTTGTTCAGTGCCTGCTGCGTCGTCGCGACCTGAGCACGCAGGTCAGGCGACGTCATCGTAGAAGGCGTCACGTGGGCTTGCGTCAGGCGTTCCGCATCGGTGGGCAGGGCGGCGGCGCGCTGGCGGCTGTAGTCAATCGTGGCCTGACGCTCGGTGGGAACCTTCGTGTTGGCCGCCGCGACCGTATCCCGCCCGGACTGGTCGATAACGTCCAGCAATGTGGGCTCCTGCCCGGCGCTACGGAACCGGGCGATCTCGCTCGACACGGCGGCTGGGTCCTGCGGCGCGCGCTTCAGCATCATGTTGACGCCACGGTTCGCACCGCTGACCAAGCCGCTCACGCCCGTGCGCTCCAGCAGAGCCGACAGGGGCCGCGACAGATAGTTGGCGATAGCCGGAGCTACCACACCGCCGACAAGCCCAGCCCCACCGCCGAGCGCGGCGCCCGCGCCGACGTGGTTCGGGTCCGCTTCGCCCGCGCCATACAAAGCGCCGGTCAGGCCGCCGCCCACGGCGGTAGCGATGCGCGGAGCAGCTTCGGCCGCGCCCTGAACGATCGGCGCAAGCCGGCCAGCCGTGGCGATGCCCTTGAGCGCCGCGCCACCGCCGAGCAGGCCGCCGATTTCAGCCCCGTAGTGAGCGACCGGATGATAAGCCTTGTCCCCGGCCTCGCTGTCCGCACGCTGCTGTTGCAGGGCCCGCACGCGATCGGCGTAGCTCATGTTCGGGTCGGTGTCGTTCATGCCCAGCGCCGAGCCAAGCTCGTTCCCACCCGCCGCGATATAATCGATGAATGGCACCGCGTCCTGAATGCCGCGCCACGCCGCGCCGCCCGCCGTAGTATGCTCCGGGTCGTGAACGGTGACGTCGTGGGTATCGGGGTCGCGACCGATGTTCACCACCGCGCCGGTCTGCGGGTTGCGTGCGAAGCGATTGCCGACGCGATCGGTATCGCCGGTGACTTCCCAACCCTCGGGCACGGGCGCAGGAGCGCGCGCCGCAGGGTCGGCGAAGTCATGCCACGGGGCGTTGGCGTCCTGCACCGCAGCCTGCGCGGGGTTCGGGTTGGCGACAGGCGGGGCCGGCTGGCCGACCTGCTGCGGCTGCTGGAAGTCCTTCCAGGGTTCGTCGGCCATTACTGCTCCTTCCAGCTGGTGGGCTTCGCCGGGTCGCCGCCCAGATAAACATGGCCCTTATAGGCGTCGCCCTTGAGCAAGAGTTTGCCGGTGGGCAACCGCGTGGCGACGCCTTGGCGAACAGCGTTGTCCTCCATATCAGAGATATGCTGCTGCACGCGCTTCCGAGCATCTCGCACGCTTTCGATGTACGACGACGCCGGCTGGTCGGTGTGCTCAAGAGCGCCGGCCAGCGATGCACCTTCCGCCTGCTCGACCTTCTGGCCCATGCGCATGCCACCCATGCTGCCGTTGTTGGAAGCCATGAACTGCTGGAGCGCGCCGTTGAGGGCCTGACCGCTGGCGGTCTTAACCAAGCCCTGCAACGTCGAGGCCGCCGTGCCGCCGACATGCTGCATAGCCTTACCATAGGCGCCCGTGGCCCAGCCACCCTCATTGCCCACGAAGCTCTCGATCTTCGCCAAGGTATCGTCGAGTTCACGCAGGCCGCGCGAAGCGTTGCCGAACTGCGCCACGGGATCAGCCTTGGGCTTGGCGCTGCCGGCCGTGGGCGTCTTCAGGTTCACGAACTTGCCGTCGCTATCGACCTGCGCCGCCGTGCCCTCAGGATAGCCCGCCGCTGCGACTTCCTGCGGGGTGGCCGCGCGAACCGCACTCGACACAGGCGCCTGACTGAACAGCACGCCAGCCCCGCCACTCGGAGCCGCAGCCGGCAACGCGGCCGAGCCTCCGCCGAACATACCGGGCGCAGCGCCACGGACGTAGTGCTGCGTCTCGGCCGGCAGCGCCGCCAGCCAACGCTGACCCTGCGCGCTCACTGCCCGCTGCACTCGGCCCGGTCCGGCGTTGTACGCGGCATCCGCCTTGTTCAGGTCGCCGCCGAACCGGGCGATCTGCACGGCATGGTAGGCACGGCCGAGCGCGGCGCTGTAGGCCGGGTCGCTCATGTTGCGGGCCGGGTCCCACTTCAGGCCCGCAGCCGCAGCCGCCTCGGGGCCGGTGCCTGGCATAATCTGCCCGGCGCCCTGCGCACCAGCCGGCGACGTGCGGCCGGAGCCGTCCGGGTTGGTACCACCCTCCATCTTCAGGTTGTGCGCGAACGGGTCCACACCGCCCATCGTCAGACCGGTGTCGGCCGGCGCGGGGGCGGCGCCCTGCTCCACCGGGGCGGCCGGGGCACCCTGCGCGCCGATCGGACCGCCAGCGATGCCCGGCGCCGTGATAACCTGCCGGCCGGCCTTGTCACTACCCACCACCATAGGCTTGTCGGCCGTGCCAACCTGATAGGTCGGGGTCGCGCCATGGAAGAACACCGAGCCGGGGCCGGCGACGTGGTCTGCGTTCTGCGCTTTCCAAACCGCTTCGTCACTCGACGCCACGATATTGGGGTTGGCCTTGACGAGCGCCTTTAGACCGTTGATGTCGTTCGCGCTGAAGCCCTGATTGGTCAGCGCGGCAGACTGCGCGTCGATCGCGGCGTCGGGGTCGGCGCCCTGCGGTAGACCATGCAGGAACGACAGGCCGAGCTTGACCTTGTCCTGCGACGCCTTATCCTGCGCGGCCTGCGCGTCGGCGGTATTCTTGGTCTGGGTCGCATAGCGATCCTGCAGCGCCATGCCCGACGACGGGCTGAGCTTCATCACATTGGTGATCGTCCCCTGCGGGTCGGACAAGTAATTTGTCTCGGCCTGATCGACCTGATGCTGCACCGCGCGCTCGTGAAAGCCACGGATGAAGTCGAGAATGTTTGCGGCGGCGTAACCGGCCATCGTAGCCTCCTATTGCCTTAACCGAACAGCCCCGGGATGATGCCCCCGTTGCTGCCACCCTTGCTGGACGAATTGCTGACCTGTCCAGCGCCACCAATGACGCCCGCAGCCTGCAACCCGAGCGAGCCGACGTTGGACAAGTCGCCCAGATAATTCTGGTAGGACGTGGCCGCCGTGTTCTGCGCGTAGTTGTTCAACGCCTTCATGGTCGCGCCCGACTGGAGCGTACCCTTCATGGCGGCGTTGTTCGTCACACCCTGCAAGCCTTCCTTCAACTGCTGCTGATAGCCCGTGCTGTTCAGGAAGTTCTGGTAGCCCGCACCGTTGTCGGTGCCGTTGAGCATGCCCGACAGATTGCCGATCGCCCCGGTGCCAGCGGTGACGGTCGGCGCGAGCGCGCCGTTGAGATAGTTGTAGGCCTGATTATAGCCGCTCGACGTGGAGCTTTGCTTGCTCCCGCCGAACAGGCTACTGACGACGCCGCCCATTATGCACCTCCTGCGAACATCTTGACGAGACTGGAGAACACCCCATGCTGTTGCGGCGCGCCGGGCATGCCGGGAGCCGTTGCCATTCCGGGCGCCTGCTGCTCTTGCGGCGCCTGCGCCGGCTGGGGCTGCGCGAGGGCGTTCTGATACATGGGCTGCGACATGGGCGGAACGGCGCCCTGCGTGTAGCCCTGCTGCGGCTGTTGCAGGCCAGCCATCATCGCTGCTCCGGGCCTTGCCCCGGAGCCCAGCGCCTGCATTACTTGGGACCAATCCACTATGCACTCTCCTTGACTAAGAGCTCGAAACCACTGTCTGGGTCAAGTAGAGCGCGCTTGAAGCCCAATCGTTTAGCAAAGACGGCGACCTGCGGCAAGTCGAGTGGGGCGCGGGCATGGCATCTACGTGCGCCAAGCTCGCCGAACAGGTACGCGAAGGCCTCGATGCCCATTTTGAGGCTCTGGACGCCTCTAGCACGTCTAAATATGCCGACATGGGCCTGCCACTCATCGGCGCCCCGGTGGGCGAACAGGTAAATGCCCGGTTCGCCCGCAAAGCAGACAACATCGTGGCGCCCAACCAGCGGGGCCGCGTCGATCGGCCCGACGTGTACGCGCTCGATCGTGGGCCGAATGTCGGGGTGGTTGAGTATCGCCGCAACCAGTGCCGTGTTGTGAGTGCGGTGGCCGATCATAACTTGCCCCTGCCGTACAGTTGGAATTTGCTGCCGATCGAGAAGGTCAAGCCTCCGCTGATCGTCAGGTCGATCTGGTTGATCGCGGCGTTGTTGTTCCAGAAGCCTCGATAGAACCTAGGGGTGAAGTTGCCACCGCCGTACAGGTCAGCTTCGCCCTTCCAGTGCTTGTGCCGATCGGTGGCAGCGTACTGGTAGATCGTCGCCTCGCTGGGCCACTCCTGCCCGGCCGTATCGAAGCCTTCATTGTTGCCCCAGCCGCCGTGGCCGGTGTTGAGTGTCTGGGTACGTTCGAACGCAGACCAGATGCTCCAGTTATAGTTGTTGCCGGTATCGCCATTAAAATTTAGGAACAACGGCGCGTCGGTCAACACAGTTGCGCATTCCGACGAAACCAGCGTCAGGTCGCGGTAGCCTTGGTTGATGCCCGTGAACGATACCGTCGTGGCTGTGGCCGCCAGAATAACCTCGCTGAGCAGTTTGAAGTCATCGCCCCCACCGCCAGCGCCGGCCGGGCCACCGCGACCGTAGATGGTCAGGCGCGAGCCGACAACCCAATTGCCGGCCGATAGGGTGAAGTCTAGTTGGTTGATAGCTGCCGTCGATCGCCACCCCCAGTCTTCAAACTCGGCGAACATATTACTAGCGTCGGCGAAATCCTGCCGGCTGAATGCTCGCTTCCAAGAAGTCGTACGGGCATAATCGATAAATGTAGCCTCGTAATCAGTGAAGTAGCTGCCGAGCGCTGTTGAGCCTTCGACGGCGCCCAAACGTGGCGAAGCCGTGGCGTACGCCTGTGAGGTTCCGAATTTATTGGAGGTGTTGCTGTCATAGTGGGCGGCGTGGTCGCCGTTGGCAAAAACGTATATGGTGGGAGATGACGCCGTGCCTTGTCCACTAATGACGCATACCAGATCGTTGTACGTTCCCAAGATGCCAGTAGCAGACAAAGTCGGCCCGGCGACAGTGAGAGTAACCTCCGCCAGCTTTACTAGACTGCCGCTGCTTCCACCTCCGCCGCCACCCGAGATGGCAACGTCGGCCTCGCCCGCAACGCCAGCCGTAACGACTGCCCCGCTGGTGAACTTTAGATTACTGACATTGGCAACGCTGGTCGTGCCATCCTGCACCGTAATGGCGCCAGCGGCAGGCTCTACGTCGGCGTGGGTCACACGCCCGTACTGGTCCAGCGTGACCACCGGGTAGTGCGTCGCGTCCCCGTAGGTGCCGGTAGGTGCCGGCGCCAGCGGTTTGAGTTCCACGTCGATCTGGTCAGCATAGGTTCCCGTGACCGCCAGCGTCGTGCTGTCGATCGACTTGGCGAGCAGCGTCGCAATAGCCGCGTTGGCAGAGGTAGCGACCTTCTTGAGCAGCTGGTTGATAAACAGAATGAACGCGGGCGCCGCCTTCCCACTCTTCGGGTCGACGATCGGCTGGTTAGCGTTGATGGGCGGCAGATTGTCGTTAGCCATCGGGCAGGTCCATGCTGAACATTTCCATGCTGTTGATGCGCTTAGCCGCGCCGCCGAGGTCGGTGAGCTCGAACACCCGGCCCGGCGCATTGATCAGACCGAGGCTGCGCCAGCTTACCTCCGTTTGCGGCGTGGCCGTGGTCATGTCAAGCGTACCACGATCGACCCATGTCAAGCTGAAGTCGTCGCTGGTGCGAAGCTTCAACTGTGAGTTGACCGTGCCGGGCACCCAACCCACGCTCGACGTTATCATAATCTCGTCGCACGTGACGCTGTTACGCATCCGCATGGGGTACGCGCCGGTGATAACGCTGACAATCGGGATGTTGCGCTCATCGAACATGTAGTCCGGGTTGATGTCGTAGACCATGTTGCTGTCGATCGACCCGGCGAGCGCGCCACTCTGCCACGTGATGCCGTAGTTAGCCTTCCAGTTATTGTACTGCTGCGTAGCCCACTCCGACCACTTGCCGGTCAGCTGGTCATAGATGATCGTGCCTAGCTCGCCAAGCTGCAGGACATAAAAGCTATGCCCATCCTGATTGAAGGTGAACGCCCGCAGCTGGCGCTTGCCGGGGTCGGTGCGCGCCATCGTGAGCATGACGAGTTGCGATACTTCGTTCACGACCTTCCCCTGTACCTCGGCCAGCTGGACGACTTGCCCAACCTTCTCCTGCTTCGCTGCCTTCTGCGTCAACGCGAGCGTGACAAGCTCGCTGTTGAAGAAGTAATGGGCCGGTATGGCCCCCATCGCGATCATAACATACTGCGACACGTGAATATCGAGGTCGTAGTCCGCCTGTGCAAGCTGGGTCAGCTGGCTGGTGAACTTCAACCCTGCTATACCGTTGGCGAACGCCTCGCCGGGCGCTGAGCCGATCCCGACGTTGTGCCGCTTGCCGATGCCGCTGGCGAACGCCTCGCCGGGCGCGCTGCCGGTCGTACGCGCCATGTCAGGTCTCCGTGATGTTCGTACCCGCCGCCAGCACAGGGCCGCTCTGGCCCGCGCTGATCGGCAACGTCGGCACGATGGCGCCCCTGAAGATGATCTCGCCAGCGCCGGCCGCCGAGAAGCCCAGCGACCAGAACGTAATCGTCTGGTTGGCCGAGCCCACGCCGATGTCGGGGAACACCGCGTCGGCCGCCAGCACGGCCTTGCTCGCGTTGCCCCCGGCGCCGAGCGTGCACGGCATCGCCGCAGCAGAGCGGTTGACCGCTTGGCGCGCGTAGCCGACGTAATTCGTCTCGCTGCTTATCTGCGTACCTGCCGCGCCGGGGTCAGCGGTGTGCAGGGCCAGATAGAACTGCGTAACGCCGTCAACCGAGTTATCCTCGGCCAACTTGTCGAGCGACACCGCATTGAGGATCAGCCGCAGCAGATCGTATGCGTACTGAAAGGACTTGGCGGCCATGTCACTGCACCCTGTTCAGTTCCGCCAACGCGGCGTTGAGGCCGGTCGGCGAGAAGCGCGCGCCAGTGTGGGGGTCGAGCTCCACGATCTGGCTATAGTAGATCGGCTCCGTCGAAAGCGCCTGCTCGACGACGGCCGACTTACTGCCGGCGCTGACCACGCCTAGCGAGAGCGTGCCGATGCCGGCGTCAGACTTCCACGCCCGCGCCGCGAGGCGAATGGCGCTGATGCTGGTGATGTCCGTATCGATATCGTCCATCTGGAAGTCCGACAAGTTGCCGGCCGTGTCGGCGAAGACGTACTGCGTATCGACGGGCGGGTTGTTGCTGATAAGCGGCCAGCCTGATGCGCCCGCCGAATACTTCCAGTCCTGCTCGGGACCGTCGGCGTCGGCGAAGCTGGTGATTATCTGGCGATCGCCCTGCATGCCAGAGTTGTTCTGCGCGCCGCTGTTGTCCCACACATAGATGTCGCGCATGTTGTAGGTGATACCGCCGCCGAACGGGTTCAAGCCCCAGCCGATCTGCGCGATCGGGCCGGCGCCGAGGTTGACGCCATTCGGCACGTTGACGACGGGTAGGCCGTTCACGTTGATCGCATACCCACCGTCGGCGCCGTTCAGAATGAGCTTGGCCTCGATATGCTGCCATGAGCCCGCCACGATGATGGGGTCGCTTGTATAGAAGACTGCGCCCCCAGCCATGGTGAAGCGAAGCGCGCCGGTCGAGGTGATCTGGAGGGTGGCGATATAGTTGTTCGCCGCGTCGCGCCACGAATAGATATACGGAGCACTAGCGTCGCCGTTGGGTAACGAGCCAAGGAAGAACCGGGCACCAAGGCCGACAGTCGTCCTCGAGTGTGGCATCACCCAACGCAGCTGATAGCCCCCGCCGCCGCCCACAGTGCCCTGAATACTGAACGTATGCCCCACGCCACCGGGACCACTGTTCGCCTGAATGGCGAGGTGGTTCGCTTCTGCATACGCGCCCTGCAAGAGCAGGCCCGCGTTGGTCCCGTAGTGGTCGGGGCCGTCCATCCAAATAACCGCCATGTGAACCTCCTAGCCGTCGATCTGTTGAATGAGCATCGCGCGGTTGATGCGCTCTTCGATGCCCGAGGTACTGATGGGGTCTGCGCCGGCCATCACGTCGTACACGCGGCCATCGGCGCCGACGACGATGAGGCTCTCGTTGACCTGCACGCCCGTACCCGACCAGACGCCACGATCGAACGGGCGGCCTTGGATGGGCGCGAACGGCAGGTCGGCGTCGCCCGTGCCATACCAGAACTCCGTGCTGTCCTTGCCGAACAGAACCAGCTGGTCGCCCAGCTGCATGACCTGCAACAGCACGTCCGGCTTGGACTCAGCCGTGGCGAAGTTGAGAGGATCAACCGTGACTTCACTGGGGTTGATCCAGTAGAACTGGTCGCCGGGGTGGCCGGTCGTAAGGTCCTGCTCGATCGAGATGAACACAAACTCGTCCACCACGCACAGGCTCACCGGGGCCACGTCGTCGGGCATGGCGATCTGTTGAAGCGCAGCGGCTCCGTCCGTGTACTGCAGCGTCACGCCGTCGGCGATGAACATATTGCCGCCCGTGGAGACTATGCTGGGCGGGCCGAAACCGTTCACCTCACCAGCCACGACGTTCAGGTTGTCGCCGGTGTCGAAGCTGTAGTGCAGGCGGTACAGATTGTTGCGGCTGACGATGAAGGCGTCGTCGAGCGCGAAGCCGCTCTGCGTGAACAGCTTGCGGATCGGGCCGTCGCCGACTTCGATGCGCGGGTACAGGCCGGCCCGCCGCAGCGACGCGGCGCCCGTGACGAGGTCGGTGGGGTCCTTCTCGTAGAAGCGGTTGATGTAACGGATGTCGGGCTCGCTGGCCCGCCGACGCTGGTAGGTGTCGGAACCCAGAGCAATCTCGACCATTAGCTCATCCACCCCGTGCGCGCGACGTAGGGCACCCGGCCCCGGTTGGACCAAGTGTTGTAGACCTGGACGGTCATGTTCAGCACGCCGATGTCACAGGGGCGCGGCTGGCGTTGGCGATAGCGCGCCTTCAGGTTGCCCATGACGTTCTGCAGCGTCGCGGCGCTTTCGGCTGGCAGGGCGCGCCCGTAACGTGGATTAAGCCGCATCGCCAGCAACGTGATGAACGCATCGTCGAACTCCTGTGGGAAGGGGAACTCGCCATCGGCGGCGATCGGCGTAACCTTGACCCACTGCGCCATGTCGGCGCGGTAGAACCAGACAGCCGTAAAGCCGTCCGTATCGAGTACGACGGTGGGCGAGCCATCGATGAGGCGCCCGTTGCCGTCGAGTGTTATCGGATACGTTGCCAGCTGGCCCGACACGTCGATTACTCCCATGCGCGCGCCGTCGTCGGGCTGCTTGGGGAACCATACGGTCTGCGCCATGGAGGTGTCGATCAGCAACCGGCTGTTCTCGACAGGCTGCTGCCAAATTTCCTGCGTCCAGGTGTTGTAGAACGCCGGCTCGATATGCACGTTGTTCAGGCCGATCGGCCAGTCGTGCAACAACTCGCCGACTTCAAAACCAGCCGTGCCCGAGACTATCGTCTGCAGGCGGCGAAGGCCATCGGCTGCTTCCGTGGCATTCGGCTCTACGCCGAGGCCGATCAGATTGCTCTCGCGGTAGCCATCAGTGATAATCTGGGACACGGTGGTCATGGCTGTTAGCCCTTCTTCTCGTCGTTGGCCTTCAGCAGCGCGACGAGCTTGTCACGCGGCCAGTCGGTCTTGTAATCGACCTTGGCGTCGTCGAGCTTCTTCATGATGTCGCCGTCGCTGAGGTCCTTGTACGGGTCATCGGTCACGACCGGCTCCTTGGCAGCGCCCTTGCCCTTGGGCGCCTTGACCTTCGAGGGGTGGTCTTCCCAGCCCGACGGCACTTCCTCCGCCGACTTGAAAATCTCGGCGCGGCCGTCCGGGCCGTAATACCACGCCGGCCACGAGACCTTCTCCCCGGTGGGGTTCGGGTCTTCGATCTCGGCGCGGCGACGCTCGGCGACGGAGTCGTTCATCAATTCATTGGGCATGAGGCCCTCCTACTGCAAAGGGTCCCTTCGTCATCGAAGGGACCCCGGTTTCGTTGGATGCTGCCGCTTACGCGGGGAGCATGATGCCGGCGACGATCAGAGCGTCACGCAGCTTCTGCATGTCGGTCTGAGAGAACGCAGCACCCGGCGCGAGGAACGGCACCTGATTGCTCGGCTGGAGCAACTTGGCGCCGGAGCCGTTGTCGAAGTACTTCGGCGGCGCGTTCGGGAACTGGTTGACTTCGTTGCCGGTGGACGGATCGGCCATGACACAATCTCCTCATTGGGGCGGCACCATTACCGCCCCGGCCTTCGGAACTACCCGATGTTGACGTTCGCACCGCCGGACACTCGGGTGCCCAGACGGGTGTCGAGGTTCTTCACGCCGTACAGCGCATCCCAGCGATGGAGGTGCGTGTCGTTCGTGCCGTCGCTCGTCCGCCAGTAGCGGATGGTCACGCCGGTCTCGGGGTCGGTGGCGAAGCTGGCCTGACCCGAGAACGGATCGGTCAGCTTGGCGAACACAAGGGCAATGGCGCTCTTGTGGAAGATCGCGCTCTGGGAGAAGGCCGTGCTGGCCGCGCCCATGAACGAGATCGCCGCATTGTCTGCGGGGGCGGTGTCGACCGTCGCGAACGCGCCACCGACGATCATCGGATTGGCGATCGAAAAGGTCGCGTTGCCGGCGCCGTCGGCGACCACGTCCGCGAGCAGCGTGAACTGCGCGAGGTACGGGAGCTTCGCCTTGGTGCGCGGATTGACCGGGTGCACGCCCGCGATCGAGAACACTTCACCCGCCTTGAAGGTGGCGCCGGCGGCCCAGCCGTCCGTGATGAGGTTCTGGATGTAGGTCGTGTTGACCGCGGTGTACAGCACGTTCTGCGCGGCGCCGTTGATCGTGCCCGCCCCGGTCGCGGCCCGCGTGCCGGTGACGAGGTTGATGATCGACTGCGTCATGTACGGCTGGACGTTGCCGAGCAGCGGAATCTTCGCCCGCTCCAGGGCGTTCTCGGCGATGTCGCGCTGCGCGTACAGCCCGGTGAACGTACCGGCCAGCTTCCAGTAGTCGGCCGGCGAAAGGACGCCCGCGCGGCCGTCGCCCGGCACCGCCATCTCGTCCAGCTTCTGCGGACCCTGGAAGAAGTCGGCGGCGTTGCTGATCACGGTACCCGGCGTGCCCGTCCAGGACGGGAACTGCAGGACCGTGCCCATCAGGTCGCTGTCGATCTGCTGAGCCAACTGCGCGGCCTCGGCCTGCATGATCGCGGACTTCAGCAGCTGATCGACCGTCAGGGTGTCTTCCAGCGACGTGAACTGGATATCGATGCCCTTCTGCTTGTCGATCTTGACGGGCACTTCGCCTTCGATCACATTCTGGACCTGCGCCACGGCGCCGTCGCGGATGATGAACTCGGGCGGACGCTTCACGTAGACCGTGTTACCGATCTTCTTGAATTCGTTCTTGAACTCGGTCGTCACGAGCTTGCCCATGACCAAGTTGTTCTTCAACAGCTTGAGCATGACGTTCGCGTAGACCTTCGGAGTAAGAAGGGTATTCGCCATGGTATTCAATCCCTATTGGCCCCTCGGGGCGCTGTTACTTGGCGAGAATCTTGTCGGCCGCCTTGTCGAAGGCCGCAAAATCATCGGTGTCGGCGTTGACGGTGAACTTACCACCCGCGCCACGGACCAGATTGGCCGGCGGAGTGGGGGCCTGCGAGACCTTGGCGGGTGCCGGGGCCTTCGCAGCTTCGGTGCGTGCGGTGGCCTCGCTCATGAAGCGCGCCTCGAGACGGCCCAATTCGCGGGCCTGGAGGTACGGATCGAGAGCGGCGATGCGCTCGGCCTCGGGAACATTGCTCGCCAGATGGTAAGCGATGTCCGGGCCGACTTCACTATCACGAATGCCCAGCGCGATCAGCGGCGGGCACGGCCACTTGCCGGCCTTGGCCGACTGCGTGACCTTCTCGTCGAAATCCGGAAGCCGCTCGGTGGCCTTCGCGATATTCGTCTGATAGTTGGCATCGAGGCGCGCGAATTCAGCACGCTGCTCGCTTTCGGCGTGCTGCTGCTGGAATTCCTGCCGCGCCGAGAACTTGGCAAGGTCCGTGATATACTTGATATCGGCCTCGCCAAATTCGTAGTCCTCCGCCTTGGGTTCGGCGTTGGGGTCTACGGCGGGCTTGGCCTCCTCCTTGGGGGCCGCGCCCTTGTTCGCCTGCTCGCGCCAGTAATCGGCCTGACGCTGCGCCTCGTTGGCTCGCGCTTCGGCCTCTAGAACGGCAGGCGACTTCTCGACCGGCTTCGCAGACTCTTCCTCCTTCGGCTTCGTACCGTCGGGTTCGGCCTTGGGCTCCTCAGCCTTCGGCTCTGCGGGGGCCGGATCGCCCCCAAACTCTCGCTCGAGATCCTCGGCCGTGATCTCCTTCGGGACCTCGGCGGCCTTGACCTCGACTTCCGGCATCGCCAAAGCGTTCTCTTCGGCGGCCGGGGCTTCGGCGGCTGGCGCAGCGGCAGGATGCTCATCGGGCGCGCGCAGGAACCGTCCGGCCGCGCGCTCGGCGCCGGTCATCGGGCCGAGGAGCGCACGGTGGGCCACGGTGCTCATGATCGACGGGATATTGAGACGCTCGGTCATCACTTGCCTTTCTTGGCCGCTGGGGCCTTCTGCTGGGGCTTCTGGCGGGATTGCCTGTCTGCCCGTTCTTCACTGCCCTGATGGGCTGCGTGCTTGTGTTCGAGCTCCTGGAGGTGGTGGAGGCTCGCCGCCCGGTCGTGGACCCCAGCCTCATGCGCCCCTGCGTGTGCCTCCCTCGCCCGTGCTTCTGCCGCGTCAGCTTCGGCCGACGCAGACCGGGCCTTGTGCCCGGCCGCTTGGGCGTTCGCCTGCGCGGTGTACATCTCGGCCTCCTTGGAAGCAAGCTCGATTTTTCTCATACTATCCGCGTGCTGCGATTGCTGCGCCATTTCGGCCATTTGCACCGACTGCGCCGCCTGCCCTTGCTGCTGTTGCTGGGCCAACTGCTGTTGTTCCTCGGGCGACATGTCGGCCGGGTCCATAAGCTGGGGCGGTATGGTCTTAGCCACGCGCTCGGCGATCTCCGCAGCGCCGGGCCAGTCCTGATTTTTGATGATCAGGTCGCCGGCGATCTGCATCAGCTGCGGGGCCACCTGAATGGCCTGCATCATCGCGTCGGCGGCGGCCTCGCGGGCCGTGGTGAACGAAGGCCCGGTCTCGACCGTCACGTCGTACTTACCGACGGTAAGATCGATGCTGTCCGGGTCGTTCGGGTCGTTGATGTTCATCAGCCGATGCTTGGTATTCGCGCCGATCGCCCGCACCACGCGCGGCGTGTCGTAACAGACGCCAAGCAGCTGATTGATGACATCGCCGCCTTCCTGAATGGACTCGTTCAGGTTGTCGTGGAAGATGATCGTCGCAACGTCGCCCTCCTGCTTGCGCGCCTGGATGGCCCGCCCGCTGATCTCGTTTGAGCGCATGCCCAACGAAGCATCCTGCAGACCAGTCGTGTCCTTGATATCCTGCGTGTTAAGCTGCACTTCCTGCAACAGCGCGGCCTCGATCGGCGGCGGGGCCTGCCGCTGAGGCGGCTCGGTGCCGTCGTTAAAGATGAGCAGCGGGTCGGACGACAGGTGAGCGTTACGGAAGTCCTCCTCTCGCCCCTTGACCGACTTATGCTCCGCCAGCCACGGTGCCTTGGGCGCCATCGCCAGCTTCTCGGCCATGGTCGAGCGCCAGTAGTTCTTCAGCCGCTGCGAGTCCTTGGCATTCCTGATAAGGCTGTAGCGCACACGGTCTTCGCCAACTTGGCATTCGCGGCCCGTGACCTTGATGATCGGCAGACGCGTGATGGGGAGCTCATACGGCCCCTCCAGAATGTCGAAGCCGGTGATCAAGTGCATCTGCGCATAGGTACGCGGCGCGCGGCGAATACGAGCCGCACCGGTCTTCGGGTCGCGGTACGCGTACGGCATGTACTGTTCCGGCTCCATGTCGGTGACGTCGACCGTGGAGCCGTCGGTGTACAAGCAGAGCTCGCGCATCTTCTCGATCATGCGCCAGAACTCGGTGACGCGCACCGTGTCGCGATCGAACCACCCCGAGTTGAGCGCCGCCGTGGTCAGGCTGTCGTCCATCTCGCCGGGGCACGGGTGATCGGGGTACATCTCCTCATAGACGTTGCGTGGCATCGTGTCCTGCACGAAGACGTGCCGGGCGTCGCGGCCGGTGATGTCCACGCCCATGCGGTCCCAAACCACGGCGAGCGGGTTCGGGATATGCTTGATGAAGATGTCCTGCTCGAAGACATCGTTATCGGCATAGTCCATGACAATACGGAACGCCGAGATGCCGCAGGTCACCTGCGCGGCCAGCGCCTCGTCGTACACGCGCTTGGCCCGGCTGTACGCCTCGATCGACCGGATAAGGTCCTCGCGGGTCTGGGCCATATCGACCGTGGCGTCCTTGCGGGGCGACACCTTGATCGAAGTCTCGTTGAGGCGACGATCGCCGACGACCTGTCCGATGAACTGCGGTAGCGTATTGATCGTAAGGCACGGGCGCCCGGCCCGCTCGCGCGCAGCGCGCACGTCGGGGTCCCACTGGTCCATCACAAGGAACTTCAGGTCGTCGAGTGCGGCCTCGCGGTTCGAGCGGTCATAGGCCGCGTCGGCGTCGTATTCCTTGCGGGCATAGTCGACGAACGCCGCAGCGTCCTTGAAGCCGTCGGGCGTGTACTTCGCCTTCTCGCTGTCCTCCGGGTCCTGCGCACCCATGTCGTTCGGGTTCACGTGGCCGAACGAATTGGTGGCCGGGGCCACGTCGGTGGCCGGCGCGCCGGCCTTGGGGGTGGGGAACCTACTCGCCATCGTGCTTCACTCCTGCCTGTTCCATCTGCTCGCGCAGGATGTCGATCTCGGCCCGAATGGCCGCCACGTTGCTCTTGAACCCCGGCTTCGCGTTGCCATCCGCATCCGTGCGCGACCTGAGCATCTGGGTCACACGATCCATTCGGCTCTTGAGCCCGGCCACTTGTTCCTCCGTCATGCTGCCATCCACCCTGTTGTCTTACGTGTTGCGCGGCGAACCGCCGTGAACTTGTCGCTCGGCGGGTGCCGCTCGATGTCGGCCCGCACCTCGCTGGCGAACGTCAGCGCGATGGCGTCCCAATAGTCGGGCGAACGCACGCCGCGCTTGCGCATCTGCTCCTTGCTCTCCAGGATATAGTTCTGCGAAGCGTCGTAGCGGTAGCTCGGGGCGCAGCCATCGGACTGCAGTACACCCTCGTCGGGAATATCAGCCCCGCCCGGCTGTTGAAGCCAATCGCGCGACCGCCCCCACATCTCAGCCCTGCGATTCTTCGGTCCGGGCTTCTCTTCGCCACTCGGCAACGTAATAATGGGCTCCTGCGCCGGATCGCCGAAATTCACAGCCTCGATGAGGTTCTCGTACTTCTCGCCCCAGCTGACCAAGATGTCGTACACGCCGGCGCCCACGCCGTCCACGTCGATAAACACCTTGCCTGGCTTGTCGGCGTCGATAATCTGCTTCATGCGGTTGGCGCCCGCGACCACGTCGCACTTCTGAATGCCCTCGGTCTTCGTGACCTTGCGCCCACGCCGCCACGCAATGGCGAACAAGTCATCACCGAACCGCGCCGGATCGACACCGATGACGAGCGCGCCGTGGGCCTCGATATTCGCCTTACGCGCCCGCAGAATGTCAGCCGACTTGATAAACGAGTCGTGGCCGGTGGTCTGGAAAGCCTCCTCAGCCGTGGCCGGGTACTCCTGCTTGAATAGCATGGCGCCCAACTCGGCGATCTTGGCGCGCCGCCACACCATCTGCCCCATTTCGAGCCCGTACAGCTGATGATACTCGAATTCCGAGATATCGTCGCCCTCGCGCTCCTGCGACAGGTAGAATCCCTCGGGGACCGGCCGGGTGTAGCCGGGGTCCCAGAACCACGGTACGAAAACCGCGATATAGTCGCCTATTCCGGCCTCGGCCTTCTGCCAGCGCTCGTAAAACTCCCCGACGACGCCGTTCGCGGTGGACTCAAGTATGATCTCAGTACCCGGTAGGTCAGGGACGGCCTGCACCGAAGAGGCGAAGTGGTCGCTGGCGTTCGGCCAGAACGCCACCTCCGAACCATGGAAGAGGCGGATCGTCTTGGAGCGCCCCGCTGCCTTCTGACCCGCCGTTGCAACCGCGTAACCAGAGTCAAGTTTGTTGAATAGGAGTTCTTTCGCATTGGCTGCTCCCGTCGAAGGCCGTAGCGGCGTATGTTCATGGTATCGGGCCACCATGCCGAACAGATTGTCGGTCGCCGGCTGCTCATGGGTGAGAATGTATACGTTCGTACCGGGCGTCAGGCTCGACCTGTGGTAGAACCGCCCGCCGATATACGTACTGGCTCCCTGCTGCCTGCCCTTGAGTACGAGCGCGCGCACCATGCCTGTGGTACGCAGCTGATCCTCCAGCCGGTCGTGTATGAAGTGCTGCGCCCGATTAAAGACGAACGGTTCCTTCTTGCCCGTCTTCGTCTTGATCGTCAGGCACTTGGACGCATACAGAGGATAATCCCCCTTCAGCGTCGCGAGCGACTTCAGCTTCGCCTCAAGCTCGGGCGTGATGCGCGCTGGGACGTTCACTTCGGCCACATGCTGTTGATATGGTCCATGATCACGCTGAACGGGCTCGACAGGTAGTTCTGCGTGGGCGGCGCGGCGGCAGTCGGGCGCGCCGTAGCCTGTGGGCCGCCCGCCCGAGGCCCCTCCGGAGCTCACCGCGCCATTGTTCTGCCTGTAGCCCGCGCTCTGCCGTTGCAGGAACGCATTCATGGTCGCGTAATCGGGGTAGCCCTGCGCTCGGGCCATCGCGTCGAGGTCTGTCACTTCTGCTGCTCCCTGAACAACGAGGCCGCAGCCTCTACGTCTACTTCTTCCCTTGCCTTGTCGAGCAACTCATGCCCGATCGCCGTCGCGGCCTGCTCCACGGTCTGGTCGGCCCGCTTGCTGAGCATATCCAACAGCGTCTCCAGCGGCATGTTCTTGGACTCGTCCTCCACCTCGACGGGGATGAGCCGCGCCCATATGCGGTAGAACTCGGTGGGGTTACCCCGGCCCCACCGCACAAGCTCCTCGACGCCACCCATATCCTCGAACGCGGCGTACAGATTGGCCCGCGCCGTCTTGGTGACCTTGCTTAGGCCCCGGCCCGGCAGTGGGACCCCTTCTGTATGTTTGTGGGCCGCGTTGGCCTTGAATTCCCCATCACGTGGCGCTCCGGCCAGCTGCGCTTCAAGCTCAGCGACCCGCGCCTGCTCGCGCTGCAACATGGCTTCTGTATTCTCGGCGCGCGTAAGGGCCGCCCTCGCCCGTCGCTCTGCCGCGATGGCCTTGGTCTGCGCCTTGGTGACCTTCAGGCTGGCTTCGATCTCGTCGGTGACCGCTTCTTCGATCTCCGCCACCTTTTCGGCGGTGGCTGCCTTTACCCGTGCCCGGCGCGCTTCTTCGTTCACACGCTTCTGCGCTGCGGCGACCTCTGCCTTGCGAGCTTCTACGCGCGCCTTGCTCGCGGCGCGCACCTCTGCGACGCTCGGCATCTTAGGCGACTTGGGTCGCAGGTCACTGGCGCGCGGCATCTTGGGCATTCGTGTATCCTTTGCTTCTTCGTTACCTCGTTACCCGGCCTCTTGGGGCTCCGAGCCGGAAATGCGATAACTCTCAGAACACTTCTCTCTAAGGTGCTAGGGTCCCATATGAGGCGCAACCGCCGAGCAACCGCAACCCCGTCCCCCGCCGCCACGCTGCCGAGAGCCCACGAGACAGAGGAACTCCCCTCCCACGTGACGTTAACCATGTTCATTAACCACGAAGACACGCAGACTTCCGTGCTTCCGAGAACGTGGCACATTTCATGCATTAGACATCATGGTTAAGACTCTTCGAGCGTTGCAGCGAGGCCGCTGCGGTTGATACTACGTAGTTAACGACGTGTAAAGAGACTCGGTCTGGCACGGTTCCTGCAAACAGCAGATTTAACACATGGGCGGCCATAATCGCCAGCGTTCGCAGCGGCTTAGCACCCAAGGGCCGCCCTCGACAGGCCAATCCGAACAAACCCGAACAGGCCCAAGAAACGCAGAAGCCAAGCAAATACAGCAACTTAGAATACAGAATTTAACACTTAACACTTCGAACGCTAAATTGCCTGCTAAATAAGAATAGTTAAGATAGGTAATACAGGTTATAAACCAGTACCGCCTAAATAAACTGAATTTATTTGGGCGGCAATTGCAGGGGCAACCCGAACAACTATCTGTAAAGTCGCGAAACCCACCAACGCCGGGCTTTCGCTAGCAATAGAAAGGTTACACATGGCGCGCCGCAAGCGTATGGTTACGCAAGAACAATACGAAGCCAGCCTACTGCCCAAGGGCGGCCGACCACGCCGCAAGGGGCCGCCAAACCTCGCCCCGTTAGGCGTGTCGCGTGGCTGGCTGATAACCCTCGAAGCCGTGCTACACACTATCGCCGACCATGGGCTAAAGGCCGGCGACGAAACAGTCGTAGAATTGCTTCGCGACACCCGCGCACTTATCGCCGACAGCCTCGCCCGATCGCAGCGACAAAGCGAGGTGGCCGCGCGCACCATTCGGCCAGCCAACACGGGTGGCCGAGTGTCGCTGTTCGCTTACCGTGTTACCAAGTCGTTCCCCGACGAACCCAAGCTACCCGGCAACATGTACATAGAACTCGACATCGCCAAGGCGGCCGAAGCCATCGGTATGGGGCTACAAGTGCTGCGAAACGCCATGTCGCGCGGCAAGGGTTTCGTAATGCGCGAGCGCTGGGTCAAGGTCGAGCGCACCACGCGCAACCTAGCGCGCAAACCGGGCGAGCCCGCGTTGCAGCGTATCGAGCTACAACGCATTTCGCGACCAGATTCTGGCACGGAACATGCAGCAGGCACAGAACCGGAACAAACACCGAATGTCCGCGTAGAGCGTGAAAACGAAGCTTAGCTAGGCAACGGGTACTCAGAAACCTAATTCCTCTCTACGGGCTTTCTGGGCGCTTACAGGCCATGTTCGTCCCGGCCCACCGCGCAACCACGCCGAGCCAGAACTTTCTGTAGTTAACAAGAAATTAACCACGATTGTTCTTGTACGGCACCAGAACCTCCCTACACATGTGGGCAGGGAACGGTAGCAGCCGGCCCACGGGCGACCCCGCACACGGGGCGCGCGGCTCTTTAACATCGTGAAACCAAACGCTCGGCTGGTGCGATCGGCCGTTGCGGTTGCCCCTGCCCTACATCGGCTAGCCAACCCGGCTTGCCTTACTAGGGCAGGAGCCAAACCCATGCAGATTTACAAGAATGTTAAGCCCTACGCGGTGCTGGACGATAACTGCGGTAGCAACCCGGAGGGTAAGCGCTTTACCGATTACGCGGAATACGAAGCGCATTGCGATGCGGAGGGCTATTGCGCCCATGATATTTTGATCGGCCGTAGCCGCGAGGGCTTCGACGTTTACGCAATGCCGGATTTTTATACTGAGTGGCTGGCGTTCGGGTCCGATGAGGCCGCGCTCGCACACTTTAACAATCTGTGCAGCTAAGGGTGCAGGGGCAACCGCAACGAAGGAGCGAAGAACATGGAACGACTGACTTTCGCCAAGCTGAAACAGCGCGTGCGGGAAGATGCCCCGTCGTGCAGCGTGCGCAAGCGCGATGGCGAATACCGCGTGGCCTATTACGCTGGCAGCGACGCCAGCCGCGAGGCGAGCGCCTACTATACCAACGATCCGGTGGATGCCTACGACACCGCCTGCTACATGCACCGTCATGCGTAGGCGCATGCTATTGGTGGAGAACCTGCTCCACCAGCCTAACCTCCGCAGCGACCACCCTAGGGCCAAGCCCTACGCGGTGGCATGGGTGCCTTGCCGGCGTTCGCCCGATCGGCTTGGCAGGATAATCTATAGGGCGTATAAGCAGGCTGACGTTTGCGCGTAGCGGCATGGTGCGATCGTGCCGCTATCGCAACCGCCATTGGTTGCAGCTGACAGATACATGGAGATACGAACATGGTTGCCAAAACGACAAAGGCCAAGCCGGCCGCCAAGACCGCCCCCAAGACCGAAAAGGTAACGTCGCGCTCGGCCGGGTACAGCAAGGGCGAGATCGCCGCCCCCAAGCCGAGCAAGTTGGTTGCAGCGGCGGCTGCGAAACAGGCGGAACTCGACAAGGCCGCGAAGGGCACCGAAACCAAGCGCGCCCCGAACGCCGACAAGATCACCAACATCGCCAATGCCAAGGGCGCCGATGGTGCGCGCGTTCTCGAGACCGAGGCCAGCCAAGCGGGTAAGGAAAAGCCGCTGGCGTTGCTACCCCACCAGCTGACCGCCGACGTTCGCAAGCTGGCCGTGTTGGGCGGCTCGCTCAAGGCGGTGCGCCAGTACATCGCGACGCACAAGCCGGATGCGAAGCTGGCCCATGGCGTAACGGCCCGCGTGGCCCCGAACGCCGCCAAGGCCGCGTCGGACCAGCGCAAGCCGGCCCCCGCCGCGCCGAACCCGAAAGCCAAGGTTGGCGCTAAGGGGCAGACCCAGACCGGCGCGCCCAAGCCTGCGCCCAAGCCGAACGTGACCAAGGAGCCGGGCAAGCGCCTTTCGGGGCAGGCCTATGGCGGCAAGGTCGAGGACGCGATGACCATTACGGTGGTGGCCGGTTCGAGCCCCTACAAGTCGGGCAGCAAGGCGGACGCCACGTTCGGCCTGTTCGGCAAGGCCAAGACCGTCGCCGACTTTCGCAAGCTGGTCGCGAAGTCGCCCGACAAGTATGACGCCGGGTACATTCGCTACGCGGCGCGGGACGGCTTTATCGTTCTCAAGTAATGCTTACGGGTTAGGGGCCGCGCCCGACGATACGCGGCCCCATCGTGGCGCAGCCCTAAGCGGCGCAGCCCAAGGAGAATACGAATGTCGACGCAACCTAACCAATACTCGCAGCCCTGCTTCGTATGCGGCGAGGAAGTCAAGCCCATGGCTGGCGTTCTCGACGGCAAGAACAGCGCGGGCCGTTCGCGGGTGCGCCATATCGGCTGCACCGTGGAGGAGACCAAGACGTTCGACCCCAAGGACCCCAAGGCGTGGGTCTGGGAATCCGCCGCCGATATGGCGCACGCTGACCCGTTCGGCAAACGCGCCGCGCGCCCTGCTCCCGAGAACGTGCCCGCGCTCAAGGACTTTTTAAGCGAGGGCGAGGATGCGCTCGCGTCGATCGAAGGCACCATGGAGGACCTACTGGCCAACGTCGGCGACGCCGTGGCCGCGATACTCGACGATCGCATGGGCAACGTGCTACCCGGCTTGGTCGCGCTGGAACTCGAGAACCACAAGAAGCTTGAGATAACCGTGGGCGACGCGGCGCCCCAGCTGCTCGACAGGGCACACAAGCGCCTGCCGCTTATCCTCGAGACCGTGATGGCAGGCCAGTCGCCAATGCTGGTGGGCCCGTCGGGTAGTGGCAAGACCACAGCGGCCGAGCAGGTCGCCAAGGCGCTTAGCCTGCCGTTCTACATGGCGGCGCGCGTCACCAGCGAGTTCAAGCTGATGGGGTACGCCACCGCGACGGGCCAAACGGTGCGCACGCAGTTTCGCGAGGCCTTCGAACATGGTGGTGTGTTCCTGTTCGATGAGATCGACGCGAGCGACGCAGACGCGCTTACCGCGTTCAACGCTTCGTTGGGCAACGGTATCGGCGACTTCCCCGATGGCATGGTAAAGCGGCATAAGGACTTCCACGCGCTTGCGGCGGCCAACACCTATGGGCGCGGCGCGGATCGCCAGTACGTCGGGCGAAATCAGCTGGATGCCGCGACGCTGGATCGGTTCGGGGTGATCGAAGTCGATTACGATGAAGAACTGGAACTCGCATTGGTCGGCGACACGCCGCAGGCGCAGGCGTGGTGTGTGTGGGTGCAATCGATCCGCGCGGCTGTCGCCAAGGAGAAGGTGCGACATATCGTGTCGCCCCGCGCTTCGATCGGCGGAGCCAAGATGCTGGCGCGCGGCATACCGCGCAACGAGGTGGAGGAGGCCATGGTTTGGAAGGGCATCGATGCGCCCACCAAGCAGCGCGTCACGCTGGCCCGTGTCGCGCACCCCACCCGCGCAAGCGATGGAGCAAAGCTGTGATCGTCCGTTACGAACGCGGCTCCAAGTGGGCCGCCTATGGCGAGAACCTCATGGACGTGGCGGCGTACCTGCGAACGTCGGAGCGGCATTGGCGCTCTGATATTTCACAGTCGCGTATGCGCTCCCCCAGCTGGGACCTTGACGTCGGGTACAACGGCGCCACGCGGCTGGCCCACGATGGCTGGAGCGACGGCGCGCGCGAGTTGCACGGCCTTATCCACGCGGCTGACATCAAGAACGAACGGCATACGGTGGAGCAATGGGACATTGCCGGCCATGCGCCCGACGTGGCGCGCTACTTGGCCGGCGACCCTGCCCATATGCGGCGGCGTTCGCGTTCGCCCGATACGACGCGCGCGCCGATCGTGTCGCTTATCTACAACATCGTCGCGGCCGAAATGGTATCGGCCAAGTCGCTGGCGCTGATGGGGTCCGCCATGGTCGCGATTGTTGACCAGCTTGAAACGCGCGGGCGCCGTGTCGAGTTAAGCGTCGGATATAGCGCTCGGCTACGTGGCGGAAAGAACACGATCGCGGGTTGGCTGGTCAAGCGGGCGGAGGACCAACTCGACATCGCGGCGGTGGCGTTCAGTGTGGCGCACCCTGCCGCGATGCGCCGGCTTTGCCTTGGTATCGTGGAGCGCTCGCCATATGAGTGGACGGACGATACCTATGGGCGGCCCATGGCGCTACAGCCGGGCGACTTGCCGGGCGCCGACGATAACGCCCTGATCGTACAGGGCCTGTCGATCCATTCGTTCACCGCACCCACGTCGGTGTTGGGCGCCGTGAACTTGCTAGCGAAGCAGATCAACGAGGCGCATGGTAGCGACCTTATCGAAGTCGCGGTGCAGGTATGACCCTGCGGGAACTGGCGGCGCTGGCCTTGGTGGCCGGCGCCATCGTGGGGTACTTATTGGTCGGGGTTGCAGAGGCGCCGTTCATCGCGGCCCTCGCCCTGTTTCATGGGAGGCGGTAATGGGAATGCTGCTTGCGATACTGTGGGGCTTGGTGACTATCACGATCGTGTACTTCGCGGTCTTCACGCCCATCGTGCTGTTCGGCGTCATGGTCGAGTGGCTTTGCGATGCCTATACCCGCTGGGAGGCCAAACGGCGCCGATAGCGCTTCCGGGCATGGCATGGTATATTGCTCGCGACGGAGGTGCGCATGGTATTGTTCGGCGTGGTGGAGCTAGGTGCGTTCATGACTAGCGGCGCGCTGCTTGGCCGCTGCATGTTCGTGCACGTGCCCAAGCTGGCGAAGATGATATGGGACGGGTTGCAGAGCGATGATATCGTCGATCGCTACTTGGCGCTGCCTATGGCGCCCCCGTTCGATTATTATTCGGATGAACTGCGTCGATCGCGCGAAGATGCGCTGATGCGGTGGGACAACGGGCGAGGGCCATTCTGGTTTGACCCCGACTTTGGCAAACCGGGCTGGGAGCCCAAGGAGGTGAAACATGGGCAAGCGTCGCAGCCCGGATCGTATATGGAGACAGAACTTGGACAAGATACCGCCGAAGAGTTCTGCCGTGCCTGCGGGGAGCGGCTCTGGCAAGGGCGATGCGTCCAGAGGTGCGAGTACGCCCTCCCCGCATTCGGAGTTAACGTCTATCGACCTCGCTCAATTGCACGATTTGACAGACCGCGTGGCAGCGGGCGGCCCGCTGGCGGAGGGCGAGATGGAAATCGCTTTGATGATAGCAATGCCGGAGCGCCTGCCGCGCGGTATGCGAACGCTTACGATACAGGAGCTATCGCTGGCGGACTTGCATGCTCTGGTATGCAAAATGCGCGACAGGATCGATTCATGGCAGCAGCACAAGCGCTCCAAGCTACCGCCCACCGCAACGGACTACTCGGAAATCGAGCGACGAATTCTAGGTGGCCTTGCAGAATCTGCGGCGAAGAGCTCGGCCATGCCTACTGGTGCGAGCCCCACGGGTAGGGACGTTGAGTTGCGGCAGGAGTATTTCGACGAAGGGAAAGAGATGGCAAACGGACGACCTGGGCCGGGCCCCGGCTGGGAGTACTATGCGCCCAATATGGAGTGGCGCGCGATACCGCCCGGCACGCTCGGCCATGAGCCGAGCGCGTGGGAGGAATACGGGCGACAGAAGTATGGCTACCGAGACGATGTACCTAAGCGGCGCAACCGAGAGTATCTGTTTGTCGGCGGTGTGGGTGCGGGCCAGCGTCGGGCAGTACCCAAGGAGCACTCACACTTCGCCCTGTCGGGGGACTTTGAGCCGAGTTCTCCGGCGACCCCTGTATGGCCGGAGGCGTCATATACCTCTACGTATCGTCGCGTGGAGGTTACGGTCGGCAACGCCACGATGGAAGTTATGGCCGAAACTTCCATGGGGCCTGCTGACGTCGCGATGGAGCTACTGAAGCACTACCGGCCCAACGCGGTGGATGATTGCGGCGAATGCCGCAGTCGCTCCGCATACGAAAGGATGAAGAAGTAATGGACGAAGACGAATTGCCGGGCGAGGTGCCCGACGCGCCGATGGCGCTCCACAACGCTATCATGAACACGCTGCGCCGCCGCATGCCCACAATCAGCCCGCAGAAGGCCGATCAGGTGGCGCAGAGCGTTATCCGCACGGTTATGATCTGGTACGCGGCCGAGGCGGCCAAGTTGGAGGACGGCAATGGTTGACAGCGCGAATTCGATAGCCGCGTGGGAGCGCGCCGTAAAGGATGAGGAATATTACAAGGCGCTCGCCGATGGTCGGTGCCTGCGCTGGCGGCCGATCGCGACGCGGCCCGATGATCGTCCTGTCATCATCGTGTGCCAAGTCGATGACGATGATTGGTCCATGGCGCGCGTCATGCCAAAGGTCGAGGCGCTGGTCTATGGCCCGCTTGGGCCGTGCAGCGCAACCCATTGGTGCGAGGACATGCTCGGCACACCGTATGTTGCGCCTATTGCCAAGACCGGCGAGCCCGGTTAGGTTAACAACCGAGCGCGGGCCTGCTGGGGCAGGCGTGGCCGTGAGAGCGGCAAGTGCTAGGTGGCTCGGCATGGGTAACTCCTGCCGGGCCATCTTTGGTCTTGAGAGTACGGGGACGTTATGGCGCGCAAGGGTGGTTGGACGAAGCTGGGCCGCGACAAGCTTGAGAGCTCGGGCCTTACGACAGAAATAGGCGAGGCGCTGGGCATGTACGAAGTCGCGAGCGCGACCACGCTGCTCCCGCAATTCGACGCCCGCGCCGGCCTCGTTATTCCGTACCACGATATCCACGGCAAGCCGACGCGCCCCCGTGGCGGCGATGCTTTCTACCGCGTGCGCTATCTTGAGCGCGACCACAGTTTCAGCAGCGCCACTGAAAAGGAGGTACGCTACGTCCAGCCCTATGGTTCGCCATCGTGCGCGTACCTGCCCCATATCGGCGGGTTCAAGTGGGCCGACATCGCCCGCGACACCTTCCAAGAGCTTGTGATAACCGAGGGCGAGCTAAAGGCCGCCGCAGCGTGCATGCAGGGCTTCCCCACGATCGGCCTTGGCGGCGTGTACTCCTTTCGCGACGCGAAGAACGGCTACTGGTTCCTGAAGGAGCTAGAGGAATTCGATTGGCGCAAGCGTGGCGTGTACATCACCTACGACAGCGACTTCACGACGAATGCCAAGGTACTGGCTGCCATTAACGCCCTGATGGAGGAGTTACAGGAGCGCGGCGCCGACGTGAAGGTGGTGGCGCTCCCTAACGTGATGGGTGAGGACAAGAAGACCGGCCTCGACGATTACTTCCTGCATCAGTCAAACAAGGACTTTACGGAGCTTCTCAGTACGGCGGAGCCGATCGGTATCGGGCGCACGCTATGGAACACGAATGCCGAGGTGGTATATGTGAACGACCCCGGTATGATCATCAACCAGAAGAGCGGCCAGAAGATGTCGCCCGGCAACTTCAAGGAGCATAGCCACTGGTCCACGCTCTCGACGGTTAACCGCATGATGACGCCGGGCGGTGGCGTAGCCTTCGAGAAAGTATCGGCCGCCGCTGCGTGGATCAAGTGGCCGTTCAGGCGGGCGGCCCATCGGCTGACCTATGCGCCGGGCCAGCCGCGCTTCACCGACAAGGATGATTACAACACTTGGACGGGCTGGGGGTGCGAGCCACGCAAGGGTAGTGTGAAGCCGTTCCTCGAATTGGTCGACTTCATATTCAGCGACAGCGAGGCCAAAGCCAAGGAGTGGTTCCTCGATTGGTGCGCCTACCCGATACAGCACCCCGGCCACAAGCTGTTCAGTGCCGTCATCGTCCATAGCGTCGAGCAGGGGACCGGCAAATCGCTGGTCGGCTACACGTTGGGTGAGATATACGGCAAGAACTTTAAGGAAATCACCGATAAGGATCTCGAGAGCGATTATACGTCGTGGGCTGAGAACCGTCAGTTTATCATGGGCGACGAGATAACCGGCAGCGATAACCGTCGGCATGCCGCCATGTTAAAGCGCATTATCTCGCAGAGGCAGATGACGATCAACATCAAGCACCTGCCGCAGTACGAGATACCCGACGTGATGAACTACTACTACACCGCGCAGCACGTCGATAGCTTCTTCCTTGAAGACAGCGATCGTCGCTTCTTCGTAGTCGAGTTGAACCAGCCGCCTCTAGCCGACGTATTCTACCAACGATATGACGATTGGTTATGGCGCGAGGGCGGTCCGAGCTACCTGTTCCAATGGCTGCTGGACCGTAAGATCGGCAAGGACTTCAATCCCAATGCCAAGGCGATGGTTACGAAGGCCAAGCAGCGCATGATCCTAGCCGGCAAGGGCGAGCTAGCGGCATGGGTGCATGACCTGAAGACGAACCCGATCGATCTGCTGGTCTTTGGCAACATGCGCCACACCCGCGACCTGTTCAGCGCAGGCGAGTTGCTGAAGATGTATGAGGCGGTTCACCCGAACAGCAAGGTTACGTCGGTGGGCCTTGGCCGCGCCCTCAGCGCAGCCGGGTTCATGATGGTGGATGGTGGTCAGCCCCTGCGCGGCGCCGATGGTAAGATGGCTCGCCACTACGCGGTTCGCAACGCGGCGAAGTGGGCGCGGGCCACCACGCGCAAGGCTATGGAAGAGAATGTCAAGATGCAGCCGATAAGGACGGGTAAGTGATTGTTAATCGTGGACACGCAACGGATGCGCTGGCGGACCTTGGCATGGCGCAGGGACCTGACGAATATACGGCGGCGGACTTAAAGGCCGCCTACCGGTTTCGGGCGGGGCTGACCCACCCTGACCGCGAGGGCGGTAGCATCGAAGCCTTTGCCGTGGTAGACCGCGCCAAACACGTCCTAGAGGCGTGGCTGGCGAAGCGTTCGACCGAGGCAAGGCTGGGGCTCGTCGCGCCGCCCTGCGTGCGCTGCGGCGGGACTGGGCGCATAAAGGTTCACAAGGGCTTTAAGTTCTACTTGGTAAAGTGCGTCACGTGTAATGGCACAGGCGATGGAGGGTATGACCATGATAGGGCCGGAAGTAAAGATTAGTGCGGGCATGGCGGCTGCGCTGCTGGGCTCGATTGCATTCTGGGCGGCGATTGGCGTCGCTATCATAGGAGTATTATCATGAAGCCGCTCAAACCGTCGTCGGTCGAGGATTTCGGCCTGCTGCGTTTCCCGCTTCTGGGCTCGCCCAAGATCGACGGCTTCCGCTGCCGCATCGCGAAGCACGAAGCCATGACGAGCAATTGGAAGCCATTCGTCAACCCCTACGTACAGGGGCAGTTGATCGACTGCCCGCCCGGCCTCGACGGTGAGATCACCGTGGGCATGCCTCGGGGTGAGGGCGTGTACAATCGCACGTCGTCGGGCGTGACCGCGAAGACCGGCGAGCCGAAATTCACGTTCTGGGTGTTTGACACCTTCGCGGTCCCCGATGCGGCGTTCGTCGATCGCCACAAGGCGGCAACGATGGAAGTAAAGCGTCTGAAGAACAAGCACGTCGCGATAGTTCCCCACCGACTTATCCACAGCATGGATGAGCTACTGGCCTACGAGGCGCAGCAGCTTTTGGCTGGATACGAAGGAATTATGCTGCGCGACCCACAGGGCGTCTACAAGTTCGGCCGCTCGACGCCCAAGGAAGGCATCCTGTGGCGCATCAAGCGTTTCGAGGACAGCGAGTTCCGTATCGAAGGGTGGTTCGAGGAGCAGGCGAACAACAACGAGGCCAAGGCCGATGAGCTCGGCCGATCGAAGCGGTCCTCCCACAAGGCCAACAAGACCGGCAAGGGCCGCCTCGGCGGATTCACCGGTACCGACATCCACACGGGCCAGCCCGTGCGCGTGGGTACCGGCTTTAAGGAAAACGAGCGTATCGCGTGGTGGATGCTCGATTTCGACAAGGCGTTCAAGGGCAAGTTCGGCAAATACAAGAAACAGATGGTGGGCGAAAAGGACAAGCCCCGCCATTCGGTATGGCTGGGCTTTCGCGACCCCGACGACATCGAAATATAACGGCTTGCGCGCTGACTGAGCTAGGCGTATTATGCGAGGCTGGCGAACGGCGGGGCGGCACTCCGCTCTTTATCGGTTGGGGGTTGAACCAACCGGGCTTAGTAGCCTACTGAAACCGCTCGAAGATACGAACAGGAGAATATTGTGGCAAAAGCACCCGTGAAGTCGGCCGTGGTCCTGAACAAGGACGGCACCCCGAAACCCTACAAGCTCCCCACCCCCGGCAAGAAGGCGATCGCCTTCGGCCCCATCGTCGATGACTACAAGGAATGGGCCGAGGCTCGGCTGGCCGAGGGTAAGAAGGCCGAGGCCTTCGCCACGCAGGAGAAGGCCATCAAGGCGTTCCTGCTCGACAACCTCAGCAAAGGCAAGGACGGCGGCGCCGTGGGCGACCGCTACAAGGCCATCGTCAAGCTGGAGGACACCTTCCAGGTCGAGGACTGGGACAAGGTGTGGGCCTACATCAAGAAGAACGGCGCGTTCGAGTTGCTGGCCCGCGCGCTCAACATGGCGGCGGTGGCCGAGCATACCGATCGCCTGAACGAGAAGCTCGACATCGCCAACGCGAAGATCGATGACCCCAAGAAGCGCAAGCCGCGCAAGATGCTGCCGGGCATCAAGGTCTTCACTATCAGCAAGCTCTCCGTTACGAAGAAGTAACGTGGAGCGCGGAAAGCTCCTCGCCCTCCTGCGCACGTTTGAGAACGCGGCCCGTGAGGACGAGATGCGCGGGTGCGCCCATCCGGACGCCCGTGAATACATCCACCAGCGCTACAAGGTTATCCGCGAGCGCACGATCGAGAAGCTGCTGGGCAATCCAGCACAGTAAAGGACCGAGGGTTTATGGCACGCACACCGAAGAAGGCGACCGGCACCGCCGTCGCGAATTACGACGAGGAATTGGCGAAGTACGCGACGATCGGCGCCGAGGCGACGGCCAGCGGGGAGGGCGGCAAGTTCTTCTCGACCAAGGCCGGCGTCCTGCAGTACGACGACGCGCCGTTGCCCGGCAACCAGATGATCGCGGTCATCGCGTCATGGTGCCTGGAGAACGTGTACTACGAGGGCGTCTACGACGCGGAGAACCGCGCGCCGCCCAAGTGCTTCGCGTTCAGCAAGGAGGGTGAGGACCACGGCGAGATGGGCCCGCCCGAGATCGTCGATACCGAAGAGGCGTTCGAGCGCCAGTCCGACCAGTGCAAAGACTGCTGGGCCAACCAGTGGAACTCCAGCGAGCGCGGCCGGGGCAAGGCCTGCGGCAACCGGCGCCGGCTGGCGCTGCTCCCCGCTGGTACGTTCAAGCCGGCCGGGCGCGGGCAATTCGAGTTGGAGATGTTCGAGGACGTCGAGCATTACCAGAAGGCCGAGCCCGCCTTCATGAAGATCCCCGTCACCAGCGGCAAGGGCTTCGATACCTACGTGCGGCAGGTGGCCGAGACCTTCCGAAAGCCGGTGTTCGCCGTCTTCACCCGCATCTGGCTTGAGCCCGACGCCAAGTCGCAGTTCAAGGTGATGTTCGAGATGGAGGGCGAGGTGCCCAACGATCTCCTCGGCACCCTGATCGCGCGCCACAAGGAGCTCGACAAGACGATCGACTTCCCCTACCAGCCGCCCGCCGAGGAAGACGCCCCGGCCCCCAAGGCGGCCAACAAGAAGCTCGCCGGCAAGGGCGCGGCCAAGCCTGCGGCGCGCGGCAAGCGCTAAGGCTGGCAATTCCACCAAGGGGCGGCTATAGTGGCCGCCCCGTTTCGTTACAGGAGCATACCATGAACCCGTACATTCTGCGCACGCTGGTCTTCTCGCTCGCCGACGCCGTGGCCGACAGCCTCGCGCCCGACACCGGCCAGAAGGCGAAGCTCGGTCCCGACGACGTTCTCTGGGGCGCCGACTGCATTCGCCCGGCTCCGGTGACCAACGCGTGTAACGCCGAGCCGAAGACCGACGCGGCGGCGCCGATGGCGGCCGATATCAACGGCATCAGCCACGCCGAATACCAGCGGCAGCGCGACTCCGATCGGCGCTTCGATCGTTCGCAGGCGCTCGGCACCGTGGTCAACAGCACCCACCTCCTGCAGGGCCTGAACCCCGACCAGATTATCGCGCTCGCCGACAGGCTGTTCTGGTACGTGCATCTCGGCACCGTCGAGCCGGTGCAGGTCAACCTCGGTAGCGTGCCCACGGAGCAGTTGGTGGCGGAGCTCGGCGCCCGCGTGAGTTAGGCCAAGGGCGCCACGGCGCTTGAACTATAACCTTGGCCTAGAGCCCGGCGCTACTCCCCCGTGGCGCCGGGCTCACCTTTCAGGAGCAACGCATGAAGTGCCCTGCCGTCAACACGATCGATTTCGAGACCAAGCCCATCGCAGGCTATCGGCCGGACTACCCTCCAGTGCCGGTGGGCGTGTCCATAAAGCTCAAGGGCAAGAAGAGCCACTATTATGCGTGGGGCCACCCGGAGGGGAACAATTGCACCAAGGCCGACGCCCAGCGCGCCCTGAAGGCTGCGTGGGAAGGCGACCTGCTGTTCCATAACGCCAAGTTCGACTACGACGTGGCGCTCACCCACATGGGCGCCAAGCCCAAGCCGGCGGAGCAGCTACACGACACGGTCATTCTGGCGTTCCTGCGCGACCCCCATAGCCGCAACCTGCAGTTGAAGCCCCTCGCCGAGCGCTACCTGAACATGCCGCCCGAGGAGCGCGACGCGGTGGAGGACTGGGTAAAGGCGAACAAGGCCTACTGCCTCGAACAGCACTACATGAAGCCCTTCAAGCCCGGCGCATACGTGGCCTATGCGCCCGTGTCGATTGCCGGGCCCTACGCCAAGGGCGACACCGATCGCACGGAGGGGCTGTTCAAGGATTGCTGGGACGAGGTTATCAATGTTCATGATATGCTGGCCTCCTATCGGCGCGAACAGCAGGTTATGCCCATCTTCCTTGACAATGAGCGGGTGGGTATACGCATCGCGCTCGATCAGCTACGCGCTGATGTCACCATGTACCGGCGCTTCCTGCAAGCCGCCGACGACTGGCTACGTAAGCGGCTCAAGCAAAAAGACCTGAATATCGACAGCGACGCCGATTTCGCCGAGGCGCTGGCCCGCAACAAGATCGTACGCGACGAGGACTGGACGTGGACCAAGGGCGGCAAGAACGTCGCACCTCAACGATCGGTCAGCAAGGTCAATCTGCCGCCCCACCTGTTCAAGGACCAGCAGGTGGCCCGCGCGTTCGGCTACCGCAACCGGCTCGCCACGTGCCTCAAGATGTTCATGGAGCCGTGGCTGGCACAGGGCGAGGCGCGCGGGGGCTGGATCAGCACTAACTGGAACCTTGTGCGCGGCGAGGGCGGGGGCACGCGCACGGGCCGCCCCTCGACCAGCGACCCCAACTTCCTCAACATCAGCAAGACGTGGGACAACAACGATGACGGCTATGCGCACCCCGACCACATGGGCGTTGATCCTCTGCCACTCGTGCGGCGCTACCTCCTGCCTGATAAGGACGGCCTTTGGCTCCATAGAGATTATAACGGTCAGGAACTGCGTCTGCTCGCCCACTTCGAAGACGGGCCGCTTATGGAGGCGTATAGAGAGAATCCGTGGCTCGATGTGCACCAGCACGTCGCCAACCTCATTGAAGAAAAGACTGGCAAGACGTTTACCCGGAAGAACGTCAAGATCGCTAATTTCCGTATTATTTACGGCGGCGGCGCCCCGGCTACGGCCCTCGGTATCGGGTGCAGCTTGGCCGAAGCTAAGGACCTGCTCGCGGCTCACGGTGCGGCCCTGCCTTCGATTAAGGGGCGAGGGGGACTCACTGAAGAAATCAAGGCAATGTCGAAGCGTGGTGACCCCATTATCACATGGGGCGGGCGCGTCTACTTTGTCGAGCCGCCGAGCTTCAGCAAGAAGCATGGCCGTATGATGGAGTACGACTACAAGCTCCTGAACTACGAGTGCCAAGGCAGCGCGGCCGACGTGACCAAGCAGTCGATCATCAACTACCACAACCACCCCAAGCGGCGCGGCCGGTTCCTCGTCAGCGTATACGACGAGAACAACGTGTCGTCGCCCGGCGCCAAGTCGGAGAAGGCTCGCATGGCGGCGGCCAAGGAGGAGATGGCCGTGCTGCGCGAGAGCATGGAGATGATCAGCGACCAACTCGACGTGCCCATGCTGTCGGAAGGCAAGATCGGTACGTCATGGGGCGACCAAGTCAAGTTTGAGGAGGGTCCTAGCGCTTATGTCTAAAGGCCATAACAATCCGCCCGTCGTGGAACTCGATGCTGACGAGGCCAAGCTGGTCTTCGATATCTTCGATCGCGACATGGGGCAGGCCCTAGCCGTACTCGGCATGGTGCAGGAAGGTAAGCTCTCGGAGGACGCGGCGCGCAAGGTCGTGGTCCTTATGGAAGAAATGCGGCCGTTGCACCGCAAGTTGAAGGAAGCACTCAATGCCTAAGCCATCCAAGTCGCTGGTCGATAGCTGGAGCTACTCCCGTTACGCCGACTACAAACAATGCCCGCTGAAGTTTAAGCTCAAGCATATCGACAAGCGCAAGGAGCCGGGCTCGCCCGC